>Ga0315282_10000122_pt1 | contig 152851 bp, 132 predicted proteins | sample YL17G07_20_MG_FD_203693 | JGI IMG/M metagenome (GOLD analysis project Ga0315282, IMG submission 203693) | Sediment microbial communities from Yellowstone Lake, YNP, Wyoming, USA - YL17G07_20 | ecosystem: Environmental > Aquatic > Freshwater > Lake > Sediment | place: USA: Wyoming | collected... | reverse complement strand
GGGTCGGTTGTGCTGGCTCGGGACGCGAGCCAGCAGCACAGGGAACTCATCTTCCGTGCGTTCTCATACAACACGGGGAGGTTGGAGACTCTCTTTTTGCTCTTCATCGAGGATTTCTACAAAGCAGCAGCCATCAAAGAAGTGGGCTTGGCTTGTCTACTTCGTTTTCTTCCCTTCGTTCGCAAAATGGGCCAGGAGAGCTTCGAGCTGGATCCTCTCACTTGACCCTGAGATCATCCGGAACTCCGCCTCTCCGACCCTGTCTATCAGCCTTATCTTCGACTCCTCGCTACATGGGAGGTCGAATACCGCTCTGTGAATTCCGTGGACGATATCCTCTCCCGACAATCCATGCTTCACAATGAGATCGTCCAACTTTGATCGAGCGTTCATGAAGTTCCCCTTCAGCGCGGTGGTCAACAGCTCACTGATCTCGGCTGGCCGTATCGTCTCCGTCGACTCGAAGACAGCGTCCTGGTCGATCTTCTTGCCCAGCGAGGCGGCTACCTGCAGGATGTTCGTTGCTTTTCTCAGGTCCCCTCCTGCGAGGCCGCATATGGCGAGAAGCCCGTCTTCTCTGAGATCGATCTTCTCTGCACCTGCGACGCGGGTCAAGAAGGATTTCACGTCCGCCTCAGCCAGCGGCCGAAACCTGAAGACTGCGCATCTTGACTGAATCGGCTCGATTATCTTGGAGGAGTAGTTGCACGAGAGAATGAACCTGCATGTCTGGGTGAACCGCTCCATCGTCCTCCTCAGGGCGGCCTGAGCATCGGATGTGAGGGAATCAGCCTCGTCCAGGAAGATTATCTTGAACTCCGATTTCCCAAATGAGGCAGCGCGGGCGAAGTCCTTTATCTTGCCTCTGACGACATCGATCCCTCTCTCGTCAGAAGCGTTGAGCTCTATCAGGTTGTCCCTCCATTGTTCACCGTAGAGCTCCCTTGCTAACGCTATTGCGGACGTGGTCTTTCCGCAGCCCGCGGGTCCGGCAAAGAGCATGTGCGGCATGCTTCTGTTCTTGACGTACGCTTCCAGCCGCTCGACTATACTCTTCTGCCCCACTATGTTGGAGAGCTTCTTAGGCCTGTACTTCTCCACCCAGACGTCTTGCATCTGACCTTTTGTCGCTAATGCCCTATCCTTACAAATAACTATCTAAGCATAGCCAGTGTAGTCAGGCTTTTGGTCAATCATGGGTGGATTGAGACTTGGACCGGTCCTGGGCTTCGCTCGGAAAAGCCCATGGGGAAGAATAGAAAGAGGCGACGGTGGTCCTCAGAAAAGGAAATATCTAGGGCGACCAATCTCCTTTGGATGCAATCGGGTCAGCATGAAGTGATGAGGGGATGGTTTGCTCACGGGCGTTGGGCTTTGGTTCTTGCGTTTGTTGGTGGTGCAATTCTCTCTTTCGTGGTCGTAACACGGGGCACATACGGTGCCTGGATGATGTGGATCGCCGTCCCATTCCTAATGATAAGCCTGGGATACTTCTATTTGGTCAATGCGCTCCCGGTTTTCATGGGCGAGAGTGCGAATCATCAATCGGAGACAGAACAGCAGGAGAAACGCCACGAGGACTGAGATCCTCGCTGGATCGGGCTTTGACTCTAGCTCTTGCTGATTGACATGGTACGTCGATCGCGTGGCTCGTGCAGAGTCCAAATTCCATTCATTCCATCACGATTACGGGAAAAGCCCATAGGGACGGAAAGGAGACTTGTATGCAAGGCGCCTTTGGGGAATCTCTGTCTGGAGCTCGCTCTGCTAGCGACGTACGAACTCGGAGCACGAAGAAAGAACCAATAAATACAGGGGTTCTGAATCCCGCACAGGTGACTGTCTGCGATAAGTGCAGAAGGGAGGCGGCCGCATTAATCAGATACAGCGGGGCCCACCTCTGCAAGGACCATTTCTGCAAATTCGTAGAGAAAAGAGTCAAACATGAGCTGAGAGACCAACTGGACCTCAAGGGTGACGAAAGAATCGCGGTTGCGGTTTCAGGCGGAAAGGACAGCACTGTGGCGCTTCATCTCGTCGCCGAGATTCTTGGCAAGAGAAGGAACATTGGAATATGCGCCATAACCGTCGACGAAGGAATCTCGGGCTACCGCGAGTCCAGCATACCGATCGTCGAGCAGAACTGCAGGACCCTGGGACTCGAGCATGTCGTCGCGTCATTTCGTGACTTGTACGGAACGACCATGGATGAGATCGCAGCCAAGAACAGAAAGCTCTCAACTTGCAGCTATTGCGGCGTCCTTAGAAGAGCAGCGATGAACCGGGCTGCGAAGAACTGGAACGCTACGCATCTCGCCACTGGCCTGAATCTGGACGATACTGCCCAATCCATATTGATGTGTTTCGCAAGAGGCGACGTAGAGCGACTCGCAAGGCTCGGCCCGCACGAAAAGATCCAGCCTGGACTTATCCCAAGAATCCAGCCACTGAGGAGAATACCCGAAAGCGAGACGACTCTGTACGCTATGCTCAAGGGATTGCGATTCCACGATCTAGAATGCCCTTACGCGCCAGAGGCCCTCAGAAACTCCTACCGGAAAGTCATCATCGAGCTGGAGGATAGGTATCCTGGCACGAGGCACTCTATTGTGAGGAGCTACGACCTCATGTTGCCCGCGCTACGGGGTATGTTCCCGCAGGCCAAGCTGCAGACCTGTGCCTGTGGCGAGCCGAGCCTCTCCCAGAAATGCAAAGCGTGCGAGTTGATCGAGTCTCTGAAATAGTGATGCTCTAGTCAACGGACTCTCGCGGGAACCATGCTCCGCAGTTCCTGCACACATAGTCCTTAGTCGGAGCACTCACTCCGCATATCTCGCACACCTTCATCCCCTTAGGGATGGGACGCTCTGGCGGCGAGGGAGCATACCCCACGAGGTCGTCCGCAGTGACCTCGAATGCCGTCTTCTCAAAATCGGCGAACATAAAGACAGGCTTAGTCTGGTGTGGGTTAGGGCGGGGTTGAACTGTCGTATCCGGAACTCTTCGTGCCTTGACTCTTTCGAGTCTCCTCTTCCTCTCTCTCTGCTCCTCGAATCTCCGCCCTGCAGTGAATGTTGAGACTACCAAGAGCCCCTTCAGAGAGACGCCCAGCAAGATGATGTAGACGATCTTGCTCATGTCGAACCTGACGAAATATGGGCCGAATTTGACCTCGGCCACACCGCCTCCGAAGATCACGAAAATCCAGAGGCACAAGAAGGCGAGTGCGGTGAGGCCAAAAAGCATTCGCTTGTAGGTCCCGGGCTTGTTGATAGTCTCGAGGGTGCTAGAGGCAACAATCATTCCGCCGAAGAATATGATGTAGGAGTTGATGTTGTCCAAGAAGGCTGTTGCGAGCTGAGGATAGTGGCTGGTCACTAGGTCCACGAGCACCAATGGGACAACGATGAACCTCAGGGTTTCGGTGAATGCCGTCCACACCGAATCAGACAGCCGACTTCTCTGCGCTATGTTATCATCCCCGGGGTTATCGATATCGACTGCGAGAACGGGAAATCGAGGATCTGAGCCTGGAAAACTACCCTGTCAGGCAACGCAGACCCAAGCGTGAAAGTCATTGAGCCCGGGAAGTAGGTTCCCAGCTGGATGACGTCGGAATCCTGCGCCAGAAGCGTGCTTCCGCTGTACAAGTAGGCTCTCAGAGTAGTCGTCCCGCCGAAAATGCTGGAGGTCGATATGTGGTAGTTCACGGTCAACTGGTTGCCCGACTGGCTAATGCTATCTATTGCAGCCTGCTGGATTAGCGCGTCCCATGGCACGCTTACGTTGTATCTGGCCTCGAAATCCACGAGCTTCATAGTGTACTTGCACGAGACTCCCACGACGAAATTGAGCATGTCGTCATTGAAAACCATCCAGCCGAAGCCCTGCTGATATAGTTGGAGGATTGGGACGTCGAACTGTATCGTGTCCGAGGTCACCCTACCAGCAGGGATTGTGCCAATGTGTATTCTGCCCGATGCTAGAAGTGCATTGGAGTAGTTCGTCACATCGTACGTGAGCAGCAGGTCGTCGACATCGTAGAACCCGCCATTGTCGATCGAGAACGGCGCTGAAACATGAACCACGCCGGCATCATAGGTCCACTCGATCTCATTTGATGAGGGCAGGTCAACCTTGAAATCGCCGTTGGGAAAAGGCCATATGCTCGTGAACGCCAAAGCGAAGATGACGAAGTTCACAGCTGCAATGGATATCTGAAGTATGCGAACCCGAGCGACCATCCCTTATCTGCGATTACTGGATTGGGATGTGTGATAATAAACATGCAGATGCGACTATCACTTCAGGGGACCATCATATGAGGGGTAGTCGTATGCTTCCTCCCCCTCGAAGAAACAGTAATGAAGCTTGGTGTACTGACGTTTGAACTCGACAACGTCATTCTTGACCGTCTCTGGGTCCTCCTCCTTGACAACCACCCGAGCTATGAGTTCCGCAATCTCGCTCATCTGATTCTCCTTCATCCCGAGACGAGTTATTTCCTGCGAACCGATCCTCACTCCGGATGGTCTGACAGGGTCTGAATTCCAAGGGAGCAAGTTCTTGTTGAGTATCACGTTCGCCTTCTCGAGCGATCTCGCCACCTTTGCCCCGCCATGGTACTGCTCCACGTCAACTACCAATGTGTGCGATTCCGTGAACCCGCACTTTTCGCAGAGGACATCCATCCCTCGCTCATGGAGCGCCTGACCCAGCGCCTTTGCGTTCCTTATCGTCTGGTCAGCATACCCAGCGCCAAACTCCCTGGTTTCGGCCAAGGTCACCGCAAGAGCAGCGACCGAGTGCAGATGATGGTTGCTGGTGACTCCCGGGAAGACTCCTCTCCTCAGCGCAGTCTCGAGCCAGTCCTTAGTGAGGTCCGACAGGATTATACCGTGCTGAGGCCCGGGGAGAGTCTTGTGCGTGCTCCCAGATACGACATCTATGCCCTCTCTGAGTGGGTCTTGGAACCTCCCGCCTGCGATCAGTCCGATCACATGCGCGCCATCGTACCATGTCGTGCAGCCAACTTCCTGGAAGACATCTCGGAGTTCCTCCAGGGGCGTCGGGAAGAGATAGACAGATTGACCGAACAAGGCCACCTTGGGTTTCACCTCTCGGATGAGCCTCTTAGCACCCTGGACGTCGATATTCATGACCTTCTCGTCGAACGGGTAGTTGTAGGTCCTCACTCCTCGTAGGCCTGTAGCTCCGGTTTTGGCATGCGATATGTGGCCGCCATCGGAAAGTGCGACCGTGGTCATCTTGTCTCTGGGTTTCGCTATTGCCATCAACACCGCGAGATTTGCCACAGTGCCTGATGTCGAGCGGACATCTGCGAACCTAGCCCTGAAGACCTCTTTCGCCAAGTTCTCGCATAGTGTCTCGATCTGGTCAACGAAGACGTTGCCCTGGTAGTATCTCTTGCCAGGGAGTCCTTCAGCGTACCTGTTGTGAAGGTCCGAGTTCAGAACCTCCTTCCCAGCAGGACTGAGAAGATTCTCGGATGCGATGAGTGGAATCGAGTCCTTGAACCAGGCATTGTGCCTGTGTGTTAGGTCCCGCACTTCTTGCGCTAGCTCTCTAGCTGATGCCACGAGAGCGGGGAACATATCAGAGATTAAAAACATATGCCAAGGTGTCGCGGACAGTGGGCAAATACTGACTGAAAGCGAAGCCTGATCGTCGCAGCAAGATTGACTTCAAACATCCTATCGTGGAGGTGTTGCTGCGGCCTGCAGTGGAAACGAAGGTTGACGTTTTCCTAGATAGCTATTTATAGAGTGTACGACAATTTGTCGTACAAGGCACCGCGATAGCAATGTCGACCAAAACACAGCGCCTTAATGTCCGACTGCCAGAAGATGACCTTCGAGAGCTCGAAGCGATAAGGCAGAGGAACGGGCTCCAGACTGTCTCGGACGTCGTCAGGGAGGCGCTAACGACCTACCTGGACGAGGAATCCGCTACCTGGAACTCGGAAAAGGTGACAACGATCATTCCGGCAGCCCTCATGGAAGATGTCGAGATGTTCATCGCCAGTGGCGATGCTAGCGATGTCTCCCAGGCAATAACACTAGCCCTTACGGGATGGGTCGAGGATAGGAAGCGTTACTACCTCGAAGGGAAAGAGCTGGTGCGTCAGAAGGTCGCGGAAGCGGTCGAGGAGCGCGGAGCGAGAAAAGGGATGGCTCGAACTGCGTCTCGAATGAGAATCCAGTGATCAATCAACGAAGGATCGGATGCCTTGCACACGCGTGGGCGCTCTCTGTCCCGCGCAGGAACGAACAAAGGGAATGGAAGGGCCTGGCCAACAGGTCTGGATGGGATTGACGCCTCGGGAGGGCTTCGGCCCTCTCACATCACTTTTTTCAACAAGAGACTCGCTCGAATCCGCAACTGCCCTCTAGCAGATGATCACTTTTTTGCCAATATTGATTTGAGATCCTCGATCACTTGGGTTGACGACGGATCTTCTTTCCTGAGAAGCCCCAGGTAGGCACTAACGTAGTCGCCGATCGCAACCAGGGAGAACATCTGAGCGAGCGGACTGAGGCCACTGCCGTAAACCGCGTGAACTTGCGTACGCTTCGCGATCATTCCCTTGGTTGCATTCACTCGCCTTCGCAGCGCGGCGTTCGATATCTCGTGCTCCAGGAACACGGCTGAGAAGCCCTGGCTCCTGAGATCCATCACCCACCCGACGATTTCATTGTGGTCCATCTCAGGTATCTCAGAACTGAACGCCATTACCTTGGCGTTCTCATTCATCTGGTTCGCCCAACGCTTCGACACAGGAGCCGACAATCCATAGCCAAACACAACGGGGACGAGTCCATACAGCTCGTGGGCAAGTCTCTTCGCCGGATTGTCCGTTGTCATGACCGAGGCTTTGCAGCAGGCAATTGTCTGGGTGAGAATGCGGAGCGTCTCCTCGAATTGCTTGTCCACCTCAGCAAGTCCCGTGCGCTCTATGACTCCTACCATCGCTCCAAACATGAATCCGAGCGACGATCTGGGAACAAGACCTGAGCCAATCCTTGCATGCGGGAGGGAGTGAGAGCCAGCGAGGTCCGCGAGTCTTCCACCCGAAGATATCGTCGCCACCTTGGCGCGTTTCCTCACAGCGTCTTCTAACATGCTCAAGCTCTCTTCCGTGTTGCCTGAGTAGCTCGCGACTATCACCAAGCTGTCCTTGCCCACATAGGCTGGAACTGAGTAAGATCTGCAGACCTCGCATGAGACGTCTGTGGAGGTTGCCAGCCATTCCTTGAGGAGATCTCCGCCTATAGCAGACCCACCCATTCCACACACAACGATGTTGCGCGGGGTGAATCGCGGAAGTCCCGACCTGCGACCGCGAACCAATCCCTCAGACAAGTGCTTGGGAAGCAGGTCTATCTTCCCCAACATGTCCCTTGAATCTAGCTCTCTGATGTCCGCGCTGGAATCCAGCATCTCCCCATGGATGGACTAGGGAATATAAATGAAATTGCTGAAAGACATCTGAATCGAATGGCGTCGGGGTAACGGCTATGGCACACCCCCTGCTTTCGAAACCGAGACATACGCTCGAGCATTGTTCCGAGCAAAAGGTCATGAACGATGAATACCAGGATGGACCGAATGGACCTATCTGGCTGACCCTGTTTCGGACTTTAAGAAGGGTCGATTGATACTTTTGGGCTAGTAGCTACAACACTCATAATACAGCGGTTCTGCATCGACGAGATGATGGCTCCAGCAGGCGTGATGAAAGCTTTGGACGCGCTTCGCAACGGGCAGTTCGTATTCATCTACGACGCCGACAAGCGAGAGGAGGAGACGGACATGGTCATTGCCTCCGAGTTCGTGACGTCATCCGTCGTCAGGACACTGAGGAAGGATGCTGGGGGACTCATCTGCACCACGGCGGATCCCACGATCCAGGAGAGACTGGGCCTGCCGTTCCTTACGGAGCTCTACCTGGGGATGGGCGACGAGTTCCCGGTCATGAAGAGGCTCATGCCGAACGACATCCCATACGACACGAAGTCCGCATTTGGAATCACGATCAATCACAGGAAGACCTTCACGGGAATTACTGACAAGGACAGGGCATTCACTATCAAGGAGTTCGCGAGCCTGGCGAAGCGAGCGATCGCCGAGGAAGATGGCTGGGGCATGAGGGAGTTCGGAAGCAACTTCAGAGCACCCGGACACATACACCTCCTGAACACTTCACAGCGAATCCTCGAGACCAGGTTCGGCCACACGGAGCTAGCGACTGCACTTGTGATTATGGCAGGACTTGTCCCTTCAGCGACAGTCTGCGAGATGATGGGGGATGACGGGAACGCCCTTTCGAAGGAGAAGGCGAGAGAATACGCAGACATGCTCGGGCTTGTCTTCCTGACAGGCGCGGAGATTGTGGAAGCCTGGAAGGAGTTCAGGAAGAGGTAGTCTGTTATGGTTTGCGTGATGGCCACAGGCGTTTTTGATATCATACACCTAGGTCACCTGCATTATCTCGAAGAGTCCAAGAAGCTGGGAGATGAGCTCGTCGTTGTCGTCGCGACAGATAAGACTGTTCGACGAAGGAAGCACGAGCCTATCACCCCTGAGAGGATGCGGCTCGAGCTCGTGGCATCTCTGAAGCCAGTTGACAGGGCAGTTCTCGGCAAGGACAGCGGTGACATGTACGAGATTGTCAGGGACATAAAACCAGACATAATCACCATCGGGTACGACCAGCCATTCAATCCTGACCAGCTTCAGGCTGAGCTGAAGAAAAGGGGACTCATTGCCAAGGTCGTCAGGATGCCACACCTGGACGCGGACCTTGATGGCACCAGGAAGATCATTGCAAAGGTCATAGAGTTCCACGAGGTCAACAGGAAGCTCTCGGAGGTCGAGGAGCGATGAGAAGGATAGGTGTCGCTGACACGACTTTCGCAAGAGTCGACATGGGCGCATTCGCAATCGACGAGCTCAAGAAGACCGGAACAGGCTTCAAGGTCGAGAGGTACACGGTCCCAGGAGTGAAGGATCTTCCCGTCGCGGCGAAGAAGCTGTTCGAGGAGCGCGGGTGCGACATCGTGATGGCGCTGGGGATGCCTGGGCCGGAGCAGATAGACAAGATGTGCGCCCACGAGGCGTCCACGGGGCTGATCCAACTACAGCTGATGACGAACAAGCATATCATAGAGGTCTTTGTCCATGAGGACGAGGCGAAGGACCCGAAGGAGTTGTCATGGCTCGCAGAGAGGAGAGCCAGAGAGCACGCAATCAACGCATATGACCTGCTCTTCAGGCCCGAACGCCTGATGAAGATGGCCGGGAAGGGGCTGCGGCAGGGGTTCGATGATGTCGGACCCATCAGATAATGGTCGAACTAGGAGGTATAGGAATGGCAATGAAGTACAGGATAGGCATCGTCTGCAGTGAGTTCAATTTTGACATCACCCAGATGATGCTCGAGCGGGCGAAGGAACATGCGAAGTTCTTGGATGCGGATGTCACCAAGGTGGTAATGGTACCTGGCGTTTTTGACATGCCCTTGGCGATCAAGATGCTACTGAAGGACAAAGGCATAGACGCAGTCGTGACCATAGGCGCGGTGATCGAGGGGGAGACGGAGCACGACCAGGTGGTCATCGGCCAGGCAGCAAGAAAGATCACGGATCTGGCGGTCGAGTTCGAGAAGCCCGTCGGATTCGGCATCTCTGGACCCGGCATGAGCAGGCTCCAGGCAGCGGACAGGATCGAGCGTGCCAAGGACGCTGTCGAGAGCGTAGTTAAGCAGCTCAAAATGCTCAAGTAGAGTGCCACTGCAAAGTCTATAACGAAGCCTTGAGCTCGGGAGTCCCGTGGGCGAGATCAGGCTGGGCAAGATACACCTCAGATGGTGTGACAGCTGCAACGTTCCGATCATTGAGCAGAGCTCATGCTGCACTTGTGGGTCGAAAACTAGAGAGGTCAAGATCACGCCTCCCGGTGACGCTCGTCCAGCGTTCGCCAGAGACATTGAGCGAATCGTAAGCCTGGTGGATCGACAGTTCGGCGAAGGCACTGGGCTTCGACTCGTTCCCGATGGGAGGATCGTGCTCCTGAATAAGGCGCCAGACATCGACAGGATGGACGAGGTCATTGTCAATGGCGAGGTGGTCGGGGCAGTCAGGTTCAGCCTCGCAAGAGGTGAGAGATTCCTGCTCCGGCCGGAGGGAGCCGCCGCGATAGCTGGCATAGCTAGCAAGAGCTGGGTGAGAGTCGATGACGGCGCAGCTGAAGCTGTCCGAACGAAGAAGGCAAGCACGCTGGCCATCGGCGTTGAGTACTGCGCGAAAGACGTCGAGAGGGGCTCAGAGGTCCTCGTTCTCGATTCGGCTCGAAAGCCCGTATCTGTTGGTCTCGCGAAGATGTCCGCAGGCGAGATGATGAAACACGAGCGCGGCACGGCAGTCAAAACGAGATGGATCGTCGAAACCAGCCAATCGACAAGGCAGCAGAAAGCCGCGAGCTGGGATCAGGCGACGACAGCGAACAAAGAAGTCATCACTAGGCGAACCCGGGAATCTGTGAATTTCATCAGGGATATAGTTGGCAGGAGCGGCCTTCCAGTCGCCGTCTCGTACAGCGGTGGAAAGGATAGCCTGGCGACGCTCCTGCTTGTGCTGGATGCAGAGGTCCGGCCGAAACTGCTGTTCGTTGATACTGGGCTCGAATTCGAGGAGACGGTGCGGAACGTCAGGAATACGGCCGAGAGATACTCTCTTGAGCTGGTGGTCGAGAGCGCGGGCGATTCATTCTGGTCTAACCTAGGCTACTTCGGACCACCGGCCAAGGACTTCAGGTGGTGCTGCAAGACGTGCAAGCTCGGACCAGCGACGCGCCTGATACAGAAGCACTTCCCAGAGGGAGTTCTTTCGTTCATCGGCCAAAGAGCGTACGAGTCAGAACAACGCGCGAAGAAAGGAAGGACCTGGAGAAATCCCTGGACGCCGAACCAATTGGCCGCATCCCCTATTCAGAAATGGACTGCCATGCACGTCTGGTTGTACCTGATGTCAAAGGGTGTCGAAGCGAATCCCCTCTACGAGGAAGGCTTCGAGAGGATAGGCTGTTTCATGTGCCCCGCAACCGACTTGGCTGAGCTGAGACTCGCCAGAAAGCTCGGAAAGCAGTATGCGAGGTGGCAAGAATTCCTCGAATCGTATGCGAAGGAGAGAGGAAAGGGCGAATCCTGGCTGGAATATGACCTCTGGAGATGGAAACGAATACCGAAATCCGTCACGGATGAGCTCGCCCTGACGGGGTGTGAATCGCCAATCGATAACGGAGTTCCCTCAAGGACAGACAAAATCGAGTTCAGAAGCACAAGCGGATACAGTCCCTGCGTGGAAGGGCTGAGCATGGAGGGCATCTTCAGCAAACCCCTCGACATGACAAGGGTCACCAACATGCTGAGCATAATTGGCAGCGTCGCCAGATCCCCAGACAATCGCATCGCAGAAGTGCGTGGGATCACCGTGTTCGCCGAAGGCCCTGTGATGGTGAAAGCGAAGGATGAAGAGCAGCTCAGAGAGAAATCGTCGAAGCTGAAGGAGGTCGTGTTCCGGGCGATGAACTGCGCGGGATGCGGGATTTGCGTCGCGCGGTGCAAGTTGGGGGCACTCAGCCTCGATGGCCGCGCGACCGTTGACGAAACCAAATGCAATCACTGCGGAGCGTGCCTCGGGCCCTGTCCTGTTGTGAGATTTGTGGACGAAGAGCTGGACATCTAGACCAGAAGGACCCTCAGGGCATCAGCGACTTCCGAAGCTCGAGCCCCCCATGGAACCAGGGCGATTCTGCCCTTGACATCGAAGCCTTCCTTGATCTTGCAGCATTTGACAAGTACCCTGCCCTTCACGCCGTTCTCGCTTGCGAGGTCGAACGGACACATGTTGATCATTCTGGGCTCTGTTCCGTACACCGCCTTGAATATCCTAGCGGAGAGCGAACACCCAATCAAGGTAACCTTTGCGATATCATCCTCGGATAGCTCCGGGGTCTCGTCGAGGTAGTAGCATCTCCTGTCCGAGTGAAGGCCAGAGGCCCTGCACGGAAACATAGTCAGCTCCGAATTGTGTCCTCTCGCAATCTCGTTGAGATCGAACACCACGGTCCTGTACTTCACGTACCAGTCCTGCAGGTCAGACTCGAGAACGGATTCGACAAGGCCCACCAACTTTGATGGAGAGGGTGGCACAACATCAACGATAGTTAGTTCCCTAGGATGCTCGTCGATGAAGAACGAGATGTGCTCGGCGCGGCCTCGCACAACGACACACTTGGATCCACACCTCTCTCTGAGCCTTCCCATGCTGCTCGCGGACAGCACGTCCAGAGAGGGGTCTTCTACGAACGAGGTCTCGTCGGGCAGGGCAAGAATCCTGACAGAGAGAATCGGCTGGAGGACCTCGCTTGTGTCTTTCTTCTCGACAGATGCCACCGCCCAGTCATCGCCGGAATGGAACACGTAATACTTGGTTCGGATGTATCCCTTTTTGCCGCTAAGATAGCCAACTATGCTCTCTTTGCTGAGCTCGAACTTGACGAACTTCACGCTGACTTCCTTGCAGTGCGATGGGAACATCGAAAGATCCTTGGGGGCCTAGACGTGCGCCCGCTCTAATAACGATTCCCAGGCGAGCGGATTCCATCACTCTTGAAATACACCTAATGAGTTGCTTGTTGCGAGTGATTATGAAGCTGGACGAGAACGGCAGGATGGTCGAATTCGGGGAATTCCCGACTCTGGAAACAGAGCATCTGATTCTACGACAGATGACCGTCGACGACACGAGATTCTATTTCAGGCACTTCTCTGAGCCGACCATCGTTGAACTCACCGCCTACGAGGCGCCGGCCAACGTCGATGCGGCAAGAGAGGAGCTGCTCCTATTCTGCATAGACAATTTCAAGGCGAACGCTGGAATCAGATGGGGTGTCATGAAGAAGGGCAGCACAGACCTAATTGGCACTCTTGGCTTTCATAATTGGGTCAAGGATGGCAGCTATCATGCAAGGGCTGGGTACGACCTCGTACCTGAGGAGAGGAGAAAGGGGATAATGACTGAAGCTTTCTCGGCTGCCATCGACTATGCGTTCAGGGAGATGAGGCTCAACAGGATCGAGGTTCTGATCGCCCCGGAGAACGAGGCATCCATCAGGCTGGTCAGGAAACTCGGTTTCAAGTTCGAGGGCATACTTCGAGAGCACGCACTCTTCAGAGGTAAGTTCCTTGACGACGCTGTGTATTCGTTGCTGAGCAGCGAATGGACAAAGAAGTAGGCTCTGATCCGGCCCAGTGTCCGAATCTGGATGAAGCTTACTGAATTCGCCCGATAGCTCACAGCAACCTTCTTTAACCCACTCCGGAATATCCCGAAGGTCGTGTGAATGAAGGGCTTCCTGGTCCTCGAGGATGGGACGATTCTCGAGGGGGAGGTTTTTGGCGCGCCCAGTGAAGTCCTAGGCGAAGTGGTATTCGCAACGGGGATGACTGGATATCAGGAATCCCTGACAGACCCCTCCTACTGCGGGCAGATACTCGTCTCATCCTACCCTCTGATTGGCAATTACGGCGTGAACAATTTCGACGACCAATCGGGCCAGGTCCAGGTTTGGGGATATGTGGTGAAGGAGAAATGCGACTTTCCGAGCCATAGAGAAACGGAGAAAACCCTCGACGAGTTTCTACGCCAAGGAGGAGTCCCCGCAATCTGCGGGATTGACACGAGGTCGCTGATCCGGAAGATTCGGACAACCGGAACCATGAAGGGTGGCCTGGGCACGGGCGACCCCAATGAGCTTCTAGATCGAGTTCGGGATATGAAGCATCCCGAAGAATCGAACCTGGTTTCGAGAGTCAGCATCAGCAGGATCACTGAATATCCTGAGAGGCACCGGAGGAAGGTCGCCGTGTTCGATTGCGGCGTGAAAGCAGGTATCATGTCCGAGCTCAGGAAGAGGTTCAGAGTCGTGCAGGTGCCGTACAACGCGACAGCAGAAATGGTCCGGGCTTTGGAGCCGGACGGGATAATCATCACGAATGGTCCTGGGAATCCAGCGCATCCCGAGATTCTGGGGACCACAGTGACGACTCTGGCGAAGCTCAAGGATGACTTCCCAATGATGGGTATCTGCCTGGGCAACCAGCTGCTCGGGTTGATGCTCGGGGCAAAAACCTACAAGCTGAAGTTCGGACACCGAGGCCTGAACCAGCCAGTCAGATTCGAGGGAAGTGTTTTCATCACATCGCAGAACCACGGCTTCGCCGTAGATGCAGCATCGGCTGAGGATGCCGGCCTGGAAGTCACGTTCCTAAACCTCAACGATGGAACCGTCGAGGGAATGCAGCATACCGAACTACCCATCTTCTCCGTGCAGTTCCATCCAGAAGGTCGCCCAGGACCCCAGGATACAACATTCCTGTTCGACAGATTCGCAAGGATGTTGGAGGGAACCTGATGCCCAAAAGAGGCGACCTTAAGAAGATAATGGTCATCGGCTCAGGGCCCATTGTGATCGGACAGGCAGCGGAGTTCGACTTCTCAGGTTCGCAGGCGTGCAAATCGCTCAGGGAGGAAGGGTACACGACCGTCCTCGTGAATTCGAACCCCGCGACGATCCAGACGGATCTAGAGATGGCGGATATCGTGTACATCGAGCCTTTGGACCTCGAGACCGTGACGAAGGTCCTGGAGAAGGAGAAGGTCCAGGGCATCATGTCTGGCATGGGAGGGCAGACGGCGCTCAACCTCTGCTCCGAACTCGCGGAAACGGGCACCTTGAAACGCCTAGGGGTCGAGCTGCTCGGCAGCCAGCCGAAGGCGATTGCACTATCCGAGGACCGCGAACTCTTCAGGAGGACCATGTTAGAGATTGGAGAACCCATCCCGAAGAGCAAGACCGTGAATTCGATAGACGATGCCAAGACGGCAGTCACGGAGATCGGTGGTTACCCGGTTCTTGTCCGACCAGCTTTCACGCTGGGCGGAACGGGGGGCGGCATCGCATACAATGAGGAGGATCTGGAATCCATCGTCGGTCGGGGACTGATCTATTCCCGGATACACCAGGTCTTGATCGAGGAGAGCGTGATTGGCTGGAAGGAGTTCGAATACGAGGTCGTGAGGGACAGGAACGACAACTGCATCATCGTGTGCAACATGGAAAACCTTGACCCGATGGGAATTCACACTGGTGAGAGCATCGTTGTCGCGCCCGCCCAGACGCTGAGCGACCGCGACCACCAGATGCTGCGACTCGCCTCTATCAAGGTCATAAGGGCGCTTGGGATCGAAGGTGGAGCGAACATCCAGTTCGCCGTTCATCCCACGACAGGAGAATACAGGGTAATCGAGGTGAATCCAAGAGTCTCAAGAAGCTCTGCGCTTGCCTCGAAGGCGACAGGATACCCCATCGCGCGCGTATCATCCAAGATCGCTATTGGAAAGACCCTTGATGAGATACCCAACGCCATCACGAAGAGGACATGCGCCGCGTTCGAGCCGTCGATCGACTATGTCGTAATGAAGATTCCGCGATGGCCATTTGACAAGTTCAGGACCGTCGACCGCAGGCTGGGGACCCAGATGAAGAGCACTGGAGAGGTGATGGCCATTGGTCGGAACATTGAGGAGGCACTCCTGAAGGCCATCCGGTCACTCGAGATTGACAGAGTCGGACTTGAGCCGGAGAAATGGTCTGATGATGACATCGAAAGAGAGCTGGCGACCGCCACGGACATCAGATTGTATGTGATCGCTGAAGCGCTCAGGAGAGGAATGAGCATAGAGCGAGTCTGCGAGCTGACCGCATGGGACCAGTTCTTCGTCCGTAAGGTCGGGAACATCGTCAGAATGGAAGAGTCCCTGAGAGACGACCTCGACAGAGAGTCGCTCGCCAGAGCCAAAGGACTGGGATTCAGTGATGAGTACATCGCTTTGGTCACGGGCAAAGATGAAAGGTCAATCCGCAATCTGAGGAAAACTCACGGCATCAGCGTCGTCTATAAGATGGTTGACACTTGCGCTGCTGAGTTCGAGGCGGAGACCCCCTACTTCTACTCTACCGTCGAACGCGAGTGCGAAGCGCGGCCATCTGGAAACAAGAAGGTAGTGATTGTCGGCAGTGGACCGATCAGGATAGGACAGGGTATCGAGTTCGACTACTGCTGCGTCCATGGGGCGCTGGCGCTCAAGGAAGAGGGGATCGATGCGGTCATCGTGAACAACAATCCGGAGACTGTATCGACAGATTTCGACATCTCAACCAGGCTGTACTTCGAACCGATTACGGTCGAGGACGTTCTGAATGTGATCGAGAAGGAGGATGCGGACGGACTCATCCTGCAGTTCGGCGGGCAGACATCTGTGAACCTTGCCCTTCCAATCCAGAAGGAGCTCAAGGGGAGGAAGACAGAGATCCTTGGCACATCCCCTGATTCAATAGATCTGGCAGAGGACAGGAAGAGGTTCTCGAAGCTAATGGATGAACTAGGGATCCTACAACCGAAGTCAGGAACCGGATTCTCCTTCGAAGATATCAGATCGCTCGCCCAGGACATCGGATACCCCGTACTGATCAGGCCCAGCTATGTGCTGGGTGGCAGGGCAATGGAAATAGTCTACAGTGAGGGCGAACTTGAGACCTACATGAAGAGTGCCACAAAAGCCTCTAAGAAGCACCCGATTTTAGTCGACAAGTATCTCACGCACGCAATCGAGATAGATGTCGATGCAGTTTGCGACGGAACGGATGTCTACATTGGAGGCATACTGGAGCACATCGAGGAGGCAGGAGTGCACTCGGGGGACGCGACGATGGTCCTTCCTCCACGCACGCTAAGCGCGAAGACATTGGAGGAGATCAGACGCATCACAAGGAAGGTCGCGCTTGCCCTCAACACCGTCGGGTTGATGAACCTCCAGCTGGCCTTCAAGGATGGCAAGGTATTCATGATAGAGGCGAACCCGAGGGCCAGCAGAACCGTCCCTGTGATCTCGAAGGCAACGGGGGTGCCGCTTGCAAAGGTGGCCACGAAGATCATGCTTGGGAAATCCTTGAAGGAGCTCGGTATTTTGGGCGAGGCGCGTATCAGACATTTCGCGGTCAAAGCCTCCGTGTTCCCATTCTTGAAACTTCCTGGAGTCGATAGCATACTGGGCCCGGAGATGAAGTCGACAGGAGAGGTTATGGGCATTGACGAATCATATCCTGCGGCTGTCTGGAAGGCCTTGGTGGCCGCCGGGCAGAAGCTCCCACGGACGGGCAAGATCTACATCAGCGTGGCTGACGAGGACAAGGCGACTGCTGCTGAACTATCCAAGCAACTGAGCGCTCTTGGGTTCGAGTTATTCGCGACCAAGGGCACTGCGGATTCGATCAGGCGCCTGGGCGTGGACGTCAGCACGACCTACAGGATTTCGGAAAACAGATCACCAGATGCCCTAGGTCTGATGAGGAGGGGGGAAGTTCAGATGGTCATCAACACACCTACAGAGGCCTCGGGCCCCAGGCGGGATGGCTACATGATGAGAAGGCTTGCGGTCGAGTTGGAGATACCATTCTTCACCACGATGAAGGGCGCGTCTGCGGCTGTGATGGCAATGGAATATGCGTCCAAGAATCAGCTCGAGGCAAATGATCTCGCTCATTTCCACAGGCCTTGACGCGTCACCATGACAGGACAGGTTTCTTTGAGAGCTTCTTCACGATTCTCTCGTGTTTGTCGCAGAGTCGTCCTGAGACGATTTGAGATGCGATCAGATCCTTCTGCCAATGCGCATTGAACAACCGGCAACGAGAATCACCGCAGAAGGGTTCGAGGGAGAGATGGAACATGACCCCTTGCAGCGATAGGCCCTTCAGAACCTCAGCGGTCCTCGGGTCTCCGTAATCGATGAACTCGTCTCGAAAGGCTTGTTTGAGCACCACCAAGGCCAAATCACCAGCGCTCTCCGCCTCAAGCTGCCGTTTAGCGAAGTAGTACTCTCTTGGCCGAGCTGGAGCCTCGCATATCCCAGGTATCGACACCACGCTCGGGAATCCGCAGACCACGGTTCTGAGGTGATGCCTCATGTCGTCGTCCGAGTAGGTCGACACCAGCCTATCTGTGAAAATCAGAGAGGCCGTTTCAAGCGAGCCATGATTCTTAACCAACGGTTCCGCGGCCGCGGCCACCTTCGAGGCATCATAAACGACCCCTCCAACCGTGGAGCTTCCTCTGATCGTTCTCTTCTCGTATTCGACCTCACCATACATAGGGACGAAGTCCTGGACTCTTAAGGACGGGTTCCGCATTCGAGCTGAGGCAAGCATTCCAGCCAAGCTGTCGATAGTGTCGCTCTTCGTTGACTTGAGCAAACATGGTCTGATCTCAAGCTCAACCGTTGGAAACAAGGCGGCTAGGTATTCCTGAACCCCGTCAAGGTGAGAAGGGTCTGGGTTTTCAGATGAATACAGATCGATGCGCTTCAGCTCAGTCTTTCCCGCCCTTGAGGTGCTCATAAGCGACCTGAGCTCCTTTTCTGCCCGAAAGAAGCATGGACCCGAAGGTCGGCCCCATCCTTGGGAGGCCGTAAGTCGTGGACACCGCCATGCCAATGACGATCAATCCCGGGTGAGCGAAACCACTGTGCTCCACAACGGCATCCTCACTCTTCTCAATCCACATCGCCCCGAAGCCAGGTGTCTTGATCAGCCCGCGCTCTTCCAGCTTCTTCACAACCGTGGCGTCGTGCCCTGTCGCATCTATAACTATCTTGGATTCCAGTGCCACCGGATCCACGCAGCTGATCTGCCTGGGCAGCAACGCGACCGGGGTCCAGTTGATCACAGCGCCGCCGACCCTGTTATTCTCCCGGAGAACGATGTCGTCGAACGATGTCATGTTCAGAACACTAACGCCAGCTTCGCATGCCGCAGCAATCAGCTTCGAGCAGGCCAAGGGCCCAGGCGTGATGTACAGCCCTTTCTCGAACTGTTTGTACTTGACGCCAATCTCGTCAAGGAGCTTCTGCGCAGGGGCCCGAACGGTGATGGTGTTCATCAAGAACCCGCCAATCCAGAAGCCGCCGCCGAGGTAGTTGTTCCTCTCTACGATCAGCACCTTGACCCCTTTAAGGGCCAGGTCCCGCGCTGCTACGAGGCCGCTGGGCCCACCGCCGATAATTATCACGTCAGTGTCGGAGAACTTTTCCATGTCTTTCGCGAATTCCGAGATTATTGCTCTTGTGACGGACCGCTCAGAGGACTTTTCGAATATCGGCATATACACTCACCAGATTGCAGGATTGGGCATACCTGATTCCCGAATATATACGTTGTTATATCACGGTGGACTAGCCCTATTCAGACTGAGATGGAGGTATAAGGGACAATCAATATCCCCGAACCACAATCTATCATCCCATGCGGAGCGGAGCTGGTTTCGCTCGATGCCCCGCAGACGAGAATACCTGGCTCCGCTCCCACAAGAACTAGAGGGGATATGCAATGGCAGTTGACCCGATATGCAAGATGGAAGTGGATCCAAGCACAGCCAAGTGGAAATCAACCTACAATGGGAAAGAGTATTACTTCTGCGCTCCTGGCTGCAAAACAGCCTTCGAGAAGAACCTGGCGAAATACACGAAGTGAGACCGGCTAGTCCGGTTGTCTCATCATGGTTCCCTAGGCTGGAGCAGCGGCCGCAGACTTCTTCAGCCGCTCATACTTCTCCTTGTACAGCTTGGCACAGACGCTGCAACAGAGATAGTGGTATTTTCCATCCAGCTTGAGCTTCACTCCCTCATCTTTCATCATCTGTCCGCAGTAATAGCACCTGATCATAAGTCCCGCCTCGTCCGTGAGGGAAGCCCTTGGCTCCTCCTTTGGCGCTCTTAGAATCATTGAGGAATTGACCTTCGTTATCTCCGGTATCTGGGCGAGAGATTCGATGAACTGCTGGTACTTGACCTGATTGTAGAAGGATACGATGCACATGACCCTGGAGTCTGACAGCACGAAAATCTGCCTGACAATCTCCTCTGACTTGACCTTCTCGACAACCTTGTCGAGGTCTGATGGCCTTGCTTCAAGAACCGCCGCGACCGAAACCTGGCCGAGCATCTCGGCATCGAGCATGGTCGAGTAGGCCTTGATGAGACCCATGTTGGTCATCGCCTGGACTCTTGCGCTAACTGTCGGTGTGCTTATGTCAATCCGAGATGAAATCTCCCTGAAGGACGCTCGTCCATCCTTCTGGAGCTCCCTGAGTATCTTCCTGTCAACATCATCTAAGTTGAGGTTCATGTGGACATAGTTGCCTTGGACCGGGATATCCTTTTCACTTGAAAGGTACGGGGGGTGCTAGCCAGTACGAATGTCAAAAACGGTCAATTATGAGGAATTGAGGCTTCGAGATAACCTCTTAACCCTTCTTTTTCGGACACTACGGACGATAGCGGACTGTAGAGTAGTATGCACTGAGTCATGAGCATGTGACCATGAATGACGCTGCCACGCCTTCACAGGCATCAACTAGTCGTGTCACTTCCACTTGTCCGAGGGATAGGGATGGGAATCCTTGGGATTCGTGGCAATGAAAATCACTAGAGCGATGATAGTAAGAAGCGCCATGAAGAACATGATCACAAAGCCAGGACTGCCGTACTGCGTCGTCACCAACCTATCCACTACTGGGACCGCAAATACGTAGACCGCAAAGTCGGCGACGAGAATCGCAAAGAAGAAGACAGCTTTGTTCAGTCTGGACCTTTCCATTTATGCTTCACGCTCACGAAGGACACAGGTTTGTCCTGTCAAATGCTTTCCGATTGGGAGGCAAAACGGGCTGCGCACGTGACCCAATGGGCGTCTCACATCTCAAATATCGACGTGGATTGAGGACCCCTCGATCTTCACCGGGTAGACCTGCTCGTCTGCTGTATTGAGAGTAAGGAAGGCGATCTTCGGCCCCCGGAGTGACTTGCCCGATCTAACATCGAACTTCGAACCGTGCTTTGGACATATCACCGTGGTTCCTTCGAGCTTGCCTTCTGACAAGTTCCCCCTGGCGTGAGTGCACCTGTTCGCCATTGCGTAGTGCTTCCCATCAACATTGACAACCAATACTTCCTTGTCCACAAGGACGAACATCTTCATCGTTCCGGGCGGCACCTCTGACACGTCAGCGACCTTCACGAACGCCATTCTCTCACATCCACGACCATGCCGGTCGAGGTTGTGTATCTTGTCATCTCAGATGAGAGTTATGACGAACCGTCGTCAGCGGTCCTTTTATCATCGAAGGCCTTTTCCTGAACCATGGCAAAGCAAGTACACGCAGCGCATATCCTCGTAAAGAGCGAGGCACATGCGAACGAGCTCATGTCGAAGGTCAAGGTGGGGGAGAGCTTCTCGGATCTCGCCAAGAAGCATTCGACCTGCCCTTCTGGCAAGCAGGGAGGCGCCCTCGGATGGTTCGGAAGAGGGCAAATGGTCCAGGAATTCGAGAGAGCGGCATTCGAGGGTCCGAAAGGCAAGACGGTTGGCCCGGTAAAGACGCAGTTCGGATGGCACCTGATCAAGATCATAGATCAGAAGTGACGGGCGGCTGCTCCTGTTCTTTGGGGAAGCCCCTGGACAAGACTATGTACAGTCCGCCCACGACGAGTGCGCCACCGACGATGATCATGGGCCCGGGGACCTGGCCCGGCAAGAGCAGGTAAGCTAGAATCGAGGCGCCCACCGGTTCTCCTAGTACGCTTGTTGAGATTATGTGCGCTGGAACCTTCTTCAAGGCGTAGTTGAACATCGTGTGTCCGAAGATGGTCGGCACGATTGCCAGAAGCAGGAAGATCGTCAGCTCCCGGCCGGATGTCACTATGATTTTGTCCCCGGCTACCGCGGCGGATGCGAAAAGGATCGTTGCCGATAGACCGAAGACCGCGAACGAATACGGTACAACTGAGACCTTCTGCCGCGCGAGCCTTCCCGACAGGAAGTAGATACCAGCGCATAATCCGCCCAGGAACGCGAAGGCATCGCCGAGAAGCGTCTCCCCACCGACGGTGTAGTCGCTCAGTGAAATCACCGTGACTCCGGAGAACGCAACGACAATGCCTATGGCTGCCGCTCTCTTGACTCGCTCTTTGAGAAGGAAGTGGGAAACCGCCGCGACGAAGATGGGATGAGAGGTCACGAGGATCACGGAAGTGGACACGAGGGTCAAGCCAAGGCTGACTATCCAGAGGCCGAAATGGAACGACAGAACCACGCCGCTTAGGAATATGAGTAGCAGCTCCCGCCGTTGCATCGACCTGAGCTCAGAGAAGCCCTTGGACCAGATCATGTAGGGCAAAAGGATCAGGGAGGTCAAACCGAGCCTGTATGCGGCGATCAGGAAGGGTGTCGAATCGCTCCACTTGATGAATATCGAGGCGAAGGAAATCGAGAACATCGCAACGACGATGGCGAGATATGCCCTGGATTGGTCGCCCATCGACTGCATTGTCAACCCGCTGCCAACTCCTGGCCCGCCCGTGAACCGCAAATGGGCCTAATATATCGTGACGCCTCTCACGCCCTTGGCCTGTCTTATGAGCGGTATCAGATCTGACGGGACTTGGCTCTCGGTGACAATGAACAGCTTGGGCTCCTCCGAAGTCATCGGATCATCGACAATGGCCTGCCGGATGCTTATTCCCGACTTCGAGAGTATTTCGGCAACAGAGGCGATGATCCCTGGTTCATGGGCGTTAATGGGCACGATCTCGATGGAACTCCAGCCCATCGCAGATGCCGCATTCTTGAGATGATTCGTCGGCAGGAGCTGCGAGAAGAACTTCAGCAGGGTCGGATCGCCCTTGATCGTGTCAATGGTCGACTTGACCACCCTCCTGTCCACACCAGCCGCCCGGGCAAGAGATGAATCCGCTATCTGCACCTCACCGCAATGGACGTGGTCCCTATCGATCCTCAGGCCGTATTTGAGGAGGTACCTGGCGACCTTCGCCTGAGAGGGGTACTTATCGAAGTAATTGGATATCTTGTCCCACATGTTATCGATGCTTACATGTGTACAGTAATAGATTAATATTGCTACATATTGTACGCGTTCGCACTGCTAATCTGTAGCAAGGGACTTATACGTCCAGCACAATTGCGACCACATTGACACAAAATAGCACGGCAGTCACATGGTGAGAGCATGAGCGGGAAGGCAATCAGGCTGAGGCGGATCTTCGACGCAAAGAGCGGCAAGACCGTCATAGTCCCCATGGACCACGGGATATCCCTGGGACCAGTCAAGGGAATCGCAGACATCCGAAGCACAATAGACAAGCTAGCGGAAGGAGGAGCCTCCGCGATTGTTATCCACAAAGGCCTGGTACAGTATGCGGGTCCCGCGGTAGGCACGAAGCTGGGTCTGATAGTCCACCTCTCCGCGAGCACATCGCTCTCGCCCGATCCGAACTACAAGGTCCTGGTGGCTTCTGCTGACGAAGCCGCTGCCCTCGGTGCCGATGCAATATCGATCCACTGCAACATCGGAGGGGACAACGAAGAGAGGATGGTCTCGGATTTCGGACGCGTCTCGGACAGATGCAGGGAGCTCGGCCTGCCCCTGCTGGCAATGTGCTACCCGAGGGGCAAGAACGTCAAGAGCCAGTTCGACCTTGAGCCCGTGAAACACTGTGCGCGATTGGCCGCAGAGCTTGGGGCCGACGTCGTCAAGACGAACTACACCGGCTCCGTAGAATCCTTCAAGGAGGTAGTCAAGGGAACGCCCATACCCGTCGTCATTGCGGGCGGGCCCAAGATGGACTCAGACACAGCTGTTCTGAAGATGGTGCAGGAGGCTTTGAAGGCTGGCGCCAAGGGCGTCTCCATCGGCAGGAACGTATTCCAGCACGAAGACATCGTCGGAATGACAAGGGCGATTGGCAGGGTCGTTTTCGAGGGCATGCCACCAGAGGCGGCATATAGGCGGTGAGACCCCTGATCGACCGCCAGGTGTGGGTCGGGGCTCTCTTCCAGCCCAGTAGTGAGAGCCGTAAGAAGATCGTCCTTTCCGCGTTGGAGAACGGTTTCGAGACGATTGTGCTCGACGACAAGGACACGGACTTCGTCCGACTGGGAAGGTTCAGAGCGATAGTACTGAACGGAATGGACCTTCTCGAAGAAGGAGACACGGTCGGGAAGCTGGTGGAGATCAAGGGCAAACAGGATGAGACAAGAGCCAAAAAGCTGGCGGACAAGGTCGGCGTGGTCGTGATCTCTGCGAAGGATTGGAAGGTCATACCCCTCGAGAACCTCATAGTCCATTTCCAGGGAAAGGGAGCGAAGCTGTTCATGCTGGCCCACACGGTCGATGAGACCAGACTGTTCTTTGAGACCATGGAGAGAGGGGCAGATGGCGTTCTGTTCGTTCCGTCGAAGCTCGAGGAGCTCGGGAAGCTCAGGAAGTTCATCGAGGAGAGCTCGCCCAAGCTGGAAATGAAGGAGGGCAGGATCACGGTGCTGAGGCAGTTGGGACTGGGCGACAGGGTTTGCATCGACACCTGCTCAGTCCTCAATATCGGCGAGGGCATGCTGATAGGCAACCAATCCTCGTGCCTGTTCTTGATCCACTCGGAGACGCTCGAATCCGAATATGCCGCTTCGAGGCCGTTCAGGGTCAATGCTGGGCCAGTGCACTGCTACATCCTCATGCCGGATGGCACAACGCGATATCTCTCCGAGCTCAAGGGCGGAGATGAGGCACTCGTCGTGGGCGCGGATGGGCACACGCGGAAGGTTGTCGTAGGGAGATCCAAGGTCGAGAGGAGACCTCTGTTGCTGATCGAGGCAGAGGCTGACGGTGAACGGTACTCAACCATAGTCCAGAATGCCGAGACCATAAGGGTCTACTCGGGAGGCAAGATCGTCTCGGTTTCGAAGCTGCAGCTGGATGACCCGATACTAATCAAGCTAGAAAGAGGCGGAAGGCATTTTGGCATGAGAATCGAAGAATCGATCCGGGAGAAGTGAGAATGACCTACATCGCCGCTTCTCTCGTGGAGAGAAGCATCGCGGAAACATCTCGTTCGTCAAAGACCGCCTTCAGAGAAGGCGCTGACCTGATCGAGGTTAGACTCGACCACCTTGCCGGAGTGAAACTGGACGAGAAAGGGCTTTCAGAGGTCAGAGGAGCGATCGAGGGACCCGCCATTGCCACTCTCAGGTCCTCTGGCGAAGGGGGAAAGTCGCGATTGCGCGGCAAACGACGCCAATCGCAGCTGAGAACAATCATAGGCTCCCAGTTCGAGTACGTAGATCTGGAGCTTGAAACCGACAAAGCGTTGATCATCGAAACTAGCAAGAAGAGTGCGAGGCCTGCTCTGATCGCATCGAAGCATTTCCAGAAGCCGGTCAGACGAGAAACAATCGAGGAGGCAATTCGGAAGGCGTGCCACGTATCAGACATAGGCAAGGTGGCGATGCCCTGCGAAGACGCATCGCAGGCCTTGATGCTGGCGCAGGTGGGCTTAGGGCTATCGGCCCAGGGTCTCAGGTTCGTCCTACTTGGGACGGGCGAACAGGGGGAGCTCACAAGAGTATGCGCGCAGCAGATCGGATCGTCGATCGTCTATGCAAGTCTGCCTGGCAAGAAAGTCGCATCTGGACAGTTGGATGTTCGAAGGCAGAAGCTACTCATGTCGGATGAGAAGGTCGTGCTAGGGCTTGTTGGGCATCCCGTGTCCCACTCCGTTTCGAAGCCCATGCAGGAAGCTGCATTGGCCAGAGCAGGCATCGCCGGCGCATACCTCCAGCTCGACATCCCACCTGACAGTCTCGACGCCGAAGCGGTGGAAACCCTCAGACAGATCGGCTTCTCGGGTGTTAACGTAACCATACCGCACAAGAGAAAGGCTTTCGAAATCTGCGGCAAGAGGGGCCCCGAGGCCGACGCCGTAGAGGCTGTCAATACAATCAAGTTCAATGGCACACAGGTATTTGGAGAAAACACGGATGTAATCGGGTTCTCCAGGATGATTGAAGGAAAAATAGACATAGACGAACAGACGGATGCGTTGCTTCTTGGAGCTGGGGGAGCGGCGAGGGCCGTGGCAACCGTGCTCATGCGCAGGAGAGCGCGCATATCAGTAACCGACAAGTTCATTGAGAGAGCGGAGGAGTTGGCAGCTCTCGTGAGAGGAGAGGCGATCTGCCTGCGCTCACTGGAAAAGACCGGTCGGAGATTCGATATTGTCGTGAATTGCACACCTGTCGGGATGAGTGGTTCAAAGCAGAAGATTATCAGCGTCCCAGTCTTCGACAAGGGGACAGCATACTTCGACCTTGTCTACAACCCTCCGATCACGCTCATGATGAAGACCGCCAAGGCAAGGGGAGCGAAGGCCTACGGCGGGCTGGAGATGCTCGTGAACCAGGGGGCGGAATCCTTCAGGATCTGGACAAGCAGACAGCCCGACATCAAAGGGATGTTCTCGGCTGCAAGGAGGGCGCTGAGATGACTGTCAAGGCTGCGTGCAGGGGGGCAGTCACCATCGTGAATGCCATCGCGACTGGCAAGGGGGCAGCTTTCGGCATTTCAATCGAGGCCGATGCTTCAATCTCCTTGAGCAAATCCCAAGCGCATCTAGCATATCAAGGACCGGAGGAGGGCAAAGACCTCGTACTGGGATGCGTCAGGGCGGTCGGTCTGGCCAGCGGAAGACATGTTGGAGCAGGCACGGTCCGCGTCGAGTCAGAAATCCCGATCTCACGAGGGCTCAAGAGCAGCAGCGCAGTGTCGAACGCCGTTGCGCTGGCATCTGCGCGGGCGCTGGAGGCAGACCTGGGGGATCTTGACCTGATCAACCTTGGGATTGAGGAATCCATCAAGGCAGGCGTCACGATCACTGGGGCGTTCGACGATGCTTGTGCCTGTTACTTGGGCGGAGTCGTCGTCACGGACAACAAGGCGAGAGCCATCTTGAAACGAAGTACACTGGATCATGACATCACGGTGATACTCCACGTACCAGATCACAAGATATCTAAGAAGAGCGTGAAGGGGCTGGACTACAGCTCCATCAAGGATAAGGTCGAGGAGGCGGTCAATCTGGCGCTGAGGGGGGAGTACCTGAGAGCCATGGAGATCAACTCCAAGGCCTATGCGAGGGTGCTTGGGCTATCCGAGGAGGTGGCAGACGCTGCGAGGGCCAGAGGCGCGATCGCAGCTGGGATCTCAGGGACTGGACCTGCGACTGCAATCATCGCCAGAAGAGCAGATTCCGAGGCCATAGCCCGTGGACTTGGCAGATTCGATGGCAGGCTAGTGCGTGCAGAGATCAACGAGACAAACGCAAGAGAGGTGAAGCCACGGCTATTGTAGTTAAGTCATCGACAGCCAGGGGAACGGTGACCGCACCCCCGTCGAAATCCTACTCCCACAGAGCCATGATATTGGGCGCCCTCACCCACGCTCCGTTCGTTCTTAAGAGCCCACTCATATCAGAGGATACGAAGGCCACCCTCGACGCCCTGCATGCTCTTGGGAGCGACGTCCTCGGAACACCCGCTGAGCTGAAGATACACTGCGAGAAGCTGTCGCCGCCGCTCGGCGTGATTGACGCTAGGAACTCCGGGACGACCATAAGGTTGATCGCAGGAATTGCGAGCCTTCTGCACGGACCTACGACCCTGACGGGAGATGCCAGCCTTGTGAGACGACCCATGGCACCTCTCACTGATGCCCTAGCGCAGCTGGGCGCTAAGTGCACATTCATCGGCAAGCATGGCACGCCTCCAATGACAATCAGCGGCCCAATCACGGGTGCGCTGGCCAAGATATTTGGCGGCATCAGCTCTCAATTCGTGTCATCACTGTTGATCGCGTGCTCCCAGAAATCGGGCGACACGCGCATTGAGGTCGATGGCCCGATTGCCTCCCGGCCGTATGTAGATATCACTGTTGAGATGCTGCGGCGCTTCGGAGGAGTCGTCGAGGAGAAGGCCGGTGAGTTCAGCCTGCCGGGCGAGCAGAGTCTCGAACTCGGTTCCTACAAGGTTCCAGGAGATTACTCGTCAGCATCATACCTGCTCGTGGCATCAGCCATAACTGGGGGGGACGTGACCGTGAGAAACCTAGACCGTGATTCGCCCCAGGGAGACATGGCAATCGTTCAGCACCTCCAATCATTTGGGGCCAAGGTCTCGATCGACAAGGAGTCCATTCGAGTCAAGGGTGGTCGGCTGACGGGTGTTGAGATTGATGTCAGGAACACGCCTGACCTGTTCCCGGTGTTGGCAGTGCTCGGAGCGGTCGCAGACGGCAAGACCGTGATCAGAGGCGGAGAGAATCTCAGGCAGAAGGAGAGCGACAGGATTGCCACGACCACGGCCTTCCTGGGAGACATGGGCGCGAGCATAAGGCCCACGGATGATGGATGCGAGATCGTTGGCGGGGAGAGACTTCACGGCGCGACTGTAAAAACAGACGGGGACCACAGAATTCTTATGGCAGCAGTTGTTGCCGCTCTGGTATCTAGTTCGGAGACGAGGATTGAGGACAACGACTCCTATCTCGTCTCATACCCAGGGTTCATGAGGGACATGCACCAGCTCGGGTGCCGCCTGGAGGTGAGGAAGTGAACGAGTTCGGCGTGAGGTACAAGGTCGGCATATTCGGTTCAAGCCACGGCGTGTGCGTCGGCGCGAAGGTGGACGGCTGTCCAGCAGGAGAAAGAATATCTGAGGCCGTCATCCAGGCGGAGCTTGACAGGCGATCTCCAGGCAAGGGCGCGCTTACCACCCAGAGGAAGGAGAGGGACAGGCTGGAAATCATATCCGGCATTCTGGAGGGCAGGGCGACGGGGAGCACAATAGTCGGCTTGGTCAAGAACAGGGACGTGGACTCGTCAGCGTACGACGCTTTCAAAAGGGTTCCGAGGCCAGGTCATGCAGATTACCCAGCAATGGTGAAGTACGGAGGACATCACGATCACAGAGGCGGAGGGCAATTCTCCGGGAGGATGACCGCGGGCTTGGTCATCGCGGGGGCAATCGCCCGGCAAATCCTGGAGCGCAAAGGAGTCAGCCTGCTCGCCCAGACAATCCAGATCGGAAGTGTGAAGCTCGAGAGGGAAGTGCCATTAAGCGTTGCGATGAAGCTCGTGAGAAAGAACCCAGTCGGTTGCGCGGATAGGTCCACCGGATCCTTGATGGCCGATGAGATCGTGAAGGCTCATGAGGAAAGGGACAGCGTTGGTGGCATTGTCAAGTGCACGATAGTCGGCATGCCCGTCGGCGTTGGCGAACCGTTCTTCTGGTCCGTCGAGAGCGCGATGTCTGCGATGATGTTCTCGATACCCGGAGTAAAAGGCGTCGAGTTTGGCTCGGGATTTAGGTGCGCTTCCATGCGCGGAAGCCAGCACAATGATCCGTACCTCGTGAAGCACGGCCGCATCCTTACCAAGACCAACCATGCAGGAGGCATCCTCGGTGGTCTCTCGAACGGCATGCCGATCGAATTCAAGGTCGCATTCAAACCTACATCGTCCATCGCAAGACCGCAGCTGAGCGTGGATATAGAGGAGAAGGTGCCTGTCGAGCTCAATGTCAAAGGCAGACACGACCCGTGCATCGTCCCGCGTGCAGTCCCGGTTGTCGAGAATTCCGCAGCCTCCGTGATGCTGGACCTTATGCTCCAGGGGGGATTCATCTGACGCGCAAGGAGCTGGAGGTCCTCAGGGCGGAAATAGAGAGGATCGATTCCGAGATAGTCGATCTGATCTCAAGAAGGAAAGAGGTCGCATCTGAGATCGGACTTGTCAAGCAGCGCGATTCGACCCTGGTACGTGATATGGCGAGGGAACGAAACGTGGTCGAGAACTTCCGCAAGAGGGCGACCGAGTGTGGAGTCGATCCGAAGATTGCCGCGGCGGTTGCCAAGCTCCTGATCGATTATGCGGTCAGGGTTCAAGAAGCTCCGACTAAGAGGGATCTCGAAGACAAAGAGGCCCTTGTGGTTGGAGGGTCTGGAAGAATGGGACAATGGACTTGCAGACGCCTTGCCAATCGGGGAGCGAGAGTCAGGGTCTTCGACTCAAGAGGAAGACTTGAGGGATATGACAACGTGAAGAACCTCGGATCTGCTGTAGCGGGCTCAGACATCATAGTCATCGCGAGCCCGCCGGGGACATGTTCCGAGGACCTCAGGCAGGTACTCGAATGTGCTCCGAAGGGGCTAGTGATCGACGTATGCAGTGTCAAGAGTCACATCTCCCACCAGTTGCGCGATGCAGCTGCGAAAGGAGTGAAGATAGCGAGCGCGCATCCGATGTTTGGCCCAAACGTCCCGACTCCTAGGGGCCAGACAGTCATACTCTGCAACTGCGGGAGCAGAACGGGAATGTCTCTCGCGCGGAGGCTGTTCTCAGGGGCCGGGGCCAGGATCTTCGATGTGGACCTCGAGAGGCACGACGAGCTCATGACCTATGTTCTTGGGCTGCCTCATCTCTGCGCTCTTCTGTTTGGAGCGAGTCTCGCGAGATCTGGAGAGCCCTTGGATGAGCTGATCGATGCACAAGGTCCGTCCTTCAGCCGGATGATGAGGATTTCCGAGGAGCTGTCGCGAGAAAGCGTCAGGGTCTACCACGACATCCAATCACTCAATCCGAACACCGGACGCATGCTGTCCTCAGCTGAGTGTGCGCTCAGGGACCTCAAGAAGGCATCGCTGAGCAAGGACCACGGCAAGTTCAAGAGCATCATGGAATCGAACAGGAAGTATCTGGAGAGGTGAGAATGACATGGCAAAGGTGAAGGCTGCGATACTGGGCTCGAGCGGGATGATAGGACAGCGTTTTGCTCAGATGCTCATGGACCACCCATACTTCGAAGTGGCCGCCTACTGCGCATCGGACAGATCTGAAGGCAAGAAGATGGCAGAGGTCTGGAGGCTCAGCGACGTGAGGATCAACGACAAGGTCGCCCATTGCGCTATCCAGGGGACTGATGCAAAGGCACTCGTTAAGGAGGGCGTTGAGGTCGTGTTCAGCGGCCTGCCCTCGGACGTCGCTGGCCCAATCGAGGATAGCTGTGCTGAGGAGGGCATGGCGGTGTACTCGAACGCGGCGTCTCATAGGATGGAGAACGATACTCCCATCCTCGTGCCGGAAATCAACCCTGATCACCTTGCTGCCGTTGAGGCCCAGAAAAAGAGGAGAAGAAAGGGCGGATACGTTGTCACCAATGCTAACTGCTCCGTGACCGGGCTCGCGCTCGGACTGAAACCGATTGTGGACGCGTTCAGGTTCACAGAGGTCAACGTGGCCACCTACCAAGCGCTCTCAGGAGCGGGATATCCGGGAGTAGCATCGCTGGACATCTCCGGGAACGTGCTTCCATTCATCAAGAATGAGGAGGACAAGATGTCCGCGGAGGGAAAGAAGATACTCGGAGGGTTCAGCAATGGCCGATTCGTCGACTCGCCTGTCCACATAGAAGCGAACTGCGCTCGAGTGGCGGTCAGGGATGGCCATCTGGAGGCCGTGTTCGTGAAAGGCGGGGATATGCCAGAGCAGAGCAGGATTGCGAGGACTTTCGCGGATTTCAAGTCCAGACCGCAGGAACTCGCCTTGCCATCCGCTCCATTGGCGCCCATCATTGTCAGGTCCGAGCCGGACCGGCCTCAGCCGCTTCTGGACGCCGATGCCGGCCAACCGGACAGAGCAAAGGGCATGGCAATCACGATTGGCAGAATCAGGGTGAATGAAGATAGCCTCCGGTTCTATCTACTGGTCCACAACACAATAAGAGGCGGAGCTGGAGGCTCAGTCCTCAATGCAGAACTCGCTTACAAGGAGGGATTGATCTGAACGGTGCGAAGCAACCTAGCGAACCAAAGACAGCTGGCAAGAGCTACGACGAGATACGAAAGAAGATCGCGGACGGAGACGTCGTGGTCATGACTGCAGAGGAGTTCAAGCAGTTCGTCAAGTCGAACGGCATCAAGAAGGCGGCGAAGGAGGTCGACGTCGTCACAACTGGGACCTTTGGCGCGATGTGCTCCTCCGGCGCTTACTTCAACTTCGGCCATGCGGACCCGCCGATCAAGATGCAAAGGGTCTGGCTGGACGGCATCCAGGCATATGGCGGCATGGCTGCGGTCGATGCGTATCTGGGTGCCACGGAACTTGACGAGTCCAACAACATGTTCCACGGGGGAGCACACGTAATAGAGGACCTCGTGAGGGGCAAAGCTGTGAGGCTGAAGGCTACGGGCTATGGAACGGACTGCTACCCAAGAAAGGAGATAGACACCTACGTGAGCCTGAAAACGATGAACCAGGCGGTCTTGTTCAACACAAGGAATTGTTACCAGAACTACGCGGTCGCCACGAACGCTTCGGGGAAGACCCTGTACACCTACATGGGCAAGCTGCTCCCGGAGTTCGGGAACGCAACCTTCAGCAGCGCTGGCGAGCTGTCCCCGCTGCTCAACGACCCCTACTATCGGACAATCGGCATTGGCACAAGGATATTCATCGGAGGAGCTACTGGGTTCGTCATCTGGGAAGGCACTCAGTTCAACCCTGGTGCGCCCAGGACTCCAGGAGGAGTTCCGAAGAGGCCCGCGGGCTCAATAGCCGTCATAGGAGACCTGAAACAGATGTCGACAGAGTTCCTGCGCGGACTGACCTTCGCGAAGTACGGGACATCGCTGGGGCTGGGGATAGGAATCCCAATCCCAATCCTGGACGAGGAGATGGCCCGGATGTGCGCTGTCACGAACGACCAGATCATCACGGCAGCCTTCGACTACAGCCAGCCATCAAGGTCGAGGACGGTCCTGAGAGAGGTGACATATGCAGAGCTCAGGTCCGGAGAGATCACGATCAAGGGCAAGGAGGTCCCGACATCTTCGCTGTCGAGTCTGTACAAGGCGAGGCAGATATCGGAGATCCTGAAGAGCCAGATCAAGAAGGGGGCGTTCATGATAGAGAAGCCTGTCCAGAACTTCTCGATGGACAGGGTTTTCAAGCCCCTGGATATCCGGACGGAGAAGGAGGCGATCTAGATGAAGACCAAGATAGTCCTGAACTTCAGCCCTGAGGCGTCGAATCAACCTATAACCCACAACCTGATTGCGAAGCACCGTCTCCTCGTGAACATATTGCGGGCGGAGATAGACGAAGTCGGGGGCAAGATGGTCATCGAACTCTCCGGCAAGGCGGACGACATCATGAGGGGCATCGACTACCTCAAGTCGAACGGGGTTGGTGTCAGGCCCATCAAGGAAGGCGTCAGAAGGGACGACGATACCTGCACCCACTGCGGAATGTGCGTCTCCATCTGCCCGACAAAGGCACTTACGATCGATCTGAGGACGGGTAAGGTCAGCTTCAATGAGGAGAAATGTGTGGCCTGCGGCGTGTGCATAGACGCGTGCCCGCCAAGAGCCATGGAGATACTGATATGATGGCGTTCGTGCGCGCGAAGCTGGAGATAGAAGAGACCGCGGCCACGATCGCTGCCAATCGGAGATTCATCGAGGCTGCTGTCAGGGCTATCAAGTTATCCAGACGGGAGATCGAGAGGCAGATCCGAAGAGATCCCTACTTCCTCACGACCTTCGAACCGTACGATTGTACCGTGAAGGATAGCCGGGTTGTCTCTCGTATGTGCGCTGCGGCAGCCCAAGCAGGCGTTGGGCCCATGGCGGCGGTCGCTGGAGCAATCGCGCAGGAGGCGCTGGACGCGATGGTAGCAGATGGCTGTAGTCATGGCTGGGTCGATAATGGCGGCGATGTAGCCCTCATACTCGAGGAACCTGTAACAATGGAGGTTTTCAGCGCGCCGGGCGCAACGACTGCCTTCGCACTTGAGTTGGAGCCAACCGTTGGGGCGATAGGGGTGTGCGCATCGAGCGGAAAGCTCGGACATTCCATAAGCTTCGGAAACGCAGACGTGGCAGTGGCTGTGGCCGATTCAGCGACGCTGGCAGATGCTCTCGCAACTGCGATCGGAAATGGAGTGACTGGACCGGAATCGCTCGCACACTGCTTCGACCCGTTCAAAGAAGTTGCTGGCTTTGTGGGTGGCCTTGCGATGCTCAACGGCGCTGTCGCAATTCACGGGAGAATCCCTCGATTGATAGAAGTCGAGCATAATCCAGAGCGGATCACTGCTCACAGCAAGATGTCGACCCAGGCGTACACATGTGCAACCAGGCCCAGCCCGGAGGTGAGATCTTGAAGATCATGAAGTTCGGAGGGTCGTGTATCGGATCGGAAGACGCTCTCAACAGAGTATCAAAGGTAGTCAAAGCGGAGAAGGAGCACAAGATCGTCGTGGTCTCCGCGGCATCTGGAGTCACTGATGCTCTTAGGGAGTTCATATCGAAGCCTCGGCTGGAGAAGGAGATAGACGATTCCCTGCTGGCCCTGAAGCTCCGGCACGTCGACATGCTCCCAAGGAAGGATGGAGACGAGAGAAAGGAGGCTATAGACAGAATCGAGGAGAAGGTCACGAAGCTGGACAGATTGCTCTACGGTGTGACATATACAGAGGAGCTGACGCCCAGGACCAAAGACCTCATCCTGAGCTTTGGTGAGAGGCTTTCCGCGATTGTCGTTGCGGCGAGGCTGTCCCACGAGGGCATGGATGCCGTCCCCATGGAGAGCGATGCCCTAGGAATGATCACGAACGATCAGTATGGGAACGCGGTCGCGAACTTGGAGCAGTGCGAGAAGAACATGGGACCTGCGCTCGAGAGCGCGGTCAAGAAGAAGCTGCTGCCCGTCGTGACCGGATTCTTCGGCATCACGCCCGAGGGGCACGTCGCGACCGTCGGGAGGAGCGGGACTGATTACACTGCCGCGGTGATCGCATACGCCACGGAAGCCAAGCCTGTCGAGATATGGAAGGAAGTGGACGGGTTCATGAGCGCTGATCCGAAGCTCGTGAAGAACGCATTCCAGCTCGAAAGACTGTCCTATGAGGAGGCCGCCGAGCTGGCGTATTTCGGCGCACAAGTCCTGCACCCGAGAGCGGTCCAGCCAGCAAGGCTCAAGGGTATCGAGATCGTCATAAAGAACCTGTACAAGCCTGAATCGCCAGGGACGGTGATAGGTGTCAGCAGGCAAGCGAGGAAGGACATCATCAAGAGTGTCTCCTATGTGCCGAAGGTCGCCACGGTCAAGGTCTATGACACCGGGGCAGGCTACAAGTCGGGGTTCCTTGCAGACATCGCTTCATGCCTCGCCAAGGAGGAGATCAACATCTTCTCCGCGACCACATCCCAGACCTGCGTCGCGGTCCTGATCGATGAGGCGGACATACCCCACGCGAAGAAGGCTATCAAGAGCGTTATCCCGGCAGTCGGGGAGACCTTCGAGATAAACCCTGGAGCGTCTCTGATCTGTGCGGTTGGGGAGGGGTTTGCGACAACGAAAGGGATCGCGGCAAGGGTGTTCAAGGCTGTCGCGGCCAAGGATGTCAATGTGGATCTGATATCCGCTGGTGCGTCGACGGTCGCATATCACTTCACGGTCGACAGGAAGGACCTCAAGAACACGATCACCGCTATCCACGAGGAGTTCTTCGGAACTGGATCCAAAGAGGAGACCTACGACAACCCAGTGTCCTAGACGACTCTCACGAATGTCGAGTTGAAGGCGGAGTTTTGCCCATAACGCTGAACGTAGTCCGTCGTGAGGAAGTTCACATTCATCCCGCCCGACAGCTTCGGCCACAGGACAGAGTATGTAAACATCACACCCCTGGGGACGGAATCGGATGCCTCGCATTTCACTGTCCACTCCCCGAGCTCGTTCCCGATCGTGATGGTAGAGCCGTCCTCGAGCCCTTCCTCGACTGCGTCCATCTTGTTGACGTAGACCACGGGTTTGATATCAGGCCAGCGCTGATGGTACTGGGATCTGACGAGGAACTTGTGCACGGGCGATAGGAGCTGATATGGGAGCTTGTGCTCGATATCCACATGCGATGGCAGCCCGCCCAAACCTTCCGCCGCCGCCGAGGCCGAATAGAACTCGATCTTCTTCGTCGGGGTTTTGTAGATGGACCTGCTGGGCACCTTGAACCTTATGAAGCCCTTCTTCTTCAAGTCCTCGAACTTTCCCTCCAGCATCCTGCTCTTCGACATCACAGTCCTGGCAACCTTCTCGTCGTCCTCATATAGCTCCCTTGCTGTGAGTTTCATCTCGGTCGCCAGAGCTCTGAACAGATCGCTGTTGCTTTTGGACTCTCCGACAGGCTCGATGGCCTTCTCGTTCAATGAAAGGTACTGGTGGAAGTAGGATACATTGATGTCGAAATGCTCGAAGAAGCTCGTGGCCGGTAGAACGATGTCTGCGTAATCGGCTGTGTCGGTCATGAAGAGGTCATGAACGACCACGAACATGTCGTCTCTCGAGAAACCCTTCCTCACCAGGGCCTGGTTCGGAAGCGTCGCCAAAGGATTGGAGTTGTAGACGAAAATCATCTTGATCTTCCCCGATTGGAGGGAGCGTCCGAGGTCGACCATATTGTAGCGGGCCTTCTTCCGCGACATCAGAGCACTGCCCTCGAGATAGTCCCTGTCGAAATCATCCAGGTCTGTAGAGTAGAAGAAACCCCTGTGCTGGCCGATTAGGGCGGGCATCATGCTAATCGCGCGGACCATCTCACCGCCGTTCCTGTTTCGCTGCATTCCGTAGCCGATCATTATGCAGCTCGGCCTCAGGGAGACATAGTCCGCGATGAAGTCCTCGGCTTCCTTTGTTTTCAGACCAGTGATTCTATGGATCGTGTTCATATCGAACTTCTTCGCGATCTCTGCGAGCTTGTCAAATCCCGTAGTGTTTGTCTTTACGAATTCCTCGAGGTACAGCCTGTTCTCTATGATGTGGTTGATGCATCCCAGTGCGAGTGCTCCGTCAGATGTTGGTTTGACCTGGAGATGCGTTCCTATCTCGGCTGTTGAGGACCTTATCGGGTCTATGACGTATATCTTGGCCCCGCGCTTTGCAAGCTTCTTCAAGATCTCGAAACCGTGCGGCGTGCTCCATGCGGGGTTCATCCCCCACACCACGACCAGTCTGCATTCTGCGATCTCTTCGGGCAACATCCCGAAGTTCGAGCCGTAAACGATCTCCAGCGCCTTATCCCCGGCACGCGAACAAATCGTGTGAGAAGTCCTCGATGCGCCGATCGCATTGAAGAACCTGCTCGGGAAATACCTCTGCACAATGCCCATCGTTCCAGCGTAGTCGTACTGGAGTATGGAATCCGTGCCGTAGTCGGCAGACCTTGTCTTGATCTCTTCCGCAATCTCCTTCAACGCCGAGGCCCAAGTAATGCGCTCGAACTTGCCCTCTCCTCTCCTTCCAACGCGTCTCATCGGGTAGAGCAGGCGCTGCTTCGAGTACACATACTGGCTGAGGTTCTGACCTTTCGGACATAGGAAGCCCTGAGTGAAGGGATGCTTGTCGTTCGCCTCGATCGCGTGGAGCCTACCGTTGCGGACCCTGGTAATCATCGAACAGGCATCATAGCAGTCTCTCGGGCAGGTATTGTACACGTACAATCAAGGCCCTCCAAGGGGTGACGAATCTATCCTGCGCTGGCATGAAAAGACCCTTTGAGGATTTATACGTTGTCAGGCCAGTGCGCACATCAACTTCTGGAGATGCCGCGAATGTCAGCCAGAGAGGCAATGTGAAGGAGTGGTGAGATTCGAGATATGTCCTGCCATCACCATGGTTTGCCCCATCTCTCCCTGAAGAAGAGCGCAGGCAGGTCCTTCCGTTTTCTCGCGGCAGGAGATGTCGTCGGATAGCCAAGAGTCATACAAACGATGACCTCTCTCTCCTTTGGAATGTTGAGGATCTCTTTGACCTTCTCAGGCTCGAAATCGCCTATCCAGCATGTACCCAGACCCAGTTCGACTGCGCGCAGAGAGAGATGATCGAATGCGATTGTCATGTCCACTCCCGAGTAATATGCACCCGGTTCCGCAACTCCGAGCAAGTATGCAGAGCACTCTCCAACGAACTTCTGTCCGCCAGAGACAGGCACGAGACTGTCCTTTAGTCTCTCGTCGGTGACCACGATGATCTTCCATCTCTGAAGGTTGTTGGCGGACGGAGCCAGCCTTGCTGCGCCCAGAAGATCTTCAAGGACATCCTTTGGGATTGGCTTTCTCTCGTACTTCCTGATGCTCCTGCGAGCCATTATGGCATCTATGACGTTCATGATAGCCGCCTATCCCAAGAGTTCTCCTATGACCCGATACTTCCCCCAATAGAGGATCATGTCCTTCGGGTCGTATTGTTCATCCTTTCTCGCGGCGACTATTTCGCCAATGAACCAAGTGTGGTCGCCAGCATCCACTTCATTGACCTTGACGCATTCGAGATTCACAAGGCACTCCGCGAGGAGAGGAGCGGATATCTTCTCAGCTTTCTCTCTCGTCAATCCGGCGGCCTGGAATTTGTCCACCCGCCTGCCAGACTTCAATCCACAGATCTCTGTGGCCTTCAGGAGGCTTCTGTCTGGAATGTTCAACCCGAAATCCTTGCTCGACTTCAGCAGTCCGTAGCTGTATCGTCTTGGACTCACCCCGATGCCGACAAGCGGAGGTCGGAAAGAGAACATATGGCACATGGCCAAGGTGATTATGTTGTCCTTCTCGCCTGATACTGTGCACAGAACTACAGGGAATCCTGAGAAGCAGTCCTGCGCTTCCTCTCCTGAAATGCCTCGTTTCATGATAACCACAACGCTAGATTACCAATGGGACAGCATCGATACGGGACGAAGCTCTACTCGCCCAGCAGTTTCTTGTAGTCGTCCGCGGACATCAGTTCTGAGAGTTCAGACGAGTTCTTCATCTCAAGAACCGCAATCCATCCCTGGTTGTAAGGATCTTTGTTGAGCAGCTCTGGCGAATCGACAAGCTTGCCGTTGGACTCAACGACAACCCCGCTGACGGGAGCGAAGACCTCAGAGACCGTTTTCACAGATTCGACGTTGGCCACGACTTCTCCCTTCCTGACCTCCTTGTCAGCCGCCGGGAGCTCGACGAAGACAATCTCAGTGAGCTCGTGCTGCGCATGATCCGTTATGCCTATGCGAGCGAGCTTCCCCTCCACTTTTACCCACTCATGATCCTTCGTGTACTTGAGGTCTGGCTGTACAGTTGACATGTCTGGCCTCCCGTTCCGGCGAGGGATGACGTTATTCGAATTTATAACTTCTCACTCGCGCTCGATGCGAGATGAATTCGGACAAATCGTCCCATCTCACAACGCCTTGTTGTCCAAACGCGAAATCAGTCAAGACAGCAAGGATTATCTACGGTCAACCTTATGCTCACGCCAAGGTGATTGTTCTGATAGACCAGCAAGCGCTAAAGTTCCTCGAGGAGCTGACCAACTGCTTCGGTCCCTCGGGGTTCGAGAAGGAGCCGGCGAGGATAACGAAAGCATATGTCTCGAAGTACGCGGACAGAATCTCGAGCGACAGGCTCGGATCATTGCTGTTCACCAAGAAGGGCACTGCGGACAGCCCTGTGGTGCTCATGCCTGGACACATCGACGAAGTAGGTTTCATCATCTCGTCGATCAACAAACTCGGCTTCTTGACCTTCAACGAGCTCGGCGGATGGTTCGACCAAGTGTTGCTCGGCCAGAGGGTCTGGATCAGGACCTCCAAGGGCATCGTGCCAGGCATAATAGCTGCAAAGCCGCCACACCTGCTCCCGGCAGAGGAGCGGTCGAAGGTTGTCGTCAAGGAGAAGATGTTCATAGACGTTGGCGCGTCGAACGAGGATGAGGCGAAGGAAATGGGCATCCGAGTTGGAAATCCAGTCATACCAGATTCCTGCTTCTCGACGATGACGAAGAGGGTATTCAAGGACGGCAAGAAGAAGGGGACTGAAATTCTGGCAATCGGCAAGGCCTTCGATGATCGGATAGGCACATTCATAGCTGCGGAGGTTGTGAGAATGCTGGTGGAGAAGAAGATCAGGCATCCCAACACCGTCGTGGGCGCTGCAACGACCATGGAGGAGGTAGGCCTGAGAGGAGCGAAGACCTCCGCATTCGTCGTGAAGCCGGACGTGTGCCTGACGCTCGAGGTGGACATTGCGGGGGATGTGCCCGGCATTGAGGCGAGCGAGGCTTCAGCGAAAATCGGGTCGGGCCCGACGATAACGACCTGGGATACTTCGATGATCCCTAACCAGGAGCTGCTGGAGTTCGTTCTCGAGACGGCGGACAAGGCGAAGCTGCCCTACCAACTCTCGCAAGTGAAGGGAGGCACGGATGCTGGCGCCGTGCACATCGCGAACGCTGGCTGCCCCAGCCTGGTCTTCGGGGTCGCCACTAGGCATATTCACTCACATGCGGGCATCTTGAGCCTCACGGACACGGAGAACTGCATGAAGCTCATCGTGGAGGTTCTTAAGAGGCTCGACAAGAAGAGGGCTGACAGCTTCACAGAGCTGTGAGGAAATGCCGTCCCTGCTCGACCCATTGCTGGTCAAGGACCTGATAGAGGCGAAGGCAGCTCTCGCTAGGCACGGGATTGTGATCATAAGGTCCGTCGAGACGGAACTGGAACCCGCCGTAGTTACCGCGGCCAGGGATTCGATGGCATCGAGCCCCGGGAAGCTCTCAAAGATGAAGGACAAGGAACTGGACGAGTTCGCTCACGAATTGAGGAAGGGGGCGATGAAGTCGGCCAATGAGCTCAGCAAGCTCTACACGAGGCTCCTAACCGTGTTGGGGACAGACCAGCTGTCCGACCTCGTCAAGGAGCTCGACGGAATGAACGAGCTCTTCAAGTGGGACCGGGTTGCCAGGGCGGCGGACCCTGTCAACAAGCTCCTCGCGGAGAGGGGCTTTCGGGACATGTCGATGCCTGGGCCCGAGAGCGTCTCAGAGAACTTCGCGGTAGAGCTCGAACAGAAGTGGCCCCTGGCGTTCGAGCGATTCAAGGGCCTCGCTGAGAAGGCGTTGAAAGTCCTCCAGGAGATTGAATCAGAGGAGGCAAGAGAAAGCCCCGCGCCCAGGAGACCAAAAAAAGCTAGAGGTTGACCGACGATGGCAGTGCTCTCGGACAACGACATAATGAAAAGGCTCAGAGATGGCTCGCTCAAGATCGGCTCGTTCGTCGAGAACAACCTAACCCCCAATGGGTACGATGTCACTATTGACGAGATATGGATCCCAGGACCGAATGTCCGGACAAGGAGTGGCGCAGCGAACGTCCCCGGAGGCGAGATGTTCATCATCGGGACGAAGGAGTACATGGAATTCCCAGAGGACTTGGTCGGACAGATATGGATAAGAACCTCGTGGGCCAGGAAAGGTATATTGTCCTCTTTTGGAAGAATAGACGCTGGATTCAACGGAAATTTGACCTTTTCCGCAATAAACGCCTCCAAGGAGACCGTTCAGGTGCTCATAGGCGAGAGGTTCGCTCAGGTTGTGTTCGAAGAGCTCAAGTCTAGGCCGAGCAAGTCATACAGGGAGAGGTCGGGCAACTATCAAGGACAAAGGGGCATCACCTTGACACCGGTGAGCTCTCAGAAGAATGACAGATCGAAGGCGTAGAGGTTCATCGTCGGGGAGTAGGACTTCACCTTTCTCCTGGCCATCTCTTTCATCACCCTGCCGCTCCTGGCGGCGGTGTCCGCGAGCTGGTCGAGGCTCTCCTGGAGCCTGGTCTCCTCCACGATCTCGTAGAAGTGGATCGATCCTCCGGGCTTGAGCGCTGCGAGCGCCTCCGATATGAAATCTCGTGCGCTGTGCGGGAGGTTCATTATGATCCTGTCGGCCGCCTCGATCTTTGCCACCTCCTCCCTGGCGTCTCCGAGAATAGGTCTCACCACATCGACCTTGTTGAGCCTCAGATTCTCTTCCATGTATCGAATGGCCTCGGGGTTCGCGTCTATGGCGTAGATGACCTTGGGCATCCGTGTCTTCCCGATCATGATGGAGAAAGGCCCTATCCCAGCGAACATGTCGATAACGACCTCCCCGGGCTTGACCTGTTTCGCCACCGTCTCCCGCTCGGTCGCAAGCCTGGGAGAGAAGAAGACCTTCGCGATGTCCATCTTGAACACGAGGCCGTACTCCTTGTGGACTGTCTCGGTCGTGTTCTCGCCCGCGACGACTCTGACGTTCCGAGTCCTGAATTGGTCCACCACCCCAGCGTCGATGCACACTGTCTTGATGGACTTCTGAGACGCTATGATCGCCTCTCCGACGGCAGAAGCGTAGGGAACGACTTCATCGGCCATCTTGACAATGGCAATTGACCCGAGCGTGTCGTATGATGACGGAAGGATCGGCCTTAGTTCGTCGGGAAGGTCCACCAGTACTCGATAATCCTTCACCTCCTCCTCGGCCTCTTCGAACTCCGCGGTTTCGATCGAGTATCCAAGGTCGATCCGCTGGGTGACGGGGAGGTAGACGTTTTTCGCATCAGAGCGTATCTGCAGATCTCTTTTGAGGATACCCTTTTCCAGAAGCCTTTTGCGGACAGGCTCAGCCTTCTTTCTTGGAACGACGAGGCAGAGGGACTTCATGTCCATGCCAAATCGACATGCGAGATAAATAACCCAATCGGCTGATGGCAGAAGACTACATTATCCCGTCCCGCATTATTGGCCGACATGGGCGAGCCGACCGGAGGACTCACATTCGTCGGCCTTGGATTGCACAACGATAAGGGCATGACGCTGAGGGCGCTGGACGAGGTCATAGACGCTGACGTCATCTTTGCAGAGGAGTACACATCCGCTCTTGCCAAGGGCTCGATCGAGAACATTACCGAGAGAACCGGCAAGATGATCAAGAGGCTTACCAGAAGCGAAGTCGAGGATGGCACTGCAATCCTGGACTCTTCCATGAACAGCAGGGTGGCTCTACTGGTCGCAGGAGACCCGATGACCGCAACCACTCACATCGATCTCAGGTTGAGGGCTATCAAGAAAGGCATCCCGACAGTTGTGATCAATGGCTGTTCGGCATTAGTTGCAGTCCCCGGCCTGCTCGGACTTCAACACTACAAGTTCGGACGCACGACCACTCTTCCCTTCCCGACAGAGGGATATTCTCCGACGAGCCCATACGAGGTCATCGAAGAAAATCTCTCCAGAGGTCTTCACACTCTCGTTCTGCTGGATATCGATGCGGAGAATGAAAGGTACATGACTGCGAACGAGGGCATGCATCTCCTGAGGGACATGGAGAGAAGGGTCGGGAGGAAGATCGTCAGTGACGACATGCTGTTAGGTGTTGTTGCGCGGGCCGGAGCTCCAGATTGCGTCGTTCGGGCGGGAAGAATCCTGGAGCTTGAGAAACTTAGCTTCGGCCCGCCTCTGCACTCGATTGTCGTTCTAGGGAAGCTTCATTTCATGGAAGCAGAAGCCCTCGTGCTTGTTGCAGGAGCGCCGAGAGCCTAGCGGTCTCCAAGCAAGAAGCAGATCGACCCTACTGGCTACCGAAGGCAGCAGTAAGTCTTATGAGCCCAGATATTGCTACACACTCATCACCGCCAGGAGGAATGGTGTGTCTCAGAAGGCAGCCCTGCAAATCCTAATGCGACTGCTGTCAGTCTTGGTGACGTTGCTCCTCATTGCGAGCATCATGTTCGTATGGGTGCGTGTGTTACCTGCAAACCCTTATTCGCTCGCGGTGCCCCACGATCCGCGCGTTCAGCTCACGCAGGAGCAGCTCGACCAGCTCCATAGGGACTTCAATGACTCGCTGATTGAGCAATATCCAAGATACGTATGGAAGATGATTTCGGGCGGCTTTCTAAGCCAGGAGTCATACAGTTACGGGAAGACCTTAGGGGCCGTCTTGGGAATTGACGGTTGGCTGACACTATTCCTGTTCACGATGACCGTCGGAATTTCCTTCTTGGTGGCGATGGCATTCGGAGTGCTAACAGCAATGGCGAAGAGAAAGATCGTTGGCACCCTGTTCTCAGGAGTTGGGCTGATGTTGATGTCTCTCCCCAGCATTGTTGTTAGTATTCTTCTGCTGCATTTTTTCGTAGGAGAATGGAATCTATTCCCGGCTTGTGGCCCTTGGGGACCCCACTCACCGCGAGCCTGGAACATCGAGAGGATCGCAGACTTCATCTATCATTCGATTCTCCCATTGACGACATTGATCTTGCCTTGCGCGGGTGGATTCTTCCTCGTCGTGAGTGGAAGCCGGCCATACGCTTTGAACGTCAATGCCAAGTTGTCTGGATTCACAAAAGAGAATGCCTCTTGGGGTAATCGCAACCCTAGACTTTCCGTTTGGCTGTCAAAAGCAATTCCCAACATACAGCTGTTTTCCGCGTTCGCTATTGGATCTGTGATTCTGACCGAATATGTCTTCTCGTACCATGGAGCCGCCTGGGACCTTGTCCTATCACTATATCGAGGGGATTTGCCCCTGGCTGAAGGATGTTTCTTCACGCTGGCTCTCATGGTCGTAGTGTCAAACCTCTTCCTCGACCTTCTAATTGCTTACAGGCCAAGCGTTCTCGATTCCCCGCAGACTGCAGAACTGTCTCCTGATTTCACTCCTGGAGGGGCTGCCGCAGAATCCCATGTTTTCGACATAGACCGCATTCTCTTTCACACCAAGGATATTCTCTCTAAGTTCTTCAGAAGCGCCACTGGCATAGTTGGATTTTCGCTGTTCTTTTTCATGTGTGTGATAGCAGCGATTGGCCCCTCTCTTTACACATATGCCCCCTACATCTACCCGCAAGAGGATTTCTGGCCTGCTTTCCTGACCGGCGCTGGAAGTCCTGTCTGGAGCGCTGCAATCACCGCGACAATTGTTGGAGTCGTTGGCTTTCTGGCCGGGCTGCTTTGTGGTCTCATTGGCAAGTCCTACAGCTATCCAGTGCAACTGCTCGCAGATTTCGCATTATCGATGCCCTTGATAGCAGGCGTCATGCTGACCGGGTTCACTGTTGGCGCGCCAGACTTCTTCATGACGATTTCCTTGGTTGCGGTGTCTCTCTCCGCGGCTTCCGTCATTGTCGTCAGGGACGGCGTGAACTCCACTAGGATGAGCCTGCAATCGAACCAAGCGCGGTCTGCCGGAGTATCAGGCAGAAGGGTTTCTCTATCGTCTCTGCTACCAGCAGCTTTGAGCAGAACCTTCTTTGCGATGAAGTTCGCAGCTATTATTGGAATCATGACAGTGGTAACCCTGGACTTCTTGGGATTCACAGGTTGGGGTAGCTGGGGTCACATCCTCAGAGATGCGTTCGATCAAGCAGCATTCGTGACTGGGGAGTTAGACTGGACATTGCTGCCTGTCGTATGCATTGTGCTCTTAGTCTTCGGAACGTACATGATATTCGACAGACTGGAGAGAATAGTGCTGGAGAAATTCGGAAGCGGATCACTGCAATAGAATGTGGTGAAGGTGCCAGGTCTGACAATCATGCTGGAGCTCACAGACCATCTTGGCCCTAAGATATCGGACCAGGATGATTGGCAAAGTGCGCATCTGACGGCCTGATCGACCATGCTGCACAGTCACGGCCGGATTGGCGGCCTCATCGGGGTTTGCATAGAACGATGCTCAGACGGATCCTATCTCCGAGTGTCTGATCTGAGTACGAACCGAAGGCCAAGTTCGCTCGAACAAGTCTTGCCTCAAGCGCAGCCATGATCTTTCCGATGTCGTTCTCCCACGGGTCCGCCGAGGAGTATATGGCGACTGCGCCTGTCGCATCCGCCAAATCATAGTCGAACCAGGGCGAGCTAAGCGACTCGGCCACCACCTTCTCAACGCGGTCGTCTCCCCGCGCAAGGCCAAGCCCGAATCTCCCATATGTCGACGTGCCAATAACCTGTCGCATGACACCTAGATCAGTCTGCGAGGTCACAGCGCACATGTCGAGTACCGGGCGCATCATGATGCCATTCATAAGGGTGAAGGCACGAGACATCGGCAGGTTGGGTGCGAGCTCGGATAGCTTGTCGTTGTCGAACTCGATACAGAGCGCGCTCGATCCTAGGACCTCGGTCAGGATCTTGGCGGAGAACTCTCGCCTGTGGACGCTTTCTACGGAGAACGGCGTTGCTGCAAGCACTATGTCCAGCGAGCCTTTCGACCTCGCGATCGATGAGAAGAGCCTCAGGCCAAGGCTCCCGCTTATGCCGCCTAGGCCGCACATCAGGAAGGCGAGATCCGTGTTGTTGAGAACATCGACAACATCGTGTCCTATGACCGATGGCAGATGCTTCAGAACTGAATGGCTCGTTTGAGCGAGACCTATGAGCCGGTCCTGACCCATGAGTATCCTCCTATCCGAATGAGACCTATCCAGGTCAGACGCTGAGGTGGAGAAAGCAACCGTGGGGAGCTACGACCCCTGTATCATGTTACAGCCTGCGCTGCCAAGCCCAATGAGTTTCACCCTGGCGCGCTGGCCGTCAGGAGCCTGAGAGAATCTAGCCTTGATGTTCGCCATCCCACGGCAAAGATGAACCTGCGCGCATTTGAACCTTTCATGACAGCGCCTCATCGACGGGCTTCGGACGACGCAGGGCGGCAACCAGACTTAAGTAATCCCAGTGTCATCACTCATGCCAGAGCGGAACCAGACGCGCACTCTCCCGGGACGCTGGCATGAGTGATGGGAAGTCGCAGCCTCCATGGGATCAACACTTGACATCGGTGCAGTGAGAATGGCAGACCTGCAGACGGCCTTCGTACCCAGCATGGCAATCGTCATAGCCGTGGCTGCCATCATCATAATTCTTTTCCACAGGTTCCGACAACCGCTCATACTTGGCTATCTCGTCGCGGGCATGCTCGTAGGACCGTTCGTCGTCTCTTCGAGGGACGCAGTGGAGCTCTTGGCCAAGCTCGGGATTATCCTCCTGACTTTCTCCATCGGACTCGAGTTCAACCTGAAGAAACTCCGCGGAATCGGCATCACTGTAATCACCGCGGCGGCGATCGAAATAGTCCTCATGATCGGCTTCGGATTCCAGCTCGGCCTGGCACTCGGCTGGACCACATTGGAGTCGACGCTCCTGGGTGCCATCCTCTCGGTCGCATCGACGATGATAATCGTTCGGTCGTTGAGGGAGAGCGGAGGGCTTGACAACGAGAGGGCGCGGCTCATCGTCGGACTCCTGATCGTGGAAGACTTCGCTGCGGTCCTCATACTTGCAGCAGTGTCTGGCCTTGTCTCGACAGGAGGTGTCACCCCCGAAGACCTCGGACTTCTGATACTCAAAATGACGATGTTCCTCGCAGCGTCTATCGTATTTGGGCTGGCCGCGGTGCCGAAACTCGTCGACTATGTAGGTCGACAGAGGTCCGGAGAGATTCTGATAATCACCGTCCTCGCTCTGTGCTTCTCAATGGCGTACTTCGCGAAATTCGTAGGGTTCACCGAGGCGATTGGAGCGTTCGTGATGGGTGTGATCATCTCCGAGTCCAGGTTCATCGGAGATGTCATACGGAAGGTCGAACCAGTGAGAGATCTGTTCGGAGCCATATTCTTCATAACCGTTGGAATGCTGGTGGATATGAGCTACTTCTCGGACCTGCAGCATTTCATCATTCCAGTGATAGTGATCAGTGCTGTTTTCACCCTGGCTAAGATGTTCTCCTGCACGCTCTCGACATTCGTATGCGGATTCGGAGCGAGGAACGCGCTTGGAGCCGGCCTGGGGATGATTGCCATCGGCGAGTTCTCCTTAATGATTGCAGCCGTTGCCGCAACTTCGGATCCGGCGCTGGCGACGATATATCCTGTGGTTGTGCTCGTCACAACCGTCACCGCCCTGATAGTGCCGTACAGCATCAAGTACACAGACAGGGTCACGAGGTCATTCGAGGGCAGGGTCCCGAAACCGTTGCTCCTCATGGCGTCATACCTGAACCTCGTCGTGACGAACCTGAGAAGGCGATCAAGATCGTCTGTCCATATCTCAAACGAGATGAGGAACAACATATCAACCCTGTTCGTCAACATCGTTGTCGTGATCTCTGTCCTTGTGCTGGTGCTCAGCGTGGTCCCGAGGGTGCCAGACTATGCATACCTCGTTGGAGGAAGCAAGTATCTACTCCTGCTGATCGTTGTCACGGCTTCGGTCCTTCTAATAATACCCGCCATGAAGAGCATCTGGGTGCGATCTATCAGGCTAGTAGAGGTATCCACGAGCGAGGCGATGCTTAGCACGAAATCCGCAGAGACCATGGGCTACAACGCGACTGCGAAGGCTCTGAGATGGTCTCTGCTCGGACTCTACATATTCATAGGTTTCATCATCGTCGCGCCTGTGATGCACTCGATGATTCAGGAGAACCTGATGTTCGCTATCATCGCTGTCGTCGTGATTGCCGTCGTAGTGCTGGCGCTGTGGAGCTCCATCCAGGCTATCAACTCCAAACTATCTGAGGTGTTCGAGCACCGGGGAACCATCTCCGTCGCCGACACCTCCAGCGACCTCGCCGAGATAGAGGAGATAATCGCCGCGATGGAGCGTGAGAGGCGTTGAGGGTAGTCCACCTGTCCGACACTCACCTCGGGTTCAGCGCATACTCGAGACTGAATCAGGACGAAGGAGTGAACCAGCGGGAGATCGATTTCTACAAGGCGTTCAAGCAGGCTGTCGACATCGCTATCAGGCTGAAACCCGACCTGGTCGTCCATGCAGGCGACCTGTTCGACACAGTAAGGCCACAGAACCGGGCTATAGACTTCGCTTTGAGACAGCTCATCAGGCTCTCTGAGGAGGGCATCGAGACCGTTCTGATATCGGGAAACCACTCGACCCCGAGACTGAAGGAGACGGGGAACATCTTCCGGATATTCGAGCACCTGGAGCACGTGCACTCGATCCACGAGCCTGCAATCAAGCAGGTCGTGAGCGGGGATGTCACAGTGACCGCGATACCTCACTCCTCAACTCCGCCGCTCACCCAGCTGGTTCAGGAGTCAAAGCCGTCGAAGGATACGAGGTTCAACCTGTTGTTGCTGCACGCAGGCATCATGGGACCGAACACATACAAGATGGATGAGTTCAACGAGCAGTCCGTGCCGGCCAGCTCGCTCCCAGAAGGATTTGACTACATCGCCCTTGGGCACTTCCACCGGTTCACGGAGGTCAGCAAGGGGACCTGCTATTCTGGCTCGACCGAGAGGCTCAGTTTCGGGGAGGCAGGGCAAGAGAAGGGCATTGTTGAGGTCGATCTCTCCAAAGGGAGCGCCAAGTTTCACGAACTGCAGATCAGAGACATGGTCGATCTTGAGCCCATCGACGCGTCGAAGCTAGCTTCATCTGAGATACTCCGGGAGGCAAAGGAGAGGCTAAGCAGTGCCAAGGTCGACGACAGGATCGCGCGGATGAGCGTGTCCAACGTCGGAGGTGAGGCCTACCGGTCGCTCGATGTTCAAGCCATCAGGAGACTGGCCAACAGCGCAATGCATTTCGAGCTCAAGATAGAGCGTGCCGAAGAGGCTGCTCGCAAGGAGTCTCAGGAAGCACAGTTCGGCTCCCTCGCCTACGAGTTCCAGAAGTATGTTGCCGCGCTGGACAGGGGCGAGGAGAAGAAGAAGATGTTGCTGGATGTTGGAACGCCTTACTTCGTCAAGGAGGAGGAAGAGTGAGGGTTTCGTACTTGGAGCTCAGGAACTACAGGCGCTTCAAGGAGCTGAAGCTCCAATTTCCGGACGGGGTCATCGGGATACTCGGCCTCAACGGCTCAGGCAAGAGTACCATTATCGAGGGGCTTGCATGGGCGCTGTTCGGGAACGTGGACGAGGTCGTGCGAACATCGAGAGAGAGCGTCAGAAGAGCCGGTGCGAGCCCAGGGGACACTTGCTCGGCAATCCTAGAGTTCGAGCTCGGAGGGGTGGAGTACAGGATCGAGCGCGAGATGGGCGGGAAGAGCCTGACGATGAAAGCCTCGATCAGAACTGAGAACAAGATCCTCGCGGAAGGAGACAAGACTGTCAAAAAGATGGTAGAGAAGCTCATAGGCATGGACCACAAATCGTTCTTCGTGTCCGTCTTCGCCAGGCAGAAGGAGCTGAACGCACTGCAGACTGTAGCTGCTGGCGAGCGAAGGAAGGTCGTGCTTCGCCTTCTCAGGATTGATGGCGTCGATTCGATACTCCAGAGCGTGAGGGACGACCGCAGAGCTATCGGGGAGAGGATAGCCGGCGCTCAGAGCACTCTGCTGGATGAGCAGGGCAGGGACAGGGAACCCTCGCTCAGAGAGAGCCTGAAGGAACTCGCTCGCGCTCAAGGAGAGGCCAGCGAGCAGCTCCTTGAGGCAGAGAAACGCGAGAGGCAGGCCGTGGATGCCGTCGAACTCGTCAAGAAGAAGAGGGACGAGCTCCGGAAGGATGTCGATGCCTACAATTCCACTTCGAAGGACCTCGCGGCCAAGAAGGTGGCCATAAGCAGCCTCGTGGATAGGGAGAAAAGGTTGGATAAGAGGTCAGAGGAGGCCACCAGGCTGCTAGAGAAGCTTCCGGCTCTGGTCGTTGCTGAGAAGTCGTGGAGCGACATCGCCCGGAAGAAGGAGGAATTGGACACGGAGAAGAGCCGGAGCGAAAAAGCTCAGGCGATCTCAAAGGATATCGAATCGCTGCTTGGGGAGGAAACTGAGCTGATCAAGAAACTCAAAATCAAGAAAGCCGCTGCAGGCGATCCCGTCCAAACAGCCGCGCAGATCCGCGATGTGGACAATCATCGGAGTGAGTGCGAGGCTGAGAGAAGCCGAATCTCGATAAGGATAGGTGAGCTCCAAGCGCAGAGGTTGGAGAAGGTGGACTCCTCTGCTAAGGATCGCAAGAAGCTCGACGAGATAGGTAAGGCAGGCAAGGAAGGCGTGTGCCCAACTTGCGAACGTACTCTGGAGGACAGGTACGAGCTGCTCATCAAGAAGCTCAGGGACGGGCTCTCAGAAGCGGAGGTGGCGGTCTCCAATATCGATTCGGAGATGGGCAAGCTGAAGCTGGAGCTGTCTGGGACAAACAACAAGGCCGAGGCGCTGAAGCGCAAGAGAGCGGCCCTCGACCAGACTCTCGAGAGGCTCCAGCGGGCAGATGCTGAGATCAAGAGCGGTGAGGGGGAACTTGCCAGGCTCAGGGACAGGTTGATCAAGAAGCGGGAAGAGCTTGCGAAGATAGGCGAGCCGAAGTACTCGGAAGAAGAGCACCGCAAGGTTAAGGCTGACTACGAACGGCTCCGGGTTCAACATGACGAGTACATCAGGATCAAGGGGACGCAGGAGGAACTCAAAAGGTTGACAGAGGAGAAGCGCGAAATCCGCTCTTCTGCCGACAGACATGCTCTCGAGGAGGAAGGTCTGAAGTCCCTCATCAAAGTGCTTGAACCAAAGAAGGATTTGTACGAAGTGGCAATCAAGGACTTGGACCAAAAAACGAGCAATATGAACTCCGTAAAGGACGACGTCAGAAAGCTCTCGATCCAGAAGGACAGAACCAAAGGTGAACTGACGAATACAGGCAAAGAACTCGAGAGGATAGAGAGAACGAAGAAGAACATTGAGGGAGACATCAAGGGATCTGAGAACCTGGCTCTTCTCGAGGATGTCCTCGTCTCGTTCAGGGACCACCTCATTGGCAGGGTGGTGCCCACCCTCTCCGAAATCACGTCAAAGATGATCGGAACCATGACTGACGGGAGATACGGCCGTGTTGAGCTCCGCGAGGATTATGAGATCCAGATCGACGACCAGGGGACTCTCTACCCAGTTGACAGGTTCTCAGGCGGGGAATCGGACCTGGCCAACTTGGGGCTAAGGCTTGCAATATCCAGGATCATAGCCGAGAGGACTGGGGCTACTCCCATGAACTTCCTGATACTCGACGAGATATTCGGGTCACAGGACCCGACCAGGAAGAGAAGTCTAATGACTGCGCTCGCGGGCCTCTCATCGCAGTTCAGGCAGGTTTTCCTGATAACCCACATAGAGGACATCAAGGACCTCATGAACTACGTAATAAGAGTAGATGCCCAGGAGGATGGGACTAGCACGGCAGAGCTGGTCGGCTGAGAATCAGCCGAACTCTCCGAGCCTCCGCTGGTCCTGGATCTCCAGGTCCTTCTCCTCGTGCGCGATGCCCATGATGTCCATCATCTGAAAAGCGTTCTTGACCGCTTTTGCGCGGCCGTGGTTGTTGAAGTATATCCATGCAGTATCGCAGTTCGATACGATCTCAGTTATCCGAGGCTCCCAGCTGGCGAGCTGATCGTGAGTGTAGAGGAAATCGTATCGGTTTATCCTGTAGTCGTCCTCGCTCTCCTCCTTGAACCAGATGTCGTAGTTGCGCCCGTGAAACCTGACATACGCATGCTTGGCTGTCAGCGATCTCGTCATAGGGAAACCCGGCCCGTCCAGAATGACATTGGCCACACCGAACTCCTGAAGGACCTCGATTGTGTCCGAGGTTATCTCGTTCCCTTTCTCATTCAGCCATGAGCGGTGCCTGAACTCGACTGCGTATCTGTAATTGTCCGTCTCCAGCATCTGGAAGAGGGTTCGAAGCTTCCCGAGGCTCTCCTTGTCGTCCAGTTTGAAGTAGGGCGACAGCTGGATCAGCACTCCGCCCAGAAAGCCTGCATCTGCGAGGGGTTTGACGCATACGTCCTCGAAACTTGAAGCCTGGGCGGCGGCCTTCTCAGGAGAATCCTTCAGGATGGATTCGTGGGTGACTATCTGGGGTAGCTTGACTGAGAATTGGAAGCCCAGCTTGCTCTTGGCCTTCTCGATCCAAGACTTGACCATGAATTCGTTTGGGACTCGGTAGAAGGTGGAGTTTATCTCCACTGTCGGGAAGAACCTCGAGTAGTAGTTGAACCACTCACCCTTCTTGGTCGCGAGCTCGTTGGGGTAGAACCTACCTACCCAATCGTCATATGACCAGCCGGAGCAGCCTACGAGCGCAGCCATCGTGTTTATAGATGGCTTAGGTCTATAAAAATGATTGTGCGGGGTGTCAGCATGTAGCACTGCATGTATCTGGCTGCCTGGTGGGACAGGCAAGAAGCGTCGAAACCGATTTATCCCAGGGGCGCCTATGCATTGGTGCCTGGAAAATTATGCTGCTGACCCACGTGATGCAGTGTTCCGACACCAGGCTACAGTGCACCGAATATGGGTCCCTCTACGAATCCTCGGTTCGAAACCGGAGCATGTGTAGGGGACAACGCGGGGCACAACACAACCCCCAGGAGGGTCAGGGCGGCGAGATTGCGTGCGCATGCCATGAACCGCGCTGTTACACCTGGGGGACAATCCTTTTCTGATCCTTCGATCCTCTAACGGGCGAGCCTGCCAAGCCACTTCTCCGCATCCTCGAAGTGGGAGAATTCACGCTCCCTGCGCTTGAACTCCTCAGTATGGTGCAGCCTACGGATAGGTGAGCCCTTGGCCTCAATCAATCCGTGAAGCAGCTCATGGTATACCACGAACTCGAGCACATATCTCGGCACGCGTGCGGAATCGAGACAACTGTTCGCCGCGAGCAGGTCTAGCGGCTCGAAGTAGAATCCGAGCCTCGTCTTGGGGGATTCTCTGACCCAAGCGAGGTCAGGGACCCTCAGGCTCCCATTGAAGTAGCACCCGTTCACGTACTCAAAGACCTCGCTGAGGTTCCTCACGGATCCCTTGGGCACGAAGGTGAGGTTTCTGGCCCTGCTGAGATAGATGTTCTTCTTCGGAAGCCATAATTCTCTCGATCGGACATATGAAAGGTATTTCGTTGCAATGCCATCTTCGCACTCCTTTCCATACGCTCTGCCCAGGAGGAACCATGCAAGCGCTTCCAGCACATCGGGTGGAGCACGGTTCATGTAGTCGCTAATTCGCATGACCAGCACACCCTCGCTCCTTCGCCAGGTGTGTTTCAGCTCGGAGTAGGGGTAGTAAGACACGGACAGCTTACATCCCGAAAGGCGTTCGTTCACAGCTCCGAATATCCCATCCAAGTCCACAAACGAAGTATGGTTGAATCTCTTTATATGTCTGACCGGTAATCACGCGACCGTAATGGCGAGAGCGAGAGCTGACAAGGGCTTCGCAGCCGCAGGCGTTAGCCGATCAAGACGGCACATTTCCAGAGTGCTGGCTGGCATATTGATCACCTCAGCGCTGGTCATGACCACGCTCTCATGGACGGCAAAACAAGCACGGTCAGAAGACTTGAACCGGGCCGTCCTTGTGTTGGGCGTATCCGGAGCCCGGATGATGGATACAATCCAGGACCTCCAGGACATCGGATCACGTGATTTCCATCTGAACACGTCACACGAGGCCGCGTCATACATACATGAGGAGTTCGAGCAACTCGGATTGGAGGTAGTCGACCAGGAATTCGCCGTCGGTGCCGTGAACTGCGTGAATGTTGTCGCGACTCTGCCAGGATCCGATGGCAAGAACGGCGAGCTGCTATTTGGTGCGCACTATGATTCCCAGAACTCCGCCGCTTTCAACCTGTCTGGAGCGATGTCCCTTCCAGCTCCAGGAGCTGACGATGACGCCTCAGGGGTCGCTGCGGTCGTCGAGATCGCGCGAGCCTTTGCGGGACTAAGTCTGGACAGGACCGTGGTCTTTGTCGCGTTTGGGGCTGAGGAGTACGGGTATGACCACACGGGAGGCAGGGCTGGAAGCAGCCACTTCGCGCTCGAGGAGAAGAGCGCCAATGTGACCTTCGCTGCGACGGCCATCTTCGATATGATAGGTTACCGGGCGAATGGGACGAATGTAATGGAGATGGTTCTCAACGACGCTCAGAGCTCACTGGCTTCATCAGTCAACCGGTCCGTAGACCTATTTGACATCAATATCACCTTGGAATCGTTGGTCAATGAGAACCTCGGGTACAGCGACCACAAGTCCTTCTGGAATCTGAAATATCCCAGCGTGCTCATTGTGGAGCAGTTGTCAGCCCTCAACAACTTGCCATTGAACCCAAACTACCATACGGCAATGGACACCAAGGACACGCTCTCAGAGAGCCAAATAGAGAACATCACGAAGGCGGTTCTCGGAGGAGCCCTCCAGATGGTCGGACCCCCTGGAGCGAGGACGAGCGTATGGGCAATCGTCGTTCCAATAATGATTATCGTGGCAGCAGTGGCGATCATCCTGGTTATTTGGAACATGAGGGAGAAGACAACATGAGCGACGGCAAGAGAGAGCACTTCAGAAGGGAATATCCGGACGCCCCGTTGGTTGGCGTGGGAGCAGTCACGATCAAAGATGGCAAGATCCTGCTCGTGAAGCGGGCATTCCCTCCAGGGGAAGGCAAGTGGAGCGTTCCGGGCGGCCTAGTAGAGCTCGGCGAAAAGGTCTCCGAGTGCGGTGCCAGGGAAACAGAGGAAGAGACTGGAATTAAGGTGGATGTCCTCGAGCTGATCAACGTGTTCGACATGGTGGAGAAGGATGAGTCGGGGCGGGTGAAGTACCATTACGTGTTGGTCGACTTTTTGGCCAAACCTGTCGGAGGAGAGGAGCGCCTGAGCCCAGAGGTGACGGAGATCAGGTGGGTCTCACACGAGGAAGCGAAGAAGATGGACCTGACTCGTACAGCCAGGAAGGCTTTGGAGGAGCTGTTCGGTGGAGTCCTCGTGTAGTCTTGGACATCGCTGAGCGTCATCTCGGGATGGATATCGGGCCGTGTCCGGCAGATTTCTCAGTCTTCGAGGTCTTTATGATCATCACAGGCACATCGACAGTCCGGATTATTCTATCGGTGACCGCTCCGAAGAGGGTTCTCTCGAGCGCGCTCTGAGGTCCAGCCCCCATGACCAGAAGATCGCATTCCTGGGCTCTTGCAAGAACCGAGTTCACGAGCGACCTGGACCTCTCGAACTTCACCTCGTTCGGGACCTTCACACGGCTGCACATCTTTGCCAATCGATCCGCATTTCCACGCGCCAGCTCCAACTGCTTCTCGTCGGTCACCACAGAAAGGATGACGATCTTCGCGCCGAACTCCTTGGCGATTGGAAGCGCCAGAAGAAGGGCTTTCCTGGTCTCGAAAAAGCCTCCGGAAACGACAAGGATCGTCTCGATATTCTTGCTCAGCCGCTTGACCTTCATGATAGCTATGTCGCATGGCGCCATCCTCACGACTTCGTCCAGGTTCCGGCCCAGGATTGTCCTCCCACGACGCCTCGTGCCCTTCCACCCGAGCACAAGCAGGTTCGCGGACTCGTGTCTGACCTGGTCTAGGAGGGCGCCCGCAACATCGTAGGCAACCGACACGACTGGCCTGACCCTAACGGTCGATGGAGCCACCTTCACTGCCTTCTTCAAGCCCTCGGAGATCTCGTCGACATAGTCCTTGCTTATCGCCTCGAGCGGCATCGTCCTGGGAACCTCGACGATCCTGTTGACCGTGAGCTCACCTTTGAAGTACCGTGCGAACACGCCCGCTGTCTCGACGAGCCTTAGGTCTCCCAGGTTCTCGAGCGCTAGGAACACCCTGTAGCGTTCGATCTGCTCCCTCGTCAGAGGCCGCTGAGGGATCCTCTTTCTTTGAACAATGGACGGGGCTTCCTCCTCGATGGGCTTGGCAAAGGACGATGAAGCCAGGCCGATTGCAAGCCAGACCGCGGCAATGTACCAAGCGGAGGGCATGAAGAACCAGAGGTAGATCGCCATGCCAGACATCGAAAGAAGGCCTGCGACGGGAAACAGCGGGAAGAGCGGAGTCTTGAAACCGATGTCTATCTCCGTGAGCCTGCTCCTCAATCTGATCGAGGCGATGTTGGCCATGGCGAACAAGAGAAGAAACATGATGGATGTGGCTCCAACCACGACCTCCAGGTCGAAGAACACCGCCATGAACAGCATGATAAGCCCAGTAATCAAGATCGCGTTGTGCGGTATCCTGCGGGTCGTGTGAACGTGCCCGAAAAGCTTCGGAAGGGACCTGTCACGACCCATCGCGAAGCTGACTCTCGAGGATGAGAACACGGTGGCGTTGAGCGCCGCCATAGCAGAGAGAATCCCTCCAAAGATCACGAGGGGCGCCCCGAAGTCGGGAATGATTGCTTTGGCAGCCTCCATGACTGCGACCTCGCCTTCTTGGCCAATCCATTCCCACCGGAAGTTCGCCAAGCACGCTATCGCGACGAGAAGGTAGAGGAGCGCGGCGACACCCACTGATATGAAGATGGCCCGGGGGATGTTCTTCTTGGGGTTCTTGACCTCTTCGCCGCACTGGACGATTATCTCGTACCCTTCGAAGGCTACGATCGTGAAGCCCATGACCATGAACACCTCCCCGAATCCCTTCCCGGCGGGGAAAATGGGCTCGAAGTTGTTCACGATGCTGACACCATACGAGTGCAGGCCCCAGAGGATCATGAACGAGATGAAGAAGGTTAGAATGAGAATCTGGACGACCGTGACCATGCCGCCTATTTTGCCAGTCGCCCCAACCCCCGCGTAGTTGACGCTCACGAAGAAGAGGATCGCTACAGCGGCGAAGAGCTTCACGAGGATTGCGTCCGTCAGGCCAGGGACATCTACTCCAAGGTATCCCAGCATGGAGACCATTGCATATCCGAAACCGAGTGAGTAGTAGCTGCAGGCGACTGTGTGTCCGAACCAGGACATCCAGCCAGACATGAAAGCTGCGGGATGACGGAGCGATTTCTTCGCCCAGAGATAGCCCCCACCGGCCTCAGGAAACGTTGATCCGAGCTCAGCATATGTGCCCGCTGTGAACAGGGTCACGAACCCGTTCAATGCGAAGACCAGTAGGACTGCGGGTCCGACCTTGTCGGTGATGACGCCTATGAGCACGAATATGCTGGTGCCTATCATGGCGCCGACGCCTATCATCGTCACGTCAAAAAGGCCCAGGTCACGTCTGAGGGTGACAGTAACGGGTTGACTGCTTATGCTGGACATCCTGGGCGGATGGGATGATATAGTGACGCTATAAGGCTTTGCGATGGCCTGGGCCAGTCATCCGAATGTGCTCAAAGCGACAGGAGTTGGCAAAGACAATACTTATTAGCAACCTCACCATCCGCCCCTTCCCTATTTGGGCTGAATACACATTTATATCGCCAAGGGCGTTCAAGGCCGAGATCCAAATGCCTGGCGTCACCTTTGACGAACTGGCGAAATCCATGACGGACGAGATACTGAGCTGGGATCCATCTTTCGCCACACAGCTGGGGCTTCACAAATACGACGGAATGATGATGGATCCCAGCAAGGAATCCATATCTGCACAGGCGAAAAGGCTGAGAGAGTTCGTGGAGATGCTCGAGGAGCTCAGGACAAGCGATCTCTCTCTGGAAGAAGTGCTCGACAGAGACCTCGCGATCCAGATGTTCAAGATACGCATCTTCGAGCTTGAGGAGCTCAAGATGCATGAGTTGATGTCTGAAGTCGCGGAGGAGATAGGGGATTCGTTGTTCTTCCTCTTCGCGAGGGACTATCTTCCGTTCGAACTCCGGATTGAAATGATCGCAAGTAGGCTTGAGAAGGTGCCACAATTCATCGCCAGATCCAAAGAAACTCTCACGTCGCCATACAAGCTATGGAATGAGGTGGCGTACGAGACAGGCGAAAGGCTCCCTGCGTTTCTCAAGGAGATAGAGATGGCGGCAGAAGCCAAGCTGGGCGATAGCGTTCTGACGAGGAGGTTAAAGAACGCGGCGCGCTCAGCCACCGAGGAAATCGCGCTCTACAACCAATGGCTTCGGGAAGACGTTCTCCCTAGATCTAAGTCGAAGACATCCATATCATTCGATGACTACGCGGAGTACATGGCCCTGAAAGGGTTCGGGATCACTCCTGACGAGGCAGTAGAAGTCGCTGAGAGACATCTCGAACTGGCCCGCAAGGCAAGGACGCAGATCGCAGAGAAGATCTCGCCATCGGGTAGCGTGGAAGAGGCCGTGAACGTCATGATGTTCAAGCATCCCGAGACTTTCGAGGGCGTTCTGAAGGCATACAGGAACGCAATCCTGGAGTGCAGGAACTTCGTCACCTCGAAGAAGCTCGTCACCTTTCCTGAGGGGGAGAAGCTGTTGGTAATCGAGACGCCGAATTTCATGCGGCATGTTGCCCCGTTCGCTGCCCAGTTCGAGCCTGGAAAGTACACGTCCGACCGTACTGGGCTGTTCTTGGTGACGCCGAAAGAAGGCGATCCAGACGCGCTCAGAGACCACTCGTATGCGGCGATAGCGAACACGGCGGTGCACGAAGCGTACCCCGGACACCATCTGCAGGGGATTTGCGGCAACATCCATCCGTCACATGTTCGCGTTCTCAGTCCCGCAACGGACTTCGTTGAAGGCTGGGGGTTCTACTGCGAAGAGCTGATGATGTCTCTAGGTTTCAACAATACGAACGAGGGCAGGCTCGCGCAGACTCTGGATCTCATATTCAGAATTGTCCGGGTCATCGCTGATGTCAAGCTCATAAAAGGGGAGATGACAGTCGATGATGTTGCAGACATGCTTGTTAGGGAGACGGGAATGACAAGGCAGGCTGCTCTCAACGATGCTATGACTTACTCATTCTCCCCAACCTACTACCTCTCATACTTCATCGGAAAGCTGAAGCTGATGCAACTAAGAGATGACATAGAGCGGGTCATGGGTCAGAAGTTCTCGCTCAGGTTCTTCCACGACTCGCTGTTGTACTCCGGGACGATGCCGGTGGATTACATGCGGCGGGCTCTGGCGATCAAACTCAAGGAATCCTATGGCATAGAGCTCGGACCCCCGAGGGAATCTCTTTATGAGTTCGGCCTAAGAAGCGTTCAGGAGAGGAAGAGCTAGCTTTCCTTGTCCAGGATCTCGACCCATTCCTGCTCGCCCATGCCCTCCTCTTCGGCGGGCCATGCGCCAGGCTTGAACTCGTTGGCCATGAAGGTCTGAAGCATCTGTTCGACGCCCTTCAAGGACTTGCCCATGCCGTTCCAACGCTCGATTCTTCCCTTGTAACGCTCCTCGACATCCCTGACGAGCATGCTGAGAGACTCGAAGACCTCCTTCTTGGGCCACCCTGAATATATCATCGCGAGGTACACGGACGCGCCCTTCTCGATCATGATGTTCTTATGCCCGATCTCTAGCTTCTTGAGCCCTAGCTCGCCCTGCTGGAAGGAATCGCGGACGAACTCTTGGACCGCAGTGAACATGGCGCTCACGACATCCTTGTCCAGATTGGTGTTCTCCTCCTTCGTCACGTGCGCTATCAATCTGCCGTCGTTGTGTATTAGGAAGATGTTCTCGAGTGAGTATGGTCTGGGCATCCTCATGGCCACGAAATAAGCGATAACACCAGCAGCGAGAAGGACCAAGGGGAAGGAATACGGCCAACCGATAAGCTGTGCGGTCGTCTTCTGCACACCCAGTCTAAAGGTCACGGAGTTAGATTCTGCTCCGTCCGGGTCCCTCAAGTAGATTGTGACGGTGATCACGTCTACGCCGTTCGGGAGACTGTAGTACAGCACGCCACCGATCACCTGGACGGCGTCCACGTTTGAGACGACGATTAGCTCCCGTGCTGGAGTTTCGCTGTCGTACATGTACTCCAGGATCGAGAAGTGCGAGCTTCGTGGCCCTCCTCTGATTACCCTGTCCGAGATTTGCATCAAGACCGGCGGGTCGTTCACCGGAATCACGAGAACAGTGGCTGCCCACATGGTATGGGCCATGTGCGGATCTGTTGCTGTGAATACGACAGATTCGGAGCCTGACCAGTTCGTCCTAGCGGTGAAATTGACGAGCCCAGATGTCGAAATAGTGATGACCACATTGGTGTTCCCTGTGACATTGAATGTCAGAACAGAATCATCGTGGTCCTCGAAGAGCAGGCTTAGGTCCAACGACCCGTTCAACCACGAATCCTCTGGGAAGGAGAATATGTTGTAGTATGGCAGCGGGAAACGAACAGTGGGGGGATAGTTGTCGCTCACGACGACCGTGAAGTTCCCTGTAGCGTTCGCTCCTAGCGGGTCTCTGACAATGAGGTTGACATAGACGATGTAAGGAGAAGTGAAAACGGGGCCAGCCAGGCTTGGCGGGAACAGGAGGACAAGTTGCTGATCCACATAGGTGATATACGAGCTGTTCACACTGAACGTCAGCTCATCAAGCGCATGGTCTGGATCATGGACATACAAGCTGACATCCAAGTAGGTGGGCACATCGTATCTGACATGGACCGAGCCGATGCCACTAATCACCGGAGGGTCGTTTACGGCTCGAACTGTGACGGTAACGAAATCGGTCTTGAGCGCGCCGGTTGAGTCGTTGGCCGAGAACACCCCGGTCGTATTCCCTGACCACTCTGTCGGTGCGCTTATGTAAACGGAGTGGTTCGCCCTGATATCTATCTCGATGTTTTGGAAATCCTTTGTGAAGTAGAGGACATCATTGTCCGGGTCAGAGAAATAGTTGTCCAATTTAAACGCGAAGTGATTCATCTCTCCCTCATCCATGATGACATCTGGCAAGGGTTCGTCGAGAACGGGTGGTGCATCATCCGTGACCCACACGACCACAGACAACGTGTCCGAGTTGGAGGGTCCGATAGTGGAGATGTCCGCGGCGTCCGATATCGTGAGTTTCACTATCTGGAAGTAACGGTCTCTTTCTGTTGGGAAGTTGAATGTTGCGATGAACCCATCGAACCCGATGCGGCCCGTGGCATCTGAGGTCATGATCAGACCCTCTTTGGGAGTGTCGACGTCGTTGACATAGTAGGAATAGTCGAAAACGTAGTCGAGGCCGAACTTGACGTAGAGCTCAGTTGGCGGGTTGTTCACGAACCGCGGTCTATCATTTACCGCCTGGATGCTCACAGTGACGTCCTGGTACGTGGAGAATCCGGTTTCGTTTCTCACCCACAGACGGAACACATCGTTACCGAACTTGTCGGGCTGCGTAAGAAACTTCATGTTCGAATTGACGTCAGGGTCGCTCAGGATGATGTAGAGTGAGGTGTTAACGCCTTCAGTGGACCATCTCAGCTTGGCGGTCCCGTCGAGGTGATGCCAGTAAATGGATAGGCTCAGTGTCCAGTTGCTGTCCTCCATATAGATCTGCGCGGGTATGGTGCTCAGCCAAGGCCCGTTCTGCGCATTGATGATTGTGATCTGGACGGAATCATTGACGCCCCACAAGAATACCTCCACGACGCCGCGCTCTGGGACGAAACCCGCTGTGAACACGGCTGAGGAACCAACCCCGAATATCTGGCCAGACGTGTTGGTGCTCCAGATCGCCGTGCTGATGTCAACGGTGTTGCCTTCTGAATCGTATCCAATTGCTGTGAGCGTGACCGTCTTCCCCTCTCTAAGCGTGATTGGACCTGTAGGCGAGATTACGATCCTGGAAAGGTTTCCGGCGATAACAGTCACGCTTGTGAAGGCAGATGCGCCTGTGGCCAGGTCATCGCAAGCCACTCTTCCCGCACCTGCTGTCACGGCGCTGAAAGTAGCTGTTAGACCTGCACCAGCGATTGAACCGATCCCGCCGCTGGTCGACCAGGTAGGCGTCCAGGTCGTGTTGGTATGCCCGTGCTCATCGTAGCCTTGAGCTGTGAATTGCTTGGATGTGTTCGAACGGTATGTCACACTCCCTGAGGGGTCGAGCGTGATTGTGACTACTGGCCCGCTTCGGACGACCATTGGGGAACTCCAGCCCACATGAGAGCCGGACGATACCCTGAGCATGATCGTCTCCTCTGCGAAGTCATAGACCTCATTCGGTACTGTGAGAACCCCGCCGTCAGCTAATGTCAATTCGGCAAATCTCACAGAGAGGTTACCGACTCCATGCGTGACCATGTCCACTTTGTAGCTGTCAATCGACACGGGCCCTACCCAGTTAGTGATGACCGCTCCGGTTTCGTTCAGGGCGGATATGGTCATCGAGAATTGCGTGCCATCTGTGATTGTCGAAGGAGCGTTGACGCTGAAATGGTCAACTGCCACGATATTGAGAGTGCAATTGAGCCAGGACGGCATTCCCTGAGGATCCTCTGCGTAGATTGTGATTCTGTAGACACCTTTCGCAAGGGTCGGAAGTCCAAGAGAGAATAGCTTCCAGCGGGGTTTGACCATTGGATCCGTGGCGTTCAACGACATCGAGGTCAAAGGAAGAACCACAGTTCCATTGCCAATGAAAGCGACGGTGGCATAGGCATTGAGGATCTCGTATGCGCCGAATGGATCAGACAAGTTTCCCAGAAGCGTGATATGCTCACCGTCTGAGAACAGGTTCCTCGCGGAACCCGCAGAATCCTCGGTCCAGATAGTATCGACCGAGACGAAATTCATGCATTGGATCGTCACATAGGAGTCGAAGTAGGAATCGTCGTAGATTACCAACAGGCCGTCATTGATCGAATCGCCCCTCTGAATCGTGAGCACCATGAAATGGCCAGCTTGAAGAACGTAGTCCACGCCCGTGACCGTGAGGTTGTACGGCTTGAAGGCCGAGTAGACTGGTCCTGTCAACGGAGTCATGGCGGTTCCTATCAACGTCCACGAATTGGGAAAGTTCCACTGCCCTGGAGCGATATCCGAGAACAGGATCGTCATCTGCGAGCCAGAGTCGTTGTCCCTGGAACCAGCCCATATGCGCGCTGAGAAGTCTCCCTGTAAGCGAATATCGGAACCCGCTTCCGGGTCAAGGACCCAGAAGTGCCGCCACTTCTGAGACGGAAGATTCTTCTTAATCGTCACTCCGAGGAAGCTGTCACTATCGAAATCGAGGTTGCCCGGATTCCTCGGACCAGAGGAGTTCAGCCAATCGTAGGAGCTGCTCGACAGGGTGGCGCCGTCGTGCATGTAGAACCGCTTTTCCCAGTTCGGAAATGAATCGGCTGCCACGTTCGTCGTTGCGTCTCCGAGAAGACCAAGCAAGGGGGAAAAGAGAAGAGAGGCGGTCAGCAGGACAGCTGCAATCCTTCCCAGCATTCGGGTACGTCTGATACTCGACGCTATAATACCCTTGTTCATCTGCAGCCCCTGGTGCCTCGTCTTTTTGCAGGGATTTCATAGCCTATGCTGGGGTTATAAGCGTTCTGAGGTCGTTATCAATGTTGGGAACGGTTACTGGCCTGCCTAATTCCCGCCCATCTTCTCGGCCATGCTCAGGCCGAGGGCCTTGAAGAGGTTCTCGACGTTCTGGCCTGTCTTGGCGCTCGTCATGAAGGCCTTGGCCTTGTACTTCAACGCCAGCTCCTGCAGCTCCTGCTCCTTAACGACCCTCTCGTTCTCCAGGTCCGCCTTGTTCCCGGCAAAGACGATTGGGACGTCGCCAGCAACATCCGTCAGAGCCTTAATCCAGTACCTCAGCTCTTCGAGGGTCTCCTTGTTCGTCAGGTCGCACACCGCTATGGCCCCGTGCGCTCCGAAGAAATAGGCTTCCCTGAGCAGCTCCCTGAAGCCCTTCTGGCCCATGATATCCCAGACAAGCATCATGACCTTGACCGAAGACCCCTTCTCCTGGACTTCAACGATTTTCTTGGTGACCTTGGTACCGATGGTCGCGATGTATCTGTCGTCGAAGACGTCCAGGACGAATCTCTTGATAAGGCTGGTCTTGCCTACTCCTGCGTCTCCTATAAAGCAAACCTTGACTTTCATCAGGTCGTCTTCGTTCATTAGAGTGCCCTCCAACTGGGGGTTCCCAAGCGCGCCTTCAGGTAGATAAACTCGAGCCTTTTTAAGCCTTTGGTAATCGTCTGGCACATTCTGGTTGAGGTCTTCGCGTGATTCTCACGCTTGAGATGAATATGAGGAGTCCAGCAGTCGGGCTGGTGCCCGAATCAACGCACCCGATGAACGGACCGATTCGTCCGATGGTTATTTGTCTGTGATTCGATGTCAGACAGCACAGATGGATCGCAAGGATCTCTTGGCGCTGCTGAGGGCATCGACCATGGACGTCATAAACCAATATGCGCAGGTTGCTGTCGCATATTCCGGGGGACTAGATAGCTCAATTGTCGCAAAGCTAGCGGGCGAGATCGCAGACGTGACCTTCTATACCTGTTCTGCCGAGAAATCCTCCGACCGTGCCTCGACCGAGATCCATGAGAGACTAGATGGCAGGGACATCAGGCTTATCGTACTGTCGTCACAAGATATTAGCAGCTATGTCGCAAAAGTGGGAGCTGAATTCGAGAGCGTGAATCCCGTTCAGATTGCATACACGATACCTGTCATGGCCGTCATCGACAGAGCTGATGAACACCTGGTGCTCGTCGGAAATGGCGCGGACGAGCTCTTTGGAGGATATGCGAAGTACCTCAAAGCGATGGATCCAAGGCTCGAGATGGACAGGGACCTCCGTAAGATGTTGAGCGAATCTGCCAAGCTTCAGAAGTATGCATCATGCAGAGGTAAGGTAGTGGGATTTCCGCTGGCGACGAAAGAAGTGATTTCTTTTGCCGAGCAGATCCCAGTTGAAGAAAAACTCGGCCCTCTTGGCAGGAAACTGATACTCCGTGATGCTGCGAGGCTGCTGGGCATCAAAGCATCCGATAGGCCAAAGAAGGCAGCTCAGTACAGCTCCGGGATCATGCGCGAGATGGAGAGGCTCGCGAAAGAGAAGAAGCAAACTCTAGCTGAGTGGACTCGGGAGAGAGTCGAGAAAGGCAGACAACCCATTAATACGTGAGTCCTTTTCTCCCGACATATGAGCTATTCCGAACTCGTCGGCTGGATGTTCAACCTCGAACGATTTGGAATCAAGCTCGGGCTGGACAACATGACCGAGTTCTCGTCGAGGATCGGGAACCCGCATCAGGACTTCCGGTCAATCCACGTTACCGGCACGAACGGCAAGGGCTCGGTCTGCGCATTCACAGCGTCGATACTCAAGGAGCATGGCCTCAAGGTAGGCCTGTACACCTCGCCTCATCTGGTCGATTTCCGGGAACGTGTCAAAGTCAATGGAAGGGACATGCCCGAGAGAGATGTCGTCCGAATAGGAAACGATCTGAGAGGCGTAATGCTGTCGATGGCTGAAGAGAGTCCGGAGAAGCAGCTGACGTTCTTCGAATTCACAACCGGACTCGCCTTCAGATATTTCGGCGAGCAGAAGGTGGACATCGCTGTTGTGGAGGTCGGAATGGGAGGAAGGCTGGACGCGACCAACATAATCGTTCCCGAGGTGGCGGCGATTACAAGGATTGGGCTTGAGCACACGAACTACCTGGGCCACACCATCCAAGAGATAGCCCGGGAGAAAGCTGGCATCATCAAGGATCGTGCAAGAGTTGTGACATGCGAAAGGGCTCCGGAAGCACTTCAGGTGATATCCAGCACTTGCGACAAGAAACAAGCGGAGCTGAGGAGGATAGGCAATGACTTTGACATCTCAGATGTCAAGCAAACCCTGGCAGGGACGGCGTTCGACTACAAGGGCAGCATAGCCTATCAAGGACTCAGGACGAGACTTCTGGGAAGTCATCAGGCGGAGAACGCCGCGGCTGCGATAGCGATCGTCGAGTATCTCGCAGACAGCGGCATTGCCGCAAACGAGAGCGAGATACGAAAGGGACTCAGAAAGACGAATTGGCCAGGCAGGATGGATATCGTCTCAAAGAGCCCGCTCGTGATATTCGATGGAAGTCACAATCCTGATGGCATCTCAAGGACTGTGTCCTGTTTCAACGAGCTAGGGATCACTCCTTTGACATACATCATCGCATGCATGGATGACAAGGATGCGAGGGGGATCGTCCGAGCGCTCACGCCAACAGCAGCGAAGATGATCGTCACACAGGCCAAGTATAAACGCGCCTTGGCGGCCAATAAGCTCGAAGGTATCGTGAAGAGCATTTTCACAGGACCCACGATAGTCTTCGATGACTCGAACGCAGCACTCGATCATGGCATCGAGAACTTGGAGGGCAAAGGACTCTGCGCGATAGGCTCTCTATACCTTGTAGGGGAAGCACTCCAGTGGTGGCACAACCGTCGGGGAAAACGCTGACCAACCCATCGCACAAGGTATAAATCACGGCTGTGTAATGAGCCTGGTCTGAATGCGGCCGTAGTGTAGACTGGTTATCACTTGAGCTTGCCAAGCTCAAAACTCGGGTTCAAATCCCGACGGCCGCACTCGCCACTCGTCATAAGTTCATTGGGAAAAGCCTCTATGTTGAAATGTCCCCCGATACCTATTCGTTATCTGCTATCTTCTTCTGAATTCCCCTGATCTCACGGATTCGTTGGGGCTATCGGACATGCCTCTATTCGCGGTTTTCCCGCACTATGGTCACTTCGTCCCTTTGTCAGGGATCTGCCCCAATCCATAGGACGCACTCGAGGTGCACTCTTTTCCCGGGGTTGAATCCGTGACTAGAACATCGTATGGTCTTTCGACTATTCGAACCCTGCGAACGCGAGGGGACGATTTCATCATAACATCCATAGGGGAGGAAAGGCGGACATCCTGACTAGGAGACAGCTCATCCTTCGGTGCGTTTGGTTATCTCCTCGAAAACCGGGATGTGCTTGTCGGGAAGGTATGAACAGAACTTGACCGGATCCACAGCCTCCGGGGACTTGACTCCCTTGAGGTCGATCTCGCCACGAGCAAACATCTCGACCGCAACCGCGACTGGCATGGCAGTCTGATAGGCTGTCGCATGAATGCCGGAGATCTCGTAGGCCTGTTCGTGAGACATGTAGGTCCAGGTCTTGATGATAGTTTCCTCGCCGTCCATCTTCCCAGCGACCTCTGTAAGCACGCAGCATGTGCCCTTCAGCTTCCCAGCGAGGTCATCTGGTCTCGGCATCGTTGCGACGACTACTTCGATGGGAGCTATCTCCATGCCTCTGATCTTGATAGGCTTGAACGACAGCAGCCCAAGTTTCTTCAGGAACTGGACATACTCGATGAAGGTTTCGTCGAGGGTGATCATGAAGTCGCATCGCTTGACCTTCTTTCCTATGAATTTCGGGATCAGTTCGCTCTCCTCGTGATCGGTCATGAAGACCTTCATAGGGCCTATCGGATCGGGAAATGCGTAAACCTCGCTCGTGCTGAGAGCTGGAGCCCTCCTCCACTTGCCGTTCTCGTAGTAGAGAGGGTCCCTGATGCACTCCTCGATCATCGCGTCAGGGGAGAAGTAGGTAGCGAACTCGTACCCTTCCAGCTTGCTGTTGTCTGCGTCGCGTACCCTGACATAGTCCACCGATTCCATCCTGTCGGCCGCGCGCTTCGCAAAGAGGTCGGAGGCCCCGGGGTCTATTCCCATGGAACAAAGTGCGAAGATGCCGGCATCCTTGTACTTCTTGTCGAATGTCTCCTGGTCCTCGAACATGGGATGGCCGAACTCCTTGTCTCCAGTGGCCATGTCGATGTAGTTCGCATTTCCCTTGAGACACCCTTCCATTATCTTCAGATTGAGCGCGGGGATTGTGCCGTTCACGAGTATGTCGACATCTTTCGCCACCTTTGCGACCTCGTCAGGGTTCGACCCGTCGACCTTGACAATCTCGATCTTATCGCTCTTCGATCTCCTCTTGACGAATTCTGGACCTTTGAAATTCACGTCAGCCAAGACGAGTCGCGAGACAGATCCGCTCTTCACGAGATCCTGCGCAATACACTGTCCAACTCCGCCGCACCCCAAGATTGCTACACCTATCTCCTTTGCCATGTTTCCCATACTCATTTGTTCTGAAATATCCAATTCCAGCACTGCTGGGCGAGTAGGGTATCCAGATGCCGATTATAAGCCTTTCAACAACCCCTTCGAGATGAATAGCTTTGGGTTGGGTTTAAGTACTAGTGGGATTGCGGTAATAACTGACTAGTATGCCGGAAATGGGAACAGCATTCGATCCCCATCTGGCAGCATTTTGGCATCTGAAGAGGTCGAATATCCGTCTCCAATCTAGCAAGGGGTGCGTCGAGCTGGGCTGGATCGACAGATGGGGCGGAAGCATTCTGAGCCGTACGAGTGGGCGCGAGGTCAGACCACGTTTCGCTCAATCTCGGACAAGTCGTAGCCCTTCGCATACTGTCTCACAAGCTTGTCCAGCTCCTTCCTCACATCTGCCTCGAGAGGCTCAGGAGTGTGTGTCCTGAGCAATTCGGTCATCCGCTCCTTCGCGCGCACCTTCGTATCCTTGGAACCTGATGCATTCCACTGTTGCCTCGAGGACCTGTCTGAAACCTTGGCCTGAGAGTGTTCACGCTTGAACTGTCTGAGAGTGTCAGCGTGCTTCAGGTAGTTGCCCAGGGGACCCACTTTCGCTATCACATCGACAGAGAGCGTCTGGTCGTTCACCTCGATCCCTTGAGCGATCCGTTGGACGTTGGATGCTATCTCATCGTCGATCATGAGCTGTATGGGCGAGAAGGCGTTGAATGTCTCGGTTGATCCCAGGAACAGCTCTGAGAAGTCCGCTCCCGCCATGACAGCTATGAGCGCCGCCTGGGACTTCTCGTAGGCCGTCTGAGCGTCGACAATCTTGGAGTCGCTCTGAACGCCCATGTTGCTCGGCAGTCCGTAGAACTTAGCCATCTGAACCGCACCCACACCAAGAAGCGAGAACTCGGGTGCCCCCGTGGCCGCGATCCCGCTTCTCATGTCCAATGGGCACGAAACCGAGCCATAGACAATCTTAGGAGACTTGGTGACACACTTGGCAACAACGATGGAGCTTAGCACCTCCGCATTCTGTTGGACTAACAGCCCGGCAAGCGACGCGGGACCAGTTCCACCAGCAAGGGCCATGACGGTCACGAATATCGGGAGGTCCCACTCGCAATAGCGAACGATAATATCCAACATCGCTTGGTCTTGGCAGAGTGGACTGATCGGGTCGATATATCCTGGAAACAGTGCCCTCTTCCTGAGCTCCTCTCTGTCCCCGAGCAGAGCCTCAGCGATCTTCAGCATCAGTTCGAACTCGACGTCATCAGCTGCTCCGCCATAGGTCAGCTTCGAGGTGTGAACCAATCCGGCAGCCCAGGTGATCATGCTCCTTGCCTGTTCGGGCACGTCGCTTATGAATACTGGCACATACCCAAGGGAGGATGTGTCCAGTGCGTCCAGAAGTCTGCATATCAGGATCCCATCCTTGAGGGTCGGACTTCTGAACTTGTCGGTCTCAGGGTCGATGTAGTATAGGCACTGCGCGCCTGGGCCGAACTTGGTCTTGCCGTCTATGACGTCGACGGTGTGCTTGTCACTTCGTGCATGCCACTTGAAGTTCTTCTTGCAGCTCTTCACGGCGTCCATCACGACATGTTCTGGCATCTTGACGATGCTGGTTTTCCTGTCGACCCCCATGCCATTCTTCTCGAGGAGGCTAAGGGTCGATCGGGAGTTGATCAGGACGCCCGTGTTCTCCAGCACCTTCAGCGTGGCTCCGTGGATAGCCTCCAAATCTGAATCATCCAAAACCTTTAGCATGTTCTTCTTCGAGACCATTTTCGTACCACCTTGGCAATCAGAGCGCACGGCGAGTCGAGAGTCTTCCAGCAGTCACCAGTCTGAGCGAACTGCTCGCCCAGGCTTTGTCGAGCGGAGACAATAGCCTTCACCTAGATAAATGGCACCCAATCCCGGACTTAAGTACTAAACAGACCAACCAAGGAAATCGATGCACTCACCACCAGGGATTCGCTGGAGCGTCATCGATCCCACGGATTGTCATAATGTGAGTTGGGAGGGCTAGTGCTTCCTTAGAAGGACTCTAAGAAGCTCCCTCTTGCCCGAGATCGCGCCGTATGTGACTCTCTTGATCGAGGTCACAGATGATACGTGGTCCAGACCTCCGAAGAGCTGGAGCAACTCATCCTCAGCGAAATAATGAGTGAGTATTCCGTTCCCTCTGATGAACGATGATGGTTCGGCCTGCGCGCCATCTCCATATCGAAGGTCCCCTCGGCCGAAGACCTCGAGATAGAGCATTCCCTGCTGTTTCAGAACCCGACGTACTTCCTCCGCCCCCCGCTCTCGCTCTCGCGCGCGCAGATGAGATAAAACGTGGACGCATACGACAGTATCGAACTTTTCGGGTTCAAACGGTAGGGACATCAAATCACACTGAACCAGATTCACAAGGCGTTCGGGGTCACGTTGGCTTCTGAGCGACATAAGGGCTTCGCGAGAGAAGTCGCAGCCCGTGACCTCGCAGGCCCTCGATAAGGCCTCAGCGGTCTTTCCATCGCCGCATCCCACATCCAAGCAGAGCATGTTGGGATCTAGGCGCGGCCAGAGGAGGCTAAGCTCTCCAGTTCCTCCGTATTGGAGGCCCTTCTTGGAATAGAGCTTATCCCAAGCGGCTTTCTGTTCATGCGGAATCTTGGCCATGCTCCAGCGACGACCCCCTGGCTCAACACCATATGGATTCAAATAGTACAAATAGGCTAACTCGCGCCGAACGATGCGACTAGGAAGACTGGGAGGATGGATTTCAGCTCATTAGTTCAGAGTCCAGAGGTCAAGAGAGCCGTTGCGGATTTGGAATGGGAGGAGCCAACTCCAGTGCAGGAGAAGGTCATTCCGCTGGCGATGCAAGGCTTCGACGTGATGGCTCAAGCGCAGACTGGCACAGGCAAGACCGGCGCGTTCGCTATACCAATAGCCAGCAAGCTCCAGAAGAACAAGAGGATTCAGTGCCTTGTGTTGACGCCGACGAGAGAGCTCGCGGTTCAGGTAGCCGAGGACCTCACGGACATTGCCAAGTACTCAAACCTGAAAACGGTTGCAATCTACGGCGGCCAATCAATAAACGTCCAAGTCGACAAACTGAGGAAGGGGGTCGAGATAGTCGTGGGCACCCCTGGGAGGCTCATGGACCTGATGCGCAGGGGCGAGCTCTCCTTCGACGAAGTTCAGTACGTCATCCTGGACGAGGCGGACCGAATGCTGGACATGGGCTTCATAGATGACATAGAGTGGATCCTCCAGAGGGTCCCGAAGAAGAGGCAGACCATGCTCTTCTCCGCGACACTCCCAGTCGCGATCAGGGAGCTCGCCCAGAGGTACATGCACCAGCCGAGAGAGGCCATCATAAGCCAGGACACGCTGACAGTAGAGGCTACAGAGCAGAGCTACATCAATGTTGGGAGGAAGAACAAGCTCTGGGCACTGTGCCGCATACTTGATATGGAGAAGCCCGCGCTTGCTCTCGTCTTCTGCTCGACGAAGAGGATGGTCGACATGCTATCGCACAAGCTCCGCGCCTACGGCTACTCTGCGGACGCGATACATGGCGATCTATCGCAGGCCGTAAGAGAGAAGGTCATGGCGAAGTTCAAGGCAGGGAAGCTCAGGATCCTCATAGCCACGGACGTTGCCGCGAGGGGCCTGGACATCGAGGGCATAACGCATGTGATCAACTACGACATCCCCGAGAACCCGGGGGACTATGTCCACAGGATAGGCAGGACTGCGAGAGCTGGACACACCGGCAAGGCGATCACATTCGTCACAAGGGAGGAACAGCACCTCGTCAAGGCAATCGAGAACTTCGGAAGGACGAGGATAGAGATGGACGAGGTGCCGGAGTCGACTGGAAGGGACACAGTCAAGAGACAACTGGACTTCGACGAGTACGCGGATCACTTCGGCATGGTTCCCTTCAAGATCAACCTGGGGAAACGCGATGGCATCGACATGGTGAACCTGATCAAATTCATCGAGCGGAAGACAAGGATCTACGAGCACCTGATCGGGAATGTCGTGATCGGCGACGAAGCCAGCAAGTTCGAGCTACATAAGAGCGTGGCATTCGGGGCGATGAAGGACCTCGAGAGATGCTATGTCCAGAATAAGCAGGTGCAAGTGGACCTTATCAGAGACCAGGTCAGGCGCTGAGCTCGCGGTTCATGTCATCTGCCCTGATGTGGCCGACGACCTTGATGTTGCACTTCTTCATGCCTTGGATGGATAGAATCTGCTCTCTTATCGCCTTCGCCAGTTCTATTCCGACGGGGCAGAACGGGCTTGTTGGCATGAATGTGAGGTCTACCGAGTCGTCGCTCACAACGAGCTCAGAAACAAGGCCCATGTCGTATACGCTCACTCCCGTGTGAGGGTCTAGGACGCTTCTCAAAGCCTCAACGACTAAGTCCTTTTTGTCCATGTCCAGATGCAAAACGCGATTTCAGTATTATAAGCTGTCGAGTAACACAAGAAAGCTAGAGGAGCGGACTCCGCGATGCTCTAGACTATAGCCGCAGGCTCTCCCAGATATCGAGGAATCCGTCCGTCAGAGTGAACGGTTGAGGGCTGAACGTGAGGAGTATCCTCTCCATCCTTTCGGGGTCCACCAAGACATATCCCGAGCCCCCCTCGGACTTGGCGACCAACTCCGTTTCTAGAAGCCTCGAGACATGATAGTTTATGGTCGATTGGGATCTGCGGATTTGCCTTGACAACTCTTTCTGGGACATAGCGCCTGTCATGAACAGGAGAACGATTATCTTGAAAACGACAGGCTGCCTCAATAGAGAGACAATGCGCTTGTCATGAGCGCCGAGAAGATCCGACCTGCTATCCGACCCCATCGAATCGCTCGGGAAGTAGCGTTTGAACATTCCATCCTGAATCGACTGCACAAGCTCGAGCTTCTCCAGGTAATACAGATGGTACTCCACGAGGTTGTGCTTCAGACCGACGAATCTCGCAAGCTCCCTCAAGTGGACCCCTGGATACCTGCATACAGTGGCGTACACGAGCCTTCTATTCTCCACTTCGAGCAGAGCTTCTCTCAAGTGCACTACCTACCGCTTGAGGACCGCCAGGAAGATCATGCTCAATATGCCGATGTCGCAGAGGCCAGAGAGTACCCACAGTGTCTCCTGCTTGAACGGTTCCACGAATAGCTGAATCGTAAACAGGATTCCTTTGGAGAAGAACAGCAGGAGAGCGAAGGATATCATGAGCACCTTGACTTTCCCGGACCTTCTGAACGCCTGGATCGATATCGCCAGCAACGTCAACGAAAAGACCAAGATGAACGCGTAGACCAAGTTCTCAATCATTGAGCAACCACCTCTCCGTAGAATGGACGAGAACGACTTAATGATTCTTGGCTTTCCGAATGTATATGGCCGACGAGACAACCCCGGCGGAGACGCAGAGGCCTAGAACGAAGAGCGGGAGATCGCCTTGTCCTCCAGAGTCTATTTGAATGACTCCTGAGAAAGGGGCGAGGCTGTTCACGTCCAGCTGCAACTGAAGAACAGACACGTTCCCTGATGGATATGCCATCACGAGATCGTGCCCAGTCCAATTGACCGCAGGATTCCCATATATCGCGCCATCAGCCTGTGCGCTGAACCACGTAATATGCCCGCCCATCGCTCCGTGAGAAATGTTGAGCCCGGTCTCACGACCGTTGTCCATCATCCAGCTGACGTTTGTCTGAGCATCAGTGTGCAATGACATTTTCAAAGCGATCGCATCGAAGTCTGTCGACCGATTGAAGTTTGTGACTATGACATCTAGCCTGATATCGGTCGGCATCATGTTGTATGTGAAGTCAGTGACCCATATGCTGGTCGTCGTAAAGACCAGAGTGACCAAGCCTGATTCGTGTATTGCGGTGTAGGTATTGATTACGCCTCCTCTGTCAATACTCGTACTGACCGGGGCGATGTAGAACATGTTGTAGGTCTGATTTGCGATTTCTTCCGTTGAAACTATTGTATCATTGGCGTCGAAGCTGCCGCTTCCGTCGTCCAGGAACCTGACTATCTCGTTGAAGGCCAGCTCCATCGACCATCGAGGACTGTGCGTGTTGAGATTCTGTTCGTAGTAAAGCGAGATTGTTCCGTTCTCGAAGGTCAGCCCGAACCTGTCGTTGATCTTGCAGTTCGACGAGTCCGATACGATGCTAAACTGTTCAGTACCCACTTGCGTTTCCCCACTTCTGTCAGATGGATTTGCGTATTCAGCTGTCGTGAATCCAGTGAGACAAAGGACAATCCCGAGACACAATACCTGAATGAATATCGCTTTCTCATACATCGCTATCGATTGAGGGACTGCCTGAAGAATATATCTGGTTTCTTGGACAGTATTCGAATTTCAGAGCGATTGGGCTACTTGTAAACGAGGACCGAATACGCGCCGACTCCAATCTGATCGAGCTCCCCCTTCTCGGACCGCACGCTCTTCTCGATCTCGTAGAACTCGGGACCGATGTCGATTCTTCGGCCGTCATCGAGCACAATACTCAAACCCTTCTGTGAGGTCTCGAGATCAAGTCCTCTCAGTGAGCCCAGCTTGTCAACAATCTCCTTCGCATCCTTCTTGAATGTCGGACCTAGCTTCGAATGGACCGGCTTCAGGCGACCGACAGAGACAGAGAGAGCCACGGAGCTCCGAATCTCAAGCTCTCTCGCCTTCAGAGTCTGGCGGATATCGTCCTCTGACCCAGAGACAAGTGATGCTGCGCCCTCGCCAACGACTTCGATCCTTGATATCTCCGCATTGAGCGAGAGGCCGTTCGCAGCTTTCCAGGCGCGAACCCCGGCGACCATGTCCCTCACCATGTTGCCTTTCGTTTCAGATTCCTGGTCCCTCGGCGGAGCAGTTGGCCAATCCGACACGTGGATGCTGATCGGCTTCTCAAACTGCTTGAAACAAAGCTGATAGGCGTCTTCTGCGACATGCGACAGAAACACGGAGATCATCTTCAGCAGGCCCAGTCCGACCGTGTAGAGTGCGTACCTCGCGCCACCGTCCTTGTCGGAGTTAGCTCTGTGCTTGGCGAGTTCGATGTAATGGTCCGCAAACTCATGCCACAAGAAGTCTTGGATGAGAGCCATCGCTCGGTCGAACTGGTATTCCTCGTTATGCTTCTCCACCTCTCGTACGACCTGACCGAACCTGCTGAGGATCCACGCGTCTATCGGGCGCATGTTCTTAGGCTTTCTGGGTTTCGTCTTGCACGCAGAGCCAACCAGTCTCATGACGTTCCAGGTTTTCACCGCGAGCCTGCTTCCCCGGACCAGCTCCTGTTCTTTGAACGCATGATCCATCCCGAGAGCACAAGTTGATGCGTAGTACCTCATCGCGTCTCCGCCGTACTTCTCGAGCAGAGGCAGCGGATCTATCGCATTGCCTGAGGATGCGTGCATCGGCCTCCCGTCAGGAGCCATGATGAACCCGTGGATCATCACCTCGTTCCAGGGCTTCTCGCCAATCAGCAGCATCTCCCGGAGTATGGTGTAGTATGCCCATGTCCTGATGATGTCATGGCTCTGGGGCCGCAATGTCATCGGGAAGAGCTTCTTGAACAACTTCTCGTCCCGCTCCCAGTAAGTGTTGAAGAGCGGTGAGATGCTGGAATCCATCCAGGTGTCGAACACGTCTGGGGATCCAGCATATTTGCCTCCGCACATCTCGCACTTCTCGACCTTCGGCGCGGTCGCAGTCGGGTCGACATAGCACTCATCTTCCTCGGCGAGAAGCACGTTGCCGCAGTCCTTGCATTCCCAGAGCGGGATGGCAGTGGCGAAGAACCTCTGTCTTGAAACGACCCAGTCCCACGCCAACGAGTTGATCCAGTCCCTGATCCTTATCTTCATGAATTCCGGCTTCCAGACAATCTTGTCTACCATCTCGAGAACTCTGTCCCTGAACTCGACGCTCTTTATGAACCACTGTGGGACCTTCAGAAACTCGATCGGTGTACTGCACCTCCAGCATGTGCCAATGTTCTGGTCCAGCGGCTCCTGCCTGACGAGAAGTCCCGAGGATTTCAAGTCCTCGATTATCGCCTTCCCCGCATCGACGACCGTCATGCCCTCGTACTTGCCAGCGATCGAGGTCATGTTGCCAGCCTCGTCGATCCCCTTCTCCAGAGGAAGCTCGTACTTCATGATCCACTCGAGGTCGTCCTTGTCGCCTATGGAACATATCATCACGGTGCCAGTGCCGAAGCTAGGATCGACCTTGGGATCAGCTACGACCCTCACCTTCCTGTTATAGACAGGTGTGATGAGCTCTTTTCCTACAAGTCCAGCTTTTGACACATCCTCGGGGTGAACGGCGACCAAGAGACAGGTGCACAGCAGCTCGGGCCTAGTAGTAGCGATGAGCACCTCATTTCCGGATTCGGCCTCGCGGAACTTGATGTAATTGAGCTTCGTGCTCCGGTGCTCGTAATCCACCTCCGCATCTGCGAGAGCGGTGCCGCACCGAGTGCACCAGTTGATCGGGAAGTGGCCCTTGTACACGAGCCCTTTCTTGAACATTCGGATGAAGGAGATCTGCGTCAGCCGTCTGTAGTACTCGGCATCGGTCCTGTAGTAGATCGACGGGTCCATGCTGTGGCCAAGTATCTCGAACTGGTGAGTCATCTCGCCGATGTACTTCTCGGCGAACTCGCTGCACATCTTGATGAACTCCTTCCTGGGAATGTCAGATGCCTTGATGCCATTGACCTTCTCGACCTTCACCTCAACAGGAGTTCCGTTCACGTCGAAGCACAGTGGAAAGAATACATTGAATCCCCTAAGCCGCTTGTATCTCGCTGCAAAGTCGATGACCGTGTACCCATAGGCATGTCCAAGGTGCAAGGCACCGGAGGCGTACCTTGGAGGATTGTCTATGCTAAAGACTTCCCTCTTCGATTTAGGGTCGAAGCGGTGAAGCTCCCACTCCTTCCACTTGGCTTGCCACTTGGGCTCAGCCTCTTTCCAGTCATACTGGGCCATGGCCTCACAGACAGACCAGTCGGTCTAGATAAAGGTTGTTCAGAGCAAACAGGAGCCAGAAGACCGGCGGTCACCCTCGCCTTGAAGGCCGCCTTCTCCTGAATACATTGGCCAGGATCAGGTCTTCGGCCTCGGGCGTCATCGGTCCCGCCCATTGGTCGAGAGAGAAGAGTCCATCTGCCAGACAGCGTACCAACACGGACATTTGGTGAGGGCAGAAGTAACCCTTCTCCCTGAAATCGATGCACTCGCACGAGGTCTCAATATCATCGGTTGTATGGTTCACGAACCGGATGTTATAGACCTCGTATCCATCTGAGCGCCTGAGCGTGAAGACCCCGTTGACGATCTCATAACTGCTCTCTGGGTCCAAGTCGACAATCTTTCTGTTCGTGGACCACTTGATCGCTTTCGCCATGTGCTCGGCGAAATAGATATCCTCCTGGGCCGAGCAGAATTCTTCCAGGGCTCTCCTATCGACGTTATCTAGAATGAACTCCACAAGTTCTTCTTTCAGCAGCCCCGAATCGCCAGCAACTCCCTGAGCGTCGCAGAGGTTGCGAAGGCTCTCCACAGTGAGCCTTGAAAGCCTGAACTCGAGCGGCAATTGCTCTTGCATATTCCCATCCCTCGATTGTAAGATAATCTGCTAAGTTGGAGTTAAACCTAGTGCTATCAAAGCGATTCCAGGCGCGGAGCATGCTTCTTCTTGAGCACGAGGATATAGTCCCTTTCGATCCTGCTGTCGTTCCACCTGGGTATGTCCAGATGTCTGTTTATGACATCGTAGACGAAGCTCTTGTCTATCTCAAACCCCGAGCGGAGCGCAATCCTTGCAAGAATGACATATGTCGGTATCCTGACTCTCCTGAAAGTGTTCTCGCCTGCGACGAGGCAGTACCGGCTGTTCCTCTTCAACACCCGGTTGACCTCATCCAAGTTCCGTCTCATGTCATCGAAATACTTGTAGACGATATACGCGCTCTTCTTCTCCTTCTCAATAAGCTCCTCGAGAACGAAGCTGAGCTCCGCAATTTCCGTCCCCGGCTCCCAAGGCCGATACTCCTGGACATAGGCCCTCGAAGTCCCTACGACTCTTCCATCGAGCTCCGATATATCTTTCAGCATCCCCAGCCAGTACATCTCCAGCTTGTGAACGCTCACATAGTGGACAGCGCTGGCATAGGGAGGCGAGGTAACAGCGAGATCAATGCTTGAGTCCTCCAGGTCAATGTCCCTTGCATCGTTGCCGATTATCTTGACCCTGGGTCGGTTTCTGTACTTCTCGGCGACCTCCGCCGAGATCCTCCATAGCTCCTCCGCATCGATCAGCTTGTTCCTGAGGGTGTTCTCGAACCTCGACAGTGCGTCGAATGAGGTCTTGCCCTGCTCGTCCAGCTTCTTCCTGAATGTCGTAACCTCAGGGATCAACGAATCGCTGTCCGAGTTGGACATCCTGCGGATTATGGACGAGAAGCATATCTTGAAGAAATCCTGGTAGTCCCCCTTTCGCATCGACCAAACATGCTTCTTGATAGTTACGAGGCCCGCAAGCGCTTCCTCCCGAAACCAATGCACCCTGTTGGGAATCTCAGGTACCCATGTACGGTTGTCCGAATCGTCCGCCCTAATGTCCGATACGAGCTTTTCGGCAAGGCCTGCGAGCTTCACTGGGTCCAGAGGCGTTGTTTTCACCTTCGCGATCAGGCTCGCGAGAGGGTGAATGTCAATGCCGTAGCTGTTCCTCCCGAGAATGTAGGCTTCCAGAAGGGTCGTGCCCGAGCCCATGAAGGGGTCGATCACGTCGTCCCCGACCTCAGAGCATGATTCCAGGCAGAACTTGGGTATCTGGGGTATGAACTTCGCCGGGTAGCTGTGGATTCCGTGCGTTGCGTAGCTGACCTGTTTTCCGATGTATTTGCCCAATTCCTCTGAGAGGTCCACGGGCCTGATGAGCCCGTCATGCGCGGTCCTTTCCGATCTTCCAGGGGGCATCTTCGTTCTTGATCTCCTTTCTCAGAGGCCGGCGAGCGCGTCCAGGCCTTTGCCAGAGACAATTCGGGCGACAGCCTCAGGGACATTCTCCTTCTTGATCCTCACCTGCTCCGCAGTATCCCTTTCCCGAATCGTGACGGTCCCGTTTTCCTTCGTCTCGTAATCGACGGTCACGCAACAGGGCGTGCCGATTTCGTCCATCCGAGCATATCTCCTGCCGATGGAGCCACCATCGTCGTAGTATGCGGACAATCCCGCGACTGAAAGAGACTCTTGAATCTTGGTCGCGATGTCATCGAGACCATCTCTGGCCATCAGAGGAAAGACTCCAGCTTTCACAGGCGCCACGAGCCCTTTGAGCCTGAGCGTGACATAGTCTTCCTTCTTCAAGTAGGCGTGCTCGAGCACGGCGTAGATGATCCTATCGACACCGTAGGATGGCTCGATCACATGAGGGACTACCTTGCGGCCGGAGACCTTCTCCCTCTTCGTGACAATCTCGAAGCACTGAGCAGGCACCATATGCGTCTTGCCATCGACCGTGAGCCCAATCTCCTTCTTGCCCTTCACCGAGGATACTGGAATCTTTGAGAGCGCCTCCGCGATCTTCTTTGTTTCCCCCTTGAATATCTTGCCCATGACGTCGAATTTGGGCCTCACAGCTTCCTGCTCGACCTCGCGGGGCTCATCGAACCTCTCGAAGGCGGTCAGGTCCGCGCCAGAATGGTCGATGTGGGCCTGCAGATCGTACGAGGCTCTGTCCGCGACTCCAACGAGCTCGGTCCAGCCGTATCCGATCTCGGCCTCGAGGTCCCAGCAGTCCGAGGCATAGTGTGCCATCTCGTCCTTCGCATGCTGCCTGAACCTCACTCTCTTGGAATCCATTCCGATGTCGAGCGCGAACTTGTATGTGAGCCACATGAAGTAAGCGAGTGTCTCGTTCACGATGACTTTCGACTTGACGGCGTCCCCCAGCGTCATTGTCTTTGGGGGACCTGAATTGGGCACCAATGGAAGTCTCTCGTCCTTGACCTCATCGAACTTGGGCCAGCGTTTTTCTTCTGGATGGATGAACAACTCCGCCTCCATCATGTGGAACTCCCTGAGGCGTATCACGCCCTGCCTGGGAGAGATCTCGTTTCTGAAGGCCTTGCCAATCTGCACGACGCCGACGGGAAGCCTCTCCCGACCGTGCCTGTAGATCTGCGCGAAGTTCACGAACATCCCCTGGGCCGTCTCGGGTCTCAGGTAGCCTTCCTTCGACTTTCCCGCGCCTATCGAGGTCTTGAACATCAGGTTGAACCTCTTCGGGGACGTCAGCTCGCCCTTGCAGTTCTGGCATACGACGCCGTGGTCCTTCAAAAGCTTGCCAAGCTTCTCCTCAGTCAGCGACGCAGGATTGTCGTTCAAGCCTACCGCAAGGTGGTCCGCGCGGTATGTCTCGCCACAGTTCGTGCACTCGACATACATGTCCGAAAAGGCGTCCAAATGACCGGAAGCCTTGAAGACCGGCTCGGGGGCGACTACCGGACAGGATATCTCGAGGAACCCTTCGCCGAGGACATAGATCCTCCGCCAATAGTTCTCGATGTTCGCCTTCAATGCGGCACCGAGAGGGCCGAAGTCGTAAAGGCCCGCAACACCACCGTAGATGTCGTAAGCGGGCCAGAAGAATCCCCTCCGCTTGCAGAGGGAGAGCAGTTCCTGTGGATCCATGTTCCATCACTTGGTGAGCGTGGATACCACATCTATATCATAAATCATCGCCACGAGGTTGTCCTTCGAGTCTCTCACGGGCAGCTGACCGAAGTCGTTCTTCCTCATCGTTCTCGCGGCGTCCCCGACCAATGTCTTTCTGAACACGGTCATCGGGGTCTTTATCATGATGTCCTTGACGCAGAGCTTCGGGAGATCCACCCGGGAAACCTCGTACCAGAGCTTCATCACGTTCCTCAGGCCCTCCCAGGTCCAGTTGTCGTCCTCGTCACTTATCCCAAGGTCGCTCATGACGACGGTGCGGTCGACGACCGTCTGGTTGAAGATGTCCCTGTCTGTGATGATTCCCACGAGCTTCGCCTCGTCGTCCAGGACTGGAAGCGCATAGACCTTCGCGGATCTGAAGGTGGCGAGTGCAACCGCGAGCGGCGCGCCAGCGTAAATCGGGATGCATGGCGACCGCACAATCTCCTCGACGGCGATCTGCACGTTCGCCTTCTCGACGACAATTAGGAGGTCGGTCGGGGTTAGTATTCCGACGAGCTTGTTCTTCTCGACAACTGGAAGATGGCTCAGGTTGTTGTCCACCATCAGCCTCGCGGCGTCCTTGACGCTGGCATTCGGCCCTATGGTCGGGTAGTCGCGCTTCATCACCAGAGCGAGCTGCTCCTCTTCGGGCTTGGAGAATATGTCCTGTCGGGTCACGAAGCCGGCGAGTGTGCCATCTACGATCTTGACGACTGGCATTCCCGTGATGTTGTTCTTCACGAGCTTCTTGAGGACCTCGGTCCGGGAGCCTGGCAGCTCAGCAACGATCGGATTCTCAGTCATGACCTCTTTGACCTTCAAGCCTAGCTCACCTTTTCTTTGATCGGACTACGAGGACGGGGCACGGGGCGTACCTGGTGACCCTCTCGGCAACACTGCCCATGAAGAGCTTCGTTATCGCGGACCTGCCGAGCGTACCAATGACGACCAGATCGAAGTCCGCAGCGATCTCCACGATCTTCCGCGTGGGAGAACCCTCTACGACTGTCGGCGTCACCTTCACACCTAGCTGCTCCCCCTCTTTCTGCACATCCTCGACCGCGCGCTTGCCCTCGTTCTCGAGCAGAGAGTAGACGCTGACGATCGATGAGTCCATTGGGAAGCTTACGAACGAGGTCTGATCGATGACATATAATGCGGTTACTTCGGCTCCGAGCACCTTGGCGAGCTGGAGACCCTGCGAGACTGCCTCCTTTGTGTACTCTGAGCCGTCAGTAGCTATGAGTATCCTTCTTATTCCCTCCAAGTTCTTGGCCTCCGAATCCTTCCTCCGCGGATGATCGCTGAAACGCTGTCCGAGCTTGACGTCGTGACGACCTCCTTGAGGGGGTCCTCACCTCGGATATCCACCACCGTTAGAGCTTGGGTTTGGCTGATTTCCGTAGTTATCTTGCCCTCCGCATTTAATACTTTGTGCCCCCCGAAGGTCGCCAGATATACGATTTCCGACGGGGTCATCTTGGGGTCGGCTCGGCACAGACGGTACGCGGCCTGAAGCTCCAGCAACATGTCCGGCCTGGATATCATTCCGTTGTCAGTGCCCAGTCCGACCGTCAAACCGTGCCGGACCAGCCTCGGTATGTCGGGCCTCAAGCCGAAAAACTCGTTTGCCCGAGGGCAGACGACGACCGGCACACCAGCGTCCCTGCATTTGATCAAATCGTCATCTGTCGCCAATACCATGTGAATGACGAAGCTAGGCTTGAGGTCGAGTATGGTATCGATGTCCTCGTGCACCGCCTCGCTCGCATGCAGGGAGAACAGTTTCCGCATGGCCCTGGCCCTTGCTGAGGCCTTCTGCAGGAGATCCAAGGGCCAGTCGCTCAGAGCGCTCATACCGATGCCGTCGCTGGCCCTGAGCAGTTCCTCGATCTCCGTGTCGGGCGACCCTTTTCCAGCCGGCCTTCCGAGAACGATGGAATCAGGCGCACCTTTGGGAATCGCGGTCTTGAAGAACTTGACCCCCTCGATGCCCTCCTCCCTGAAATCGACGAACAACGCCGTTCCGCTTGACGCGATTGCATTGACGGCTTCCTTGATGGCCTTTTTCTTCTGTTCTTTGGTCGCGGATGTCAAGATCCTGAATTTGTATCCGTCAGGGGGACCGACTATTTCCCTGACCGAGCCCTTCGGGGCGGGATACCCAACAGAGTCGCCGATGTGGGTGTGAGCGTTCACAAATCCCGGCAGGATCAGAGCCTTCCGTGAATCAGACGGGGGAGCGCCAGAGACGACTTCGGTGACAGCACTGCCCTCGATGCTCAGGTACCCATCAGTGATGCCGTCCGGCGTGAATAGCCACCGGCCTATGTGATTTGGCCTCATCTTCCTCGCCGCGCAAATCGCCGACAGCGGTCTAATAGTTTGCCGCTCGACCTGGACGAAATGAGGGACAACAGACAAACACACTTGATCCAGAATTTGATTCCACACACCCGAAAATAGATCGAGAGGTAATGGATTGGCTCAAGAACGTTTATATTGAAGGAGGTTTTCACCTCAGCCAACCAGAATCGGAAGTCGTCAGATGCCAGCGAGAATCAGCAAGGAAGAGTGCGTTGCTTGCGGTGCTTGCGTTGATGTCTGTCCAGAGGGAGCGATAACTGTCGAGGATGTCGCGGTCGTCGATGTCAAGAAGTGCCTCGACTGTGGCGCATGCGTGGACGAGTGCCCGAACAACGCGATAAAGGTAGAGGACAAGAAGTAGACGCTCCTAGAGCTCTGACAGACTCGCGACAAACCCCTTTTCACCGATTCTATCCCGTTTTCATCCGCTTCGATCCTGACAACTTTGAAATAAGCAGCCGCACTCTCAGGCCAGTCAGGAGAGACGAATCTTGGAGCAGTGGATCGTCGACACATTGCTTGTCGTTCTCGTGGCATTTGTGCCCTCTCTGGTCTACCTCATCTGGATAAGGAACACTGAGAAGTATTCGAGAGAGCCGTATGGAAGGCTTTTCAAAGTCTTCGCCTACGGTGCCGTGGTCTCTGTGATCGTGGCGATCATCTTCGAGCTGGTGTTTCTTGCTTTCTTCAACAGGAACATTGAGAGGGTCTACCAAGTCGTGGGAGAGAACCCCAACCTGAGCGGTCTTGTGCTCGCTTGCGTGATCGCCCCGATCGTCGAGGAGATCTCCAAGGCGCTGGGCATATTCCGCGTGAGGAAATTCTTCGACGAAATCGAGAATGGCCTCGTCTACGGAGCGGCGGCAGGTTTGGGTTTCGCCGCGACGGAGAACCTCCTCTACGAAGGCACCGCATTCGTAACCGACGGCACCCAAGCCTGGATATCGGTCGTGGTGATAAGGAGCCTGGCATCTGCGCTCCTTCACGCATCGACATCGTCCATTTTCGGCCTGGGAATAGCTGGCAAACAGATGAATGGGACGAGCTGGGCACCGTACTACCTGGCTGCGGTCATCATGCACGGAATCTTCAATTTCGCGGCGTCGTTTGGAGTGCTGTATTCCGATTCCCTGGGCGATTTGGCCAACCTGCTGAGCCTGATCGTCGCCCTGACCATGGCGTTTTCTGGCATCGCCTGGGTCAGGCTGAGGATCAAGTATCTCGATACCAGACACCGTCGCAGGTAGTTGTTGGTGGTCACCCGCTCTGGAAAGGGATATGAAGGACGAACCCTAATTTGGGCTCGATGAAGTTCAGGGCGTTCATCTCAGCGGACATTGCCCTCAATGAGAAGCTTGTCTCGCTGCTGAGGCAGCTGGCAATGTCGAGAGCGGACCTGAAGGTTGTCAGGCCAGAGCTCGTGCATGTGACGCTGAAGTTCCTGGGCGATACCGAGGAGAGCATGGTGGACCAGATAGAGGAACTCATCAAGGGTTGCGCCAAGGGAGTTCTACCCTTCACAGTTAGGCTCCGCGGGATGGGAGCGTTCCCGTCCATGTCAAACATGAGGGTAGTCTGGGTAGGCATGGAGGATGCGCAGCCCCTGGGCCAGATTGCGAACCGCCTGGACGATTCACTGAAAGCCCTGGGGTTCGAGAGGGATTCGAAGGGGTTCAAACCGCACCTCACTCTGGCCAGAACCAGGAGTGCGAGGAACATCGCAAACCTGCAGGAGATAATCAGGGAGAATGCCGCTACGGACTTCGGCGACTACCCTGTCGACAGCATCCGTCTCAAGAAAAGTGTCCTCAGCCCATCGGGTCCTACTTACTCGGTCGTTCGAGAGATCATGCTGTGAAGTGCGAGCCCGAGAATCATCCCTACTCGTTGATCAGGTTCTCATCTACCAGTTCGATCAAGTCAACGACTCTGACCTGAGAATGATCTCCTTGGCATTCCTTTAGACTCTGGACGCACCAAGGGCATGCGGTGACAATCACACGCGCCCCAGCCTTCTTCGCCATCTCGACCCTGGCGGTCGCAATGGCGTTGGCCAGCTCCGGGTACGCGCTTCTGACGCCCGCGCCTGAGCCGCAGCAGGCGCTCTGCTCCTTGCAGAGCTCCATCTCCAATGGGGGTTCGCCCGTCACGAGGGCTATGACCCTCCTCGGCTCATCGTAGACGCTCTGCTCTCTCCCAAGGTCGCAGGGGTCGTGGTACGTGACCAGATCGCTCTTCTTCTTGGGTGAAAGAGATCTCTTCGTCAGCCGCTTGTCGAGGAACTGCGAGATGTGCTGCACCTCGATACTGTACTTGTCCCTGATGTCCTCGAAATGGTTCAGCGCAGAGGAGCATCCCGGGCAGGAGGTGATGACAAGCCTAGCGCCTGCCTTCTTGAAATCCCTGAAGCACTCTTCAGCCTTCTGCCTTGCGAGCTTCGTCTCGCCGAGCTTCCGCACAGTCGAGCCGCAGCACCTCTCCTCCTTCCCGAGATAAGCAGGCTCGATCCCCAGGCTCCTCATCACTCTGACGGCCTTCCTGGCCGTCTCCGGAAAGATGAGCGAGGTGGAACAGCCCGCAAAGTAGAGTATGTCCCCCGTCTTCGGCAAGTCTAGATCCTTCGCCCACTTGGACTTCCGAGCTCGCGGCACAAGCCACGGATTTTCGTAGTTCTTGATGCTCGTGATGACGGATTCGTGCTCAGATGTACCTACTTTTTTGGAGCTTCTTGACGCGGCTCTTATATTGATTAATCCCGTTTTTGTATCAATCTTTACAGGGCAGACATCCTCGCACGCCCCGCAGGATGTGCAGAGGTAGAGCCCTGAGTCGAAAGCATCTTCTGTCTTGCCCGTTGAGCCCGAGAGGTACACGCCCTGGCCGCCCATGTGGCCCGCGCTTCCAAAAAGCGGACCGATGATATTGTAGACAGGGCACCTCAGAAGGCACATGCCGCAGCCGATGCAATACTGGGCCTCCTTGTCCTTCGCGTCCAACCGACCAGCATCAACGAGTACGATTACGATCTCCTTAGGGCCGTGCATCCCCTTGTAGACCTGCTTCTCGATATCTGCAGTGTAGCTCGGGCCAGTGATGATGTTAATGTATGAACTGATAATCTTCCCAGTTGACAGGTAGGTCTGCAACTTCGTCACGTTGACAGCATCGTCGAGGCTTGGCACTATCTTCTCCGGCGTCGTGACGATGATGTGTTTGTCCGGGACCATGGCCACGCGCGCGGCGTTCCCTTCGTTGTGCACGATGACCACTGCGCCCTCATCCGCAGTGATCGCATTGGCGCCGGTGATGCCTACCCTCGCCCTGTCCAGATAGGTGGCTATCTCCTCCTTCATCGTTGCCGTGAGTTCCATTGGGTCATCGGACACCTTCCTCCCGAAGTGCCTGGTGAAGAGATTCGAAATCTCCTTCCTGGTCAGGTGACATGCCGGCCCTGTCGGGTGTGCCGCTGCGCACCCAGCGAGCTGCACGATTCTGTCCCCCAGGTCCGTCTCTATTGCTTCGATGCCTTCTTCCTGGAGACGATCAGCCAGATGAAGCTCTTTTGTCACATTGGATTTGGATTTGACAACCAACTTCTGAGGCCCGACTTCATCTATTATGACCTTCAGTGCAGATTCTGGGCTCTTGGCAAGAATCACCCTGAAGCCGTTCTCTTTCAACGTCGCCACTGCCTGCTTCAAGAGCTCCTGGTTTCCGACGGAGGATTCCTTGGTCTTCCTGAGGCGCTCCTTCCTGGCTTCAAGGTCAGGGATCCTGTGAGCGTTGTGCCTCTGGCGCTCCTCGATGGTCCTGAAGGACTTCCGCATCCCCTCGAGAGAGGAAGCGTCCTTCACAGCTCTTCTGACCGACTCCTGGTCTGTCATTTGTCTCCGCTGCCGCAGGTTGAAGATGAGAGGCAGAACTAGTGCATTAACCCTGCGCCGGCAGTAGCTTGTCCCACTCGACCGTGTGCGGAATGCCGCCCTTCTTGAGAATCTTGCTCAGCCGCTCCGTCACCCTGACGACTTCAGTTGTCTTCGAGTCCGCGCGGATGTAGAACTCCTTCTTTATCTTCCTCAGCGGAAAGACCATCTTCATCCTGCCACGCCGGTTGTAGCCCTCCGGCTTGCGGTTCTTCTCTATGTCCATCATGTTGATCCTGAGAAACATCTGGAGGATCTCGTCATCCTCTGGCTTCTGGTCTGTCTCCTCCAAGAACGCCTTCATCACATCGTCGAAGACATCCTCGAGATCCTTGTACTTGAATTTCTCCTTGAATATGATATGTCCCGTCTCAGCCTTCATGGCAGGCGTTCGGATTAGCTACCACATATTTAACGATACTGCAACCTTCGGCTCCCTCTGGCTTGTGTGGCAAAAGTGATTTATCGTGAGTAATGCATCAAGAAGCTGATGGCCAACGCGCTGACGATTGCGGGCTCTGACTCCGTTGGAGGGGCGGGGCTCCAGGCGGACCTGAAGGCGTTTGAGGCCCTAGGCGTCCATTGTTGTTCGGTTGTCACTTGCGTCACATCGCAGAACACCAGAGGCGTATCGACCATCTTCCCGATTCCCGTCGACCACGTCGCATCCCAACTCAGGTCGGTGCTGGAGGATGTGGAGCTTGACGCGGTGAAAACTGGTATGCTCTATAGCCCCGAGATAGTGAAGACCGTGGCATCCGCCCTCAAACGGGAGGGCGCGCCGATAGTGGTGGATCCTGTCATGAGTGCAACGACAGGCCGTAGCCTACACAAGGAGGGATTCATCGATGCTCTGGTCGCGAAACTTCTGCCCATATCCCACATCGTCACCCCGAACCTCGGTGAGGCCGAGGCTATCTCCGGAATCAGGGTCAAGGACGAGAAGAGCGCCCGTAAGGCCGCAGAGGAAATACTCGAGCTCGGCCCTGATGCAGTCTTGGTGAAGGGAGGCCATCTCAAAGGAGCGGAGGCGGCAGACTACCTCTGCACCCGGGGCAAGACGGTCAAGATTACGTCGCCCAGGGTTGGTGCTGAGGTCCATGGCACGGGATGCACGCTAGCCTCACTCATAGCGGGCAATCTTGCCAAGGGCGTACGGCTCGAGGAGTCGGTTCGTGTTTCGAAGTCCATGATCTACAAAGCGATCTTGGCGAGGGAGAAGGTTGGACTGGGCGTAGCCTGCGCCAACCCGCTCGCAGTGCTGAGAATCGAGGCCCACAAAGCCTCGATGCTGGAGGAGCTCGACGATTCGGGAGCTCAGCTAGAGCGAATCCTCGACTCCTGGCTCGTGCCTGAAGTCGGCACGAACATGGCCTATGCAGTCTTGGGCGCAATCGAGTCTGAGGATGTCGCTGCATTCACAGGGAGGATCATCAGGGTCGGCTCCGGAGCTCGCAAAGTCGGTTGTGCTAGGTTCGGTGCATCCAAGCACGTCGCGAGAATCGTTCTGGCAGCCTCATCAAGGAATCCTGAGATGAGGTGCGCCATGAACATCCGCTACTCTGATGAGAATCTCGAACTCTGTCGGAAAGCGAGGCTGGCAATCGGCACATTCGACCGCGCGAAAGAACCAGATGGTGTCTCATCTATGACCTGGGGAGTCCTCTGGGCGATCGACAAGCGTGGTTCCGTGCCAGACGTCATATACGATAAGGGCGGACATGGAAAGGAACCGATGATAAGGCTTCTGGGCAAATCGCCTGAAGATGTTGTCTCGAAGCTCAGAAGCCTCGTATCGAAGCGCAGATAGGTGAGAACCTGAAGATTGCGATGTGGGCGGACTCCTTCTATCCCACGATAGATGGAGCAGTCATCGCGATGGAGAGACAGGCGAAGGGTCTCGAGGACAGAGGTCACGAGATCGTCATCATCGCACCGGACACACCCAATAGACCAGAGACCCACTGGAGAGTCCATTACCTTCCATCAATCGAGTTCAAGAGGTACCCTGGATACAGAATCGTGATCAGCCCCGGGGACATGCTCGAGTTCCTTCGGCATGAGAGGGCGGATATCTTTCATTGCCATGGCATCGCCTCCATGGCCATCCTGAGCCTGACCGCCGGGCGTGCGATGAACATCCCTCACGTGCTCACGTTCCACACGATGGCGAACGAGGCGGTCAAGCACTACTCATCTATACCGATCAGGGAGGATCTCGTCGTCCCAATGTCCTGGATCTACCTGAGGAACATGATGAGGAGGCCCGAGCTCGTCATCGCCCCAACAGCACCAATCAAGGAAGAACTAATCGCAAATGGCGTCAAGATGAAGGCCTGCGAGGTTGTCCCGACCGGGGTAGACTGCAAGAGGTTCTCGCCGGAGAACTACGACAAGGGTTTTCTTGCGCGATATGGCCTTGAGGGACGGAGGGTTCTTCTTCATGTGGGACGGCTCTCCGTGGAGAAGCGGCTCGACATCGTCTTGAAGACGATGTCCGAACTGGCGAAGGAGGAACCAGACCTCAGGTTGCTAGTCTCCGGAAAGGGTCCGGCTGCGGACCAGTACGCCAAGATGGCGAAGGACTTGGGTATTTCAGATCGCGTTGTGTTTGCCGGCTTCATGCCGGACGATGAGCTGGCGAGAGCATACGCTAGCTGCGAGATGCTCATTATCGCCTCCACATTCGAGACGCAAGGGCTGGTCGTGTTGGAGGCGTTGGCTTCGGGGACCCCTGTCGTGGGCATGAGACACAGGGCGATACCTGAGTTCGTCAAGGAGGGCAAGAACGGCTGCCTCTTCGACGAGACGACATGCGCAGATGCCGTCCGTAGATGTCTTGGCAGATCGGAGTCGATGAAGATGGATGCCGTCGCATCCGCGAGGGAGTGTTCCGTCGGATCATGCACTGAGCAGCTCGAGAGGGCATACGCAAAGGCGGCGGAGATTCTGAGGACGACGCATTAGTGAGAGCCGACAGGCGGACCGCGCCAGCACGGGTTCCTTGCGCCAGAAGCCCGGGCAAAGTATTTCTACCGCGACTCCTCATTGTACCAGGGGGACAGCGGTGGCATTCCCTTACGGCCTATTCATCGCACTCTACGGAGTCTCAATGGTCGTGGGCGTATTCCTTGGCCTCCTTGTCGTGGTTGGCTGGAAGGAGATGTCCTCGAGGAAGACCCTCATTTCCGCCCGGTACAATATCGTCTACCTCATGATCCTCATCGGCATGCCCCTGGTCACTTTGTTGGAGAATATCGCCAGAGGGCCGAGCGATGCCACCAAGGAGATAATCTACACGAACTGGATTTTCAGCATCAGCGGGAACGCAATCAAGATACTCCAGGACCGGTTGGACTATGCGATAGTCGCCGACTTTTTCATAATCGTGTATGTCTGGATCTTCACCTACATCATCTATTTCACACCAATACTGATCCTGGCGAAAGGGGACAACAACGCATTCAGGCGATACTCAATCGCGATGCTGTTCAATTATGTCGTCCTGATTCCGTTCTACATCTTCTTCCCAGTATCGGTCACAGGCTTCTATGCAGGAGCAGGCGTCAAGCCCCTCCTTTACATGAATACCAACTGGGGGAGAATGGTCTCCGGCGTCGATCCACTGGACAATGATTTTCCAAGCGCACACGTAAGCCTCGTCATGACTACGGTGCTCGTCCTCGTGGCCGCAGGCCTGGAGTACAGACGGTACAACTACTTCCTGATGATATCTGCCGGCCTGATAACATTCTCCGTCCTGTATCTGGGGGTCCACTGGCCCGCGGACGTGTTCGCTGGTTTCTTGCTCGCTATCGGCGCCACCCTCTTCGCCAGCAGCGAAAAGATCGATATGACCATTGATAGGTGGGTGAGGAAATTGTCCGCAAGGGTGTTTGAGGACGATGGGGACACCGCGAAAAAGGCCTAAGACGACTTCACAGCGAGTATGGTGACTTCGAAGAATAGAGTCCTTCCGGCCAGCTCGCTGTTGTATCCGGTATCTGAATTGCTTCTGTGGATCTGGAATGTCCCGGCAGTCGCATTGTAGCCGGACAGAATGAATGTGGTCCCATCGACGTCGGTACCCTTGATGTAATAGACATCCTGGGCGGAGACCATATGGCGGACGGATATAATCCCGATGCCGCCATAGGCTTGCGGGTCGAATGACTCGACGACGCAACCCCAGCCCATCGGAGAATCTGCATCGTTCGGGTCGCCGAAAGGATATACAGTCTCACCGACTGTCGGGTAGCTGCGGTAGCTGACAAAGCCAGCGACGTACTTGATCACCTGGACATCCCACTTCCACTTGTAATGCGGGAGGATGTCCATCAGGACAGGGTCCGTGCCGAACAGGCTCATGAACATGGTGTCCGTGATCGTTTCGGTTGCAGGAGCCGTCTCGTTGATCGGGATCGTCTCGATCATCGACTGGTTGACCGCGTAGCCGTCTCCAGGCTTCACCTCGATGATCTTCCGCTCGTTGACCCTCATCCCAATCACGCCCAGGGCGAACCCCTTGATTGTGCCACCAGAGCCGTAATTGCCAGCGACCATCTCGAAGGGAATGTATGTATCCTCGGACTTCTGAGTGAAGGTCAACGACTTTGGATACAGAGCGTCGTTGCTCGCGACTGTAAGAATGCTTGTATCGAAGACTCGACCGTCAGGGAGCGTTCCTACGTAGTTCAGCGTGACACGATTGCCAGAGACAATCGGCTCAGATGTGTTCGCGGTGTTAGTTTTCATGCCGTTGTAGGCCACGAAGACGACGAACCCGAGAGCTACCATTATGGCAGCTACGAACAGGACTGTGACTTTCCGCACAGGATCCATTGGTTCTCGGGCCTGGGGCTCGCTCTCCATCTGAAATCCTGGAGCGCGGTTATGGTCTGACCCGATATAAAACTTGTCAAGAGAGATAAGGACCAAGATGACGTCAAGTCAGCTCAGGCCAGCTATCCGCCTGAGACGGGTGGAAAGATGGCTACGTCATCTCCGTCAGAGAGACGGTGGCCTCTGAGCGCTGTCGGAGATACGTTGCGGCCATTGATCATGATTACGAGCCTTTCCGGGTCTGATTCTGTGCTTCTGACGACAGCTTCAAACGCCTTGCCGAGTCTCGAGCTCAATGCGTCCAGAAGCTCTCCAACAGTCTTCGCCTGGACACTCAGCTCGCTAACACCAGCGGCCTCCCGGACAGTTGCGAACAGTCTGACATCGACTTTTGCCATGTTCCTGAGACAATGGACGAAGGGATGTATAAACCTGGCCCGGAGGAGTCAGGACTCGACCTTATCATAGGTGCTCTTTCATTGCAGGTATGGGGTCGAGAATCGTAGAGAGGTTCGCGCCACCTGAAAGGCGGTGTGAGGACTTGGCTAATGTGCCCGAATCCGTTCAATAGCTATAACCACCTCATTATATGTGCATATTTTTCAAGCTTCTGAGTAGCAAATCGAGAAAGATGATCATAGACCCAAAGCGACGTGTCATATGCTAGAGGCAATGGATATAGGGTCGGAGAGAATAGATAGAGGGTGCTAGTAAAGAGGAGAAGGTAGAGTTGGCATCGCAGAGCAAAAGCAAGAGGGAGGGGACCGTCCAAATCAAGGGCATGCACTGCGCGACCTGCACGGAGGCCGTCAAGGACTCCCTGATGAAGCTCAAAGGCATCGAGGATGCGAGGGTCAACCTGGCCACGGAGAAGGCATCGTTCGTCTATGATCCCAAACTCGTGTCGATGATCAAAGTCGAGCAGGCCATCAAATCGGCTGGCTATCAGGTCGCAATGGACGAGGTCTCGCTCACAGTAGGGGGAATGCACTGCGCTACATGCGCCCTGACAATCCAGGACTCGCTCAAGGCAGTGCCGGGCGTGGTCGATGCCAAGGTCAATTTCGCATTGGGCAGAGCGACCGTCGAATACGACTCCAAGGTCGCGGATCAGGGCATGCTGAGGAAGGCAGTCGAGAATGCCGGATACAAGGTTCTCGAGGTTCAAGGAGTCATAGCCGAGCAGATAGCAAGAAAGGCGGAGCTGGATGAGGCCAGGCTCGGACTACTCGTCGCAGCGGCCTTTGCGATTCCCGTCGCAGCGATTTCGATGACCTACGACTTGTGGCCGCATGGCCTAGTGACAACGGAACTGAGGAACTACATTCTCTTCATGCTCGCCATTCCAGTTCAGTTCTACGCAGGCTTGAGGTATTACAAGGGAGCCTACAGGGCGCTGTTGAATCGGAGAGCTAACATGGACGTGCTAGTTGTGCTTGGCACAACAGCGGCGTTCGCCTACAGCGTTGCCGTTACTCTCGCTCCGAATCTGGTCAACTCCAACAATGTCTACTTCGACACGTCGGCGGTCATAATCACACTGGTCCTTGCTGGAAAGTATCTCGAACTAAGGTCAAGAGGCGCAACCTCGGAGGCCATAGTCAAGCTGATGAAGCTCCAGCCTCCGAAAGCGATTCTTGTGAAGGACGGCTCAGAGATAGAGGTTGGCGTTGAGGAGCTTAACGAAGGCGATATCGTCGCTGTTAGGCCAGGGGAAAGGATGCCCGTCGACGGTCTCATCATCTCCGGCGAATCCTCCGTTGACGAATCACTCGTCACGGGCGAGTCAATGCCCCAGGAGAAGGGGCCTGGCTCTGCCGTCACGGGAGGGACCGTCAACGTCGGAGGAATCCTTCGGGTGAGGGCGACAAGGGTTGGAAGAAACACGACCCTTGCGCAGATAGTGAAGCTGGTGGAGGACGCTCAGAGCACGAAGGCGCCGATCGAGAGGTTAGCTGACACAGTCTCCGGGTACTTCGTACCAGTGGTGTTGGCTGTGAGCCTGGCCACATTCCTGTTCTGGTATTTTGCTGGCTCGCAGATCTGGGAAGTGGGCGACGCCCTGACGTTCTCGTTGACGACCTTCGTGGCCGTGCTGGTGATAGCTTGTCCGTGTGCGCTTGGACTGGCAACTCCCACGGCGATCGTGGTGGGAACTGGTAGAGGCGCCCAACTCGGAATCCTAATCAAGGATGCCGGCGCACTTGAGAAGGCTCACAAGCTCACGACAGTGATATTCGACAAGACCGGGACTTTGACTGAGGGTGAACCCAAGGTTGTCCGCCTTGTCCTGGGCTCTGCAAAGGATGAGAAGGAGCTCCTTCGAAAAGCTGGGAGTGCGGAAAGGGGGTCTGAGCATTTGCTTTCTCGGGCTGTCATAGCGGCAGCAAATGACGCTGGCGTGAAGCTGGACAACCCCGAATCCTCAGATGTAATTGCTGGAGTGGGCGTCACCTCGGTCGTGAACGGAATAACGATCTCGGTAGGCAACAGGCGGATGATCGAGAGGCTTGGCTTGCACCTGGGAGCTCTCGAAGAGATCATGAATGCAATGGAGGCGGATGGCATGACCGTAATGGCATGCGCGTCGGAGGGACAAGTGCTCGGCCTTATAGGAGTAGCTGATACCCTGAAGCCGAAATCCAAGGAGGCTGTTGCGTCCCTGAAATCGCTCGGCCTCAAAGTCGTCATGATAACCGGGGACAACGACAGGACTGCACGGGCGGTCGCGATCGAAGCTGGGATAGATGAATTCAAGGCCCAGGTGATGCCGGCGGACAAGGCCAGGGCCGTTGGGGAATACCAGGAGCGAGGGGAGGTTGTGGCGATGGTCGGCGACGGGATCAACGACGCTCCTGCTCTGGCCCAGGCTGACATAGGAATAGCCCTTGGCACCGGAACCGACATAGCCCTCGAGTCCGGGAACATCGTTCTAATTGGCGAGGACCTGAAGGGGGTCGTGTCAGCAATCAAGCTGAGCAGATGGACCTTTAGGAAGATCCGTCAGAACCTCTTCTGGGCCCTGATATACAACACAGCGTCGATACCTATCGCTGCTGGGGCCCTCTATCCGCTGACTCATTGGCTGCTGAGCCCGATGGTCGCGGCCGGGGCAATGGCCTTCAGCTCTGTATCGGTCGTGACGAACGCTTCCCTTCTAAGGCGATTCACGCCCTGATTCTCCCCCGAGATTATCACCTCCAGCAATTGCAGAAAAGGTTATCTCCACCCTACCCAATAACAAGGCCCAAGCTTAGGCACATCCGGGCATCGAGCAGGACTTGAATCCAGGAATGCCGAAGACCTAACCTCGACACCCCCCGTCGGACGTGGTCTCATGTTCGGGAAGAAGCTCCTAAAGGGATTTCTAATTGAACCCAGCGGCAACCTCGTGAGAGAGTTCATCTTCAGCCCGAAGGCTGAGCTGACGTACAACCAGTTCAGGCAGGCGACTGCCGGGAGGGATATCGGTTCCTTGGGTTCTTTCAGCCTCGGCAAGAGCGTCTGCACCGTGGTGAAAGGGGACAAGCTACACTTCGTCACCGTCGGGAAGGACGTCGCTGACGAGGAGGACATAGGGTTCATCAGGGAGATGGTCACGGCAGTCGAGAGATCGTTCGATGCTGCGATCGCGAACAGGCTTAACGACGCTCAGGCCGCTGAGCTGAAGGCTCGGCAGGAGCAGGAGAACGCAAAGATGGCGATGGCCGCGGCCGAGGTGGAGAAATCCAATCTCGCGCAGGAGGCGGCCGAACTGGACAAGCTGAGGAACGAGCTCGACAAACTCAGAAAGGAAGCCGAGAATTGGCAGGAGGAGCTCAAGGAGTTCGAGTCCCAGGTGAACGACAGGCACAGTCAGATCAATGAACGCGTCACATTGCTTCTGGAGAGGGAACAGGCGCTTGTCAGGGGCCAGCAGGCGTTCGAGGTGGCGACGGAGGCGAAGAGAGCACTCGTGAGGAAGATGCAGGAGGCCCTTGCTGAGTCCGTCGAGGAATATGAAGCTGGGTATTCCAAGATGGCCCTTGAGCAGAGCGAGCTCGAAAAGAACCTAGGCCTATACAATTCACAACTCCAGGAGTTCCAGAGGAGCAAGGCCGCGTGGGAGAAGGATGTGGAGGACACAAAGGCTCGCCTTCAGACGCTTGACCGAGAGAGGCAACAGCTGGAGGAGAAGGACCGAGGGCTCAAAGAACTCCAGGGGCGGCTGGATTCGCGAAGGGAGGAGCTCGACACCACATCGAAAAAGCTGGAGTCGGACAAGTCCACTTTTGAACAAGACAGCGACAGGATCAAGATCAGCCTAGCGGAGATGGAGGCGAAGTTGGCCGCGAGGGAGGCGAAACTCGCGGATGGCGAGCAGGCGGTGAAGGTCAAGACCGAGGATGCCGACAAGACCCTGGCCGAGCTGAAGCCAAGAAAGGAGATGCTGGAGAAGCAAGCCGAGGAGATCTCCAATCGTGCAGCGGACCTTGAGGCCCGTGAGGGAACGATAGCCGAGGAGACCGGAGAGCTCGAGAGGCGAAGAGAGGAGATCGACAAGAACGCGGAATCTCAGCAGGCCGAGCTGGCAGGGCTTTTGGCCAAGATCGGGAAGGACAACGAGGAGCTCAAGGCCCAGACTGCTCAGGCCGATACGAGGGAGAACGACCTCAAAGCGCGCGAGGGGAAGCTCGCCGAGTCCGAAGCTCGTCTGGAATCGTTCCTGCGTGATCTCGATAAAAGGGAGAAGGAGATCGACAGGAAGGAGGCGGCTCTGAAGGAGTCGGTGGCAGGAGTCCAGCAGGCGCAACTATCATTGGATGAGAAGCGTGCCGCACACGATGATCGCGAGAAGGCGCTTGCAGCGAGGGAGGCGGGCACAGGCGAGATGCGGGCGAAGCTCGAAGCGCAGGCAGACGAGCTCGCAAAGCTCGAGGCAGAGGTCGAGATTTCGAGGTCAGATGCCGTCAGAAAGACCTCCCTTCTTTCAGATCAGGAGAAGGAGCTCGAAGAGAGAGAGGCCAAGCTCAAGGAAGAACATGAGGCTCTCAAGGCAAGACACGAAGGACTGAGGGCGACTCAGGACGATCTCGACGACAAGGTCAAAGCCCTCGCCCAGAGAGAGAAAGCATCAGAAGAGGAAATCAGAAAGGCTCAGGCCAAGGTCGAGGAGGAGATGTCCCGCCTCGACGCTGAGCGGAAGCACATAGCAGCCAGGTTCTCCGAGATCGACGAAAAGGTCAAGAGCGTGAGCGACCGAGAGGAGCAGCTTGAGAAGCGTGCAGCCGACCTGGAAAAGCGTGAGTCGAGTTTCAAAGAGCGCGTCGAGGAGATGGACAGGCGCAGGGAGAACCTTGCCGTGGAGAAGGAGAAGCTCGTACAGGAACAGCGCAGAGTAGAGAAGATGAAGGAGACCCTCGAGAAGCGGAAGCAGGTCATCGGAGAGCAGGTTGACAGCATCTCCGAAATAACGAAGAAGCTCGAGGCACTCAGGGCAAGGTCAAAGCGCAGGCCTGAAGAGCCGTCGAAAGAAGAAGCAGCCAAGCCAGCTGTCGAGAAGAAGGAATGATTCTACTGGCCAATGCGTTTCTTGCATGCAGTGTTAGGCCAGCTTGGGCCATCCCTTGATGATACTGTCCGCGACGTCGGCGTACGTCCTTCTGAAGATGGGCTTGTTCTGGGCGGACTGCTTCAGATGCTTGGCGGCGTAAGGACGAACGCTTTCGCGCACATTTGATCCCGTCCGCATCTCATAGGACTCGAGAAGGCGATAGCAGAGGTCGAATTTGATCGGCGTGAAATAGGGCTCGCTGCCAAGTATAGATGACGTGAGCTGGCCCAGGTCGTCCAAAGGATCGCCAGCGGATGAATCCTCGAGATCGAATCCGTAGACTCTTCCATCCGCGACTATGAAGTTGGAGAGAACGGCATCATTCATCGCGACCTTCTTGTCTGCATCTCCCATGACGGAGTGGTATCTGGCGAGCCATATGCCGAGATTTCTCGCGGTCTCTGCGCTGAACATGTGGTTTATCATGAGCTCGCACGAATCTCCCGCGAGGTATTCCATCACGATGTAGTCATTCGAAATCATCAAAGGCAGCGGAACGTCCAGACCAGCGCTTCTGGCTCTGACCAACATCTCGAACTCCGTCCCTGCCTTGCCCGACAAGGAGCGCTTGACGATCACAGGTCGGACATCTGTCTCCACGGCCCACACTCTGTTCTTCTTGCTCCGCAGAAGCTTCTCCCGCACGATGACGACCCTCTGGTTGAGCGACTTCTTCACGGCCTCCCAGCCCATGGGGTCCAGAACGGTGAGGTCTCGCTCCATCGGATGGGCTATTAAAAACAGAAGATAAGTAACCTACTGCTAGCTTATCATCCATGGGACTCGAAGGAGTTTCTGGAAGCGGTCGGTCGACCCTTGTTCCAGGAGACCGAGTCCTCCCTCAACAGATCAGTGAGCTCCTTGGTCAGCCTCAGCGCTTCATCGGCCTCGTCTGTGTTCAGGGCGTGCATGGCGCTCTTCATCTTGAGGATATACTGTGATATGTCGACCCCAGCGGTCTTCGCATCCGTCAGCACCTCCCTCGCCTTCGCGAGTTCGGACTTGACCAGGTCAGGTATGCTGGGCGCCATGAGCTCCTCTGTCTGTTGGGCGAGGGTTGAGACCATGTTCCAATCACCCTCCCTGCACGCCTCCCATGCGCTCCCAACAAGCCTTCTCGCCTTGGATATGTCTCTGCCTAGGGAACCCACATCCGAGATCAGGTGCTCAATCTCCTCTAGAAGCCTCGAGGAGCCAGTGAATCCCTTGAGCGCCTCCTGATACAGCAGGTCTCTTGATCTCGACCTGTCCGTCATCAACTCGAATATGTCGAACCTCTCTGGCTTCAGGAACTCTTGCTTGCGCGAGGGCGATTCCGGCGATGGCCTCTCAATCGCCTCCTCGGCTGCCGATTCAGACGCGAGCGCGCCATCAGCGAAGATTGCTCCGCAAAACGGACAGTAGGGGTCCGTCGCCTTCACAATCATGTCACAATCGGTGCACTGATATTGGACGCTCTCTTCCCGAGCAGCCGATGCAGGGTCAACCAGCTTCGGGGACAACGAGGCCGCCTTTTGCTGTTGGCCAACACGCGCACGTTCGATGAGTCCCGATCCACTAGATGGAGAGGGACGATCAAACTCAGCGGGACGTGGAGTCCTCTGAAGACGCCTGTGAGTCTTCTCGAAATCCGTTTCCTCCGCATGGGCGTCCGCAACGGACTTCGCATCCTTGACTTGGCGCGTACTAGCGATTGACATCCCGTCATCACTTCCGCTGGATGTTTCCTGCAGGTATAATCTCTGCCAGCGGACTATAAGAACCGTGTTTTCTCGCTATCAGATGATGTAAGGAATCCGCATCCAGCGTTCAAACGGACCACTCTAGCCCTTGCCAACCATCGTCAGGAACTGCTGCTCGGTCAGCAGGGTTTTGCCCATCTTCTTTGCCTTGTCGACCTTGGAACCTGGGTCCTCCCCAACCACAACATAGTTCGTCGACTTCGTGAGGGAAGACCCGACAGTTCCACCCAGGCTCTCGACGACGGATCCTGCCTCCGCCCGCCCCATGGACTTCAGTTCGCCCGTGAAGAGAAAGACCTTCCTTTCGAGAGGACCTTCTGCGTGCGCAACCGCCTCCATTCTGAGCCCGGCTTTCGCGAGCTTCTCGATCAACTTCTTGTTCTGCGGGTTGTCCAAAAAGTCGCGTACGGAGGTCGCAACGACCTTTCCTATGCCCAGGACCCCAGATAGTTCATCTTCGCTCGCCATCTGGAGCTTGGCCATACTCCCGAAGGCATCGGCTAACGCATTGGCCGTCGTCCAGCCAACATGTCGCATGCCCAAGGCGAACAGGACTCTCTGAAACTCCCTATCGACGCTGTTCCGTATCGAAGCCAGGATGTTCTCCGAGGATTTCTCGGCTATCCCCTCCAAAGTCATCAACTGATCGGCAGTGAGCGAATATAGGTCCGAGGCTTCTTTTACGAGCCCCTTGTCGACCAGCTGGTTGATCAGGGCAGGGCCCACGCCTTCGATGTCCATCGCATCCCTGGACGCGAAGTGCGCGAGCCTCTCCTTGACCTGGGCAGGGCAGGAGGCGTTGACGCACCTCCGGGCGGCCTCGTCCTCTTCTCTAACCGCCTTGGAGCCGCATGCCGGACATTCCTGTGGCATCCTGAACTCCCTCTCTGAGCCCGTCCTCTTCTCGACAATCGGCTTGACAACCTGCGGTATGACCTCTCCCGCGCGTTCAACCAGGACGTAGTCCCCTATCTTGATCCCCTTCCGCTTGACCTCGTCCTCGTTGTGAAGGGTCGCTCGTGAGACGGTGACCCCTCCCAGGTCGACCGGGTCCAGAACTGCCACAGGTGTGAGCGCGCCCGTTCTCCCGACTTGGACTATTATGTCCAGAAGCTTAGTGGTCATCTGTTTGGGCGGGTACTTGTACGCTATCGCCCAGCGCGGATCCTTCGATGTGAAACCGAGCCGCCTCTGCTGCTCAAGGGAATCCACCTTGACGACGATGCCGTCGATTTCGTACTCCAGTTCTTCGCGCTTTGACTGCCAGGACGAAATGTGCTCAAGTACCTTCTCGATTGAGTCGAACTTCTTTGTGTGGGGGCTGGTCCGCAGTCCTGATCGTCGCATCGTCCCCAAACAGGCGCTGTGAGTCTTCGGCATTTGGCCCTGATCGAAGCTGAGAGTGTAGAAGTACGCATTCAGGGGCCTCGATGCGGCAATCTTTGGGTCCAGCTGCCTTATCGACCCGGCCGCGGCGTTCCTCGGATTCGCGAACAAGGGCTCTCCTGCTCTCTCCCTCTCCTCGTTCAGGATCCTGAGGCCCTCCTTAGGCATGTAGACCTCACCCCGGACTTCAACTGTCGTGAGGCCACCCTCCGGCTTCAGCTTGAGAGGTATGCTCCTGATCGTCTTGATATTGGATGTGACGTCCTCGCCGATCCTGCCATCGCCCCTGGTTGCGCCTCTGACGAGCTGGCCGTTCTCATAGAGAAGGGCGATGCCGAGCCCGTCGATCTTCAGTTCGACGACATACTCCGCCTTCTCCCCGCCAAGCCACTTCCTGACACGAGAATCGAACTCCTTCAGCTCGTCGGCCGAGTAGCAGTTGTCAAGGCTCAGCATGGAGATCTTGTGCTCCACCTGAGGGAACTCTTCGAGAGGTCTTCCGGAGACCCTCTGGGTGGGCGAATCCGGCTCAATCAGATCCGGGTACTCCGATTCGAGTCCCACCAGCTCCTTCACCAGCATGTCGTATTCGTAGTCTGAGATCGCTGGATTGTCCTCGACGTAGTACTTGATGTCGTGGAGCGAGATCTGGTCTATGAGCTCTCTTATCCTGGTCTTCGCACGCTCCCTGTCTCCCATCACCTCATCTCCTCTCGCCAAGCCACTTCCCGAGGTCTCTGCGGTTGAGTGTGTTTATGACATCCTCCTTCTCCAGCCAACCACGCCTCGCGGTAATGACGCCGAGCTCCATGTACCACATGTGTTCGATGCTATGCGAGTCCGTGCCAACCGCCACCTTGACGCCGCTCTGCTTGGCCGATTTGCAGTCTCTGTCGCAGAGGTCCAGCCTGTCGGGGAACGAATTTACCTCCATGCACACCCCGGAGTCCCTGGCGCTATCGAGGACCGCCTCGAGGTCGAACTCGTATGGTTTCCTCTGTCCTATGATTCTTCCCGATGGGTGTCCAAGGATGTCAATCATTCCCGACCCGATAGCCCTGATGATCCTTTCGGTCATCTGCTTCTTGTCCATCTTGAAACGTGAATGCACGGACCCGATGACTATGTCCAGGTCCTCGAGCAAGGATGCTGGATAGTCGAGTGATCCGTCTGGCTTGATATCCACCTCGCTGCCTGCGAGGACGGAGATCTTGCCCCCCGCCTCGCCCTCCGCCTTCCTGACCGCGCCGATCTGTTTCGTCAGCCTCTCCGGCGTCAGGCCATTCGTGATCTTCAGGCTCTGGGAATGGTCGGTCACGGCCACGAACTCGTATCCTCGCGATATCGCAGCAGCGATGACGTCTGATATCGCGTCGCGGCCGTCGCTCCAGTCGGTGTGCAGATGCAGATCGCCCATGACATCACCCTGCTCCACCAACTTCGGCAGCTTTCCAGCGCGAGCGGCTTCTATCTCACCAGTCATCTCTCTAAGCTCTGGCTCGATATAAGGGAACCCGAGTACCTTGTAGACTTCCTCTTCGGTCGCACCCGCGACCATCTTGCCGGAATCCCGCATGAATAGTCCGTATTCGTTCAGCTTGAGGCCCATGTCCACGCCGATCCCTCTCATGGCAACATTGTGTTCCTTGGACCCTGTGAAGTACTGTAGGGCAGCTCCGTAGCTAGTCGTGTTGACAGCCCTGATATCAACCTGGAGACCTCCTCTGAGACGAACGCTCGACTTGGTCGGGCCCTTCATCAGGACCTCCTCTACTTCAGGATACGACACGAAGGCCTCCATGATCCTCGCAGGCTCATCGTCACCAACGAGGATGTCTATGTCCCCAACGGTCTCCCTCCCTCTCCTAAGGCTTCCAGCGATGCTGATTCTGTCGAGCGCCTGCTTTCCCTTAAGGTACTCCACATAGGCCCTGGCGATGGGAAGGGCATCGCCAAGCAATGTACGCCCGCCCTTCGATTCGAGGGTCTTGATCCCCTGGAGGATCTTCTCCTCAGTCTTCTCTCCGAAGCCCTTGATCCCGAGGAGTCTGTGGTTAAGAACTGCGTCCTTAAGCTGGTCGATAGATGATATCCCCAGTTCCTTGTAGAGGATCATCGCGGTCTTGGGACCAACATCAGGGACCCTGAGGAGATCTACAAGCCCGGCTGGAACCTCCGAGCGCAGCTGTTTCAGGTACCGAAGCTCGCCGGTGGTCACAAGCTCCTCTATCTTCTTGGTCATGGCATCGCCTACGCCTGGTATGTCCTTCAGCCTGCCCTCGGCAACTATCTTCTCGAAATCGTCCTCAAGAGCTTCGATGTTTCTCGCAGCGCGCCTGTAAGCAACTGGCTTGAATGCCACACCTTGCAGGTCGAGCAGGTCCGCTATTTCATAGAGAACTGCAGCCACCTGGTACTTGTCCATTAGGTCTCCCTGGATTGCCCTCCAAATCCCCTAGGCCTAGAATATACGTTTCCATCTCAGCCGATGCGTATCGAGCCCTTTTTATGTCCGCTAGCGCATCAGCGCAAAGGGGAGAACTTGGGCGTCCAGAAGCCAGCCAAACTGAAAAAGGGATCGAAGGTCGCTGTGATATCGCCGTCCAGCAACCCGGATCATGTGGGCATCCAGATGGGCCTCGACCTGTTGAAGAAGATGGGATTGAAGGTTATCCTTGGGGACACAACCCGGAAACTGATGACAGTCAGGACCTTGGCGGCGGACGATCAGCAGAGGGCCAAGGATTTCAACTGGGCCTTCAAAGACGACTCTGTAGATGCTGTCTTGTGCGCGACGGGAGGATACGGTTCACTGCGCATCCTGGACCTCCTGGATTTCGAAATGATAAAGGATCATCCCAAGGTGTTTCTCGGGTTCAGCGACATAACTGCATTCCATGTCGCGCTCAACCAGCTCTGCAACATGGTCACATTCCATGGGCCTGTAATCAGCATTGACTCTTCGAAAGGCGTTGAGGACCTGAAGATTGAAAGGCAGGAACTGGAAATCGTGCTTCGCCAGCTGATGGGCCTGGATGAGCTGGTTGAGATCAAGAACCCGCCTGGTGGTATGATGCTGATGACAATCAACGAGGGAAAGGCATCTGGCAGGCTCTGCGGAGGTAATCTCACTCTTGTGACCTGCGCGCTGGGCAGCAGGTACGAGATTAATACCAAAGGAAAGGTCCTGATGCTGGAGGAGATCAAGGAGACCTATTACTACATCGAGGCGCACCTCACCCAGCTCAGGTTGACCAGGAAACTGGACGACGCCAGCGGCATCGTGATCGGAGAGATCTCGGAGACGATCAAACCTGAAGGACCTTACCCGAGTGTTGAGGAAATCGTGCGCGAGCGCGTGGGTGGCGCAAAGAAGCCAGCTGTCTGGGGACTCTGCTGTGGCCATGGCAAGCACAATATGCTCTTGCCAATGAACGCGAGAGTCGCTCTCGACGCAACCGAAAGGCAGATAAAAGTCCTCGAGAGGGTCTTGGACTAGAGAAACGCGCGCTTATGAATGACTTTTGCCGTCATACTGGCAGAGCTTATGCGTCTCTTTTTTATACTCACAGTGATATATTCATATCACATGAGGTATGATTTGATTGATTTCGCGCGAGTTTCTGTCGATACTGGCTAGCAAGGGAAGAATTGAGATTGTCCGCACTCTTAGGTCCTACCCCGACAGGGATTTCACCATAAACGAGCTAGCGAGGACCTCGAAGGTCCCTGTCATGACAACGTGGAGGGCGGTCAAGGATCTCAAGGGCATAGGGGTCATCAAGACCAGGAAGGTTGGAAATGCCACTAGCGTATCAATGACGGACGACAAGGAAAGCCTCCGGACCCTCAGGTTGATACCAGACACCGATCCTCAGAGAGCGGCGGCAAGGCTCTATGCAGCCGCGCTTGCTGAGAACACCTGGCTGCACGAATGCAAGCTCTTCGGGAACATCGGCAGGGGAGAGCACGCTCCTGGAGAGGAGGTCGACATCGCCGTCGTCTACGACGACAGATCAGTCTCCCAGGATGAGGCGAAGGCGGCATCATCGATCCTCGCTGACAGGATCAGGGCGGATACGAACGTGACCATTGTCCCTCTTTGCATAGCCCTGAAGGACATGAGCAGAAGGGGAGGGCTGGCAGGCGAGCTCAGGGACAAGGAGACGATCTGGGCGAGGAGCTAGCTAGAGATTCGCGGCACGGGCAAAAAAGTCGTAGACCAGCCTGGCTATCCTGGATTCTGCCAGACGGGCATTCTCGAAATCGCCTTCCTCGATCTTCTTGAAGAAGGAACATAGAACGACGTGGGAGTTTGACGACACGAAGATGATGCCGGCATTGGTCATGGTCGCAGATGTGACTCCTGATTTCAGAGCGAACGGGATGTCAGGCGAGAGGAATGTGGTCATCGCGGTCGGGTCCTTCTGCCTCAGAAGGAGTTTCAACATTCGGTTGCATGCCGCAGGAGAGACCACCTCGTTCTTGAATATCTTCTCGAGAAGCATCCCGATCTCCTTCGGTGTTCCGAGGTTGTCAAAGACCTCGTCATAGACCCTCTGGGTCTTGAACTTCTTCTCAGCCTTCATGCCGTAGATGCTCTCGTACTTGGCTCTGAAATCTTCTATTGAGAGGCCAGAAGCCTCGCGCTCGGTCTCATTGAGAGCCTTCATCCTGTCCAAGTCACTGAGACCCTTCCATCGGCGGGCAGCCTCAGGGATAGGTTGGCTCTTGAACGGCCCGTACCCCATGGACATCAGGTAGCTCTCGCGGTAGGGGATGTATATTGATGTCTTTGCAAGCCCGAGCTCTCGTATCAGCATGTTCACCCTCTGGATGCCGATCCTCTTCCACAGCATCTCAGAGGCTGTGTTGTCGGTGAAGATGATCATCAGCGCGAGAAGGTCCTCGACGGTAGGCTTCAGGCCAGGCGACATGTACTGAAGAACGCCCTCGCCTATGCAGTAGTGCTGCGGTTCGAGCTCTATCTTCTCCTCGAGCGATATTAGTCCATCCTCGATCTGACGGAAGGTCTCCAGCATCACCGCGATCTTGAACACGCTCGCGAGGGGGTATATCTTGTCGCTGTCGATCGAGAGCTCCTTTCCGGACTCGATGTGCTTGATATAGAGCCCCATCTGGCCCTTGACCTCTTTAGCGGTCTTGAGTATCTCAGCCTTGAGCTTCGAGAGCTCCTGGTCCGAGGAAGCGTGCTTCTTCTGGTCGACCGTCAAACGGGAACACCCTCAGAGTCCCATGAGCAAGATGGCAGGACCAAAGTCCAGCCACGCGTCAGCCCAACTCTCCAGCGAAGGATTAGAATGAGACTATTTAGCGACTTCGATGGCACAAGTCATATGGATTGATGGCTGAAGCGAAATCGCGATTGGGGGCATTGAAAAAGATGGGACGGAGACTGGAAGAGGATCGAGGACTCGTAAGGGGGAATTGGTGGGGGGAGGAGAGTGGCTGAATGCGAGTCCATCAGGAAAATCCTAGTTCCCTCTTCCAATCTCTCGAGCAGAGAATCGCCGATGTCCGTTCATATACCTATTGACCTTGTAATCACGCGTGATAACATCACTCGGACAACATCTGGACGTAAACCTTTATTGCATATCATAGGCGTTCCAGACCGGCGATGAAGCACAGGAAGGCGGATTGGCAGCGGGACGGGCTCCCGTCAACGCTGAGAGCGGTCATATTCGACCTAGATGACACCCTTGTCGTCTCGACGGTCAACTTCGGAAAGTTCAAGACCCTTGTGATCGACCGCATCGCATCCTGGGGAGATCAGAGGGAGCTCTACAGTCCTTCTGAGACCATAGTGAGGATAATGAACAGGTGCGAGGCCCGGATGAGGGACCAGGGGACATCTGAGCCTGAGATAAAGAGTCGGCTGGCCGAACTGGACAGGATCATGGACGAGGTCGAACTCGAACATGTCGATGAGACGCAGACGATAGAAGGAGCAAGAGAACTCTTGGATTTCCTCAGGGACCGGGGAATCAAGGTGGGGGTCCTCACGCGAGGATGCCAAGAATACGCGTCGAGGGCGATGAGAAGGACTGGGTTGCTGGGCCTAGTAGATGCATGCGAATGTCGAAACTCAGAGGCAAAGCCGAAGCCAAATCCTGAGTCATACCAGAGGCTCGCGTCTGCGCTTGGGGTCAGCCTGGACGAGACTGTCTTCGTCGGGGATCACGCAATAGACGCTCAATGTGCAGCCAATGCAGGAGTCCCATTCATAGGGGTCCTTACCGGAGATGTCCCGAGAGATGAACTCATGAATGCCGGAAGCGTGATGGTTTTCCGCGATGCCAAGGAGATGCTCGATTGGTTCCGGTCAAAGGTCGCATAATTGAACCTAAAAAAAGCTCTTGTTAGGATAGGTCGTGTCGACCGTAACAAAAAAGATTATCTTCTTCCAGACTCGAGCAGGCGAATGGCGCCGCCATCCGTGCTCAGTATCGGCTCCTCGGGCATGTCAATATCAACCCTCGGGATTACTGGCTCCAGGCTTCGCTCCAGGAGCGCTAGCTCCCTCTCTCCGACTGTCCTAGGGTCGAGCGGGACAAGCATTATGGACTCGTTGGTCGCAACAATGTCCTTGAGCTGATGCATGAATTGCAACATGCGGTCGTAGGTGTTGAGCGAGACCAGATACTCCAATCCGTCGATCATCAGAACGGTCCTTGGCTGCCCTTCGATGAAACTCCTGAGCTGGCTCATGAGGATCCCGATCGCCGTTGGGTTGATCCTGTTCTCTCCCACAAGGTTGGTCAGCCAGACAACTCTGCAGCTTGAAAGTTCCTTCTCCGAAAGGAGCCTCTTCGGGAACTCGCGGGTAACAACCATCCCAGCATATCCCGCCGACAGGGACTGCTCGAAAAGCTCATAGCTCAGCTTGGGCCTCTTCTCCTCGACCAGATAGACGTTTCCAGGTCGAGTCTCAACTCCTATGGCATTGCCCGAGCTGTACGCAGCTGCCACTAATGCATCCCATCCGCATTAAGCCAATTCGCACTTGCTTTATATAATACTGTTGGCATCGGTTTGCCAGAGCGCAAAAGACGAGCCTTCTGCCAACGAACTGGCTCGGCAACTACATTCGGTCGCAATAGACCCTGAGACGGTCTGGACCGATCTCACCGAACGAGCAGTTCTCGCACTCTGCAACCGTTGCAGCAGCGCGCATGTCGTAGTAGCAGGGCGCAGTGAAGTATTTCATCTCGCCCGAGCAGATGACCCTGGTCTTATTGTCTATGACGCTCCCGTGAGGGCAGGTGGAGCACTCTGCTGCGGTCACCGATCTCGGCTCCGCACGGTCGCACGTGGTCAGAAACAGCTTATGCATCTTCTGAGGCATCGGCCCTCAGGGATTCTGTATGCAGGCAGTTGTTGATAGGGTTTTGCACTGAGCATACTGGCCTGGTTTGGAACCACGCTCTGGGTCTCACGCCTGTGAATCGGTTCCGAAGGTTTTTATGACCGGTAATTCCTAGTGGTCGATATCGCCACGGAGCCCGCCAATCGAGCTTGGGGAAGGTATTAGTTGGGGACCTCAGGATGCCAGACACTGCAAGCATAGACCCAGGAAGCTTGATAGTCGATCTCCTCGACGGGGTCCTTGTGTGCACAAAGACAGGAGAGATTCTCTTTTCCAACCCCGCCTTCTCGAGCATGGTCGGCCTGCCCTCCGACAAGCTCCAGACGAAGAACGTGGCCAAGGAAATCTTCGAGAGGGAGCTGGAGTGGAAGGCTCTCGTGTCGCTCCTCGAGCAAGGAAGCCAGATCTGGGACTACGAGGCCAAGGTGAGGAGAGCGGATGGGACCGTTCGAAACATGTCGGTATCCGCGTTCAACTACAGGAACAGAGATGGCGCGCAGATAGGGATAGCCTGTGTGATGAGAGACATCACCACAAGAAAAGGCGTTGAGAACGACATCAGGGAAAAGGCCTTCAAGATCGACATGATGAACAGGATTGCCAAGATGGCAGGGGGAAACACTGACATCAAGAGGAACCTGACCCTGCTAAGCAATGACCTCAGCAAGTTGATCGACTTCGATTCACTGAGCATCTGCGTCACGGAGGAGAAGGGACGACATGTCGATGTGTTCACTCCGGACCCAACAAACCCAGACGTCGCAAGAAGCCTTGGCAGAGTACCTTTTGAAGGGAGCATCGTCGAGAAACTGAAGTACGGCAGAACGGCGCTCATCATGGATAAGGATGTCACGAGGAAGATGTTCTCTGAGTTCGAGATCATGGACATGAGCGCTGCGGGATCGATGCTCTCCGTTCCTCTGATGAGCAGGGGGAGAATACTCGGAGCGTTGAACATCGCATCTAGGAAACATGGCGTGTACACTCTGGAAAGTGCGGAAACCCTCGAGATGGTTGCGGACCAGCTCTCGGGCGTGGTCGACAACATGAGCCTGCTGGAGTCTCTGGAGAAGAAGATCAAGCTCCAAGAAACACTTGTCAGGTCCGGGGTGGAGCTCCAGAAAGCAATCAGCACTGAGCAGATCTATGCTGCCATCGCGTCCCACATTCGGGAGGTTGTTCAGTACAGAGACCTATCGCTCTATGTTGTAGATTGGCCAACGAGAATGGTCATTCCAGCATACGCAGTCGGCAAGTACGCGAAGGAAGTAATGGAGTTTCCAGGGACATTGGACGAGGGCATCGTCGGCATAGTCGCGAAGAGCGGTGTTGGAGAGTTCATTGACGACGTCGATTCGGATCCCAGGGGAGCGGACGTTCCCGGAACGGTTTACGAGCACAACTCGATGCTCGCGATCCCTCTCATCGGGCCAGATGGAGTCCTTGGCGTCATAGAACTCTACAGGGAGCGCGGACATGTCTTCGCGATGAGCGACCTGGATGCGGGCATGCTATTCGCACAACAGGCATCGGTCTCCTTGGCCAACTCGCAGTTGGTCGCGAAGCTCCAGGACGCCAAGAAGGAGATCGAGCTCCTGAACGATCTGATGTTCCACGACATCAACAACTACAACTTCGCCACCCTGAACTATGTTGAGACGATATCACAGAACCCGGGCCTTCCCGAGGAGGGCAAGGAGTACACATCGAAGGCACTGCATCTCATAAGGCTCAACGCCAAGCTGATAGAGAATGTGAAGAAGCTCACAAAGATAGGCATCATGAACTCCCAGGACTTCGTGGCCATCGACCTCTGCGACGTCCTCCGGAGGATCTCTGCAGGCACACAGACTTCGACGCCGAACAAGAGAGTGAGCATCAAGCTGAACCTGCCGGAATCGGGGGCGCACATCAGAGCGAACCCCATAGTGGAGGAACTCTTTGTCAATATTCTGAATAACTCGGTCAAGTACGATCCTCACGAGGATGTCGACATCGATGTAGACATGGTAAAGGTCATCGAGGATCAGAAGCTGTTCTGGAAAACATCTATATCGGACCGCGGCATCGGAATCCCCGACGACAAGAAAGGTAAGCTGTTCCAGAAATACGTCCGCCTCAAGCCGGATACGAAGATTGCCGGCACCGGCTTGGGACTGTCCGTTTGCAGAGCGCTCGCGGACAAGTTCAATGGCCGAATCTGGGTAGAGGACCGCGTTCCAGGGAAGAGCGAGCTGGGAGCGAGATTCTGCGTCATGTTCCCAGCGATTAAGGGCGCGGAATGAAGCAAGCGACGCATTCCTTGGCTTAAGAGAGGAAGCCCGAATGATCCAGAAAGGCACACAGGATGCCGGGTATAAAACGCAGGTCCATGAGGTTGCGGTGGCCAGATGCCCGGACTACGATACGGAAAGAGTCCTGGCTGCGGTGAGAAAGTCAGTGGACTCGCTCGGGGGAATTCGCAGGTTCGTGACGTCTGGCGAGAGAATACTCATCAAGCCAAACATGCTTTCGGCGAGAGCACCTGAGGAAGCTGTGACGACGCACCCTGAGGTCCTCAGATCTGTCATCAAGATGGTCAAAGAGTGCGGGGCGATCCCGATCGTGGGCGATTCGCCTTCGGGACCGTCAACTGAGAGGATTCTGAGGAGACTTGCGCAGAAGACGGGAATACAGAAGGTGTGCGACGAGGAAGGCGTGGAGTTCGCACTGTTCGAGGAATCGTTCAAGGTCTCGTTCCCGGAAGGAGTAGCGGCAAAAACCTTCGAGCTTACGACGGTGATGAGGGAAGTCTCGGGCGCGATCTCCGTGGCGAAGATGAAGACCCACACTTTCACAGTCCTTACAGGAGCAGTGAAGAACCTTTTCGGGCTGATACCTGGGCTGAAGAAAGCGGAGTACCATTTCAGGATGCAGAATCCAGCTGCATTCTCGGAGATGCTCGTAGATCTCGCAGAGTGCGTTAGGCCAAGGCTCACGGTCATGGACGCAATCGTGGGCATGGAAGGAGACGGGCCCTCAGGCGGAACTCTCAGAGATGTGGGGCTCATAATATCATCAGCAAATGTCCACGCATTGGACTCCATCTTTCTTGAGCTAGCGGGTGCAGATGCCACCGCTGTCCCGAGTGTGGCGATAGCGATAAGGAGGGGACTTGTGCCAGCGGATCTCAGTGCCATCAGGATTGTCGGCGAGCCAGAGTCGGCCACCAAACTCAAAGGGTTCAAGTTGCCTTCGACCGCGAGGGCATACGGAGGCATTCCCAGGGCCCTGGGTAAGGTCGCAGGAGAGATTGTGTCGGGGAAGCCGGTGTACATTGCCGAGAGATGCACGCTCTGTGGCGCCTGCGTCGAGATCTGTTACGCCCAGGCACTTACTCTAGGTGAAAAGAAACCGAAGATTGACAGGAACAGGTGCATCAGATGCTATTGCTGTCAAGAGGTCTGCCCCACCAGAGCGGTCCTTCTCAAGAGAAGACCCGTTAGATCCCTCGGCAACATGATCTGGTACGGCATTTCACGACCGAGGAAACAGACATAGACCGTGCCGTACAACAGGCTGTCCAAGCACTACAATAAGAAGAATGGGGAAAAGGTTTGTTCGGGTTTGGTCTTCAGGCCTCGTTCAGCTCAATACCTTCTCCGACCTGCCATGGTACCCAGAGCCGCAACGGTCACCATGACTAAACACACAACGCTCATCAGGGACGTGATCTCAGAGGCAGCAGTCGGAGGAGCGGATGTCGTGGCGGGAACGTCCGAACTCGCTGCCTGTCCATCAAGCGATGCCGCATTCGCGAATCCGCTGGTGACGTTGAACTCAATCCACGGAACGCCGTGGTACAGTACTCCGCTAGGCCACTTGTAGCCGTCGAAGTCCATAGGCCCTTCTATCGTCAGGGTCTTCGTCGCAGCATTGTACAAGGGCTTCAGGTCATGCCCACCATTGAAGTACCCAAGCGACATCGAACCATCGTTCCGAATGGCAGTGAATCCGTGCGGATCGCCCGGTGGGTAGCCCGCCATGAGGTCCTTGTAGTCCTGGAAGCCACCAGGAGTGGCCTGGCCCTTGTAGCCGATCGTGTTCGTGCCCGTCGGGAGCTGGATTGTCAGCTTCTCGCCCGAAGATAGGTTGAACCACTTGGGAGCGGCGTCATACGGAACACTCTGAGAGAACAGGTTGTCACCCGCGTTCCAGCTCTTGAACTTCAGGCTGGAGTACGGAGCGTACCGCGACGGGTGGGATCCAAAGGTGACATAGTCGAGGAACACCGGTTCCACAACCCACGCCGCTCCGTTCGCAGTGCCGTTTTCCTTTACTGCCTTGAGGCTCCACTGAGCAACCCCATCAGATGTGAAGTTCACCATATGGTCGCTGTAGCCGACATCGTATGTGAAGTCCTCCCACCAAACCTCGTTGGGGCAGAGATTCGCCTCAGACAGCCACCTGACCATCATGCACTCGTATCCCCACGAGAGATGCGCTATTGTCAGCTCTATGTTCCCAGTGGTCGCATTGACCTTGAGATTCGCATAGGTTCCCAGCGCATAGTAGGCAGAATTGTACGCGCAGTATATGTCCAGTCTGTTGTTCGCCTCGTCGAGGATCCACGTGTTCCAGGCATCAACGTAGGTAGCCTTGTTGGTGTTCCACCAGGTCACCGGGTTCGACGCCTGAGGCAGGCCAAGCCATGCTTCCGCCGCCTGACGGTTCAGCGTGATGTTGTAGACGGTGCCAAGGTAGTACCCATCGTTCGCTTTGCTGATCCAGCCGTTGCCCACCCAGCCTGGGTCGCTGCCCCAGGTCGGGATCCAGTAGTTGTTCCACCACGTAGTATACAGGTACTGGAAGTATACGTTCATCGTGACCTGCGAACCTGCAACCGGGCTGCCGCTCAATGGCATGAACTCAGGGTGAGATGCGTTGAGGTTCGTCACGTTGTTGGCGTCAACAGAGAACCTGTACGGAGCGTATATGACCCCCTGGTGCGGTCCGGAGGCTTTGGGTCCAGTATAGTAGCCTGGCATGAACAGGAATGTGTTGTCGTTTGTGCCTGAAGTTATGATATAATCATCCTCTTTCACAAACCTGCCCCAACTCGGATCGTTCCACCACTGTCCCCAGGGCTCTTTGAACATGTCGTAGAGCATCCAGTTGACCTGACGCTCTCCGCCAGGCGCCCTCACGGTTATGGTAGCGGTGTCCGTCAGGGCGGCGTTCACCGTGTCGGTCACGGTGACGGTCTGATCTCCCTCAGTCTTCATGCTAAGGCCCGTGAATGTGTGGCTGCCAGCGTCTCCCGCGGTGAACGGGTAGTTCGGTGGCAGGGTTGCGGTGCCATCGCTAGAGGCGAAGTGAACGGTCCCCAGATAGCCAGTGAACACATTCGAGTCCTGGTCGCGCACGGTCACAATCAACGAGAACGGCACGCCATTTCCAACACTTGCAGGAGCGCCTGAGATCTCGAGCGTGGTTGCAGCAGGCGCCGCGCTAATAACGATATCCGTCTGAGTGCCTGTGGCAGTGGTCACAACAGTGTCCGCCACAGTAACTCTGTACACTCCCGCGGCACTGAACGACACCCCGTCTATCCAAGTGTGCACGCCCGCGTCTCCAGATGTGAACGGATAGTTGGCAGGCAACGTAAACCCTGCCGAGGCATTTGTCGTGAAGTGCACGGTACCTACATAGCCCCCGAACAGCCCGTACTGGCTGTACGCCTCGACTGTCACATCGGATTTCTGGGTGGCCCTCATGTTCGAGATGCCTGTCACGACGAAGTGGTGTATGACCTCCACGGAAGGCACTGCCCGGATCATCACGGTCCCGTTGACCGTCGCGTCCAGTGTGTCCTTAACGGTTATGTTGTACCACTGATCCACAGTGAAGTTCACGCCCCCGGGGAATAGCTTCACGCCGTTGTCACTCGGAAGGAAGGTGTAGTTCGCTGGAAGCTTCACGCCTGGCTTATCGGCCGAGAAGTTCACCGTGCGATTGTATGACGGGAACAAAGCACGGTACTGGTCATACACGCTGACAGTGACATCCTGGGAAGTGTTTATGAGCGCTGGATTGTCTATCCCGGTCAATGTAAACGAGCTGGCTGTCCGAACCGGCAAGACCGTTATCCCAGACTGAGTACCGTTGATTGTTGGATCGCTCGAGTCCTCGACCATGATCCACTGCTCGCCTGGTGTAGCCATAATGACCTCACCGGTGATGGTCACCGCTCCGAGATCGCCCGCTGCGATCGTGTGGCCTATTGGCAGTGTCGCGCCCACATCAGACGACGAGAAGACCAACGTTCCAACATAAGTCGTGAACGGAGCGCCGAACTGGTCCATTGCCGCGACTGAGATATCAGATGTGTTCCCGGGTATGATCGGATCAGTGACACCAGTCACATCGAAGTGGTCCATCCTCGGCGGTACAATCACGGTTATGCCCAGCTGCTCACCGAAGATTGCGGAGTCATCATGCTGCTCCACCTTCACCCACTGTTCTCCACCAGTATGGAACACGACGCTGAATGAGTGCTTCCCATGGTCTCCTACAATGAATGGGTAGTCCGCGGGTAGATTAGCGAGCGGGTCGCTCGAGGTGAAGTGCACCGTGTCAGTGTACCCCGGGAACCCGTTATTGAACTGGTCAAGCACTGTGACGTCGAATGTGTCCGAAACACCAGCCGTGATCGGATCCGAGATGTTCTCGAGCTTGAAGCTAGTAGCAGCCGGAGCTCCAGTCAGCCTGAACTCGACCCATGGAATTCCGTGGGGTATCATTCCGATCCTGGTCCAATTGCCGTCCAGGTCCGGATGGTTAGTGTCGTTCTTGGACCAACTCCACATGTCTATCTTCCCGTGGAAGGTGACCGTCCGGTTGACAGTGTCTATCTTTATGTTGCTCCCAGATATGTCACTTTGCAGCGGCTCTAATCCAGTGACGGTCATTGGGCCCGTTACGTTCAGTATGAGACCCGGTCCGCCATTCCTCCTGAACATCTGGTCCCCTGCAGGCCACTTGAACGTCAGGGTCTCGTTGCGCGACAGGTTGAACGCCTGAGGCACATAGTCATAGGGAGTCCCTTCTGGAATGCCGTACCACTCGCTGGCAGGGCTCCAGCACGTATAGTTCTCGACCATGTAGCGGTCAAACTCCGAATTCTGGTGTCGCGGGAACTCACTTGGTATGTAGTCCTGTCCCATGCCCTCCCAGACCCAGCAAGGCGTGCCTTCGAGTCCCACCTGCTCCGTCATGTACGCATACATTGCATAGGCGACCACGGTGTGCACGTCCAAGTTGGTCCTCTCAGGACCTATCGTAGCATGCATGGTGAAGTTCTCGAAGTACCACTCAGTCGACATGAATGTGTCGTGGAACCAGCGTGCTATGAGCATCTCAAAGCCCCAGGAGATCGAGTGGTGGGTGAGAACTACATGATCCCCGATCTTCTCAGCATCGAGGCTGGTCAGGAACGGCTGATAGCTGTAGTTGTACGCAGGGTAGATGTCGAGCCTGATGTTGCCCTCATTCAGCATCCAGGCGTCGTACGCATTAGACCTGTTGCCGCTGTTGATGCTCCACCAGTTGTTGAAATCCGCCCATTGGGCAGCATTAATTCCGAGTACGGCCATCGTCGCCTGTTCGTCTAGTGTGGTCGTGCCTTTCCACTCGACCATCCACCCATCGTCGCTCCCTATTATTCCTGGATGATCGGCCAGCTCATCATGTGTCATGTACTGGAGTCCCCAGTCAAGGACTGCAGTGCCGCCTCGAACAGAGCTGAATAGATATGGAAGGAACTCGGGCCTTTCGTTCATGTTTATCTCAGTCATGTTCCTGCCCGTTATGTTGAGCCTCACGTCGGTGTATGTCTTGAGTGGTTCCAGAAGGTAGTCGAAAACGTACGGGTATGAGTAATACGGCCGCTCCTCTCCATAGGTTTTGGTTCTCAGCTCCCAGTATGGCCTGAAAGGCACATTGAACATGTCATACCAGTAGTAGTTGACGCTCCTCACTGGCACATTGCTGGTGACATTAATCACAGATGATCCCGTCCTTACGATCGAGCCTTGCGTAGCAGTTGCGTTCAACCAGGCGGTGCCAAGGGCTCCCGCTGTGAAATTGACCGCGTTTGCGGCCACGTGGTCAAGTGTGTAATCGCCGGTGCTCATTCCCTCAACAGTCCATGTGAAGGTGATTCCCGACATAGTTCCTCCCACAGAATCGACTGCATTTGCGGTGAATTTCGACGTGTTGCCTGGGTTCATTGACTTGGATGTAGGCGCGATATTGACCGATGCCAGAACAGGTGGGGCTATCGTCACGGCAACGGTTGCAGTGTCATTATACTTCTTGTCGTCGACCGTGTACTCCGCCAAGCATGTAATCTGGCCTGAGCCGCCTGTGTTGTTCGCAGTGAAGTTCGTTTTCGCAGTAATGAATGACGTGAAGCTTCCGAGGTAGTGCGGAGCGCCTGGCGTCATCTTCCACAGATACGTGACGCCGGAAGTGACCGGTTGATCATCAAAAGTCACTGTCGCTTGCAGTTGGGTCCTCTGACCAGCACCTGTGTTCAACGGGCTTGGAGTCACAGTGACGACGACTTTGTGAGTCTCCTTGTTCAGCACGAAAACGTACACAGCAGTGCTAATCAGTAGAATCGCCACAATGACGGCGGCAATCATCAACCAGAGCTTCCTCTTGCCGCCCTTTGGAGCGGCAGAAATCGTCAGTGGTTGCTCAGGCTCACCAGCAGGTGCGCTAGAACTTGTTTCGGACATGTCAGTGTTTCCCCCTCATGGATGGCTCAACTGGCAAATGAGTGCGATAATGAAATGCCACTATAAATATCCTCTCTGGACCTCCATCGTGACAATGCTGGCATTGGACGACATTGTGCATACGATTGCTACGATGACATTGTGCGATGACCATCGTTCAACCGACGCGAGAGATTCATTCAGGATCAGACTAGACTTGAATAGATATCTACAGGTGAGAGGGTATTGGTCAACCTGCAACAAACGACCCACGATATGAGGACACGCCTTGCAGGATGGGCCTGCAGTAGTACATTGATAGATATGTAGCAATAAGAAACCGCATGTCCGGGACTCAGAATTTACATCAAGCCATGGATGATGCCTCGCAAGCTTCCGCTGATAGGAGAAACACAGGATGGTTTTGTTCGGCCTGAGCAAGAATCAGCATCGCTTTTACAATCTTTGTCTAGATTTCCGAACAATTGTCGAACAATTTGGGAACCATTCTTGCAAGGTCGCAATATTCTTATAGGGTAGCGTTTATTCCAGTCCAGTTCACAGGCCAAGGCGTGTTTTTCCAGAGCCTTCTGGACGCTCTGTTTGGCAGGTGATGAATCGTGATCCAGAAAACGATTAACCGAGATGCGGTCACGAGCTGGAACGAGTCGCACTAGCGCGTGGGGAAAGGGGGAAAAGAATTGCAGAATCGTATCGGAAAGCTCCTCATGGTGAGCGGGGTAGTGTTGATTGCGACAGTCCTCTCGATGCCTATTGCCGGACTTCTGGGGATGATCGGGCCTGCAAAAGCTGCCCCCGTTGAGAACATACTCAAGATGGGGTTTATGCAGAAGATTGACAACCTCAACCCGATGGTAGGTCTGAACGACGCTTCGTACATCTACTATGGCCTTGTGTACGATGGCTTTCACTCAGTTCAGAATAACTACGAAATAGTCTCGAACATAGCCACATCTACAAGAATCGTGCCGACAGATGACCCTGAGCTCCAGGCTACACATGAACCCTATGGTTCGGTGTGGGAGTACACGATTACTACAAATGCGACTTGGCATGACAGCGAACCCATGACCGTCGAGGATGTCGTTTGGGGGATCAACCTCCAATGCAAACCGGCTAACTACGACGAGATGTGGGCTTACCAACCATATGCGTACTACATGAGTTATGCGGAGGCGATGGACGACAAGACCGTTAGAATCCACTACTACGACAGAGAATATGGAGTACCCATCCCGGCCGCATATGCGTACTTCCTCACTATGCCTGTGATTCCCAAGCATAAGCTCGAACAGTGGACGCCTTCGTACATCGCGTTCAACTGGACGGGTGTGTTTGAAGGGGAAGACCCTGCAGTCGTTGGCACAGGCCCGTTCATGGCAACGTCGACTATTCTAAACGACTGGAGGAACGAGGGCTATCTCAACCTGGTCAAGAACCCCAATTACCACTGGGGTCCAGAAAGGGGCATGTATGTCCACTTCGACGGGATCAAGATGGTGTTCTACGACAACGCCCAGGGGATGTCTGCTGCTCTGAAGAGTGGCGATATCGACATCGCTGCATTCCCGCCACAGACATACGCGGCAATCAAGGCAGAAGTCGAGAGCGGAGCTCTCAAGAACGTGACCTGCGTAGATGGACTGAAGTGCACCGGCTACTGGACGGAGGTGGCTTTCAGCCAGCTCCCGGGGCAGAAAAAGAACGACGCCAGGATGGACCCCGCAGTGAGACACGCCATGGCGATGGCCACGAACAAGACCCGCATCGTCAGCACCTACTACGCTGGTCTTGCCCTAGAGGGGTCGACCGTGATATCGCCGGTCCTCCCTGGGTGGCACTACGAGCCTAACCAGTCTGAGAAGTACTCATTCGACATCGCGGCTGCAAATGCCCTTCTTGACTCAGCTGATTACCCACGCCCTAGTGCAAACGCGGTGAGGACCGTTGGCGCGAACAGCGTCGCCCATACCGTATACAATGTGGCAGTAGGCAAAGCCTTGACGTTCGAGATGCTCACGCGGACGGAATACCCAGAAGAGTATCAAATCGCGCAGTATCTTGACCAGCAATGGCGCGATATTGGGATCAGCCTCAAAATTCTGCCAGTGGACGAGACCACGCTCGCGACGATTGCATACAGCTTCAAATACGACGCGATAATCTGGTATTGGAGCTCAGACTGCGACCCGAACTACCAACTCTTCTGTGTGTCCAAGGAGGCAATTGGCGGCTGGTCCGACTGCTACTATTCGAGCAAGGACTACGAGGACAACTACACGAAGACCTTGACATCGTTGGATCCCGCTCTGAGGACGCAGTACGTTTACAACTGTCAGAGGGTGTTCTACAGGGATAGCGCCTACATAATACTCGCATACGCCTACCAGACATATGCCTACAGGACAGATCACTGGAAGAACTGGGGAGACTGGAAGGCCAATCCGGTCATGAGCCTGGACGCATTCTGGACAGCTCCTCAGCTGATGTTCGAGGTTGAGCCTACTGGTTTTGAATCCCAGTCTGGACCGAACAACAACATGATCTATGCAATTGCCGGCATCGTGATACTTGCAGCGGTTGTCGCCGTAGTCGTGGTCATGAAGATGCGTGGCAAGAAGAAGGGGAAAGAGGGTGAGAGCCCGCTTGGTGACTGAGGGAAAACACTTTGGCCCGGCAACGGGCCATCATGATTTCAAAATCAGACATTCCTTTGATTCGTGGCGCAAGGACTTTCGCCCAGCTTTGTGCTATACCGGGCCTAAACGTGGGCGAAGAAGGGGAGGACCAAGCCTCGTTCGAACGATGGCGCATGCCGGTAGGAGGGGAACCTGAATGGACATGAGGTCGTTTCTGATCCGCAAGGTTATCTACCTTGTCATCACCTTGTTTGCGATACTGGCATTCAACTTCTTCTTGTTCCGAGTGATGCCCGGAGATCCAGCCAGGGCGTTCATCGGAAGAGGCATATCCGAGGACGCAGCAAATATCATACGGGACAAGTTCCACCTGAACGATCCGTGGTACACCCAGTTCTACTACTACTTGGATGACTTCTTCCACCTTGATCTCGGGGTCACGGGTAGTTTCCGAGCAGGCTCTCCATGTGATACAATCATAGTCCCGCGGATGATCAATACCATCATACTCGTCGGGATCGGCACAGTCCTGGCGATATACATGGGCATAGTGATCGGCAAGTTCGCCGCCTGGAGGAGGGGACGGCCTGCAGATACGATTGGAATGGCATTCGCGCTCACATTCTATTCGATGCCCACATTCCTGTTCGCGATGTTCCTGTTGCTTGTCTTCGCTGCTCAGCTGCACTGGTTCCCATTACGAGGGGCATATGCTGATGGGTACAATCAGCTGCCTCTAGTGGACAAGATACTCAGCAGAGGGTACCACCTTATCCTGCCAGTGATCGCGTTCACGATGGAGATCATGGCCGAGTTCGCCCTGATTATGAGGAACTCCCTCACTGATGTGCTGACGGAGGACTACATCACCACCGCGAGAGCGAAGGGGATATCCAACAAGAACATCCTGAACGAGCATGCAATGCGGAACGCGCTGCTTCCAGTAGTCACGGTCATGGCCATAAGCATCGGATGGGTCCTGGGAGGGGCGATCATGACTGAGATCGTTTTCAGCTACGATGGGATAGGGAAACTTACTTGGGATGCAGTCCACAAGAGAGACTTCCCGCTGTTGCAGGCTCTGTTCCTGATAATGGCGATCGCAGTTCTCATTGCCAATCTGATTGCTGACATTGTCTATACTTACCTTGATCCGCGAGTCAAGGTGTGAGGAGGTTGAATTCATGTTCATAAAATCTGAGAAGCTGCAACTCCTCTGGAAGAACACCAAACGGACACGGAAGACAATCAGGGGCAAGTTCATAAGAACTGAGAAGCTGCAACTCCTCTGGAAGAACACCAAGCGGACATGGAAGATATTCAAGGCAAACAGGCTGGGATTCGGCGGATTCATAGTACTGATGGCGTTCGTTGTAATGGCGGTGTTCGCGCCTCAGCTCTCCACGGTTCCGCGGCCTAACTACTTCAAGAACTATGAGCAGCCCAACGCGGCAGAGAATTGGACCCTACCCAGGCCGCCGTCTCTGACGCCGTCGCCATACTCAGGGTTGATCCACCCGCTGGGCACGGATTCTTTTGGCCAGGACATATACAGCAGCGTTCTCTACGGTGCGCGCGCCTCGCTCGAGGTCGGTCTAGTTGCAACTCTGATATCTGTCGTCGTCGGCGCCGTGATTGGTCTGGGCTCGGGGTATTTCGGGAGGACAACTGATGAAGTGCTCATGAGATTCACCGACTTCTTCCTTGTTTTGCCGTGGTTCCCCCTGATGATAGTGCTTATGACAGCCTTAGGAAGGCAGTTCATCTGGGTCATCGTTGTCATTGGCATCACGAGCTGGCCGTCCACCGCGAGGGTGGTGAGGGCGCAGGTCCTCACCCTGAAAGAGAGACAGTTCGTTGAGAGGGCAAGAGCCGTCGGATCGGGAGACGGGCACATCATCATGAAGCACATCATGCCCAATACTCTCCCGCTGATATTCGCGAACACGGTCCTCCTGATCTCGGCTGCGATCTTCTCAGAGGCGTTCCTCGATTTCTTCGGCCTCGGCGATCCGAGCGTCATAAGCTGGGGAGTTCTGCTGGAGGGCGCCTATGCAAACGGAGCCATCGACCACGGAGCCTGGTGGTGGATCCTAGCGCCTGGATTGTCGATCGTCGTGATGGTGCTGTCGTTCTCGCTGATAGGGTACGCCCTAGACGATGTTCTGAACCCGAAGCTCAAGAGACGTTGAAGAGTGCCTCTCCGCAGAGGCCTCTACGCTTGCCAGGTCAACAGCGAGAGCCATGTTTCACAACGATCAGCGACCAGATCCGCGCAGCCAGCTCATGGATCGGATGTGAGAATCTACTTCTTCTCTGATGCCGCGAGCTCTGCCTGCCTCTTCCTGTAATACATGAGATAGCCCATCGCGAACTTGTCCTCTCCCCAGAACAGCTTCGAGGCCTTCAAAGCCATCAGCATGTGGTGGTCGTTCGGATTGCCTATGAAGCAAGTCATCCCCTGACCAGCGCAAAGCAGCATGAAGTTGGCGTTGAGGGCGGGTCTGTCCGGCAGCCCGAACGAGACGTTGCTCAGGCCCACAGTTGTGTTCACCGCGAGTTCCTCGGTGCAGATCCTGATGGTGTCCAGCGTCGCCTTGGCCCCGCTTTCGCCTGTGCTGCAAGCGAGGGCAACGCAGTCGATGATTATGTTCTTCCGATCAAGACCAGCCTTTTCAGCGCGGTCGATGATCTTCCGTGCGATCTCGACCCTCTTCTCTGACGTCATCGGAATTCCCGCGTCGTCTATGCACAGTCCCACGAGCGCGGTCCCGTACTCAGCTGCCAGAGGTACGACGACATCCATCCTCTTCGCCTCACCAGTTGTCGAATTGATACCAGGCCTGCCTTTGACGTTCTTCAGGGCAGCTGCGAGGACCTCGGGACTTGAGGTGTCGATCCAGAGAGGGACGTCCACAGCATCCTGAACGATCCTGATGGCTTCGAGCATCGCATGTTTCTCATCGATGCCGGGCACGCCAACGTTGATATCGAGTATGTCGGCACCATTTTGAACCTGTTTCTTGGCTTCGTTCTCGAGGACCCCAAACTCGCCAGCCTTCAGCTTTGCGATGATCTCCTTTCTGTTGGTCGGATTAATCCTCTCGCCGACGATAACGGGGGTTCTCCCTGCTCCGATCTTGACTGTCTTCTTCGTTCCCTTCAGCTCGATTACTGGCACGACTCCACAAGGCATGGTCCTATCCTCCCTCGGCCGAGGAGAACGCCTCTTCCCAGAAAAATGTTTCTACGGGTCATGCGACATGTTGTCATCCCAGCGTATGGAATCCAATATGCCAATGCTCAGCGGGTTATCGTGATTTGGCAAGAGCCATAGGATATGAATTATATTTATAATGAAATGCATTCGTGGCTTCGCACGGGACGGCGGGCGCGAGGAACCCGAGACCTCGGACAGAAAGATTAATTAGGGAACCGGGTATGCCGGTTCAATCGGAAAGCTGGAAATGGCCGCAAAGGCCTTTACAAGACTTTCCGTGCGAGAGCTCCCGAGGAACTGAGTTCCGGAGGACGGCTATTGGGGGTATAACCAATGGAAGATGCAGTAAAGCGGCTGAGGGAAGCCGTGACAAACTACGAGATGGAGACAATCGCTGACCTCGCGAAGCAGGCACTGAAGGATGGCGTTGACCCCCTCGTGGCGATTGAGAAAGGCTTGGCGGAAGGAATCAAGACCGTCGGCGAGAGGTTCGGGAAGGGAGAGATTTTCCTACCTGAACTGGTCATGGGCGCTGAGGCAATGAAGGCCGCGCTCGCTGTGCTCGAACCCGCCGTTCCAAAAGGAAAGCACAGGGCAACCGCAGGCAAGGTCCTCATCGGGACTGTCCAGGATGACATCCACGAAATAGGGAAGAACCTGGTCGCGACCATGCTCTCTGCGAACGGATTCGAGGTCGTGGATCTTGGCGTCAACGTGACATCAGCAGAGTTCCTGAAGAAGGCAGATGAGCATAAGCCGCAGCTGCTCGCGATGTCGGCTCTGATGACGACCACGATGCCGAGAATGGCCGAGGTTATCTCGCCTTTGAAGAAGAAGAGCAAATCTGTTAAGGTACTTGTAGGCGGAGCACCGGTTACAGACACGTATCGAAAGGAGATCGGCGCTGACGGCTACAGTGGCGACGCATCTGGGGCTGTGGAAGTAGCCAAGAAGATCCTCAGGTGATTGCGAATGTCTTTCGGCATAGAGCGGGGCGTCCGCTTCCAAATCCTCAGCGATGAGGATCTCGACCGAATCCACTGGGGCACCCTCCACATACTAGAGAAGGTCGGTGTCCAAGTGGACAGTGTTGCCTGCAGGAAACTCCTGAAGGACAATGGCTGCGAAGTGGACGAGAAGACGAGGATCGCGAAGATACCTTCTCACTTGGTCGAGGAAGCCCTCTCCAAGAAGAAAACGAGCATAACCCTCGCGGGGAGGAACTCAAAGTTCGACGCGAAGCTCGACATGAACCACAGCTACATGACCGCCAACGGCAACGGCGCGGTCGCTGTTGAGTTCGAGACGGGTGAGCGCAGGCCATCCACGAAGGCAGACCTGGCGAAGTCCTCGAGGATCATAGACTATCTGCAGAACATCCACATTCACTGGCCGATGGTCAGCTCGACGGACCAGCATCCGTCGGTCGTGCATCTGCATGACCTGGACGCGTCTCTGAACAACACTGAGAAGCACGTGATGTATGAGACCGGCGTGACGATCTCAGATGCGAAGAGTCTTACAGAGATGGGTTATGTCGCAGCTGGCGGCGAGAAGGAGTACAGGAGACGGCCTCTGACATCCTGCCTTCAGTGCACCTACGCTCCTCTGCAGCATGACGCTGGAGTCATGGACGCGAGCCTGGAGTTCGCCAAGAGCGGTGTTCCCCTAGTGTTCTTCGGTATGCCTCAACCAGGCGCGACCGGCCCTGCTACGCTTGTGGGATCGTTGGTCGTGGGCAACGCGGAGGTGTTGAGCGCACTGACGATGACGCAGTTGTCCACACCGGGTGCTGCGGTCATCTACGGCATGGGCAACGCACCTTTGGACATGAGGACGACCGTCCGAGCAGGCGGTAGTCCAGAGCATGCAATCTCCTCGGCCATCGCGACCGAGTTGGCCCACTGGTACGGAATGCCATCATGCGTTGGCGTCTCCGCAACGGCCAAGGTTCCAGGAGACCAGGCGGTCCTTGAGTACTACACTGGCTGTGTCGGCCCGCTCCTCGCAGGCGCGGATCTGATGTGCGGTGTGGGTCTGCTGGAAGATTCCAGCTGCTTGTTCCTCGAGCAGATAGTAATCGATGACGAGATAGTCGGCGCAATCGCGAGGCTCATAAGGGGAGAGTGGGCGGACGATGTCACAATGGCGCTCGACGTCATCGAGAAGGTCGGTGTCGGCAAGAACTTCCTCGCGCAGAAGCACACGGTCCAGCATATGAGGAGCGAGTTCTTCATGCCGAACCTGATCGACAGACGATCGTACGATGCTTGGTCCTCGGACGGCTCAAAGACTCTGGTCCAGAAGGCCAGAGAGAAGACGAAGTGGATCCTTGCGAACCATCAGGTCCCTGCCCTCGAAAAGGAGACCCGGATGAAGCTGGACGCGGTGATCGAGAAGGCCAAGAAGCCCATGTGGGGCGGCGAGACCAAGAGGTAGGCGGAGCGAAAACTCTTACCGGCTAGGAGCACCTGAGATCGCCCCGGCCAAGATACCATTTCTCTCAGAATCTCAAGATGCCAGAAGTGCAAGAACCAGAAGATGGCGAATCCGACAACGAGCAAGGCTTGGGGATAAACTATGGCGAACTCGATACCGGTCGTGTGCAGGCGAAATGTCTTAAACAGCGAGAGCGTCAGACGCATACATTTCGCGGCCCTCGACATACTCGAGCAGACTGGAGTCGCGGTGAAGAGCGAAAAAGCGCAGAAGTTGCTAGCATCTGCCGGGTGCGAGGTTGACAATAAAAGCGCAGTCGTTAGGTTTCCTCAGAGACTCGTTGAGGAGCTCTCTAAGAAGAACGACGGGGCCGTGACCTTCTATGGGAGGACGCGAAAGCACGACGCGAGGCTCGATGGAGAACACGTCTATGTCTGCAGCGATGGCAACGGCACGATGGCGCTTGACTTCGAGACTCGCCAAAGGAGGGAGTCGAGAAAAGGCGATGTCGCGAAGAGCGCGTTTGTCGCGGATGCACTCACGGGCCACGGAATAAGCTGGCCGAACGTCACTTCCCAGGATGTTCCGATGGGAACAAGGCACATTCATGACCTTCAGGCATCGCTGGAGAACACCGAGAAGCACATTACTCTTGCGACAAACACCACAACTTGGGAGGTTGAGGATGTATTGGCCCTAGCATCTGCCGCAGTTGGAGGAGATGAGGAGCTCAGGAAAAGGCCGATAATATCTTCCATACACACAAGCTCCTCGCCGCTCGTCATTGAGGGCGAGGGTCTCGACGCAGGCATTATGGCCGCGAAGGCTGGACTGCCGATCTGCTTCTATGTGATGCCCGGACCAGGTTCAACGGGACCAGCCACTCTCGCTGGGGCGGTTGCTGTCGCCGTTGCTGAAGCGCTTGCTGGCAATACCATCTTCCAGCTCAACAAACCCGGTACGCCATATGTGTTCAGCTGTGGCATCGCCCCGCTGGACATGAAGACCTCCACGAGGGCCGGAGGAGGTCCTGAGCACGGACTCACGTCAGCGGCATTTGCCCAGATGGCGCATCATTACGGATTTCCGGCACTTGTCGGCGGTTTTGTGAGTACCGCAAGAGAGCCGGACGAGCAGGCCGCGTATGAGAAGTTCGCCAGCGCTGTGACGCCGATTCTAGCAGGAGCGGACATGATTGCGGGTATAGGTCTTCTTGAGGATTGCAGGACGATCTGGCTCGAGCAGCTAGTGATTGACTCCGAGATGTCCATGATCATTTCACGAATGGCCAAAGGCATCGACGTCGACGAGGAGTCACTAGCAGTGGATGTGGTGAACAAAGTCGGTCCGGGCAGAGACTTCCTGGGGCAGAGACACACGCTAGAGCACTTCAGGAGTGAGCTCTTCATCCCAATCGTATCGGATCGGTCCTCATTCGACAGCTGGGCGGCGAAGGGCTCCAAGAGCCTAGTCGTAAGGGCGGGCGGGGAGGTAAAGAGAATCTTCAGAGAGCACACGGTCGAGCCCGTCGGGCCCGAGGTTGCCGAGACAGCCGCGAGACTGGTGAAGAAACGAACCAGATAGAGGTCGCAGACCAGCTACTCTTTGACCGTCGTGAAGCAAGCGCATGTCAGCGTCCGTGCGACGCCGCTCACTTCCCTGAGCCTGTCTATGACCAGTTTGCCGATGTCCTCCATGCTAGAGCCGCGGACCTTGAGCAGCATGTCGTACTCTCCCGAGATCATGTGGACCTCGAACACGCCATCGAGCGACGAGATCTCGTCCGCCGTGTCCCTTTGAGAGAGACCTTCTTTGGGCTCGAACTGGACGAGTATGAACGCTGTGACGCCTAGGCCGAGCTGGTTGTAGTCCGGTGTGGCGGTGTACTTCTTGATTATCCCCTTCTGCTCCATTTTCGCGATTCTGTCGTGAACGGTCGCTCTCGGGATGTCCAGCGATCTCGCGATGGCCTTGGTTGTCTTTCTAGAGTCGCTCATCAGCTGTTCAAGGATGGCGCTGTCCTTATCATCCAACATTGTCCGTCATAATGACGGATTTTCTATATCAATATTGCTCTCAGACCGGACAATAGCCGTATTTGTCGGAGAAATGATGATATAGTATGCATGATTAACCGTCTTTCCGCCGAGGATTCAAATGCAGGAAGCCGTATTGCACATAAGAGCGGAGAGGATGAAGCACATTCTCAGAGTCCAGACTGCGGCTCTGAAGGCTATCCACGATTACATGTACGAGAACGACGCGGTCCAGGCGATGCCGATCATACTGTCGCCGGAGACGGACCCGCTCAGTCATCCACACTTCGATGCGACAGTCGAGTACTATGGCCAGAAGCTGCACCTGACGAAGAGCATGATTCTCCACAAACAGCTCTCGCTCCTGAACGAAGGCATTGACAAGATCTACTTCATGTCACCCAATGTCAGGTTGGAGGAGGGCAAGCTGAGAGAGACAGGAAGACACCTTTTCGAGTTCACCCAGGTCGATGTTGAGCTAAGAGACAAGACCAAGAAGGAGTTCATCGAATTCGTCGACGGCATGATAGCGAGCATCTATAAACGAGTGATACACGACTGCGGGGAGCAACTCACCGCCCTCGACCGGAAGCTCGTGGTCCCGGAGTTGCCGCTCAAGATCTATGAATCGGAAGACCTCGAACTTAGGTATGGTGAGCAGTTCGAGAGGATCGCTTCGGAGGAGGCGAGAGATCCCTTTTGGATGATGAACTTCAGAAGGGAGTTCTACGACAGGGAGGACAAGGAGAGGAGGGGCTACTTTCACAACTACGACATCTTCTGGCCTGAGGGGTATGGAGAGGCCTTGTCGGGCGGTGAGAGAGAGTGGGAGCACGACGAGATCGTGAGGAAGATGAAGGAGAGGAACACGAACCAGGAGGCCTATAAGAAGTACCTTCAGGTCGCTCGCGAGGGGCTGATCCCAAAGACTGTAGGCGGGGGGCTTGGGGTTGAGAGGATGGTCCGATTCCTAACAGGGCAGAAGCACATCAGAGACGTAACCTTGTTCCCCAGAGTACCCGGCGAGAGGATCACGTTCTAGGCCCATTTCGCCGGTCGGTTGAGCAAGGCTCCCAGTCCATTCGCTCACCTGGCGCTCTCCACTCTCGCACCTTTGCCTGGCACGGTAATGAACGATTCAGTGCGAAGTCCCGCAGAGTGCCTGAACGCCTCCACCATCGCCTTCTTGATACTCACCGCGTTCGACTGCGTGATCGCAAACACCGCAGGTCCGGATCCGCCTATCGATACTCCCGCCGCTCCAGCATTGAGCGCGCTCTCGCGGACCTCTTGGTATCCCGGAATGAGCGCACTCCGATACGGAAGCGCAAGCTTGTCGTCGAGATAGGATCCCATCATCCTCACATTCCTCTTCATCATAGCGTGCAGCATGCCGGAAGCCCAGGAGACGTTGCAGACAGCATCTGCCATGCTGACGGAACTCGGGAGGATCTCCCTGGCATTCCTCGTTTCGATGTGTATCTCGGGAACAACCACCACCACCTTGAACATAGGAGGCCTGATTTGGATGATTGTCCGCGTTTTGAGGTCGGACACCACGGTGAACCCGCCATACAAAGCGGCTGAGACGTTGTCGAAATGCCTAGATCCTGAGACCAACTCCTCACCCATTGCTGCCGCCTCGAGTACGAGCCCTTTGTCTCGGACATCGAGAAGAGCCGCCATTGCAAGAGCCCCGCCCACCGATGACGCTGCGCTGCTTCCCAGACCGCTGCCAGGTTTCATCCCCTTTCTCACGGTCATAGTGAAACCTATCCTGTCGCGGCCGCATATCTCCGCGAGCTTGACAGCGGCATATGATGCCGTGTTCTCCATCGGCGAAGAAGGGACCGTGTACTTCCCCAAGGATTTCAGCTTCACGACGCCAGAGGGTTCGGCCTTGATGGATATCGAGTCGACCGGGTACTCCAGACACAAGCCGAAGGTGTCGAAACCCGGGCCGAAATTCGCAATAGATGCGGGAGAACTAACTCTCACGCTGTTGTATCTCATGAATCGCAGACCATCTAGGGGCATCTCATGGTCAGATATTAATCTCCCGCTCCTATCGACGGCCTTCCCGGAGCTGGATGACAATATATGAGGCGCAATATAAAAACATTGCTGGCCTCGATGTAGCCAGCGGTCCGAAGGGCTTATATTTCGTATAGTCATAGCAGGCGCACTCTTTGGGGAAGTCGCTATGGAACCTTTCGAGATGAGATGCATCGAATGCGGCAAGGCCCATGATATGCAAAAGCCCGCGTACGCGTGCACTTCATGCGGCAACCTGCTTGAGGTGCGGATGGACCTAGCGGCAGCCCGCGAGAGGGCATCGAAGAGCGACATGAGGAAGCGCCCGATTTCTGTCTGGAAGTACAGGGAATTCATACCCGTCGCCAAGGGAAGCAAGATATTCAGCCTGTCAGAGGGAGGGACTCCGCTTCTGAGATGCGATTCCCTGGCGGAGGAACTAGGGATCAAGAAGCTCTGGATCAAATTCGATGGCACGAACCCCACAGGATCGTTCAAGGACCGAGGGATGACGGTCGGGATTTCCAAGGCGAAGGAGCTTGGGATTGGGACTGTCACATGCGCCTCGACCGGAAACACATCAGCTTCGCTCGCAGCGTACGCCGGTCTCGCGAGCTTGAAGTGCGTCGTGCTGATCCCTGAGGGAAAGGTGGCTCTGGGAAAGCTCGCGCAGGCCGTAATGCACGGTGCGCTGGTCGTTTCGGTCAAGGGCAACTTCGACCAGTCACTGGACATGGTAATGAGATCTTCCGAGAAGTTGGGGATGTATGTGCTGAACTCGGTCAACCCGTTTCGGATTGAGGGTCAGAAAACGGCCGCCTACGAGGTTTGCGACCAGTTGGGTGGCGTGAGCCCGCAGTACCTCTACATCCCGGTAGGCAACGGGGGCAACTCCGCAGCCTACTGGAAAGGATTTGAGGAGTATGAGTCGCTCGGCCTTGCAACTGGGCATCCAATCATCAGGGGGATTCAGGCAAGAGGGTCAGCTCCAATCGCACATATGTTTCAGAAGGGCACGAACAACCTCGTGCCCGTGAAGGATCCAGACACTGTAGCGACCGCCATCAGGATCGGCAACCCGGCGAACTGGAAGAAGACAGTAAGGGCAATCAGGAAATCTGGCGGGTCGGCCACAACTGTCACGGATGAAGAGATACTGCGAGCGCAGCGAATGATGGCGCAACACGAGGGTGTCTTCGCGGAGCCCGCAGGGGCTGCGGCATTGGCGGGGCTCATGAAGGATCTCGAGCAAGAGGGCGTTGACAGATCTGCGGAGGTTGTATGCGTAGCCACCGGCCATGGCCTCAAGGACCCGGACACGGCGATATCGCAGACGGTGAAGCCGAAGGTCATCGAGGCGAGGGTCGAGGCTCTCGAGGAGCTCCTGAGAGGTGGACGATCGTGAGGATCCTTCTCGTAGGGTTCGGGGTGGTAGCCCGGAGCTTTGCTGAGATTCTGGAGAATGATGGTACGAAACTCGCGAGAGATTACGGACTAAGGCCGAAGATCGTCGGGATTGTGGACAGCAAAGGGGCGGCGATTTCAGAGGACGGAATAGAACTGTCCAAAGCCTTGAGGAACAAGAAGGAAGACGGCGATCTCGAGGGCCTGGGGGAGATCTACCATGAGGGTTTCACCGGGCTTGACGCGATTAAGGAGGCCGAATGCGAAGTAGTGATCGAATCCACGCCAACTGAGCTGACCAGGGGCGAACCCGGACTGAGCCATTTGCGAGCAGCGCTGATGGAAGGCCGGCACGCGATCTGCACGAACAAGGGACCGCTTGCGCTTGCGATGCCGGCGTTGATTGAGTTGGCGAACCACAATCGCGTGATGCTGAAGTTCAGTGGCACTGTTGGGGGAGGAACGCCGGTCCTCGACTTCGCTAAGAAGTGTCTAGAAGGCAGCAAGATCACGTCCATAAGAGGCATCCTGAACGGTACATCCAACTACATCTTGACCAGGATGACGTCCGATGGAGTGGAGATGAAGAGCGCCCTCGCTGAAGCACAGAAGCTTGGCTATGCGGAAGCTGACCCGACTTACGACATCGGAGGATTCGACACAGCCTGCAAGCTGGTCATAACATCCAACTACGTTCTCGGAACTAGCCTTTCAATAAATGATGTGAAGATCACTGGAATCACCGGAGTAACGCAGGAAGCGATAGGGGCTGCGAGGGCAAGAGGCAACGTGATGAAACTAATCGGAAGCGTTGCGAAGAGCGCAAGAGTGTCCACAGACGAGATCCCGATGACGCACCCGCTCAACGTATCTGGCACGTTCAACGCGATCTCTTTCGACACACACCCATCAGGAGAGATCACACTTGTCGGAAAGGGTGCGGGCGGGCCTGAGACGGCAAGCTCCGTTCTCAGGGATCTGATCGAAATAAGGAAGACCTTTGCGCGATAGGTATTACAGCTTGGTGTTCGTTACGGGTTGGACCATATGAGACTCGTCATGAAGTTCGGCGGAGTGAGCGTCGCAGACGGCGACAGGATGAGGCAGGTTGGGACCATCGTCGAGAGGTTCCAGAAGGGAGGCAACCTCATCATAGTAGTGACTTCAGCCATGCACAACATGACCAACTCCTTGGTCGAGGCTGCTGTTCATGCGAGTAAGGGCCACAAGGACCAGGTCAAGAAGTCCGTGGACGAGGCCGCAGACAGACACAGAAAGGCTGCATCTAAGGCGATCAAGAACAAGGACATCCTCGAACGAACCTTGAAAGTCGTCGACACGAGGTGTGACGAACTGAGGAACATACTGCTTGGCATCGCCCACATAGGAGAGCTCACGCCTCGCTCGCGGGATTTCGTCATCGGCTACGGCGAGAAGCTCTCGGCCCCGGTGCTCCAAGGAGTGCTCGAGGACCTGGGACTCAACGCCCAAGCTCTGACCGGAGGCGAGGCAGGGATAGTGACCGACGACAAGTACGGCTACGCACATCCGCTGATGAACGTAACGACTCTTCAGGTCCGTCAGAATCTCGGGCCGATGTTGGACGCTGGAATCATTCCCGTGATAAGCGGTTTCGTCGCATCAACCCAGGACGGGGTTCAGACGACCCTGGGAAGAGGAGGTTCGGACTTCTCGGCATCGATCATAGGGGCCGCGATCAGGTCCGATGAGATCTGGGTATGGAAAGATGTCGATGGACTTATGACTGCGAATCCCAAGCTCGTGAAGAACGCGAAGTTGATAGATACCATATCCTTCGCCGAAGCAATGGAGCTCGCGCACTTCGGAGCGGAGATCATCCACCCGAAGGCGCTGGAGTGCGCCGCGAAGTTCCAGCTGCCCTTCAGGATCAAGAGCCTAGCGGACCCTGATAGCGAGGGGTCGCTCATCGTGAACGAGGTGAAGGTGAAATCTGGTGACGTCGTGAAGGCGATCACCAACATAGACGATGTGGATCTGATCACCGTTAGCGGTGCGAGCATGGTAGGCACGCCGAGGCTCGCGGCGAAGGTCCTCCAGATACTGACTGACGAAGACATCGATGTCCTCATGATTTCGCAGAGCTCGTCCGAGGAGAGCATCACGCTGGCGATCCCGAAGGAGTTCGGGTCCAGGGCTCAGAACGCGCTTGAGCTATCGATGCTGGGATCCAAGGAGGTGCGAGAGGTTAGCATCGAGGCTGGGCTGAGCATTATTGCCGTTGTGGGGGCAGGCATGAAAGGCACCCCAGGAGTGGCTGCACGCGTCTTCGGCATCATGGCGAAGAAGGAGATAAACATCCGAGCGATAGCGCAAGGCTCATCTGAACTCAACATTTCGTTCATCTTGGAGAAGGACGATGCGAAAAAAGCGGTCGAATCCCTCCACGAAGAATTCAGGCTGGGTGGTTGAGCATGGCCCAGGAGAGGAAGGAGATGCAACTCAGAAGCGACGCGATGAAGAAGGGGACGCAAAGGGCCGGTGCCAGAGGGCTTCTCAGGGCGTTAGGCATGAGCGATTCGGACCTGGAGAAGCCTTTGATCGCGATCGCGAATTCCTTCAACACGATTGTTCCTGGTCACATGCACATGAACACGCTTGTCGCAGAGGTAAAGAAGGGCATCGCACAGGCAGGAGGAGCCTGTTATGAATTCGGAGTTCTTGGAATCTGCGATGGCATAGCGATGGGGCTAGAGGGCATGAGGTATTCGCTTCCATCCCGCGAGATAGTAGCCGACACGATTGAATCGATGGTAGAGGCGCACATGGCCGACGGTTGGGTGGGCGTCACGAACTGTGACAAGATCACCCCCGGGATGTTGATGGCTGCTGGCAGGATCAACGTGCCGGCGATCATTCTGACCGCCGGGCCCATGATGCCTGGAGTCTACAAGGACAGGAAGCTTGATGTTATCTCTATCTTCGAGGCGGTTGGTGAGCTCACTGCGGGGAAGATCACCCAAAAGGATTTCGACGAGATAGAGAGAAAGGCGTGTCCTGGCCCTGGTTCCTGCTCGGGCCTTTTCACGGCAAATACAATGTCCTGCCTCACCGAGGCTCTTGGTCTTTCTCTGTCTGGGTGTGCAACAGCTCATGCCATCTCGCCTGAGAAGCTGGAGATTGCCAGGAGAACAGGCGAGGTCGCTGTGGATGTCGCCCTGAAGAACAGGAAACCAAGGGATTTCATCACCTCGGACAGCCTAGAAAACGCGCTCAGGGTCGACAACGCCATAGGCGGCTCGACAAACACCTGCCTTCACATGATGGCCATCGCGAAAGAGTTCGGTTTGCCCATGGAGCTCAGCTTGTTCGACAAGATCTCGAGGGATACGAAGCACATCGTGGCCCTCAAACCAGGCGGCGAGCACCTCATGATAGATCTCGACAGGGCAGGGGGAATTCCAGGAGTCTTGTCAAGGCTCGAACCGAAGCTCAAGGACGCTATGACAGTCGATGGCAGAAGCGTTAGACAGATCGCAAAGGGTGCGCAAGTCAGAGATGCGAACGTCATCCGAGAGCAGGGCAACGCCTACCACGAAGAGGGAGGAATAGCAATTCTCTGGGGGAATCTCGCAGAGGAGGGCTGCGTGGTTAAGCAGTCCGCTGTGTCGCAATCGATGCGGCGGTTTGAGGGACCGGCCAGGGTGTTCGACAACGAGAAGAGCGCCACAGACGCCATGTTATCTGGCAAGATCAAGCCTGGAGATGCCGTGATAATAAGATACCAGGGGCCGAAGGGAGCGCCAGGAATGCCCGAGATGCTCGGAGCCACGGCAGTAATCGCGGGGCTGGGCCTGATAGAGTCCGTTGCCCTCATAACAGATGGGAGGTTCTCGGGAGGCACGAGAGGACTTTCGATAGGCCACGTTACACCTGAAGCGTATGTCGGAGGGGCATTCGCTGCCATTAGGGACAAGGACATAGTAAGGATAGACCTCGACGCGAGAGAGATAGAAGTCCTGATATCGCAAAAGGAGATCAAGTCGAGAGTCAAGGAGCGAAAGCTGCCCAAGAGAGGAGCTCCGGGCTACTTGCTGCGCTACAGAGAGTTGGTCTCGTCCGCGAGCTTGGGAGCCGTGCTTGGGACCTGGGACGAGAAGGCCTGAGCCCAACGACGGAATCACAGCCATGCCAAGCCAACCCTGGAAAAGGTTAATCACTACGTGGGCAATTGTCCATTGAAGCACTCCGCCTCAGTCGGGTATTGTCAATGTTGGACCCACAGAGCTTGTTGTTCGAGGTCCTGCCAAGCCTCATCGGTTTGGTCCTGGTAGTTCTTGCAGTATATCGAATACTAAGAATCAGAGGGGATTTCTTCACCGTTGTGCGAAGCTGGGCCCTTGCGTTCTTCATTCTCAGCTTAGCCATTCTATGGTCCACTGAGCTCGTGAGGTTCTATGTTGGAGGGGCCGCAGCTGAGAGCCATGCTGAGAGCGATACTCTCTTCGTGATATTCACAACATGGCTGTCGGTCTTCCTGATAGGTATGACGACGCGATACAGACAGTACAATTCGCTGAATCACTTCGTCAGCTGGATCAGGAACAACCCGCTGAACCTGATAACTGGATGGGGAATGATCGGAATCATTTTCGCCGCCGCTGTGATTGCCATGAACCCCGAGGCACACGATCACAGTGAACGCTCATTGCCCGTCATTGCCTCATCGATCTACCTGATTTGCTCGATAATCCTGGACATATTCCTTGTCCTGAGGGAGAGATCTGGGGACATAATGCCCAGGCGCGCAGGGGATGCTCTCCTTGGCATGAAGGTCATTGTCGTCGCGTGGATCGGAATTCCTGTCGCAGAGCTCTCGCTCGACCTTGTCGGAGACCTATCACTAGGATACCACGACTACAACCCCTATGCGTGGGTCATGGTCGGATTCTTCGTTCTTCTGCTCAAGTCTGTTGGCGAGAAGAGCCTTACGGCTATCGTTGTCGACCCCGAAGTGGAGGACGTCAAGCGATTCGGTTTTCGAGCATTCGACATACCCAGGGGCATCTACCTCGTCGAGGACGAGAGGTCCGCGCCGGCATTGCAGCTTTTCTCGGAGCTCGTCACGCTGCCGTTGCGCCCCGATTCTGCAATACTGGCTGAGGACCAATCTCCCTCTGCTACCCTGCAGTTCCTCATTCCCAGAGGACTGATCGTAGCAAGGGAGTATCCAGAGAGCATACGCAAGGATTACAATATTCAGGTCACGCCGATCATCTGGCTGACAGAATCCCTGGGGGAGAGACGCGTTGCCCCCACAAGCCTCGCTGTGCTCACGGACACGATCATAAGGTTCATGGAAAGCAACCCAAACAGCATCATTCTGCTGGATGGAATCGAATACCTCGTGACCTTCAATGATTTCAAGAAGGTGATGAAATCCCTCGATTCTCTCAACGAGACGACCTGGATAACGAAGACAAGATTGCTCATCGCGCTGGACCCTCTCGCATTCGACAGAAAGGACCTGGCCCTTCTAGAGAGGGATAGGAAGGTCCTGAGAGGAACGAAAGGGATAGAGCAGCTGAAGAGGGAGTCAAAGGTCCCTGGTCCCGCGCATTAGTCCAAGACCCCGAGCTTGCTGCTATGGATCCAGACGTTCGTGTCCAACAAGTGAAGCCGTTGAGTCTAAACTCTACAAAACCCCTTCGAGACTGTTTTCCACATGAACCTTTTTTGAAGAATCTTCGCAAGAGTCTAATGCAATCAGGCTTCGGCCCTCTTGTACGACCCGAGAATCTTGACAAAAGCGCCGGTCTTGAGCAGGCCTCCGATTGCGGCATGACAGTTCGGGTCATCCATGCTTCCCTCGATGTCCGCGTAGAAGACATAGACCCAAGGCTTGTTCCTCCTCGGCCGCGACTCGAGCTTCGTCAGGTTGACGCCCCGAGACGCGAACTCTCCCAGGCACATGTGAAGAGCTCCTGGAACATTCTTCGTCGCGAAAACGATCGAGGTCTTGTTTGCCCCCTGGACCGGCCCTGGGTTCTTTTCCAGCACGAAGAATCGAGTGAAGTTGACGATCTCACTATGGATGTCCTCCTTGAGAATCTTGAGCCCATACACGCTGGCCGCCCTCCTGCTCGCGATCGCCGCCTTGTCCAGCCTCTTCTCCTCAGAGACAATCCTCGCGCTGCCAGCGGTGTCATATGACGGCGTGATCCGCCAATCCGGGTGGTTCTGAAGGAACTTCCTGCACTGCCCAAGCGCCTGCGGATGGCTGAACACTTCCTTGATGGATTCGATCGTCGCGCCGTCATATGCCATGAGACAGTGCTTCACCGGGACGATTATCTCTCCAGATATCGTCAGATCATGGTCCAGGAGAAGATCGTTGATCTGGGCAACGCTACCTTCGATCGAGTTCTCGACAGCGACGACGGCATGGGTGACCTCATCGTGTTCCACAGCCTCGAACACGGACTGAAACTCCGGGTACGGCTTCGTCTTGACCCCGTTGCCGAAGTTCTTGAAACACGCATCCTCGGAGTAAGCTCCTCTTTCTCCCTGAAAGGCGACCACGATGTCCTTCGCCAAAGGTATCAGGCGCAGTACCATGGATTGTATATTTCTAACCTTTCCCAGAGAGTTGGCAGGAGGTCTGGCAAACCAATCGGTGTACACAATTGTCCAGCGCGGCGGGCATACCTGGCTGCTGAAAAGCTTTATATGAACTCAGGCCATGACCATCTTTGTCACGTCGTAATCCGGCGGGACCCAACTGAACACGGAGGCAAGGAATGCCGCACAAGAGCAACGAGCTGACTATTCTGCCCTTGGGGCTGCTTATCCTAGCCTGAGTGCTGCAGTGAAGGATTTTTGGAGAGTGTTTTGATGCCAACACAAGCTCCGAGTGAGAATGCTACCGAAACGGGCGATGCGGCCTTCAAGATACCAGACACAGGTATCTTCGTGAGCGAGTTCAACAAACAGATCTTCCAGGCCACCAGGATGCCTGAGAGAGTGAAGATACTCGACACGACACTGCGTGATGGAGAGCAGACGCCGAACGTTGCGCTTTCGAGCGATGACAAGCTAAAGATCGCTCAGGCCCTTGACGAGCTCGGAGCGGATATCATAGAGGCGGGATTCCCAATCAACTCTGAGGGGGAGGCGGAGGCGGTCAAGAGGATCGCGAACGCTGGCCTCAAGAGCGAGATATGTGGACTTTGCAGGGCGACCCAGAGCGACATCGATGCGGCTCTCGCCTGCGATGTCGATTCCGTGCACATATTCCTCGCAACGTCCAAGACACATCTCGAGAAGAAGCTCAAGATAACGCAGGAGGAGGCTGTCGAGAGGGCGCGGACCGCCGTGAAGTACGCGAAGGATCACGGACTGATTGTCGAGTTCAGCGCCGAGGATGGCACAAGAACTGAGCTCGAGTTCCTTCACAAGATCCACAAGGTAGTGGAGGACGCAGGAGTCGACAGGATCGACATCCCAGACACCGTCGGCGTGATGACGCCGCCTGCCATGACCCAGTTCGTCGCTGAGATAAAGAAGAACACCAGGGTTCCGCTGGCCGTCCATTGCCATGACGATTTCGGCCTATCCGTCGCCAACTCGCTTGCGGGCGTGCTCGGCGGGGCGGAGGAGGTCCATTGCACGATAAACGGCCTCGGAGAGAGAGCCGGAAACGCTGCCCTCGAGGAAGTGGTGATGGGATTGCAGGCTTTCTACGGGATCAAGACCAGGATCAATACGCGAAAGATGGCTTTCGTATCCCGGCTCGTCTCGCAACTGACGGCAATACCCGTACAGCCGAACAAGGCGATTGTTGGCGAGAACGCCTTCTCCCACGAATCAGGAATTCACGTACACGGTGTCCTGAGCGAAAGCTCGACCTACGAGCCGATGCGGCCTGAGCTAGTCGGGAAGGAGAGGACCTTCGTCTTGGGGAAGCATTCGGGGATTCATGGAGTCCAAAACAAGCTGAAAGAGTACGGGCTCGAGCTTCAGCATGACCAGATGAAGGAGGTTCTAGCGAGGGTCAAGAAATACGCTGAGTCCGGCAAGAAACTCGATGACGCGGAGCTCCTGGCCGTCGCGTACGATGTCCTGGGCCAGGAGGCCAAGCCCGTCATCAAGCTAGAGGAGTTCACCGTTTTCACGGGCCTCAACTTCACTCCGACAGCCACAGTCGTTCTCAACATAGACGGTGAGATGAGAAGGGCATCGGAGACCGGGGTCGGGCCCATCGACGCGAGCGTGAGCGCCATCAGAGAGGCTGTCTCGAAGAACATCACCCTGAAGGAGTTCAGGTTGGAGGCGATTGCGGGCGGGTCGAATGCTCTGTGCGAAGTCACGGTCAAGCTCGGTGATTCTGAGGACGCGCAACTGCTTTCCCTCGGCAAGAGCGTGGGATCGGACATTGTCACCACGAGCGTCGATGCGACAGTGGAGGCTCTCAACAGGCTCTGGGGTAGAAAGCTCAGTGCGAACGGCCAGGATGCCACCACGAAGAGGAAGGCATACTGAGGCGATGGCCAGGCAATCAGAAGAGGTGATTTCGATTGGGCAGAACTATGGCTGAAAAGATACTGTCGGGGAAGTCGCACGAGGATGTCTGCCCCGGAGACATAGTCGAGGCCGAAGTCGACTATGTCATGGTGAACGACATCACGGGGCCGGCAGCGTTCGACGAGTTCCAGATGCTATGCGCCCCGATCCTAGAGAAGAAGGTCGTGTTGATCCCGGACCACTACGTTCCCAACAAGGATGTCGCGTCTGCTAAGCAGGCAAAGATGATGAGGGAATTCGCGGCTGAGCATAAGATCAAGAACTATTACGAGGTGGGCTCGGGCGGGATCTGCCACCAGCTGATGGTCGAGCAAGGTTTCGTGGCACCGGGGAGGCTGATCGTCGGCGCGGACTCGCACACTTGCTCCTACGGCGCACTCGGAGCGTTCGCGACCGGCATTGGCAGCACGGAGGCGGCAACGGTCTTCGCGAGGGGCGTGCTCTGGTTCAGAGTACCAGAGTCGATGAAGTTGGTCGTGGATGGCGCACTCAGGAACCACGTCTCGGGCAAGGACATCATATTGACCATCATCGGCGACATCGGCGTAGAGGGGGCGCTCTACAGATCTATGGAGGTCATGGGCGGCTCGATATCTTCCCTTTCAGTCTCCGAGAGGATCACGATAGCAAACATGGGCGTGGAAGCAGGAGCAAAGGCGCTGATGATACCCCCTGATTCGAAGGTGGACCGATACCTCGAGGGACGTGTGCGAGGGCGATATAAGCGTGTGCTGCCGGACCCCGACGCAGAGTATGTCGACACGAGGGAATACGACGGCACGGATATTGTGCCCACAGTCGCGAGGCCGTTCCTGCCAAGCAATATCGCTCCGGCGAGCGAGGTCGGAGTCCAGATCGACCAGGCATATCTCGGATCGTGCACGAACGGAAGGATAGAGGATCTCAGAATAGCAGCGAAGATCATCAAAGGAAGGAAGGTGCACAAGGGCGTCCGGATGATCGTCGTACCAGCAACCAAGGAGGTCTTCGACAAGGCGATGAAGGAGGGACTTCTGAGGATATTCTCCGATGCAGGCGCTTACGTCTCTGGACCGACCTGCGGAGCCTGCTTGGGTGGCTACATGGGAATCCTGGCCCCTGGTGAGAGATGTGTTAGCAGTACCAACAGGAACTTTGTGGGAAGGATGGGGGACAAAGACTCGGAGGTCTATCTTGCTAGCCCAGCAGTCGTTGCTGCCAGCGCAATCATGGGCAGGATAGTGGATCCGTCCGAGGTGGTCTGTTGAGAAAGACATTCGAGGGATCTGCATGGATCTTCGGAGACAACGTCGACACCGATCAGATCATTCCAGCGGAATACCTCGTGACGATGGACAGCGAGGAGCTAGCAAGGCACGCATTTGCCAAGGCGAGGCCTGAATTCTCCAAGAAGGTCAATCGCGGGGACATCATCGTCGCGGGGAGGAACTTCGGGTCTGGCTCCAGCCGGGAGCATGCCCCGAGGGCGCTCATGGGCGCAGGCGTCTCCTGCGTTGTCGCAGAGTCTTTCGCGAGAATATTCTTCAGGAACGCAATCAACATAGGGCTTCCAGTGGTAGAAACGAGGCTGAAGGCACATGAGGGAGACCGAGTCGCGGTGGACCTCGGCGCCGGCTTCGTTGTCAACAAGCGCACGGGTGAGAAGTCCTCGTTCAGAACATACCCACCCTTCGTCATGATGCTCATGAGGAAGGGAGGCCTGATACCATATACCAAGGAGAGGCTAGGATGCAGAAAGTAGGACTCATACCAGGCGACGGGATCGGCCCAGAGGTTATCCGAGAGGCGCGGAAGGCCATCGACGCGGTATCAGAGAAAAGGAAGCTCTCGCTGGAATTCGAGGAATTCCCCTTGGGCGCGAGCCACTACCTCAGAACTGGAGAGACCGTTTCGGACGAAATCCTCGCCCGGCTCGAGAAAAAGGATGCGATACTCCTTGGCGCCATGGGGGACCCCAGAGTCAAGCCTGGAATACTGGAAAAGGATGTCCTCCTTCGACTGAGATTCCATTTCGACCAGTTCGTGAACCTCAGGCCGGTCAAGCTGTTCGAAGGTGTTCCTTGTCCGCTGGTCGGGGACAGGCGGAAGATAGACATGACTTTCATCCGAGAGAACACAGAGGACTTCTACGTAGGGCTCGGAGGCAGAGCGAAGTCAGGCAATTCGTCCTTCAATCTCTCTCTTCTCAGACACGCGTATGAGGCAAAGTTCGATGTAGGCGTCGACCTGAAGAACGAGGAGGAGCTTGGTTTTCAGATCGGCGTCATAACGAGAAAGGGCTCCCGGAGAGTGATAGACTACGCGTTCCAGATGGCAAAGAGAAAGGGCATAGACTTCGTGACCTCCGTGGACAAGGCGAACGTGCTCACCGACATGTACGGCATCTGGAGAGAGGAGATGTTGGAGGCATCGACAAGGCACAAGATGTCCTGTGAGCATCTCTATGTCGACGCGGTCGCGCTGTACATGGTGCGCAGCCCTGAGCGATTCAAACTGCTGGTCACGCCGAACTTGTTCGGAGACATACTAACAGACCTCGGGGCAGCACTCCAAGGCGGGCTGGGATTCGCTCCATCCGGGAACGTCAATCCAGGGGGCGTGAGCATGTTTGAGCCCGTGCATGGTTCGGCACCGGATATAGCTGGCAAGGGACTCGCAAACCCTGTTGGCGCCATTCTGTCCGCGTCCTTGATGCTGGACACGCTCGGACACGGGGAAGCTGCTGCGGACTTAGAGAATGCTGTTCGTGATGTTCTGAGAGAGGGCAAACACAAGACGCCGGACATTGGCGGCACAACATCGACCTCGAAGCTAGGGGACGCGGTGGCGGCGAAGCTCAAAGCAATCTAGATTCGAAACGATCTCCAGTTCGGATCCATTTTTCGTTTCCTTTTAGGCATAGATATAAGTACGCACAATCCAATTTGAACTAAATCAGGTCAATGAGGAGGATGGGATGACCCAGCAGGTTTTGCCTCTACCCAAAGAGAAAGCCATCGAGATTGGAGAATTCCTGACGAACAACGTTTCACGCGCTGTCGTGTATACTCTGCTTCACAAGCAGCCCCTCAACAGAAGGGAGATCGAGCGCAGTCCCCTCACAGAATCGATGAGACGGCTTTCGCTAAGCGCCCAAACGAGGCCCTTGAAGGACAAGAGCAAGGTCCAGATGCGGACACTCCTGGCCAAGGGGGTCGATGCGGGCGTACTGGTCGCTGTGAATTCAAAGCGGCAGAACTACTACTTCCTCAACTCGGACCTGAGGATCGAGCCCGCTCCCCTGAGAGAAGTGCAGGAGCCCGAGAACGAGGTCGCACTGAGCGTTTTCCTCGACAGGTCCTATGCGCATACGCCTGGCCAGGCAGTCCTGCCAGGTTGGGGCACTGCGGCTGACAACACGATCCTCCCGGTTCCCTACATAGACACGCCGAAATCGCTCGTGATGTGGATGAGCTGGCTGATCACTCCGACCAGGAGGCAAATTCTGAGTCACATCAGCCAAAGCGGCTCCACCAGCAGGCCCAGACTCCGGTCGGAACTGGGCTTCTGGGCAGACCGGATCGTTGCCAAGGAGGGCATCCCAGCTGGGACCCTCGAGAGAGTTGATGGACAGATCAGGTACCAGTTCTCGGACTTCTCCTTTTCGAGGTTGAAGGTCAAGAAAGAGGAAGATGGCAAGAAGAGGTCTTGGACAAGCTTTCCTCCGGCATTCTGGCTCACCAGGACCTATGAGCCCCTGCGATGCATCATGGGCGCCTCGAAGTACCTCGCGGACAAGAAGCCTGACGCGACCCCTGGAATGATCCTCGAGGAGCTGGCAAAAGAGACCCCCACGATTGTCGAGAAGAACCGAAGGGAGTTCCTGGAGGTCAACTTCCTCCAGAGGATGAGCTTCTACGCGATCTATCACGCATCTGGTGACGGACTTGCCAGGATATCAGCCGAATCGCTCCTGCCAGAGAAGGTCATCTTCAACTCGCCTGAGCACCCGCTCATAGTGATATCCAGGACTGACGAAGACCATGCTGGCGCAAGGCTCGACTTCAAGCACGAGGCCGCGATGATGCTCATAGCCAGGAAGACCAAGGATGAGCAGATTGCATATCTCGAGAACATGCTCAAAGAGCTGGCCCTCGAGAGGATTGGCAAGAGGCTCGACGAGCAGGAGGGGCTCCTGGCCAAGGACCTGTCCAAGCTCAGGATGGAATCATACGGCCTCGGTGCTCAGTCGATCACCGCCGTCGCGGACCTGGAACTCAGCAGAGAGCAGATTCTGGCCGAGAAGAAATCCTTCGAGAAGTTCATGAACCTCCTGGTGCCAGGAGCTCTTCCGAAGAAGAAGCAGGCCACTGCGGAAGAGGCACTACAGGCGGCTGAGGGCGAGAAGAAGGAATAGCCAGGTGTCTTGTTCTGGCACCTCGTAGCTGTCCTCGAAGAGGCGCTCTAGTCTGATTTTAGGACCCTTTCGGAGTCACACTCAGCGCAAGATGGGGCATGAATCAATACCTAGCCAATCGCCGAAACAGCGTATTAGTTATGGAAAGTTTAGGGGCATTAGTTAAGAGAAGCAACGAATCTGGCATTCGTGCCGATTCCTATATCAATAGCGTAAGCATTACGTTCCATAGGAACTAAACATAAGCATCAATAAGTAATCATTAGAATCGACTAATATATCACTTATGGATGTGAACCTATGCAGCTCACACCAAGAGAGAATGAAATTGTTGAGATTCTGAAGAAGGGAATCAATTCCCCTACTCTGCTTGCGACCGAAATAGGCATCACCCAGTCAGGGGCGACACAGGCACTCCAGAAACTCGAGAAGAAGAGCATTGTCACCAGAACCAAGGTCGGACGGAATGTGTTCTACAGACTGACAGAAGAAGAGAAGCCGGCACTGGCCGAGGAGAGGGAGGAGGACCTTGAGCTCATACTCGAGTCCTACCATTCGCTCTCAAAGGTCTGGAATCACGTGCTGAGGCTTGACCTCAGCCAGGAGGAGCTGGCAAAGGTCAGAGAGGCAAGAAACCTCCTGGAAGAAATCCTAGCACGCAGGGGAAAGAACCCTCGATAGAGGGTGACCGCGACCAGAATCCATTTTGCCCAACTACTTCAACGCAGCCTCGGCCTTCTGGAGGCTGTCAACTGTCAGCGCCATCTCGGTCATGCCCCCGTCCTTGCCGATGATGTATATCGAATCGACATTGACCATGGCTCTGGCGAGCTTCCTCGCGGCTCTGCCCAGCTCTCCAGGCCGATCGGGTATCTTGATCGATAGCACGTCCTTCAGATCGTATGACAGCCCCGAACGAGCTAGCGCGGATTTTGCAGTCGCCTCATCGTCAGTAACAATCCGTATCATGGGCCTCTGATGAGCCCTCTCGCTAGCTATTGCCTTGATGTTTACGCCGTGGTTGCCAAGCGCCTCGCAGATCTTGGCCAACTCACCTGGCTTGTCCTGGACGTAGACGTCGAATTCCTTCACAGTCGCAATCCTCAAAGCGCCCTTATGAGAGGACTAGAATAAAAAGGGTTCCGAGGCATGGTTCGGGTGTCGGTGCAATCACTCGGGCCTAGAAGGTAGCTGGACCTTCTTTCTAACCCACCAATAGGCCAACCATGTGGCCAGGAGGGTAGCGATGGTCATGACCGAAAGGGTCCAGACCTTCATCCGCCAATCTATGCCTAGCACGTAGCCGAAGATGGTCGCCAATGTGTTCGGCACCAGGACAGCTGTCCCTAGGATTGTCAGCCAGGTCATTGTCAGTGCCATCCTGTTGTTGAGGATCTGAAGCTGGTTGTTGTACAGCGCCTGCAGGACCTCCAGGCCAGATGCCAGCACTTCCGACATGTGCTCGCTCAAGGAGATCTGCCTGTTCACGTCCTCGACCAACAGGCCCATCTTGGCGAGCATCTTGGGATTATCCGAGACCAGCTGGGCGTCACCGTACCTGAGCGAGTGCAGGACGTCGAGGGTCCTCCAGAGGGTGTTCAAGTAGGTTATGAGCGTGTGTTTCAGCTTGTAGATCTGCTTTCCAACCTCCATCCTGGGAGAATGCGGATCCAGGAGGAACTCGCTCATCAGGTCCCCTTGCTCCTCGATCTCTCGGAGGTACTCGAAATTGCGGGAGTTGTTCTCATCGAGGATCCTGGCTAGCATCGATGTCAGCTTGTCCTCGAGCGGCATGATCTCTGGCAGCTTCCTCAAGTAGACATCCGCGTACCTCGAGAACTGAACGAGCCTGACGACTTGCTCGCTGTGGAGCGTGACTATCAGATCCTTTCTCACAAGAATCAGGAGAGGAAATGATTCCAGGTCGAGCTTGTTGATTCGGACCGCAGGGACCATGATCCCGAGTTCCGTCTCCCCGTCCACGAAGTTCGCGTGATAGCCCTTGAGGACCTCAGGTACGAGGGACGCGCTGAAACCAAGTATTCCAGCTATCTCGGAGCCCTCCTTCTCCAAGTCGTGAACTGTGAAGTTGATCCATGCAAGAACCGAGTTGTGGAGTGTCGAAATGAACTCTGCCGGCGAGTCGCCGGTGACCCTGACAGGCTTGCCAGAATGGGGCAGTGCGACCACAACCGCTCGGGGCGCGCTCTCTCTAGGGCTGTCGCCTTTCGGAGGCGTCTTCTGCCGTGGCATTGGCTGAGGATTCTCTCCACGCTCTCCCACAACCAACCTCCTCTCTTTTTGATTCAATCCGATGCCCCCGCGGAATCAGGACTTGAACACGCGACCGCACCTATATGCTCCGAATGTAATGATGTAGGTTTCGCTGAGGGACTTGAATGTCCTTTCTCCGTTCACTTGTGCATCCTTTTAATAGTCTTCCATCTATTTCGACGCTGGACTTCCAATGAGAGTACTTCTCATTCATGCTGACAAGTTCGAGTACGAGGTCAAAGAACCTACCAAGATGGCGGAGAAACTGCCGGAAGCATACCCAAAGAAGCACGCATTCAAAGAGGCATTGGTAGTGTTCACAACCGTCGAGTCAACTGACGAGGACGCCGAGGCTATCGCGGAGGTCGCAACATCCGACCTGGCTGATGTGTTCTCAAAGATAGAAGCCGAGAGGCTTGTGCTATATCCCTACGCCCACCTGAGTTCCGATCTTGCCGGGGCGGACCTGGGTATTAAGGTTCTGAAGGCCATGGAAGCGGCCATCGCGTCAAGGGGAATCGAGGTCCACAGGTCGCCTTTCGGCTGGTATAAGGCTTTCGAGATCAGATGCAAGGGGCATCCTCTGTCCGAGCTTTCGCGGGAGTTCTCCGCGGAGAAGAAAGTGACAAGAGAAGAGGTCGTCGAGAAGATATTGAAGACCTACTACGTGCTCACTCCAGACGGAAAGGAACACCCGCTGGATATGGAAAATGTCGACTCCTCCAAGATCCTGGATCAGCACCCCTCACTGAAGAGATTCATCCTGTCCGAAGAGATCGGACGAACGAAGGGCGAGGAACCTCCATCGATCAAGGCCATGCAGAGGCTTGAACTCGTCGACTATGAGGAGGCCAGCGACCGAGGGCACTTTAGGATGTATCCGAAGGGCCACCTGATCTTCAGCCTTCTCGAGAAATGGGCCGAGCAGATCGCGGTCGAGCGCATAGGCGCCATCCAGATAGACACGCCGATTCTCTACGACTGGTCGTTCCCTGACATCAGGAGCCAGGGAATGTCCTTCCACGAGAGGCACTACACGATGAAGACTGAGGAGAACCGGGAGTTCGTACTCAGGTTCGCGGGAGACTTCGGCCTCTTCAGGATGATGAAGGGTGCAACGCTCAGCTACAAGAACCTGCCTCTCAGGATCTACGAGTTCTCGAAGAGCTTCAGGCTAGAGCAGAGGGGCGAGCTGACGGGACTCAAGAGGCTCAGGGCGTTTCACATGCCGGACGTCCACTGCTTCGTAAGAGACATCGATGAAGGCTGGAAGGAGTACATGCTCCTGTACCGGAACTATGCTGATCTGGCAGATGCGACCGGCGTCGAGTACGCTGTGGCGTTCAGGATCGTGAAGGAGTTCTACGACAAGTACAAGCAGAACATAGTTGAGCTTCTCAAGTACTCCAAGAGGCCTGCTCTGATCGAAGTTCTCTCCGAGATGAAGCACTACTGGGCGGTCAAGCATGAGTTCCAGGGTGTAGATTCCGTCTCAGGTGCGGTCCAGCTGAGCACAGTCCAGCTCGACGTCGCAGACGCGGAGAGGTACGGGATCGTTTATGTCGACTCCGATGGAAAGAAGAAGGGCTGCATCATCTGCCATTCATCTATAGGCTCGATAGAGAGATGGATCTACGTCCTGCTCGAGGAGGCGCTCAAACACGAAAAGCCCAGCCTTCCGTTCTGGCTGTCGCCGACCCAGGTGAGGATCATCCCCGTTGGCACGGAGTTCATGCAAGACTGTGAGAAGCTAGCCGACGCGCTGGACGCCAGAGTGGACATCGATGATACAGATGACAAAGTCGGAAAGAAGATAAGGAACGCCGAGATGGAATGGATCAATATGATCGTCGTGCTTGGCGACAAGGAGAGGACCTCGGGGCAGATACCTGTCCGGCTCAGATCAGGAGAGGTCAAGGTGATGACCTTGGATCAGTTTAAGGCAGAGATCGAGAGGCTGTCGAAGGGCTACCCAACGGCTAGATTGCCACTGCCTCGGATGCTCTCGAAGAGACCCGTTTTCAGAGGCTGACCAGGCGGTTCACCGGTTGTCTTCTTCGCCCCATATGAACTTGTGCAGCTGAGGGAGCACCCTGACCTCGAGTTTCTCTTTGAGGACCTTCTCCGCGACAGCCTTCAGATCCTTTCCGCCAACAGGAGTGAAGATCACCTCGCACTTGGGGGAGTACTTCTCTAGTATCTCCTTGGCGTAGGCGTAGTCCTTGTCGTCGGAGATAATGAACTTAAGTTGGTCCGTCGGTCCCAACAGCTCAATGTTGTCGAACAGCATCTTCTCCGATTCGCCGGACGACGGACACTTGATATCCATGCTTATCGTGAGAGACTCGGTGCAGGGAAGTTCGTCCAGCGGCATGGCGCCGTTCGTTTCGACGACGACCTTGAAGCCTGCGTCAAGGAGCATCTGAACAAGCTTTGGGGCGTCCCTCTGAGCAAGAGGCTCGCCACCGGTGAGACAGACATTCCGAGTGCCGAACCTTTCGACCTTCTTCATGATAGCATCCAGGGTCATCTGCTCCCCAGCGTCGTAGGCCTGGGTCGTGTCGCAATAAGTGCACCTCAGCGGACAGCCAGATGTCCTGACGAAAGTTGTCGGGGCGCCAATCGTCAGGCCCTCACCTTGTATCGACTTGAATATCGAGTAGATCTTCATTCTCTCACCCTGTATTCGATTGGGTCCTCCAATCCAGCCTTCGCGAACCCCTCCAGCCTGAGAATGCAGGAATCGCATCGTCCACACGCTTTTGACCCGCCGCTGTAGCAGCTCCAGGTAAGCTCGAGCGGGACCTTCAGCTTCACAGCCTCCCGGACGATCGCCGCCTTGGACATCTTCAGCAACGGGGCCTCTATGCGTATTCGTCTTCCTTCTTTTCCCGCCTTCGTGCCGACATCCAGCATCCTCTGGAATGACTCAATGAACTCTGGAGTGCAGTCAGGGTACCCGCTGAAATCGATCGAGTTCGCTGCTATGATGAGCCGGTCTGCGCCGAGACTCTCAGCGACCGATGCGCCGATGGCGAGGAAGACTATGTTTCTCCCGGGAACATACGTGCTCGGAATGCCTGATGAGATCTTCGACCTCGGCCTGCCCTTGGGGATGCTCATCGATCTCTGCGTGAGAGAACTTTTGAGGATACCGCCAATTCGCAGCGGCAGAACCAGATGCTTCTTCACATGATAGTATTTCGCGACCTTCCTAGCGCTCTCGATCTCCCGGATGTGCTTCTGCCCGTAGTCGAATGTTAGTGCCACGATTTCGTAGCCCTTCTCACCCGCGATCGCCAATGCGGTCGAGGAGTCGAGGCCGCCTGAAAGGAGCACGATAGCCCGGACCAAAACCAATCACCATCTCAGAGGTCCTTGCCTGTCCAGGCTCCCTGACCTCTGCCTTCGTCTACCCCAATCTCAATGTGCTTGACATTCCTAGGCAGGTCCACTCTCTCGAGCAAGCGCCTCAGCACGAAGTTGGCGAGCTCTTCAGCGGACGCTACCGCCACATCGAGAAACGCGCAGTCCTCCCGAGGGAAAGAGTACTCCTTCCCCCCAGCGAGGTATTTCACACTCGACTTGGAAAGCTTCACGGCAGGGTCCTTCTTTGGTACCAGAACCCGGTGGTCGAGCTCCGATGCGACCTCCCTCAGAAACTCCTTGACTCTGATGAAATCCATGATCACGCCATCCTTGCCCACGGTGCCCTCGATGCTAGCGTTTATGGCGTAATCGTGCCCGTGCAGCCTTCCGCACTTGAAATGACCCGGGATGATATGCGTCGCCGAGAAGGTGATCTTTGAGCTCCAGCCGTTGATTTCCAGCCTCATTGAACATAGGATAGCTCAGATGGCATTATAATAGTTTCACGCATGGGGCTGTGCCTTGGCCTTGGCCGCGACCAGGCCCGCAGCGAGATAGACCGAATCGGAGAAATCCTTCTTCGCCCTGGAGGTGTCCACGAAGACCTCCTTGAGATTCACGACAGGTGCGCCGTACGCCACGGTGCCCCCGACGAAGTGCAACGCCCTGAAAATGAGGTTCCCGGTCACTCCGCTGGGGGCGAGCACAAGGTCACACTCCTTCACCGCTTGCTCGATTAGGATCGTATAGTGAGTTGCATCGAGGCCTTCGCCTTTGAGCTTCGCGCAGATCTTCTCTCCGTCTTCGATGCTGAGCCTGATGTCCTCGCCGCGATGGAAATCCTCGACTCGCCCCTTCGACAGTATCCCGATCTTGGGCTTCCATCCGATTGGCGAGAAATACTCGACACTTGCCCTCACGATTGCGAGCCTCGCCTCGATGTCCTTCCCTTCATCGATCCCCACAGGAGTCAGGAGGAATGCCTTGCGATCGTGGTCTAACAGCACCGCGGTTCTCATGACCTCGTGGATGCCGAACACGTGTTTGATCTCCCTGAGGACATCTGTCGAGCTCATCGTCCCCCTGACAGCAGCGTCGATCCGGCCATGCTTGAGAGAGTAAACCAGGCCGTGCGGATCATCGAACCTGACCAGCTCGATCCTCCCGCCGTTCGACTTGATGAGCTTCTCTGTCGAGGAGAAGGCATCCGCTGCCAACCCGATCCCCACCTTGCATCCGCCCTTCTGTCCAGCCGCTAGTAGTCCCTCAACGTCGATCAATCAAGAGCCTCCTCAAAGCTCGTCCTCTGTCATCTGGTCGAAAGAATAGTTCTCCCACTTGCGCACGCCAAGCACGATCTCGAGTTCCTGGGGAGTGAGCAACGGCCTATCGTACATCGCTACATCGTCAATGGCGATTCTCGGACACGCAGTCGAGACATATGCATCGAACCCCAGGGACTTCAGTTTGTCTGGATCGAACTTGTCCATCATGAGGAGCACCGCGTCCTTCTTCTTCCATCGAAGGAGCTTCCTCAGCTCCCGCGCGCGCCTGAGCCTCCTCTGCCCGACCTTCTCGCCGATTATGATCCCGAAAGTCCGGGCGCGCTCTGCCTTCTCTATGACCGCGTGCCTCTGCCGGAGTATCTTGTCCAGCGCCTGATCGATCTCCCTCGGCTCTTCGAGATTCGGGTCCAGGACCACGACTTTCTTTCCGGTGGCGAGATGCACGCCCAGCGCATGGAATGTGCCGCTGGCAATAAGCAGATAGCTGTTGACATCCTTCATTATGGCCGTGGCAGCAGTATAGTTGCATCCGAGGACCTCGCCTGCGTGCGATATCCTGCTGTCCCCCTCACCAAGCTTGACTTTGATCCCCACACTTTCGAGGACCTCGATGACATCATCCAGCTCCTGCAGGTGTTGGGATATCACCAGGAGGCCAACAGGTTCCTGGAGCATCCCGACGGATTTCTTGAGCTGGTCCGTCAGAGGGACCTTGGATTTTGCAGGAACGAATATCACCGGCTTTGAGTATCGAAGCGATGGTATTGGGGAGTGACCGACATTGACAACTGCATCGACGAGGTCGAACAGGGAATTGGGGACATCGCACGCGCCGAAGCAGGGCTCAGCGACCACAACGACCTCAGCGCCTGCCTTGTTCTCGATGTCCTCAGCGAACTGGTAGGCTCGCTTCTTGAGCCCCTCGGGAACCTGGAGTGCGACGACCCTCGCCCTGAGACGCTTAATCTCGGAGATTGCGCTCATTAGGTCTACGTCGTACATTCCCGCCCAACCGTTCCTCGGGACCTGCTGGAGGGCCCGGCTAGGAGGGTACAGAGAACGGGAGTAAAAAACATTGTGCGGCTTCCAAGAGGAAAAGCCATCAGGCAGCTGATGCGGTCCCTCGCTCAATCTCGATGTAACACGGAGACGGAAGTTTGATTGCGGCTCTTTTGAGGGCGAGCTTTGCAGTCGCGAAATGGTTCTGCGTCGTCTCGAGAGTCATTATCTCCTGGTCTGGCCGGACCCTGGCTGCGGTTCCAACGGGCTTGCCCCACGCGTGCCTCATCCCTTCCGAAATACGGTCCGCCCCTGCGCCGGTTGCGATCTTGTTCTCCCTGAGGACGTTGTGCGGGTAGACTCTGATCTTGAGGTGGTAGCCCGTGGTCCCGATCTTCTTGGCGAGGTATCTGTTGGCGGATATACGAGCTGCCTCGAGAGCGATGTGCCGGATCTGGCACTGTTCGACGACCTTGAGCGTCATTCTCACCGGATAGTTCCCTCTGACGCCATGCTCGAACTGGGTTATCCTCGAGGCCGGGACGCCGCCCATGTATTCCCTGCGGCAGTAGGCCTGGCCCTTGATCTCCCTGTACATGCTTCCTGGCTTTCGAGACATCAGACCACCAGAGGCTTGTAGACTATCAGGTCAGCGGGATGAAGGTCGCCGTATTTAAAGCTCACCGACCAGG
>Ga0315282_10000121_pt1 | contig 153546 bp, 131 predicted proteins | sample YL17G07_20_MG_FD_203693 | JGI IMG/M metagenome (GOLD analysis project Ga0315282, IMG submission 203693) | Sediment microbial communities from Yellowstone Lake, YNP, Wyoming, USA - YL17G07_20 | ecosystem: Environmental > Aquatic > Freshwater > Lake > Sediment | place: USA: Wyoming | collected... | reverse complement strand
CTTAGGCGCGAGTCTCTTGTCTCTGTCGAGAAGATGTTCCCTGGGCGTCGCGGCCATGTCGTTCGCCCTGTTTGCGTTCGCGGCGAGCCTTCCTGTCCAGACTCCCATTGATCTCTATCAGGACATGGAGAGCGGCAAGGACGGCGAACCCCTGACGCCGGAACTCATGAGCGCCTCTTGCCACGGGGAGAGTGCTAAGTGGAGCATCTATGGGAACCTGTGGGTCTCGACGAAGAACGCACGAGCGCTGCCGGGGCCCGTGGTCGCCGGCGGGAAGACCCTTGCAGGCAGGGACGCGACCCGGACGTGGATGTTCAAGGACAGTGACGACCGAAATTACGCGGAGTGCGACTTCGCAGGACCGCATGCCGGCATCACCGTGGCCTGCTACTATACCCCGGGCGTGACGATACCTTTCGCCAACCAGTTCGACACCGTATCCCTCACCGGCACTCAGGCATTCGCCGTCCTTCAGACGAGAAATGATGACGGGACAGGCCCGTACCTTCGGGCGCACAGTTGCACTGAGGGATGGAAGACGACTTTCAGTCCCACGCAGATTAAGATCGTTCCGGGCAAGACGTACTGGGTGAACCTGCATTTTGATGGGAAGAAGGGCGAGACCTCCGTGGCCGCCTTCGATCCCGAGAACGGATTCGGGCAAGTAGGCGAAATGGCCGTCGCCCAATCATGGGCAGGCTCAGCCATGCGCCGGGTCGCCTTTGGACGGTATGATAGGCACGGCGACAACCCCAAGGCCGAAACGCAAAGCTATTTCGGCCAGATCGTGGTGGACTACGCCAAAGGCGCCTTCCCTCTTCTTCCACAGGCCGCCTCACCGGCCAAGCCCGGAGGTGCCGCTGATGGCCAATAGCGGCGGCCCGACCCGGGGAGACCGCTTCCCCCCGCAGCCTCAGGCGGGAAGAAAAGCCTGAAGTGAGGGGCGACTGGAGTCAGAGAATCGGCGCTTCCACTCTCCGGTTCTCTGTGTTACAACGCCTTGTGGGTCAACAACCGCGTTCGACCAGGATCCCGACTCTCGAACCGCATAGACGGAGTTTCCGTTCAATTCCGGAAAGGCCGCCCATGACACGCTACTCTCCCCGTCCCCTGCGTGACTGCCTGCCCGATCCGCATGCCGTGCGACCTCCGTCTCCGCTTGAGGTGTTGATCATCGCCGCGCTTCTTGCCGGCCTCGCCTCGACGGCCGCGGCGTGGGTGAAGAAGGGCTCGGTCTATACAACAGACGGCTCGCAAGAAGACGTGGCGGCTGCGATCGCCGACGCCAAAGGCGGCGACACGGTCATGCTCCCGCCAGGGACCTTCACCTATGGGGCCGACCAACATGCCCTCTACATTGATAAGCCCATCACCCTCGCCGGTTCCGGACGCAAGAGCACAACGGTCGTCATCGCCGACTCATCCGGCGTCTGGACCAACGCCGCGATTCGTCTCACGGGCGCGCCGACGGTCCGGGACTTTTCCATCACCGGCGCTTCGGTGGAGGCGCGTTCCCCGTTCGCAGCCGGCGGCGCGAGCGGCTGGCGCATCACGAGCATCGAATTCAATCAGGTGAAGTCCGGCTACTTCCTGTATGCGCACGGCTGTTTCGGCCTGGTCGACAACTGCACGCTCAATGGAGCGGCCGGGACCTCAGAACTCATCTTCACCCGCGGCCCGGCTGACGCCTGGCAGACCGACGACACCATCGGGACAGCGGACAACGTGTACATCGAAGATTGCACGTTCAACGGCAGCGGCTATGTCTGCGACATCAACAGCAACGGCAAGGCCGTCGTCCGTTTCTGCACAATCAACGGCCCCATGAAGGTGGACGGCCACGGCAAGGCCACGAACACTCCGGCCAGGGGCGTGCGCCACATGGAGATCTACCACAACGTATGGACGAACCCAAGCAAGTTCTGGTTGACCGTCGAGATGCGGGGCGGCACGGGCCGCATCTTCGATAACACCGCCGCCGGCGGCAGCTTCATGCTGCGCGAGTACGGCGTCTATGGCGCCTTCGCGAACTTCGGCAATCGTTGCCAGACCCCGAGGGATTACCCGATCGACGACCAGATCGGCACCGGCAAGGACCCCAAGGTGGGCGGTAGTGAGCCCATGTACATCTGGAACAACCGCATGACCAATGGGGAACCGTGGGAACGGTCGAACCGGAAGGCAAGCCCCGAGGCCATTGCCCTCTACGGCGGCGTGGACTTCTACGATTCGGATCTGATCGCACAGGACCGCGACTTCTTCCGCCAGGTCGAGCCCTTCGATGGTTCCAGCGGCATGGGCGTGGGCACGCGGGCCGAGATGGAGGCCATCAAACCCACACGCACCGGGGTCGGGTTCTGGGTAACTGACGAGGGCGACTGGAACGCCCTGACCCCCGGGCCGGATGGCAGGCTGTACACCTGGAACGGGAAAGCGTGGGCTCTGAAGTACACCCCGTATAAGTACCCCCATCCGCTCAGGGCCCGGGACACCACGGACGCGTCAACGTCACCCTGACGGGACACGAACGCAGCCGGAGCAGTGGACGTCACCAGTAGGGAGGCAGTCGCCGAAGTACTTGCGGAGGCATCGGCCGTGGCTATCTTTCGACGTGCCGTCAACCAGAACACGCCCACTGTACTGCGGTGGTAAGGGTCGGGCAACCGCATTCTGGCGTCCCCCAACTAAAAAGTTATGCCGACCATCGCGAGATAGCGGGCGATGGTTGTGAAGCGGACGAACGGCAAGGAGGCGTACAGGTCCATCTCGGCGTCACTGGATCGGAGGCCGGGGGCCCAGATGTCCTCCAGCATAGTCATAAGCGGCCGGCTCACGCCGCGGGCGATGGCCGCGTCCCGCATTTGCAGGAACTTCTCCCTGGTGCGCCATAGCTTGTTATGTCCGGTGAGGCTGCCGTTCTGAAACCGCCTGCCGTCCCCCGGGAAGGTGCTGTAACCCATGGAATCATGGCGGGGGATCATCGGTATGCTTGAACCGTCCACACCGACCCAGTCGGCCACCTCCTCGTCCAGGCCGGATTCGTAGCCGAAGGGCGCCCACTGCGTCCGGTTGACGACGGCCCTCAGGCCGAACGACCGGAGAATCTGAGGCATCTGGGCGTAGATCCCGTGCTCCTGGTTCATGTAGACGTCTATGTCTATACCAAGACACTTCTGGGTTGCTTCCAGGCCGTAGAGGAGTTGCCGGATATTGGCTTCGCCGCTGATGGTGAGGCTCAGGGGTTCGCTCCAAGTGCCGCCTACTATTTCGATGCTGCCATCCTTCAGGTACGGCTTGAGGGAGTCGATGTATTCGGGTTCGTTCTTGCCGATCGAGACCCAGCAACTCCCCCCGATCTCCCAAGTGCTCGTATAGTTGGGATATTTCGGCGACCTAACGCGCTGCATTTCGATTTCCATCGTGGGGGTATGCTTCTCGAGGGGCCTTACAAACCCGTCGTGATAGCCGGAGGAGAAATAGATCACGGCGTCTTTGGCGCCCCGCGGGATCGCTACCCTCTTTGGAGGCGCGGGCCTGAAGCGGTTTCTTCGCCGCCAGCCCTGCGGCGAACCCGTCAGAGATCTCACTTCGCTGCAAAGGCCGGGACCGTGCAGCGGTTCGGCCTTCCCCACGAGTTCGACGGTCTTTACCTCCCACGCGCGCATGGGGAAGGACGGTTTGATGGCGCCGACCTGCTTGAGGGCGTGCGAGCACTCCATAAGCGGCGTTTTTCCGTCCCCGAACCGAAGCGTGACCGAATCCGCCTGACCCGCCCATTCCCACAGGCGAACGTACAAGCGTCCGTTGCGTTCGAAGAGGGCGGTAGCGATTGTGGTGTTAGAGTCGAGGCGGACCAGGCCGACTTCGGGCGTTCGGGCGGCCTGACGGCCGCGGGCGAGCGCTGCGCCCGCAAGTGGGCGCGGGGCATCCGTGTGGTCGCGGCCGGGCCGGAGGAGGATCATGGGCCGCTGAAACTCGCGGGCGCGCAGGGGCAGTTTTGCCTTGCGCCAGTCGCCCCTGTACGGCATGAACCTGCAACGATGCGTTTGCAGCCCTTTCAACTCCTGTATTTCGGGTTTGCCGTACACGTAGCGTCTGGGCGCAAAGGCGAGCACGTGCCTGCACAGGGAGTCCTCTTCGATATAGCCGTAGCCCGACTGACCGACGTTGAAGTGCGCGATTCCATGGTGCTGGGCCTGGAGGGCCGCAAAATGCAGGCTTTCGACGGAGCGCGACCTGGGCGCCGGCCAGGTAAGAAAAGGCGAATTGACCAGCAGCCTTGTTTTCGCGTCCGGAACCTGCCAGTTCATGCAGAGCTTGCGCTCGTGCTGGAAATAGTGGGCCCGGCGGGGCTCTTCTTCGAAATCCTCCGCCTCGGGACCGAAGAAGCAGCCGTTGGCGTAATCGAAAGTGGTTTCGATGTCGAGAAAGGTCTCTGACGCGGCAACAGAGTGCACGAAGGAAACGTCGTTGATCCTGCCCTCCAGCCGGGCGAAGGCCCTCTTGCCGTCACGGCTGAGCCAGGCTTCCATTCTGTCGGGCTTTGCCAAGCGCGAGTCCCAAGTCTTGCCTCCCGCGTACATCGTGAGATTGCCGAGGAGTGCGCGGCCGCTGTCACCCCTGCCTATACGTGTTTCCAGGCAACCGTCTTCCCGCAGGCGCAGGTTGTAGGTTCCGGCCCTGAACCAGCCGTTCCACGGCGCGCCTCTATCCTCCTGCGGCTTCGCGAAAGCATCGTCCGCCTCGGCTACCGCATACCCAAAGGCGGGCACTTCGGCAATGCCGGCCGTCAGCGGACGCGACCAGGAGAGCGTGTTCAAGGCAATGGCGGGCCCGCCCACACGAGCGGCGATGAACGCGGCCGCTTCTTGCCGGACCTCGGCGGCGATGGCTGCGGCCTGGCCGCACCATTCCATGCCGGCTTCATCGCGCAGGCATACGTGGACGTCGTGGTTTTGTGCGTTGAGAAGCAGCATCCAGGCTTCGTCGAGCCGCTCCGAGGAACCGGGCGAGCCGAGCATGAAGGCCATGGCGGCGAGCGTTTCGGCGTCAAGGAGTGCGTTCTCGACCTCCTGCTGGATGATGCGCACCCGGTCGCCACGTATGCCCCACGGAAACGTGGACACGAAATCCTGCTGGGTCAGGTGGACAGATGGGATCGCGGTCCTGGCCCTTGAGGATTTGCGGGCAAGGGATGGGCTTGCAAGCTCCGGCATGGCGGCACCGCCGACGGGTGAGTTCTCTTTCATGGTAAGGGAGACCTTTCGCACGCCGCGTTCGGGCGGATCGTTGTGGACAGCATCAGGGAACGTCCCCACCGAGGCGGTGACACTGTACTGCGGTGGTAAGGGTCGGGCAACCGCATTCTGGCGTCCCCAATTGGAGTTGACTGACTTCGGTCTGCAAATTAGCATCTGAGGATTGCGGTGTGAGAACAGGACAAAGGAGAAGTCATGCGTTTGGCAAAGGTCGGCCTGGCGGCGTGTCTGGTGGCGCTGGTTGCGGTTCTGGCATCGGCACAGGAGGTCCCGGCAGTCGGGGAGCCGGTGCTCCTTGACGGGTTCGGGTCGTGGCGGATGTTCAGTGTACTGAAGCCCCCGGAGATAGCGTTCGACGACGGTCCGAGGGCGGCCCTCTACGCTCAGAAGCGTGATGGTGCCGATGACTACTGGTGCAACGCGGAGGGGCCGCTGCCATCGGCGGACTGGACGCAACCGGAGTTCGACGACGCCGGGTGGCTGCGCGGGCCGGTGGGGATGGGCTGTCGGGCGTCCTTCGTGTCGCGAGCATGTCTGCGGGGGAAGTTCCGGGTGACCGACCCGAGCACGGTGAAGGCGCTCAAGCTGAGGGTGACCTACCACGGCGGCGTGGCGGTCTACCTGAACGGGCACGAAGTGGCACGGAAGGACGTGGCCGCCGGGGCGGCGCTCGCTGAGGCGTACCCTCTGGAAGCCTTTGTAGGCGCAGACGGGGCCGCTCTGGCGACGGAGGAGGCGCACATCGCCACTACAGGAAGGAAAATTGACGACGCGGAGGCCCTGAGACGCATGGGGCTACGGGAGCGCACGCTGGAGGTGGAGCTTCCGGGGAGCCTCGTGCGCAAAGGGGTCAACGTGCTCGCCCTTGAGGTCGTGCGCGCGCCGTATCACAAGGTGGTGGATGAGAAGAAGGTAATGTGCTGGAACGGGGACCCAATGTACCCCATGCTCTGGAACACGTGCGAACTCGTGGACGTGCGGCTGGCCGGCGACGCCGCTGGAGTCGAACCCAACTCCGCCCGGCCGACGGGCTTGCAGGCGTGGAACAGCCCACTCCTGCGGAGGGATTTCGCCCTGGACCGGGGCGACACGTGCGAGACGCTGCGCCCGATTGAGATGGATGGCGTCCGCAATGGCATCTTCTCCGGGAAGGTGGTAGTCGGGTCGAATAAGCCCATCCGAGGCCTGAAGGCTGCCGCGAGCGAGCTAAGGTCGCAAGAGGGGGTGATCGCAGCTTCGGCGGTACGGCTGCGGTATGCGACGGCCTGGGGCGGAGAGTTCGGGATCTTCGAGTATACCTACGGGCTGCCCAGGGGGCCCAAAGGGGGGAACATAGCGTATCCGACGCGGGCGCAGGCGCTGGACATGCTGTTGGATGCCCCGGCGCCGGAGTATGCGGTGGCCGGAGCGGGAGGCGCCGCCGGGGCGGTGGCGCCCATCTGGGTAACGGTAAGCGTGCCGGAGGATGCCAGGCCCGGCAAGTACAGCGGGAAGGTTACGGTGAACTGCGAGGGCGAGAAGGCGCTGGATGTCCCGATAGAACTCAGGGTCGCCGACTGGAAGCTCCCCCAGCCCGATGACTTCCAGACCTGGACGGAGGTAATCCAGTCGCCGGACACGCTGCAACTGGAGTACGGGGTGCCGGCGTGGTCGGACAGGCACTTCGAGCTTATCGGCCGGTCGTTCCGCATGATGCGTGAGGTGGGAAGCAAGGTGCTTTATGTCCCGCTGATATGCTGCACCTACTATGGCAACGAGGAATCCATGGTCCGGTGGATCAAGAAGGGGGAGAACGACTACGACTTCGATTTCACGGTGATGGATAAGTATCTGGATGCGGCCCAGAAGAACCTGGGCCGGCCCGAGATCGTATGCTTCATCGTATGGGACGTTTTCATGATTCCTTCGAAGGATCTGTCGGTGGGCGGGGCTCACGGCGACATACCGGCAGACTTAAAGCGCTTTGGGGGGCGGGGGAAGGACTCCATGACCGCCCCGTGGGTGACAACGCTTGATCCGGCGACGGGCGAGTTGGGGCGGGTGGAGTTCCAGAACTACTTCACGGATGAGAACAGCAAGCAGCAGTGGAAGAAGCTGTTCGACGCAGTTCATGAGAGGATGAGGAACCGTGGTCTGGAGAACACGATGATGCTGGGTTGGTTCACGGACATTCGCGCGCAGATGGGCGAGCTGGACTTCTGGAAGGAGGCGGCTGGGGACCTGCCCTGGGTGTCGCACGCTCACTGGCAGGTATCCAGGGTAGCCGGAGGAATCATCAAGACGGGCTACAATACGAGCATCCATGACATCTCGCGGCCTGTTGATCCATCAAAGGGGCGCATGTACGGCTGGAAGAAGACTCCCGTTATCTGGGCAAAGCAGCTCCTGCGGCCGGGTTCGCGAGGGGAGATGGACATGCTCCCGGGGAGCATGTGGGGTTCGATGATGGAGATCTCCCTCGCCGGAGGCGTGCGGGGTTTCGGCCGTCTGGGCGGGGACTCGTGGTTCGTGCTCAAGGACAAGAGGGGACAGAGGGCCGCCCGCGTGTACGACAGATACCCCTGGGCACAGTGGAGCAACCTGAACCTGTGCTGCTCGCTGTTCGCCCCGGGACCGGAGGGTGCGGTGCCCACGGCGAATTTCGAACAGATGCGGGAAGGCATCCAGGAGTGCGAGGCGCGGATATACATCGAGCAGGCGCTCGCCGACAAGGCCAGGCTGGAGAAACTGGGATCCGATCTGGCCGGGCGCTGCCAGGCTGCTCTCGACGAAAGGATATTGTTCCAACTGCGCGGGGTGGCTAACTACACTACCTCCACCCACGGTTACACGGCTCCGTTCACCTGGTGGTTCCAGAACGGGGTGGCCGGGCACGCCTGGAGCCAGAGCGTGGGCTGGCAGGAGCGATCCGCCAGGATATACGACCTTGCCGCCGAAGTGGCCGGCAAGCTGAATCAGTAACGGCGGGAGTTGACCCTCCTGCGTCACACGGTTACCAGGGACGGGAATGACGCGGGACAACAGGGATCGGCTACTGCTTGCCGGGCTCTGCGATCTGCGCCATGTAGAGGACCGCATCGCCGGCGAACGGCGCGGTCATGGAAAGCCTGGTGCCGCCCGCGACCGGTTCGCCTTTATTCACGGCGCCGGTGGACGGGTTGAACCATTCCACGGCCAATGTTCCCGAGACACCCGAAAGGTCCACGGTGAGATCCGGCCCTTTCGGCACATACACCAGGAACTCCGCTCCGCGGGCTGCGGTATTTGCCAGGCAATAGTTCGAGGAGGCCAGGCCGCCCTGGGGGGTCATTGCGGCCAGGTTCATCCGATCCGCATAGCGCCGGGTGTAGCCCATGCTGATCCTCATCGTGTCCCAATATGGGTCGAGCTTCCCGTCCTGCGGCTTGTTGCGCCTGGAGTCATATTCAAGATAGGGGTCCATGAACAGGGTGCTGTTGCCGCGTGTAAAGTTCTTCCACACCCACGCCCTCTGGCCGTCGAAGCCTGCTTTCTGGAGCCCGGTGTAGTAGAAAGAGTGGTCCGTGTCGTTCAGGACCACCTTGCGTCCCTTTGCATCGGGCGGATCGGCGTTCAACCCGCCGTATGCGCCCGGTTGATTTTGGGTGCCACGTGAACCCGGCGATATCCAGTCGGCCGGGCTGTTGAAGAGGTCGTCGTTCGTGCCGCCCAGGAGGAACGTCATTCCTACGGGATGCTGCTTGGGCTTCGTGGCCTCGTACTCATGCACGAAGTTGACCACGTGCCTTTCCCATTCCAGGCTTCCGGGTGGTGAACTGTGGCACTCGTTAGCGACCTCGTATAACACGTTGTCCAGGTCGTTTACCGTATCCACTATCTTTCGGATATAGGCTTCCTGGAGTGCCGTTACAGCGGGGACCTTGAGGGAGTCGAAGTCCATGCCCTTGCCGGTCTTGTTCGGATCGCCGTCAACGCCGTTGATGTTGTTGTTCACGTTGAAGGGGTGCCCATCCCAGCACCACGGCTTCTTGGAGCCGGCGGGGCCGTTCCCGTCGAAGAACAGGACCGAAACGTAAATCCCGCGGTCCCCGGCCGCGATGACGCGCGAGCGGAGCCTGTCGAAGAACGCCTGGTCGAACTTGCTCAGGTCGAACTTAGGCTTGCCGTCGAGGGCCAGGCCCGGCCCGGTCCGCGGCCACGGGTGGGGCCCCGCCACGTACACCATCTGATCGTCGTATAGCCCGCCAAAGGAGTACTGGGTCAGTTCCTTTCTACGGAACCGGATGAAATTGTGGTTGTGGGCCTGGAGGAAGTCGAGATAGCCGTTGAAATCGAAGACGGGCGGAGGGTCGGTCGTACCCTGGTCATTCTGGTTCGACCAGGTTAGCGACCCCGTCAGGTAGATGGCCTTGCCCGTGCCGTCCGTGAAATAGCGCGGGTTAGCGGCCAGGACCTTGAGCGGCCCCTTGGCCGGCGCGACTGCCCCCGATGCCGGCAAGGCCGAAGACGCGCCGGCGCAAGCCGCTGATGCAACGATGCAAAGAGCCAGAATGACAAGACCTCCACCGACAAAAACTGTCATCGTGTGCATGTTTGCTCCGGGCTGGAAGAGAGAACCTGTAGCTTTGGGCCCTTCGGCAGGGTCCCATCGTCGGCAACGGGTGCGTCATTATACGTCACAGAGGGGAGCCTGCCAAACGCGGTGATCCCAGAGGCGCTGACTTGCCCGCCTTGACAACCTGGGGCACTGCCTATACCCTCAGTGGCGCCGAATTGCCATGGTCCGGATGCTGTGCGTGCTCTTGATCATACCGGGAGAGGAGAGCGTTGCATGGGTCGGCCACAGTTCATCTACATCCACGAATCCCACCTCGACCTCTTCTGGATAGGCGACTACCGCTACTGCCTGGAACGCGGGAGGCACGTGATCAAGCAGTACCTGGACCGATGCCTCGAGCACGAAGACGAGGCCTTCCTCCTTGAGACCGTCGTCTTCCTCGAGCACTTCCTGCGCAAGCACCCGGAATATGAGAGCGCCGTCAAAGAACTCTGGCAAAGGGGGCAGCTCGACGTAGGCGCCGCGTACGTAGATATCCTCGAGCACCTTGTTCTGGGCGAAAGCCACGTGCGGAATATCGTGAGGGGCAAGCTCTGGTGCCGACGCAAACTCGGCATGGACACGCGGCTGGCCTCCCACACCGACCTGCCCACCCTGATCCCCCAGGTAGCCCAGATTTACCCGAAGGCCGGCGTCCCGTACTACGTAACGTCGCGCAAGGTCTTCCCCAACGGCGCGATGTGGGTGCACCGTGCGCCGGACGGCACCACGATGCTTGTCTTCAACCATCCGCTCCATTACGACTTCCGTCCACTCATGCGCAATGCGGATGCATCCAACGAAGGCCGCGGCTGGGGCAAGCGCGTTGACCCGGACAAAGTCCTGGAGGGGTTCCCGCTCGGCAAGGTGGTTTTTTCGGCGGGCGCAGGGGACCAGGCGGACCTGGACTTCTTCTTAAAGCGGTACGGCAAGCCGGCACGGGAGTTCCTCGAGGAGTATCGGACGCTCTTCCCTGAGTTGGACTTCTCTTTCGGCGCCATCACGCCGGTGATGGATGAGTATGCGAAGGTCGCCGATGATCTGCCTCATCTGGAAGGGGAGATTCCCTCAGTATGGGGCCTCAGCTCTGTGGATCCCGACTTTCACGGGCGGGGTCGCCGGCTGGAAGGGGCGCTCCTTGCCGCTGAGATGCTCGACTGGATAGGCCGCTGGCATGGGCTGCCGCCCATCGCACAGGCGCGGAAGGAGTGGCACGGCACACTCTACGAGAAGCTATATTTCCTGGACAAAGACCCCATACCTCGGGGCGGCGAGCTGGAAGAACTTTGGAAGATGCACCTGTTCGTCTACGACCACAACTTCTCGGGCAACTACGCACCCCAGACGCAGTTCGACAAGCGGTGCATCCAGGAGCGGGCTCTGTCGTATGCTGAGGAGATGGTCGGCCACTACATGGATTGCATGGCTGGCCCGGGGGACGGGCCGCGCTTGCTGATACTGAACCCTCTGAACTGGGAGCGCCGCGAGCCAGTTGAGGTAGCGCTTCCGCGCAGTATGGTGGGCGGCGGTCTCCGGCTGGAAGATCCCTCCGGCCGCGCTGTACAGTGGCAGGCTGCGCCGGAGGCCGAAGCAGATGGTGAAAACGCCCTCATCGTGCTTGCTCCCTCTGTTCCCGGTGCCGCTTATACGGTGCTGGCCGTGGGCGATGGGTGCAGCGTGGAGCGCCCGGAGGCAGTGGCATGTGACGATGGTCAGGCAGTATGCATTGGCACGGACCGCCTTGAAGTCGCGGTGGACAAGCGGACGGGCGCCGTTACGACTCTCAGAGATAAGAAGACAGGCGCGGACTGGGGCGGGCCGCACGTGGGGAGGCTCTATGCCGCGCGAGAGTTAGCGAGTGACGTGCCGCTCAACGTTGACGAAGGCGCGCCGCTCGCCGAGGAGACCGTGCAGAGCGTGGAATTGTCGGCGGTCGGGCCGCTGTTCGGAATGATCACGATCACCAAGTCCATCCTTAAGGCTCACGTGAGGCAGGACATCGTGGTATGGGGGCAGGGCATAGACGCGGTGGACATGAGGACAACCGTGCTGTGGCACGGCCAGCACAGAGTCCAGATGCGGCAGTGCCTCCCGACGGCTGGCGGGAAGGAGGACGTGTTTTACGGCACGCCGTTCTACGGCAATAACTGGCGTGGGGTTCTGCCCGGCAGCGGCCCGCGAAACCCCGACGAGATGGCCTCCCGCGAGCTTTGGGATGACTACCGTGAGCTACAGCTATGGGTGCACCAGAAGCGCCGGGACTCCGCCCTCAGCATGTCTTCACTTCATGCCACGTACCACTGGGGCAAAACTGGATTCGAGGCGGTCCTGATGCGTACCACGCCCAGCGGCGCCGACAATCGCTTCTACTGGGAGCACACCGGCCGCCGCCAGTACGCTTTTCGATTCCGGTTCACCGAGCAGGACGCGCCCCTCAGCCTGCCGACACGCATGGGGCACGAAGCAATGCGCCCCCTGATCGCGCGGCTCGCGCACGGAAAAGGCGACGGGGCCGTTCCTCTTGCCTCGCCGTTGATCAGGCTCGACAGCGAGGGCCTGATCCTGTCAGCCGTCTATCCCGACGGAAATGACATGGTTCTGCGGTTCTTCGAGGCGGACGGAAAGCGTCGCAAGGCAACCGTACGAGTTGCGCTGGCGGAGCGGCTGGAGCGCGTTACGCTTCTGGGTGAACCCATCGAGGAACTGCCGCGAATGTCCGAGGGCTGGGCCATCGAAGTGGGACCTTATGAGATCGTGACGTTGCGGGCAACACGGTAGTGTGGAGGGGAACGGGCAGCCGCTGACAGGAGGAGCGAATTGCACCCAAGCCCCGATCATCATGACGGGCAGGCAAACCTCGTCTATTTGAATCCGCGCTGCTCGACGCTTATCATGATCGTTGGGCGTCAATGGAGCGCTGCGAGCGTTTTGCTCACGCCGACGAGTCCCGCGGGTGTATTCCCGGCCACCTCCTCACAGAACCCCTCCGACAGGGGTCAGAGAGCCAATGCATCATCTTGACGAGCTTGAGAACAGAAGCGTTTACATAATCCGAGAGTCCTACCACCAGTTCAGGAACCTGGGTGCGCTGTGGTCTGTGGGCAAAGACTCGACGACGCTCATCTGGCTGTGCCGGAAAGCATTCTTCGGCCGAATCCCGTTCCCGGTGATTCACATAGACACGGGACGGAAGTTCCGGCAGATGTATGAGTTCAGGGACAAGTGCGTGCGCAACTGGGGCCTCAAACTCGTTGTCGCGCGCAATGACAAGGCCCTCGCGGCGGGCGTGAACCCGAAGGTAAACAAACTCGACTGCTGCACGCAGCTTAAGACGCTCGCGCTCAGGCAGTGCATCGCCGAGCATGGTTTCGATGCGCTGCTGTTAGGGATACGGCGGGACGAGCACGGCATTCGGGCCAAGGAACGCTACTTCTCGCCGCGCAATGAGGAGTTCCAGTGGAATTACGAGGACCAGCCGCCCGAACTCTGGGACCAGTACACGAGCAAGGCTGATGAGGAGACCCACATCCGCGTCCATCCCCTGCTGCACTGGCGCGAGATTGACATCTGGCGCTACATCCAGCGCGAGGGCCTCGAGGTGAATCCCCTCTACTTCTCCCGCAACGGGAAGCGCTATCGCAGCCTTGGCTGCGAGACTTGCTGCGAGCCGATCGTGTCCGAGGCCGCCACGGTGGATGATATTGTCGCGGAACTCCTCACGACGAAGGACGCCGAGCGGGCCGGCCGCGCCCAAGACAAGGAAGACGCCTACACTATGCAGAAGCTTCGTTCGCTCGGCTACATGTGAGGGGATATGGAGCCCGAAAGCCTTGCATTTGTGATGGTCGGCCACATTGACCATGGGAAGTCCACCCTCATCGGACGCCTGCTGGTGGACACCGAATCCCTCCCTGACGGGAAGCTTGAGGAGATAGAAGCGGCCGCGCGCGCCGACGGGCGGAAGCTCGAGTTCGGCTTCATCACGGACCACCTGCGCGAAGAGCGCGAGCGCGCGATGACGATAGACACCGCCCAGGCCTTCTTCTCCAGCGGTGCCAGAGACTACGTCATCATAGACGCCCCCGGCCACAAAGAATTCATCAAGAACATGATCACGGGCGCTTCCCAGGCAGCGGCGGCCGTCCTGATTTGCAGCGTGGCTGAAGGCATCCAGGAGCAGACCAAGCGCCATGCCTACGTCCTGAGACTGCTGGGGATCGAGCAGGTCATCGTTGCCTACAACAAGATGGACCTGGTGGGCTATTCGCAGGCGCGCTTCGGGGCAGTCAAGCAGGAGCTGGATGAGTTCCTCGGCCGGCTCGACGTAAAGCCCGCCGTCGAGGTGCCGATCAGCGCGAGCAACGGCGACAACGTCGTGCATCGTTCTGAGAACATGCCGTGGTACGAAGGCCCGGCCGTGCTCGAGGCTCTGGACCGCTTCAAGAAGATACCCCCGCCGACAGCAAAGGCGCTTCGCTTCCCTGTGCAAGATATCTATGAATGGCCTGAGACCGGCCGCATCGTGGCGGGCCGGGTGGAAAGCGGGACCCTGCGTAAGGGACAGCGCCTGCGCTTCCTCCCAGGCGATGACCTCAGGACCGTCCGGCAGATCAAGCAGTTCGGCAAGAGCGACCTGGCCATCGCGGAGGCCGGTCAGTGCATTGGCATCCTTCTTGACGGGGACGGCCTGCGTCGCGGCCAGGTAGGCTGCCCTGAAGGCGACAGTCCCTTCCTGACCAACCGCTTCCACGCCAGCGTCTTCTGGCTCTCGCCTTCGGCCCTCGACTTGCGCGCCGGCGGGGAGGAACTCACCTTCAAATGCGCCACCCAGGAAGGGCCCTGCCGCGCCGCGGCTATCCTTGAGCGGATAGACTCAAGCACCCTCGAACGCCTGCCCTGTGAGGACAGCCGTCTGGAGCATACGGAAGTCGGCGAACTGCTGATCGAGACGGCTGCGCCCGTTGTGGTCGAATCCTTCTACGACGTGCAGGAATTGGGCCGCTTTGTGCTCGTCAAAGGCCGCGACGTAGTGGCTGGCGGCATAGTCACCCGGCCTGCCGGCTGAGTCCCCGTCCTCCCTCGGGGTGCAACGACCATGAGGTTTCGTCTTGGGAAGTCCAGGCGCATTGTCGGCATCGGCCTCGACGGGCTCCCCTACACCTTCGCAGAGAAGCTCATCTATGAAGGCATGATGCCCAACCTGCACAGGCTCGCCGAGCGCGGCGAGATGAAGCAGATCAAGAGCGTCTACCCCCCGGTCAGCGGCGTGGCGTGGTCGGCTTTCCAGACCGGCAAGCAGCCCGCCGACTTCGGCGTCTTCGGCTTCGTCGAGCTTAAGCCCGACTTCGAGCTGTACCTGCCCAACTACACCGATCTGAAGTGCGAGACCATCTGGGAGCGCCTGAGCAAGGCCGGCAAGAAATTCGCGGCACTGGGCGTTCCGATGACATATCCGGCGCCGTCCGTGAAGGGCTTCCTGGTGAGCGGCTTCCCCACGCCGGCCCTCGACGAACGGGCCGTGTCAAACCGCGGAGTGCTCGACCAGCTCCTGGGCATGAAGTACGAAGTGGATATAGACCCCACGATTGCCGCCGAGTCGCCGGAACGCTTCAAGGCCGACCTGAAGCGCGTCACAGAAGCGCGCTTGAACGCTGCCCGCGCTCTCCTGAAACAGCAAGAATGGGACTTCTTCTTCCTCCACGTCATGGACACGGACCGTTTGCATCATTTCCTATGGAAGGCGCAAAAGGAGGGTTCCGGCGAGGATTCCGCCTACTTCTGGGATTTCTATAAGAAGATGGACGACTTCCTCGGCGACGTCATATCCATCTGCGGCGGCGACGCGAAGGTCATGATCTTTAGCGACCACGGTTTCTGCGAGCTGAAGTGGGAATTTCAGGTCAATCGCTGGCTCAAAAACAACGGCTACCTCGACTATGAAAACGAGCCGGAGAAGGGCTACAAGGCCATCAAGGACGGTTCGCGCGCCGTCTCCCTGGTCCCTGGCCGCATCTACATCCTCCGCGAGGGCAAGTGGCAGCGCGGCGTAGTCACCGAGAAGGAATACGATCCGCTGCGCAAGGAGATCATGGACAAACTCCGGGCGATCACGCATCCTGAAACCAACGAGGTCGTCTGCAAGCAGGTCATGAAGAAGGAAGAAGTGTTCAGCGGCCTGTACGCGGACGCCGCCCCTGACATCTTTATTGACCCCTGCAACGGCTATGACCTGAAGGCGAAGCTCGAGGCCGGGCCGCTCTTTGAGAAGGGCCCCCGGAGCGGCATGCATACCTATGATGATGCTATGCTCCTCGTCGGCCGTGACCTTTCCAGCATCGCCGACGCGAGCAACATTGCGGATGTCGGCCGCCGCGTGGCGAAGTATCTCCTCTGAGCGTCTCGCTTCGCTCCTGCCGCTGTTCTTGGTGTTTCTCAGCGCACTCTGTGTCTCGGTGGTGAAAAGAGCTTTTGGAGCAGGTGCCGATGAACGACACGCTGAGACGATGCCTGGAAGACCTGGAGCAGCGTATCAGCCCTGACGAGGAGGGCCGTCTGTTCGGCGAATGGGTCCAATTCTCTGAGGGCGGCTTTCAGGGCGACATCTTCTCTCCGCGCCGCCGCCTCGCGCCGCCCGCGTTCGATTGGCCCTCCGTCTCGATCAACGCCGCCCTCGGCGACTTTGACGCCATGGCCCTCCGCCAGTTCGGCGAGTGCTCTCGACATCTCACCCGAGGCGATGGCCTGATCCTCAACGTGCGATGCGACTATGGCTCCAGCATCCTGCCCTCGCTTTTCGGCGCGGAGCCCTTCATCATGGACGAGGAGGCGAACACCTTGCCCACGTCTCTGCCGCTCTCCGGACCGGGTGCTATCAGGAAGCTGCTAAACGAAGGAGTGCCGGACCTGCGCCGAGGGTACGGGAGCCAGGTTCTTGAGATGGGCGAACGCTATATCGCCATGGCAGGGGAATACCCCAACGTTGCCCGCTGGATACACGTATACCATCCTGACTTTCAAGGCCCGATAGACGTCGTCGAAGTGCTTTGGGGCTCCAGTGTCTTCTATGCCCTCTACGATTCGCCCGAACTCGTCGAGGAGCTTCTCGAACTCATTGTGCCCACTTACGCCGCCTTCATGCGCGCCTGGCAAGAGATTGTGCCCTTTGAGGACGGCTACGCAGTACATTGGGGGCTCCTCCACAAAGGCCATATAATGTTGCGCGACGACTCCGCCATGAACCTCTCGCCCGAGATGTTCGACAGGTTCGTGCGCCCGTACGACCAGCGCCTGCTCGACGAATTCGGCGGAGGCGCAATCCACTTCTGCGGCCGCGGCGACCACTTCATCGAGAGCATGTCGGAAAATGCCGGCCTCCATGCCGTCCAAATGTCTCAGCCGCACCTTAACGATCTGGAAGTGATCTACCGCCACACGGTGGACAAGGGCATCAAGCTGCTCGATCTCAGCCGCTCTGCCGCTGAGGCCGCCCTCGCCCACGGCCGCCCCCTCCACGGCTGCGTCCATTGCGCCTGACGTTCGGCGTCCCTGCAACGGGCCGCGTTTCAGTCGCGCTACCACGCTCAAGCAGCCGCAATATTGACCTCGCCCCCAAGGGGCGGTATAGTCGAAGGTAGGGGGTGGGGCGTGTGAGCAAGAGCCCCAGGGGGAAGACGAATTCAGCTGTCCTACTCGTTGCCGCCATGTACGGCACACAGTCAGGAGGCAGGCTATGAGGATGTCGCGAGGTCTCACGCCAATTGTTCTGTTGGGTCTCGTCCTGCTCGGCGGCTACGGACGCGCTGCCGACACGCAAGCTGCTCAGCCTTCAGAGAACACAGGAGCCAGGGCAATGGAGGAAGCGACTTTCGCCGGCGGATGTTTCTGGTGCATGCAACCTCCGTTTGGGAAACTCGCCGGCGTCACCAAAGTGGTGGCGGGCTATGCCGGCGGCACCGGCAAGAATCCCACCTACGAGGATTACGCCGAGAAGGGCTACGTCGAGGTCGTCCAGGTCACCTACGATCCATCTCAGATCAGCTATCGCCAGTTGCTGGACGTGTTCTGGCGGCAGATGGACCCCACTGACGCGGGCGGACAGTTCGGAGACAGAGGCCCGCAGTACCGTCCAGCGATCTTCTATCACAATGACGAGCAGAAGCGGCAGGCGGAGGAGTCCAAACGCGAACTCGCAGCGTCCGGAAGGTTCGCAAAACCCATCGTCACGGAGATCATCAAGGCTTCCACTTTCTATGCGGCGGAGGACTACCACCAGGACTACTACAAGAAGAACCCGATCCGATACGAGTTCTACCGGACCCTCTCCGGCCGCGATGAATTCCTGGATAAGGTCTGGGGCCGGGACAGGCATAAGCCGGCCGCGACGCAGAGCGCCCAGGAATTTCGAAAGCCGAGCAAAGCAGAGCTCAAGAAGAAGTTGACCCCGTTGCAGTACAGGGTAACGCAGGAGGACGGCACCGAGCCGGCGTTCAAGAATGAATACTGGGACAACCATAGAGAGGGCATCTACGTGGACATCGTCTCCGGAGAGCCGCTCTTCTCCTCGCTCGACAAGTTCGAGTCCGGCACCGGCTGGCCGAGCTTCACCAAGCCGCTGGAAGCGGGAAACATCGTGGAGAAGCCGGACAACACGCTGTTCACGAAGCGCACGGAGGTGCGGAGCAAGCACGGCGACTCTCACCTGGGGCACGTCTTCAAGGACGGCCCTCCTCCGACCGGCCTCCGCTACTGCATGAACTCCGCGGCCCTCCGCTTCATCCCCAAAGAAGACCTTGAAAAAGAAGGTTACGGCCAGTACAAGAAGCTTTTTGAGAAGTAGTAGTCACCTCTTTGTGGCGGGTGCGTGAACTTGCCGAGCCGAACGTGCCCCTATGGCGGATGACCGGGCAGAGCCTTGCTGCGACATCCGCTGGCCAGGCACCTGATTTCCCCCCTGACGCCGGTTCGTTGCCGGGACCGCTGCATTGTGTTATCCTGCTCGCCTAAGTCCGGTTTGTTGGGGGAGTTCCGTCCAATGGGCAAAGAAGGCCTCAGACGAGAAGACCTGGCCCGACTCCTGAAAAGCGTTGCGCTGCTCGAAGGGGATTTCACGCTCCGCAGCGGACGCAAGAGCCGCTACTATTTCGATAAATACCGCTTCGAGACGAACCCCGGCCTGCTGCGCGCCGTCGCACACGAACTTGCAGCCATGCTCCCAGAAGGAGTTGGCCGGCTGGCCGGCGCGGAACTCGGGGGCGTGCCCCTGGCCACGGCCGTCGCCCTCGAATCCGGCATCCCCTTCGTGATCGTTCGCAAGGAAAGCAAAGGCTACGGCACTGAGAAGCGCATCGAAGGTGAGATGCACGCAGGCGAGCACGTGGTGCTGCTCGAAGACGTAGCGACTACCGCCGGCGCCGCCTTGAAAGCCGTCGAAGCCCTGCGCGAAGCGGGCGCCGGCAAGGTGTCCGTCCTGCTCGTCCTGGATCGCGAGGAAGGTGCCGCCGAGTCCTTCGACGAAGCCGGCGTCTCCTACCGCGCGCTCTTCACCGCCCGTTCGCTCGGCATTGACTTCGGCGGCTCAAAGGAGAAGGCATGACCCCGGAACGCCCCGTTAGGAGCGCCGACGCCGGCTACGTGTCGCCCTTCGTTTCGCGCTGGGCCAGCGCCGCAATGCTCGATAACTGGAGCGACCTGAAGAAGTTCCGCACCTGGCGTCGCCTGTGGATCGCGCTGGCCGAAGCCGAGAAGGAGCTTGGCCTCAGCATCACGGACGAGCAACTCCGCGAGCTGCGCGCACATGCAGACGACGTCAACTTGAGCGTCGCCGAGGCCAAGGAGCGCGAGATCCGCCACGACGTCATGGCCCATGTCTTCGCCTATGGCGCGCAGTGCCCGAAGGCGCGCGGCATCATCCACCTCGGCGCCACAAGCGCCTACGTGGGCGATAATGCCGATCTGATCCTCATGCGCGACGGCCTGAAGCTGTTGCAGGCGCCGCTCGCTGCGGCCTGCCGTAACCTCGCCGGCCTTGCCGGGAAATACCGAGGCCTGCCGTGCCTCGCCTACACGCATTTCCAGCCCGCGCAACTGACGACCGTGGGCAAGCGCGCGTGCCTCTGGCTTCAGGATCTGCTCCGGCCGCTCGAAGCGATAGCCGCGCTCGCCCGCGACCTCCCTTTCCTCGGCGCCAAGGGCACAACCGGCACGCAGGCGAGCTACCTGGCGCTCTTCGATGGCGACCACGCGAAGGTCAAGAAGCTTGACCGCAGGATTGCTGCAAAGATGGGCTTTGTTTTGACCTTTCCTGTGACTGGTCAGACCTACCCGCGCGCGCTCGACTATCAGATCCTCTCGACGCTGGGGCTCGTGGCCGTCGCGTGTCACAAGATGGCGGGGGACATTCGCCTGCTCTCCGGCCTGCGAGAGATCGAAGAGCCTTTCGGCGAGAGACAGGTCGGCTCCTCAGCCATGGCCTACAAGCGCAACCCCGTGCGCTGCGAGCGGATGGCCTCGCTGAGCCGCTTCCTGCTGAACGCGGTGCAGAACGCGGCATTCACCGCAGCCGACCAGTGGCTCGAGCGCACGCTGGACGATTCCGCGGTGCGCCGGTTGGCGCTTCCGGAGGCCTTTCTCGCTGCTGATACGATCGCCCACCTTGCTGACAACGTTACGGGCGGCCTGGTAGTCAACGAGCAGGTCATTGAGCGCAGGGTGCGGGCGGAACTGCCTTTCATGGCCACGGAGAACGTGCTGATGGCCGCCGTCAAAGCCGGAGGGGACCGCCAGGAGCTGCACGAGCGCATCCGGCGGCACTCGATGGCTGCTGCCGATCGAATCAAGAACGGCGACGGCGAGAACGACCTGAGCGAGCGCATTCGGAAGGACGACGCGTTCTCGGCCGTGCGCCGGGAGCTGGACAGGCTCCTGGAGCCGCAGTCCTTCGTGGGACGCGCCCCCGAGCAGGTTGACGAGTTCCTCCGCGAGGTTGTGGAGCCGGTCTTGGCGCAGTTCCCGGCCTCCGGCGCGCCCGAAGCCGGGCGGCTCGAACCGCGGGTCTGAAGGCTGCCCGGGATTGGCCGGCGCGGGAAGTTAGAAGGGGAGATTGCGCGACAATGGCCGTGATGCTCGATGACGAGAAACGCCGCAGGAAGTGGATCTGGGGCTGCACCGGCGGCTGTCTGGGCTTCCTGTTGGCGGCCCTTCTCCTCGCCTACATCATCGTGCGCGTGCTGATGCGGCCCGTGCCGATCGTCCCGCCTGAGACCTTCATCACGCCCGAAACGGAAGCCTTCGTAATAGCAAAAGTGGCACCTGATGACCCCCTGATGGTCTCCGCGGCTGCCCGGCTTGCGCTTCTCCGCGGCTTCCTTGAAAGGCTGCCTACCCGGCGAGGCGCCCCGCTCCAGATGAACGCCGAGCGGATTCGCGGGCTCGTATTGCAGACAGCGCCGCTGCAGATGGTTGCAATCCTTCAGCCCGGACACGGGAAGGAGCCCTTTGAGCGTGGCGTCGCCTTCTCAGTCTTCAGGGGCAGCCGCCTTTACGGGCTCGCAGTGCGCTCTTATATGGAGTCCGCTTCGGGAAGAAACCAGGGCAACTTCGAGAGATACCGCGAGGCGCTGCTCGTCGCCTCCAGGCCCGGCGGCGCCATGGGGCTCATTGAAAACAACTATATGGGCGCGGACACCGATGCGATGATACGGCAATGGGTAGACGCGATCCTGCAGCGGCGGGCGCTCGAAGCGCAATCCCCAAAGGGACAGGCCCCTCCGGCGGAGTTTCGGGCCGGCGGCCAACTGAGGGCCGCCTACCGGCGACTGGACCCGAAGCAACCGGTCCTCTTCGCCTCTCTTAACTCGCGGCAGGAACTGCTGGACCTGCTGGCGCTTATGCCGGCAGGCCGGGCGCGCGACCTGCTCTTCGCCGCGGGGTCGGCTTCCGACAGAGTCCTGAGTCTGAGCGGAGAGCTGACGGGCCTCAACGACCGCGACGCGGCGTTGACGCTGTTCTTCCAGTGCGCGGACACGGCTTTTGCAGCGCGCCTTCAAGCCGCGCTGACGCAGATCGCCGCTGAGTTCGCCGACACGTCGCCCCTGCGCGAGGTCAAAGCCGAGCAGTCCGAGGGCGCCGTGGTCAAACTCGATGCGCGCATTGAAGGCATTCCCGACAAGGTCGCAGAGCTGGCCACGTACCTCTCCCAGGGGCGGCCCCAGCCGGTCAAGTGAGGCCGCCTGCGGCCTACTCCCCCATCACTTTCACGATGAGCCGCTTGGGCCGCCGGCCATCGAACTCGGCATAACAAGAGCCTCTAACAGAATGCCCCGTGGCGGCGACGGAGCGGATTCGGCCGCAGGCCAAGGAGCGAGGGCGCAGCGCATAGGAGTCCAATGCGTCAAGCCCGAGCGACACCGGCATGGGGCGGAAGCCGCCCGTCCCTTCGGGTTGCGCCTCGGGCTGGATGGATGCAAGCAAAGGCGACGACGGCGTGTCCCCCGTACGGCGGAGTCACGCAAAGCGAGGCGACTTTGCGCAGTCCGCCTGAGGCGGACCTCAAGGCCAAGCCCGGCGACGGGCAGGGCAAGACCTATGACGCGATTGCCAGCAACTACCGTTCCGACCATTGGCCATACTGCCGGACATGAAAGGGGCGTGCAGCATTGCCGACGGCGCTGGGCTGTGCAGGGACTTGAAAGGGGATCCGTCCTGAACTTCGAGGCTGAGGAATGACAATCCGTCGGACAGGTCGCGCGGGCGGCCGGATGCTTGTCGGGCGCCATATTGCCAACAGCCCCGGCCGGGGACTGTCCATTCCCCCCGCTACTCCCGTCCCGCCTACCCGCGCCTCCCTCCACTTGCGGCGGCCGGCCCAGTGAAGTAATATCGCATTGTCATGTGGCCAGCGTCGGTACAAGATGCCACACTGGTCCAGCAGTCCAGACAAGCTATGTGGGCTCGCAAGATGACAATGCCCTCCTCCGAGCCTTCGCCCGACAGGTCCTCCAGCCTAAACATAGCTACATCCAGCACCACCTGTACTGCCTCCAGCGTCGTAGTGAGCTTACCTGGGCAGCCGACCTGGGAGGAACAAGCTGGTTCCCGTTTCGTGTCCCCGGTGTGCTTCGTCATTCGTAACCGGCGCTCGCATTGGGACAGGTGGTTCGTCCGAGAGGTCAAGATAGCCTGCGATCCGACCCTTGACACCCGCTATGACGAGACCGAATTCCGAGGAGAAAGCCTCTTTGCCTGTGTTCACTCCTCCCTCAAGTACGCCAGTTTGGTAACGTGTCTGATGGACGCTGTAAGTCTAAACTGCGCCTATGAGATCGGCGTCGCGCACGCACTCGGCAAGCCAGTTGTCCTGATGCTGCCTCTCGGCGGCACCGTGGACGTGCAAAGGTACTACAATGACTCGGACGGTAGCCGCCCTCTGCTTAACCCTCCGATCGACATTGACAGAGACTTCTCTGACGTTAAGGGGGTGGTTAGAGTCAACATCGATATGGACGACCCCGACGCCGTGAGACAAGCCCTCCATGAGCAGTTCACTAAGACCGGTCCGGGCCTGGAGTCCATAAGCTCCAGCATTCTCCGGTGCTGGTGCGCAACCATAGACGAGAACTTGGGGCACATGGAGGATGGCGTGAAAGCCCACGGTATTGCCAGCTCTGTCAAACGGCTCCAGCTTGGGACGCCACTTCTCGAACAAAACGAACATAGGGCTCTGGTTGAACACATAGGTAACGCAATGCGTAGTCGCAGTTCCTGACGCCACGATGGTCCCCGTAGGAGACCGCCATGTCACGCACGAAAGCCGATGTCCTGACCGAATATGCGACATTCCTTGCGCAACAAGGTGACGCCGCGCAGGCAGAGGAGCGCTATAAGGAAGCCCTTGCCATCGATCCGCACCATCTTATCGCTCTCAACAACTACGCCGTTCTTCTCTCCGACCAGGGCCGCTATGCGCAGGCGGTCGAACACTGTTCACGCGCCATCGAAGCCAAGAGTGATTACGCCGACGCCTACAGTAACCGCGGCCTCGCTCTTTACAGCCTTGGTGACCATGCGGGCGCTGTCACTGACCAGCTTCGCGCGCTCAGCATCCGACCGGATTTCCCCGAAGCTCACAACAACCTCGGCATTCTGCTTTTTGAAGAGGGCAAGATCCCGGACGCCATCAAGCACTACGAAGCGGCCCTCCGCCTGCGGCCCACGTTCAGCCAAGCACTCAACAGCCTTGCAGTCGCTTGGTTCCAGTCTGGCGACATGAAGAAAACCGAGGAGTGTCTGAAACAAGCCTTGGAGCTATCGCCCCGCTATATCGACGCCCACCTTAGCTACGCTAAGCTGTTAGCAGCCACAGACCGACCCGACCAGGCCAAGCAGCACTACGAACAAGCCGTGAAGCTCGCACCTCAGCCCCCAGAAATCCCCTTCTGACCTGGCCTCAGTCCATTGGGCGTGAAGGGCCGACTCCGTCCCCCAGCGCCCCCGGCTTATCAAACGACCCCCCGGATAGGGGCGCCTCTACCGCGCAAAATCCGGGCGCAGGCCCGCAAGGCACTTAGCCACGTGTAAGCCCCAGATAATCGCGCTGTAGGTGCGAAAAGCCGCTGATAGCTCGCGATGTTTGGCCCGATTCTCAGCCCTGTGCCCGCAGGACGCAACGCCGCGCGAATTGACAGTCCCGGACACCGCAGTTAGAATCCGCACGACACGGCCGGACCGCACAGGGAACTGGATGGATGATAATAGTTGCATTAACTGACATTCACGGCCGCACGGAGCGCCTGAGCGACCTGACCGACGAACTTGCGGCAGCAGACCTGCTCCTCCTCTGCGGCGACCTGACGAACTTCGGGCGAGCGCCCGAAGTTGAGGCCGTCCTGGCGGCGGCGCGCAGTCACAACCCGCGCGTGCTGGCCGTGCCCGGCAACTGCGACCATCCCGATGTGGCAGCCTATCTGGTCCGGGAAGGGGTCAGCTTGCACGCCGCACACGTCATTGTGAACGACGCCGCAATTCTCGGCCTCGGCGGTTCGCTCCCATGTCCGGGCCGAACCCCGAACGAATTCACCGACGCCGAGCTTGCATCCTTTCTGTCCCAGGCCGCGGCCGGCCTGAGCCACGACATGCCGTGGATTCTGGTTTCGCACCCGCCGCCGCGCGACACGGCCGTTGACCGCGTGCGCAGCGGAATGCACGTGGGCAGTCATGCGGTGCGGGCCTTCATCGAAGATCACAAGCCCGTCGTGTGCTTCACAGGCCACATCCACGAGGCTTCCGGCATGGACTCCATCGGCCCGACGAAGATCGTCAACCCCGGCCCCTTGCACATGGGGCATTACGCCTACGCCGAAGTGGGGCGCGCGCTCGACCTGGTCGAGATCCGCGGGCCGCGTTGACGAGCCGCGTGTCGGCATGGAGCGGCTTACGCGTGCGGGGAAAAACGCTGACATCATTGCGCGATTTGTCGCGGTAGTGTAATCTTTCAGCGTCGCGTGTCGGCGAACAGGCTGACGCCTTCTACCAGAGGATGGGTGCGCCGAGTAAGAGCCCCTGACAGAATGCCCCGTGGCCCCGACGGAGCGGATTCCGCCGCAGGCCAAGGAGCGAGGGCGCGGCGCATAGGAGACCAATGCGACAAGCCGGAGCGACACCGGCACGCGGCGAAAGCCGCCCGTCCCTTAGGGTTGCGCCTCAGGCTGGCACCTGCTGCGCAATGTCGCCTCGCTGTGCCTGACCCTGGCACGGCACCGTCGCCTTTGGTTGCACCCATCCAGCCGGAGGCGCAACGGGGCTCGCGCGGCATTTTGTTAGGGACTCTAAGCAATGGCGGACGAAGTGGTTGAGTACAACCGGGAGCGCTGGGAAGAATTGGCGCGCGCCAACATTGAGTTCTCGCGCCCCGCCCTGAATCTTAACCGGCGCTCGGCCCGTCTCATGGTGGACGCGGAAGCCGTGATGGGCGACGTCTCAGGGAAGGACGTCCTTTGCCTGGCCGGCGGCGGAGGGCAGCAGTCGGCCGCGTTCGGGCTGCTCGGGGCGCACGTGACGGTGCTGGAACTGTGCAGGACCCAGCTTGAACGCGACCACGAGGCAGCCAGGCATTACGGCTTCCACGTTGCCACGATGGAAGGCGACATGCGCGACCTCTCCTGCTTCGGCGATAACTCGTTCGACATCGTGTGGCAGGCGCACTCCTTGAACTTCGTGCCGGACCCGATTCCAGTCTTCGACGAGGTGGCACGGGTCGTCCGCCCGGCGGGGCTCTACCGCGTCGAGTGCATGAACCCCTTCACGCAGGGCCTGGTGGAAGGCGACTGGGACGGGCACGGATACTCGCTCAGGCTCCCGTACGTTGACGGCGCGGAGATTGAGTACAGGGATCCGTACTGGGCTTTCGACGACGCAGAAGGGAAACAAAGGCGAGTAAAAGGGCCGAGGGAATTCCGGCACACGCTGGGCACCCTCGTCAACGGCTTGGTCGCAAGGGGCTTTGTCATGCTCGGGGCCTATGAGGCTGCCGAGGGTAATTCGAAGGCAAAGCCGGGGACGTGGGACCACTTCGCCGCCATCGCGCCCCCGTGGCTGACCTTCTGGACGACCTACCGGCCGGACCTGACGCCGCCCAAAGCCAGACGCAAGGCGCGGAAGCCGAAGCGCGCGTAAGCGCCGGGCGAGCCCGCGTGCGCCGCTGAGGGCATCTTCATGAGCGGGTGCCACGTTTACCCGCCGTACTTGTGGAGGGCCCAATCCGCCGTAGCCCCGTGTCCTCCGAGCCTACTCCGCCGAAGCGGCCAGCTCGGCTGCGAAGGCCGGAAGCTTCGGCGAAGGAGGATGGCGGAGGCGGATTGAGCGTGCCTATGGTGGCCGAGCATTGTGGCATCCGGCCCATCGGCGCCCTTCGCCGTACCTCAAGGCTCAGACATTCCGCCCTCTGGCGGAATGTTCTCACGCCTCACCCCTGCCGTCAGCCCTGCCTTTCGCGGCTGACGCAGCACGCCCTTCAGTACCGCTTTCAGCAGCGGGTCGTCCCGCCGAAGCCCATAGCCGTGGACAAAGATGCTGCGGATCAGTTCCTTCAGAGCGCCCCCACACGGTGTCTCCGTCCTCTGGCGTAACGGCAGCCACATCAGCCTATAGTCAACCTCGCCCCCTCGGGCCAAATCCGGTGCGCGGTAGCGCGGCGCACACTCGACGAGTCGCGCGCCGCCGCGGCGGTAGAACTCTATCCGGCGCTTCCGGAGCGCATTTTCGCTTTGTCGAGGATGATCATCGGGCTTCACCTCGAAGATGAGGCCCGATGCGCCATCCTCTCTGGACAACCTCCGCCGGACGGAAGCGAGCAGGCGGCTGCCCACGCCGCGGTTCCGAAAGCGGGGAGCAACGGCCAGGTACTCAAGGTAGTGCGCGCCTGTTCCCGGCAGGGGCATCGTCAAGGCAAATCCGGCCAGGCCGCCCTCCGCGCGCGCCGTGAACAGCCACTTCTTCCCCTCCGATATGCCGGCGAGAAGTTTCTGCACGCTCACGCGCGACGACGGCGGGAAGCTCTTCAGATAGATGTCTTTGAAGCGCTCCGAAGACGCATCATCCAGGCGTCTTTCCCGACGCACTGCTATCGCAAGGCGCTGTTTGCCCAATGCTCGCTCCGTTCAACCTGAGCGCCGCCCGACGTCCCGGCATGGCGTGGAACGCGGATGGTACTGCGACATGCGGGACGGGTCAAGGCCAGTGCGCGAGCCTTGCACGGCCGGGGCCTTGGCGAGCGCCCTTCCACTGCGCGGGGCGATGGATTACAATTGAGCCTCGTCAGGCGGGGGGCCGGGCGCACCCGCAGTTCAGCACCTTCGCTCAACACACAGGACTCCCATGAATCAGAAATATGACTTCGACGTGGCCGTCGTTGGTGCCGGCCCCGCCGGCTACGTGGCCGCGATTCGCGCCGCCCAACTCGGCGCCCGCACGTGTGTCATCGAGAAAGGCGAACTCGGCGGCTGCTGCACCAACGTCGGCTGCATCCCCACAAAGGCCCTCTATCACTCGGCGCGGCTGGTCCTCCAGACAGGCCGCGCGAGCGACTTCGGCCTGCAAGTCCCCGGCTTCTCGCTGAACTATGCCGCCACCGCGGCGCACCGAGACGGCGTCGTCGCGAGGCTGCGCGCCGGGGTCAAGGCCCTGCTCGCCGGAAACAAGGTCGAGCTGATCCAGGCCGCTGCCTCGTTCAATGATCCGCACACGCTGCGGCTTCAGGAGGGCGGGTCGGGCCGCGACCTGACGGCGCGCAACGTCATCATAGCCACCGGCTCGCAATCAGTTGAACTGCCCGTCGCGCCCTTCGACCACGAGGCCGTCATTGACAGTTCCGACGCCGTCCTTGCCAATGACCTTCCGGAGTCCGTCCTCATCATCGGCGGCGGCTACATCGGGATCGAGTTCGCGAGCATATATGCGGCCTTCGGGGTGCAAGTGACCATCGTGGAGGCCCTCGAAAGGCTCCTGCCGGGGATTGATGAGGACTGCGCCGCCGAGGTGACAAGGGCGCTCAAGAAAAGCGGCGTCACGGTCTACGCGAAGACGCGCCTGGAGGGCGTCGGCAAAGGCGGCGGCGTGCGAGGAAAGTTGTCCAACGGGAAGGAAGTCGTGGCGCAACAGATGCTCGTCTGCGTGGGGCGGCGGCCCGATTGCTCCGGTCTCGAAGTGGAGAAGGCAGGGCTTAAGGCCGGCCCAAAGGGGGAACTGCCCGTCAACGAGCACATGCAGACCGCCCAGCCGCACATCTACGCCGCGGGCGACGTCACCGGCGGCCCGCTGTTGGCACACGTGGGATCGGAGGAGGGCGTGGTGGCGGCGACGCACGCAACGGGCGCCATCACCGCCTCCATGGACTATCGAGTGATCCCGGCCTGTGTCTTCTCGTTCCCGGAGATCGCGACCGTCGGCATGACAGAGCAGGAAGCCGCGAAGGCAACCGAGAAGATCATTGCGAAGAAGTTCCCCTTCCGGGCGCTCGGCAAGGCTCACATTACGGGCGAGACGGACGGTTTCGTCAAGATGGTGGCGGACGGAAAGACGGGCGAGTTGCTCGGCGTTCACATCTGCGGGTTCGATGCGAGCGCCCTGCTGGGCGAGGCGACGCTGGCCTTGCAGTTGGAGTGCACCGCGGAGGAGCTATCCCGAACCATCCATGCCCATCCGACGCTGCCCGAGTCAATCAGGGAGGCGGCGGACGGGGTCATCGGGCTGCCCATCAACTGGAAGGGATGAGGCGCATGGCCGAGCTGGCAAAGCCTGAACTCCATGTGCGCACCCTCTGGTCGCTCGATTGTGCGGAGGGCCTTCGGCTTCAGGAACGGCTGCGGAACGAATGCATCGCCTCAGAGGGGCGCCGCGGTCACCTGCTTCTTGTCAGTCATCCCCACACGATCACCGTGGGGCTGTCCGGCGATTACAGCGACGTGCTTGCCGCGCAGGAGCGGCTCTCGGAGCTGGGAGTTACTGTGGCGGAGACCAACCGCGGCGGGAAGGTGACGTATCACGGGCCGGGCCAGTTAGTGGCCTATCCGATTGTTAGCCTTGCCGGGCGCGGCCGGGACATCCACCGCTACCTGCGCGACCTGGAAGCGTGGCTGGTCAGGCTCTGCCGGAGCTACGGTGTGGCCGCGCACGCCGATTCGGCGCATACCGGCGTCTGGGTCGCCGATAGGAAGATCGCGTCTATCGGCGTTGCAGTGCGGCGCTGGGTCACCTACCATGGCGCCGCGCTGAACGTGAGCACGGACCTCTCCTACTTCGATCTGATCGTGCCTTGCGGGCTCCGCGGCGTTGCGATGACGTCACTGCAGAAAGAGCTGGGCACGGCTCCTCCGCTTGAAGAGGTGGCGGAACGCGCGGCTCAGTACTTTGCCGAGGACTTCGGCATGAAGCTCGAACGCGCCAAATGCGAAGCAGTGGGGACGGCATGAGCCCTGCAAGGACGAAGCTTCCGGCATGGTTGAAAAAGCGACTGCCGCCTGAAGGCAAGACGGCGCCCGTCTCGTCACTCCTGACGGAACTGCGGCTCGGCACGGTCTGCCGGGAAGCGCACTGCCCGAACATGGGCGAGTGCTTTGCCCGGGGCACAGCCACTTTTATGATACTCGGTCGCACCTGCACCCGGGCCTGCACCTTCTGCGCGGTGGGACACGGAACGCCGGAGGCGCCCGACCCGGACGAACCGCGCAGGATTGCCGAAGCGGTGCGGCGGCTGAAGCTCCGGCACGTAGTGGTCACCAGCGTGACGCGCGACGACCTGCCCGACGGCGGAAGCGGGCACTTCGCTGAAACCGTGCGAGTCGTTCACGAGGGAACAACGGCGACTGTTGAGGTGCTGACGCCGGATTTCGGCGGGCGCCCTGCAGACCTGGACCGGGTGCTTGACTCCCGGCCGGAAGTCTTCAATCATAATGTCGAAACTGTGCCGCGCCTGTATCCGGAAGTGCGCCCGCAGGCCGACTACGCTCGCTCGCTCGGCGTGCTTGCACGTGCGAGCGCAAGCACTCATCGGCCAGTCACCAAGAGCGGCCTGATGCTCGGCTTGGGCGAGATGGAGGAAGAGGTGCGGGGCGTCCTGGATGACCTGCGGCAGGCCGGCTGCTGCGTTGTGACGCTCGGGCAGTATCTGGCGCCCTCGGCCGCGCACCATCCGGTGGTCGAGTTCGTCAGCCCGGAGCGCTTCGAGGCACTCGGGGCTCTGGCGCTGAAGATGGGTTTTCAGGCTGTGGCATGCGGGCCGTTCGTGCGAAGCAGCTACGGCGCCGAGGCAATAGCAGCCCGCGTGCTCGCGCTGAGAGTCGGTTCTTTCGGGACGGATGCGCGCGCCGCGGCGCGCGACCGATACGAAGACGGTTAAGGATGGAGGAAAGCATGCCATTCTCATTCAAGCTGCCCCCTCTGGGCGATGACGCCCCGGACGAAGCCGAGGTTTCCTTCTGGTACGTCGAGGAAGGAGAGGCGGTCGAGGAAGGGCAGGACATGGTCGAGATGATCACCGACAAGGCCGCCTTCACGGTGCCTGCGCCCGTCAGCGGAACCGTCCGGACCATCGCGGTCAGGGAGGGCGAGAAGGTCAAGGTCGGGCAGGTGATGGCAATTGTGGAGACCTGAGGCTCGCGCCATGGCCTTTGAGAACATCCCTGAGCAAGAAGGCGCCGTCCGCCGGCTGCGCGCGGCGTTGCAGACCGGACGGCTCCCGCACGCGTGCCTTTTCGTCGGCTCTGTCGGCACGGGCAGGCTGGCCGCGGCGCGCGAACTTGCCCGCGTCCTCCTGTGCAGGGCGAGCAAGCACCCGGATGCTTATTGCGGCCGCTGCGACGACTGCCGCTTCTTCGAGGCGGGCACTCACCCGGACTACGCCGAGACCGGCGTGCCGGAAGGCAAGCAACTGCTGCCCATCGAGGCGGTGCGCCGCGTGCAGAACGCTGCGGCGCTGAAGCCGGTCCGGGGGGACCGCCGCGTCTTCGTGGTGCGGGACGCGGAACGGATGACGCTGGAGGCGGCCAACTGCTTCCTCAAGATGCTTGAGGAGCCTCCGGGCGGCTCTGTCTTCATCCTGATAGCTTCGAGCCTGCGCAAGATCCCAGAGACAATCGTGAGCCGCTGCCGCATCATCCGGTTCGCAAACCTGGTTCCGGACGTGCTACAGGCCCGGCTGGAAGCAGGCGGAGTGGCGTCGGACGACGCCCACTGGCTGGCGTGGCGCGTCTGGGGCAGCCCGGGCCTGGCGGCCCGGTTCCAGGAACAGGGCCTGCCGGCGTTCAACCGCCAGTTGGTGGAGAAGCTGCACCGGCTCTCGCCGGACGAGGGCCTCGCCATGTCAGACTGGCTCAGCGGCACGGCCAAAGAGGTGGCAGCTTCCGGGCCGGAGCAGCGGATCGCCCTCCAGGAACTGCTCGAATGTGCAGCCGCGTACTACCGCGACCTTGCGCTCGCCGCGACAGCCCGCGGGGTAGCGCCGGGCGTCTCGCCCGGCGGCAAAGAATGCGACCTCCATAACCTGGCCGCAGAAAAGGAGATCGAGAGCAGCGCCACCCGAACGCCGCCGGACGATTTTCTGGACCGGGCCGACCTGGTGCTGGGCGCGATAGAGCAGATCGGCGCGCACGCCAACAGCCGGCTCGCCCTTGACCACCTCTTCATCTGCCTGGGCAGGGCCGCCAACTCCCGAACGTAGGGCCGTCCATGGAAGGAATCGTCACCAGGATCCGGTCCGTGCTGTGCGAGGTGGACGCCGACGGCAAGACGTATGCCTGCAAGGCACGGCGGCGCCTGGTCGCCAGCGACACCGGCGAGTCCAAGCCGGTGGTCGTCGGAGACCAGGTTGTCCTGACCTCCACAGGGCCGGGCGAAGCCGTGATCGAGGAAGTCCTGCCGCGCCGCACGAAGCTGTCCCGGCGCTCGCCCGGAGACGTGCGGACCGAGCACGTGATTGTGAGCAACGTGGATCAGTTGCTCGTTGTCTGCTCGGTCCGCAAGCCGCCGCTTACCCTGGGCATTATAGACCGCTATATCATCGCAGGCCATTCGGGTGGCCTCGACCCGATCGTTTGCATCAACAAGACGGACCTTGCCGAGGATCCGGCCGAGTATCTCGAGCCCGCCCGGACGTACGAGCAAATGGGGTACACCGTCCTGCTGACGAGCGCCCGCTCGGGCACCGGGCTCGAATCCCTCAAGGGTACGCTGCGCGGAAAGAGCACGGTGCTCGCCGGGCACAGCGGCGTGGGCAAGTCTTCGCTAATCAACGCCGTCCAGCCCGGGCTCAAGCTCAAGACAGGCGCGGTTAGCTCGAAGGGGAGGCACGTCACGGCGTGGGTGTCCCTGCTGAGGCTCGACTTTGGCGGCTATGTCGTGGACACGCCAGGCATCCGGGAATTCACGCTCTGGGACATGAAGAAGAGCGAGGTGGCACAGTTCTTCCCCCAGATATGGGAGCTTGCGCCGCAGTGCCGGCTGCCGGCCTGCCTGCACTTAGAGGAGCCGGACTGCGCCGTCAAGAGGGCCTTGGAGAGCGGAGAGCTGCCCGCAGCGCACTACGCACGGTATGTCAGGATTTCCGAGACCCTCGTTGAGGAGCCGCGGGTGCCGCGGGCCACGGACGTAGAGGTGCCCGCCGAGCAGATAGGCAGAAAGAAACGCGCGCTGAGCCGCCGTAAGATGAAACAGGTTCTGCGGGAGACCGGCCTCAACGAGGTCGCAGACGAAGCGGAGGAAGAGCCCGAGCCGGGTCCGACGTAGCACGGCGAGCGCAAGAAGGGCCTACGAGCGCGCGTACACGCCGTGCTCGATAATGTACTGACGTACGGGCTCCGGGACCATATAGCGGATGGACTTCCCCGCCCGGACCCGCTCTCGGATCTCAGTTGCCGATATGCCGATGACGGGCGCCGGGACCTTGAGTTCTCGCACGTTGCGGGCCCAGGCCTCCCCAAACAGGCCGGCAAGCGCCTTGAAATCCTCATCAAGCGAGTAACCGGGCCGCTCGAAGGCAATGATCTCGACCTCACGCACCAGTTCCTGCGCCCGCCACCAGGTCGGGATATCGTGCACACTGTCCGCACCGAGCAGCAGGAAGAGCGCGGCGGCCGAGCCGAGCGCCGCGCGGAGCTGCCTTACGGTCACGAGGGTGTACGACGGGCCCTGGCGCTCAAGCTCGATCCGGCTCGCCTCGAACGCAGGGTTGCCCTCGATGGCAAGCTCGACCATCCGCATGCGGTGTTCGGCGGGCGCGACCGGTCTTTGCGGCTTATGGGGAGGCTTTAGGGCCGGGATGAACAGGACTTTGTCGAGCGCCCGCTCCTGAAGCGCGCGCTCGGCCAGGATCAAATGCGCGGTGTGGATGGGGTTGAAGGAACCGCCGAAGATGCCTATCCTGGTCATCACTTCTTCCCTGACAGTTCGGCGATCGCCTTGAGCCTCTTGAGCAGCTCGGGGATGGAATCCAGCGGCAGCATGGTGGCGCTGTCCGAGAGAGCCTTATCCGGATCGGGATGGGTTTCGATGAAAACGCCATCGGCGCCAGCGGCGACCGCCGCGGCGGCCAGGGCGGCGACCATGTCGCGCTCGCCCCCGCTCTCCGTCCCACGGGCAGAGGGCCGCTGCGCCGAATGCGTGGCGTCGAACAAGACGGGATAGCCGATGGCCTTCATGCGGACGATGGAACGCATGTCCACAACGAGGTCGTGATAGCCGAAGCTTGTGCCGCGCTCGCACAGGATGATGCGCGAGTTCCCCGTCGAGCTGACTTTCTCAGCAGCGCGCGCCATATCCTCGGGGGCCATGAACTGGCCCTTCTTGATGTTCACGGGGCGGCCGGTACGGGCCGCTGCCACTAAGAGGTCCGTCTGGCGGCACAAGAACGCAGGGATCTGGAGCACGTCCACCACCTGGGCCACTCTGCCCGCCTGTTCCGGAAGGTGGATGTCCGTAAGCACCGGCACACCGACCCGCTCTTTGACGGACCGGAGGGCCGCCAGCCCGTCTTCGAGTCCCACGCCCCGGAAGGAGGCCAGGCTGGTACGGTTGGCTTTATCGAAGGATGCTTTGAAGACGTACGGCAGTCCGAGCGAGGCGCATATCGCCTTCATGCGGGAGGCAACGTCGAGGCACAACTGGGGGCTTTCGACAACGCAGGGGCCCGCCACGACCAGCAGGGGATGGTCGTCACCCAAGACAACAGAGTCGGCCACGACCACTTCACCCATTGGGACATCCGCCTTTCCACAAGAACGACCCTCGTGCGGGCCTCGGGAGGCTCGCGGGCCTGGGGAGGCCGCCCCGGCCTGGGAAGGCCCCGCAGAGGCTTGGAAAGCCCGAAGGAAGCGGGTGCAGGATACCAAATAGCTTGACAGTGGTCAAACTTTTTGTTAGCGTGACGGGACTGTCGTGAGGTATAGCAGGCGGGTCCTGTCTGTCCCTGACCGATCCCAAGTCCCTTTTGCAGAGCATATTATGACAAATCCATCCACCGAGCAGAGCCTTGACGCCCTGCTGGCCGGCCCGGTCGGCCGGGAGAACTTTGACGAGCTGATCCAGCGTGTCTACGAGACGTATTCGAGCGTGGACCTGGCCGACAATCGCAACAAGCAGATGGAAGGCGACCTGGAGAAGCTCAAGGATGAGGAAAAGCGCGACCTGACGGAGAAGCTGGGCATCCTGCAGCTTGCCCGCGGCAACTACGCCGCCGCCGTCGAGAGGCTGCGCGAGGTGCGGACTCGCAAGACGGCTGCCCATTTCCTTGGCCGAGCGTATATGAAAGTGGGGCGTGAGCGCGAGGCGCTCGAGTACCTCGAGGCCGGACGGACCGGGGACGATGACCTGACGACGGACGTCCTCATGGTGGAAGCCTACTGCAACCTGAGGGAGCCGCAAGCTGCCGACAAACTGCTGAAGAAGCACGGCGGCACGCAAGAGTCGGCCGACCTCCTGTATGCCCGGGGACGCGTGGCCGAGACGGAAGGGGAGTACGGCGAAGCCATGCAGCACTACGAAGCGGCGCTTCAGAAAGACCCCGACCACGCGGAAAGCTTGTTCCGCCTGGCCCTGAACTGCGACCTGAACGGGGAGGACCAGCGCGCTCTGGCGCTCTACCAGCGCTGCGCGAGCCGGAGGCCGACCTTCGTAGGAGCTTTGATCAATTTAGGCATCCTCTATGAAGATCATGGCCTATACTCTGAGGCTATTGACTGTTACAAGCGCGTGCTGGCGATTGACCCGCGACACAAGCAGGCGCGGCTTTACCTTAAGGACGCCGAGTCCTCCCTGACCATGCGCGTAGACGTGACACGGACGCGGCGCACACGGCACATGGAGGAGATATTCAGCCTGCCGGTGAGCGGCTTTGAGCTGAGTTCCCGCAGCCGCTCGGCGCTCGATCACAAGGATATCAAGACGCTCGGCGGACTGGCGAAGCTCACGCGCGAGGATCTGCTGAACGAGAAGAACTTCGGAGATACGAGCCTTGAAGAGATCGAGCAGTTGCTCGCCCGCTACGACCTGGAACTTGGAGAGGGGGCGGGCCCCGACGCAGGTCCGGACGCCGCCTTGCTTGAGAAGCTGAGCACTCCGGTGGAGACGTTGGAGCTGTCCACAAGGTGCCGTAAGTGCATGGAGAAACTCGGGGTGACGACGGTCGGCGAGCTGGCCCAACTGTCCGAGGAGGACTTGCTGGCGGTCCCGAATTTCGGCAGCACGAGCCTCAACGAGGTCAAGGAGAAACTGGCCACGTTCGGGCTTTCGCTCAAGGGCGAATGATTCCGGATGATTGATTTTCTCCAGGGCGCACTCGTCTCCAAGAGTCCCGCCGCCGTGACGGTCCAGGTAGCCGGAGTGGGGTACTACGTCCAGATTCCGTTGTCCACCTACGATGCCCTGCCGAGAGAAGGCGCCGAGGTCAAGCTGCTCACCCATCTGCTCGTGCGCGAGGATGACCTGAGCCTCTACGGGTTCGCGACCGAGTTAGAGCGCGATCTGTTCCGGATGCTTCTGGGGGTCAGCCGCGTGGGCCCCGTGGTTGCCCTGAAGGTGCTGAGCACGTGCCCCGCTGGGCAGTTCAAGCGGTATATCCTGGACGAGGACGCTGCTGCCCTGCAGGCCATGGCCAAGGGGATCGGGGCAAAGACCGCCCGCCGGCTCATAGCAGAGCTGCAGGAACCGGTGAAGCGCTTAGCAGTGACGCCTGCCGAGGCCGCGGGAGGGCGAGCCGCAGCGGACGCCATCCAGGCGCTTGCCGCGCTCGGGGAGTCGAGGGCGGCGGCCGAGCGGTCCGTGAAGGCCGCCCTGAAGAAGCTCGGGCCGGACGCCGATCGGCAGAGGTTGGTCGAGGAGGCGCTGTCTCAGTAGGGTGGGACGGCTGCCCGCTGCGAAGGACTATTGAGTTCTGAACTGACAACGGAAACGACCGACACGGCGAAGGACCGGAAGACCAGCCGGCCCTTTGCTCTTCTTTCGCAAAGGTCAATGAGATGGGCGAGGAGAACATCTACTCGGGCTTTCCGCAGGATGACGACCGCACCATCGAGACGGTCCTGCGGCCCCGCTCGTTCGCCGAGTTCGTGGGGCGGCGCAGCACGGTTGACAACCTCAAGACATGGATCGAAGGGGCCAGGCTGCGCGGGGAATGCCTCGACCACGTCCTGTTCAGCGGCCCGCCAGGCCTGGGCAAGACGACGCTCGCCTACATCATTGCCAACGAGCAGAAAGTCAACATCAAACCCACCAGCGGCCCCGCCCTTAGCAAGCCCCGCGATCTGGTGGGCCTGCTGACGGGCCTCCAGCGGGGGGACGTGCTGTTCATTGACGAGATTCACCGCCTCGACGTGCGGGTGGCCGAGTACCTCTACTCGGCGATGGAGGACTTCTTCATCACGATCATCCTGGACCAGGGGCCGCACAGCCGCTCTATCAGGATGGACCTGAGGCCCTTCACGCTGATCGGGGCCACGACTCGGGAGGGCCTGCTGACGCCGCCGCTTCGAAGCCGGTTCCAGATACTGGAGCGGCTGGACTTCTATAGTGCGGAAGAGCTGCGCGAGGTGGTGACGAAGAGCGCCCGCGTCCTTGGCGTCGGGATAGACGAGGAGGCGACAGGGCTGATAGCTTCGCGCAGCAGGGGCACACCCCGAATCGCCAACCGGTTCCTCAGGCGCATCAGGGACGTGGCCCAGGCAGGCGGCAGCGGGACGATCACGGCCGAGACAGCCGCAGAGGGGCTGCGGCGGCTCGGTGTGGACGACATAGGCCTGTGCGAGCTGGACCGCAAGATACTCCAGGTGCTCGCCCAGAGCGGCAGCCGGCCGGTGGGCCTCAAGACCATTGCGGCCGTCGTGGGCGAGCAGGAAGACACCATCCAGGACGTCTATGAGCCGTTCCTGATGCGCGAGGGGCTAATAGAGCGGACGGCGCGGGGGCGGGCGATCACGGCGGAGGGGCTGAAGGTCGTTATGAGCCGTGCGGACTGGGCGGAGGGCGGCGCGCAGGAGCGGCTGTTCTGACGCACCGCCGGCCGAGGATCAGGACGCGGCGCCAGGCGGGAACCCACCGGCAAGAGGAACGGCCACGACGGTGATCCACAAGATTTCGATGTTCCGCAGGCGGAACATTTGATTACGCAGATTAAGACGCTACTAACGTCCAGGTTCCCGGTGAGGACCGGTCGCAAACGCAGCCCACTCTCGGAGTCCATCGCAGAGAGAACGAACTGCCTCCCTCGGTTGATTTCCCTGCATGATCATCTATACCGGCATGCGAGGGGCTCGATGCGTGTCGGCAGCAAGCTGGACCCAGAAACGGCCCGCAAGAATATTGAGGCGGGCTCGCCTTATTCCGAAGGCACATAGTGGCACCGCTCCCTCTGGGCGGGAGTTGCCGCTTCGCCGGACGTTGAGTATATTCCGGGAAGGCGTGTTTGCGACCCCTCCTTCCCGGGAAGGACGCTGATGGTCCCGTCAATGCATCTCCCTCCGTCGCCATACGACCCCCATGTCTGCTACGCTGCACTGCTCCTTGGGTGCGTCCTGCTGGCCCTCGGCGTCGTCCGCGCGACAGGGGCGCAGGAAGGCACTCAAAGCCGACCCATCCCGCCGTGGCCTCCCCAGTACAAAGCCGGGGGGACAGCGGCGGACGTCCTCGGTCCCGACGGGCAGACGTGGTTTCCGAACTGGACCCAGGTCGGCGTCCAGGGCGGCATTCCCGACGTCAAGCCTTTCGCCCGCATCGAGCAGTTCGGCGGCCGGGCGGACGACGGCGCCGACGACGGACAGGCCCTCCAGACCGCATGCGACGCGGCCGGCCGTGCGGGCGGGGGCGCTGTGCTGTTGGGTGAACGCACCTATCATCTTGACCGGAAGGTCCTGATCACTCACAGCGGCGTGGTCATCCGAGGAGCAGGGCGTGATAAGACCAAGGTCGTCATCCGCTACAACGGAACGGATGACAACATAAAGGACGGGATAATCGTCTTCGCAGGAGGCCAAAGGGGACCGGATCGCCCGTTGGCAGCTGACGCGAAGCGCGGCGACACGAGCCTGATCCTGAACGACGTCACAGGCCTTGCGCCGGGGGACTGGCTGATGGTGGAGGCGCGCGGGACGGAGCGCTGGAGAACGCTGATTGAAAGCCGCTCCCGATTCACGCCTCGCATGGCGCTGGTGCGCGTCGAAGGAATCCGCGGGAACACGGCGGCGATCAATCAGCCTCTGCGAATCGAGTTCCCCGTCGTGGATCAGTCGTACGCCTACAAGATGGCGCTCATCGAACGATGCGGCGTGGAGGACCTGCACTTCACGCAGGTGCAGAGGAAGCCCAAGATATGCACGGTGTTGTTCATACGCGGAGTCAACTGCTGGGCCCGGCGGGTGACCGTGGAATGGACGGGACGCATGCCAGTGTACGGCTCGCACGTGAAGTGGATGGAGGTCCGGGACTGCGAGTTCAACGAATCGCACGACGTGGGAGGAAGCGGCACGGGTTACGTGGGGTGGCAGTACGGCTTCGACTGCCTGATGGAGAACGTCACCACGCGCAACATGCGGCATGCGCCCAACCTGGACTGGGCGTGCAGCGGGAACGTGTTCCGCAACTCGACTTTCTACAGCAGCGACGCGCAGACGCATTCGGGATGGTGCCACGAGAACCTGTTTGAGAACTGCGTGATCGTGGACCCGATCGGCCACAGGCCGGAGGGCGGGCCGTACGGACACGGCTTCTGGGCGACACCGCCCTCGGACCGGAGCCATGGGCCGAACGGGCCACGCAACGTCTTCTACAACTGCGACTTCCAAAATGCGGGCCAGCATGGGGTCTTCGGGGACATGCGGAGGTACGGCCCATGCGGACTGGTGCTGGGCGGGATGAATGAGAACTGGCTCTTCTTTTACAACCGCATCCTCAGCCGGGGGCCAGGAATCCTGCTGCGGGGGGTGAACTTCGATCACGTCGTGAAGGGGAACGTGTTCGTGGTGGCAGATGGCTTTCCCGCCGTCATCGTAGAGGATCCCGGTCGGAGCACGGGGCTGGAGATGGTGGGCAACGTGATTTACGGCGGCAACGGCGCCTTTGTTGAAGGAGGCGGATCGGCTGTAGCGGTGAACCAGGGGAACAGGGCGGTGGCGGCCGGGGATAGGGTGCCCCCGCGTCCCCAGCCCGAGGTGCCCTCGATCTACGAGTGGGAGCAGAGGATGGTCAGACGATGAGACGGGGAGGCGGCCGGATTGGCCTGAGGCACAATCAGGAAGCCTTGCGCATGGCAAGGGCCGCCGCGGTCCCGAGATCCCGGATTGTCGGCAGAAGCCGACAATGTAGTCGAGGTCGCTCAAGGAAGGCGCCCTCGACGGAATGCTACGCCGGAGCGGGAGTGCCTTGTCCGCTCGAAGCGGACTCGGGATGACACCACATGCCGCATGTATGGGCTCTGGTGAATATCTGGGGGAATGGGGAGATGGGAAGATACTTGAGGTGCTTGGTAATAGCAATCGTGATGTGCATGCCTTGTCTGGCAAGCGCGGAGGAGCTTTCGTTCCTGCAGGCCAATCCTGAACTGAAAGCGACGCTGCTACAATGGGAGGAGGAGGCACCGCCGGAAGTGAAGGCCGAGATCAAGGTGCTGAGGACGGGCGACGCCGAAGCCAAGGCAACCGCGGCGAATCGTCTGGCAAAGATGCACGACAAGGCCAAGGGCGCGACGCTGGCACTCTTAGAGAGTCTGAGAGATAGGACTTCGGTCCACTGGAAGGAACGCAACTTCCCCCATTCAGAGTCCTCACCGGCAGGAGAAGCCATAGATGCTCTGGCGCATATGCCTGCCGCATTCGATGCCGTCGTAGCAGGCCTGAAGGATACAGACCCTGGTGTGCGGGAATTGGCGGCTGAAACGCTGGGACTTGTCAGGGATATCCGAGCCGTGGAGCCTCTGTTGGCAGCGTTGAAGCATTTCGGCAGCGGCTCCATCGGATCTGGCATCCAGGCCTCAGACGCTGCGGCGCGAGCACTGGATGAAACAGAGCCCAAATGGCGCCAGGGCCGGCCTGCCAACCGGGTTGTTCCCGAGTTCGTGGCTGCGTTGGGGGATAGATACACGGATGTACGCACTGGTGCGGCATGGGCATTGGGCCAGATCAGGGATGCGCGGGCAGTGGGACCGCTCATCCAGGCGCTGAGAGATGCAAATGCTCTTGTCCGTGCCTCTGCGGCGTGGGCCCTGGGCGAGATTAGGGATGCATCGGCCGTGGAGCCACTCATAGGGGCGCTGCACGACCCTGACAAGTGGGCGCGGGAGTTAGCCGCAGACGCCCTCCAAAGGATAGACCCCAAGTGGGGGCGTGGGGAGCCGGCCACGCAAGCAGTTCCTGGATTCTTGGCAGCCTTGCGAGACCAAGACGAGGATATGCGTGTGTTTGCAGCCTTGTTGCTGGGGTATCTGAAGGATGTCCGAGCAGTAGAGCCCCTGATAGCGACGCTGAAGGACCCGCAGCCCGAAGTGCGCGGGGTGGCGGCTGGAGCATTGGGCGATATTGGCGAGGCACGAGCGGTCGAGCCCCTCATTAGCACGCTGGCTGACCCTCAGAGCAGTGTCCGCCGAACCGCGGTGATGGCGCTGGGGCAGATCAGGGACCTCCGTGCCGTAGAGCCCCTTGTCGGGGCTCTGGGGGACCAGGAGGAGTATGTGCGCAAGGCTGCTGCCGAAGCCTTGAACAAGATTACTGGCCAGGAGTTCGGCCTGAATCAGGAAGCCTGGATGCATTGGTGGAAGGCGCAGAATGACAGGCCGGCGGCCGCCGGCGGGTAGGCGGCCGGGTTCGCCCATAGCACAGTCAGGAAGTCATGCGCGTTGAGAGGAACACCGCGATCCCGAGATCCCGGATTGTCGGCAGAAGCCGACAATGTAGTCGAGGTCGCTCAAGGAAGGCGCCCTCGACGGAATGGTACGCCGGAGCGGGCGGGCCTTGTCCGCTCGAAGCGGACTCGGGATGACACTGTATGCCGTTTTTATTGCGTCTGAAGGCTATGCGGGGTGCGGGGCGATGGGAAGATACCTGAAGTATCTGATTGCGGCGATGGTGATGTGCATGCCTTCCTTCGCAAGCGCGGAGGAGCTTTCGTTCCTACAGGCAAATCCGGAGCTAAAGGCGACGCTGCTGCAATGGGAGCAAGAGGCGCCGCAGGAAGTGAAGGCGGAGATGAAGACCCTGAGGATAGGCTACACCGGGGAGAAGTGTTGGGCGGCACTGCGGTTGGGGGAGATGGGTGATCGAGCGAAGGGGGCGACATTGGCACTCTTGGAAGCCCTCAAAGACGCGGACACCGTAAGTGTTCCGTCACCAAGTGAGAACGATTCGCCAGCTCGCGAATCAATGTACTCTCTGGCACACGTGCCGGCTGCCTTTAGTGCCCTCGTGGCGGCATTGACAGATGTGGACAGCGACGTTCGCTCCAAAGCGGCTTGGGCGCTTTGCTACACTAAGGACGAGCGCGCCGTGGCGCCCCTGGTAGAAGCCTTGCGGGACGGTGACCGCGAGGTGCGCTATTGGGCAGCATTCTCCCTGCGATGGCTCAAGGATGCGCGGGCTGTCGAGCCGCTGGCGGCGGCACTAAAGGACCCCATAAGCGGCCGCGTGCGCGAGGCCGCGGCGGAGGCGTTGGGCGAGATCAAAGACGTGAGAGCGGTGGAGCCACTTATAGCAGCCGTGCGAGACGTAACCAATGGTGCTCGTCCGGCAGCGGCGGAGGCATTGGGCGAGATCGGGGACGGGCGGGCAGTGGAGCCGCTGATAGAGGCGCTCACGGAAGGAATCTCGGTCGTCGTGCGTCTTTCTGCAGCGAAGGCGCTCGGTCACATTAAGGATAGGCGGGCGGTGGACCCCCTCGTTGCGACGTTGAAAGACGCAGATGCCAGAGTGCGCGAATCCGGGGCGCATGCGCTGGGTGAGCTCAGGGATGGGCGTGCCGTGGAGCCGCTTGTGGAGGCATTGGGGGACAGGGACTGGGACGTGCGCTGGGCGGCGGCCTACGCCTTGGGCGAAATCAAGGATGCTGGATCCGTCGATGCGCTGGGGGCGGTGTTGGCAGGCGCTGACAGTTACCTACGCCGCGCTTCAGTCGAGGCTCTGGGTAAGATTGGCGATCGGGCGGCCGTCACTCCGTTGATCGGGGCGTTGGGAGATGAGGACGGCCAGGTGCGCCAGGCCGCGGCCAAGGCATTGGACGTGGTCGAGGCGGACTGGCGCGAAGGTGTAGCTGCCAAATGGGCGGTTAGTGAATCAGTGATGCAGCTTAGAAATGCAGATGCGCGTGTGCGCGAGAAAGCGATCCGGTCGTTGGGGGAAATTCGGGATATGCACGCGGCGGAGCCCCTGATCGAAGCGTTGGAGGATCTGAACGAGGATGTATGCTACGCTGCCGCAGCGGCACTGGAAAGCGTCGAACCTAACTGGCGGGAAGGCGAGAGTGGCCAACGGGCCGTTCGCAAAATGGTGGAAGCGTTAGGAGACGGGGATCCGCGCGTACGGCAGGCCGCGGCGCGCGGGTTGGGCCAGAGCGGGGACGCGGGCATCCTAGAGCCGCTGATGGCGACCTTGAAGGACACGGATCCGGGAGCGCGTGTTGCGGCGGCGAAGGCTCTCGGAGACCTCGGCTATGCTCGCGCGGTCGAGCCGCTCGTGGGAGCGCTGAAGGACGTCGAGCCAAAGGTGCGCGTGGCTGCCGCGGAGGCGCTGAGCAGGATCGGCGATGTGCGTGCGGCGGAATCGCTCGCTGGGGCCCTGGGGCAGATTGGGGATGCCCGAGCAGTAGAGCCGCTTGCGGGTGCACTGGCAGATGCAGATTGGGACGTGCACGGTGCCGCGGAGACAGCGGTGGAGAAGCTGGATCCTCACTGGCATTCGAGCGAGGGCGCCAAGAAGGCTGTTCCAAAGCTTGTGGCGACACTGAAGGATCCGGATTCGTCGGTGCGCTATCTCGCAATATGGACGCTAGGGGAGATCCGCGGGCGGGAGGCAGTGCAAGCGCTGGCAGCAGTGCTGAAGGCTGATCGTTCGGATTTGCGCGAGGCCGCGGCAAAGGCGCTGGGGCAGATAAGGGATCCGGGAGGCGTGACACCGCTGGCGGGGGCGCTGAATGATAAAGTTGAAGCAGTGCGATACGTAGCGGCAGAATCACTGGGGGAGATCAAGGATGCCCGGGCTGTCGAGACGCTGATAAGCGCGTTGCGGGATGGAGATCCAGGATTGCGAAGGGCTGCGGCAAAGGCGCTGGGGAGGATTGGAAACGGTCGTGCGGTCGAGGCTCTGAACGGGGCTTTGAAAGACCCTGAGCCGTATGTGCGCGAGGCGGCAATAGGGGCTTTGAAGAAGATCGTGGGGCAGGAGTTTGCCGGCGACTATGAGGCATGGAACCGCTGGCTGAAGGCGCAAGAGGCAAGCGCGGCGGGGCCGGAAAAGAAGTGACGCAATGAGCTTGTGTCGGCGCACGGGACGGAGGACTGTATGAGAGTGTTGCTGCATATATGTTGCGCGGCGTGCACGATCGGTCCTTATGAGGACCTTGTGCGGCGCGGGCATCAAGTCCACGGGTATTTCTACAATCCCAACATCCACCCGTTAATCGAGTTTCGGCGGCGGATGAAGGCCCTGAAGGTGCTCCAGGAGCGGCTGCCCATCCAAATGACGTACGAAGAGGACTACGGGCTGACGGAGTACCTGAAGGCGGTCAGGTGGGACGGGCAGGAACGCTGCGAGGACTGCTATCGCCTGCGGCTGGAGCGAACGGCACGCCATGCGGCGGAGCACGGCTTCGAGGCAATGACTACGACGCTCTTGGGCAGCACGCATCAGAACCACGATCTGATAGCGCGCATCGGCCGGGAATGCGCGGGCCGCCACGGAGTGGAGTTCCTATATGCCGATTGGCGACCACTGGCGGAGGAAGGCCACCGGCGCGCGCACGAGATGAGGCTGTACTTGCAGAACTATTGCGGGTGCGCCTTCAGCGAGTGGGAGAGGTTCAAAAACACGAAGGAGCACGTGTACCGCGGCCAGGGACCGGCGAAGACGTCACAGCGGTGAGTAGGATATGACTGTCTGGAGACCTCCGCCCCATCCTCCGGGGCGGAGCGGGTACAGCGACCGACAGCCGGTTGTCCTGGCGGTCCCAGACGCCGCGTAGTATCTGGGCCCACCGCACCATTGCAGGAATCTCAGGGCTGACGGCAACTCCTGGTGTGGAGATCTCTCGGCCGCCCTGAAGCGGCCTCGAGATGACGGGCCCCCGCATTCTCGGCACCGGTTCGGGATGCTGGACGCGCCATCCGGCATTTCATTGGCGCCAAGCGTCCGATGCCCTTCCATTGTCCGTCTGGTCCCCTGTAGCATGGGAAGTATGAGGCGACGAAGACGGTCACGGGCTCCGGGCAAGTCAAAGGGACAGACGGGGAAGACATGCCTGGGGGTGCTGCTGCTGGGGCTGGCGGTCGGCGCTGCAGCCGTCTGGCTCTCGCAGTGTGCGCCTCGTCGCCCGCTGCCGACGGTCCCGCCGCTTCCGTCGGCTCCCGAAAGCATCGTCGAGCCGAAGGTTCTCCGCGTCCTCGTTGCTCACTTGCAGACGGAGTACAGGCTGAGCTGTGAGGACGGGGGGACCTGGTACGCCCTCGGAGAAGGCGGCGAGCGGGTGATAACGACGGGCGCCGGCCCGTGGATCATGACCTCGCGTGAGGGGCGATTGGCGCTCGACGGCGTCGAGCAGGCGGAACCACAACTGGAGCTGCGGCCTGAGGGCATGGAATGCAGTGTGGACGACCGCGCCTATCGCGGAGGGCTCCTGGTCAAAGCGGGCACAGAGGGGCGGCTGACGGTGTTCAACCTGTTAGAGCCCGAGCAGTACGTGCGCAGCGTGGTCGGCAGCGAGATGTACTCCGACTGGCCGTTGGAGACGCTGATGGCCCAAGCGGTGGCGGCGCGGACTTTCATGCTCTACACGCTGAGCACAAAGGGCCACCTTTCGCGGGTGGACATGGCGTACAGGGGCGTTGCGGGCGAGTCCGCGCCCGCAGACCTGGCCACTGAGCTGACGCGCGGCATCGTGCTCACCTGCCGGGGGAAGATATTGCCGGCGTACTTCACCAACACCTGCGGCGGGCATACGGTGGCGGTCGAGAAAGTCTTCGCGATGGAGCCGATGGGGCCGCTCGGAGGGGTGAAGTGCGACTGGTGCAGGGAGAGCCCCTCATACGAGTGGACGGCGGAGATGCCCGCGGCCCAGATCGTGGAACGCCTAAAGGATGCGCGGCTCTCGACGGTCACTTCGATCAAGCCCGAGGGCGCCGAACCGGACGGATATGCGCGGTTCGTCATCATCAACGGGGAGGTGCGGCTGGGAGGCCACGCCTTTTCGCTGGCGATGGGGTCGGACCAGGTGAAGAGCGCATGCTTGACGGTGAAGGAGCGGGACGGGCAGTTTGCGTTCGATGGGCGAGGCTCCGGGCACGGCGTGGGGATGTGCCAGTGGGGCGCGCGGGGCCTGGCAGAGGCAGGAAGGACCTGGATGGACGTCTTGTTCTATTACTACCCGGGCGCGGAGCTGCAGAAGGCGTACTGATACTGGCGGACGGGACGCGCGGCTGAGGCGGCGTTCGGCCAAGGCTGTAGGCACGGTCAATCCGCAGCGAGGCGAGTGGCCCCGCCACACTAAGGGCGGGTAAACCCACCACAAGGATGGCGGGCAAGCGTGCCACTCGGTGTCAAGGTTCGGGCGCCTGCTCTTTTTCCTCTTCGGTGGGCTCGCCGGCGCCGCGCAGGCTTGCCTCCACGCCGCCCTCGGCATCGCCCTCAATGGAGCCGATCTGGATGTCCAGGTCTTCGCGCCGCTCGATCTTCGCCAGCCTGCCGTCGCGCACCCAGATGATGCGGTCCGAGGCGCTGAGCATCTTGATATCGTGGGTGGCGGTGATGATGGTCACGCCCTGGTGCCTGTTCATGTCGCCGAGGATCTGGATGATTTCCTTGCCGGTGGCCAGGTCGAGGTTGCCGGTGGGTTCGTCGGCAAGGATGATGCTCGGGGAGTTAGCCATGGCCCTGGCGATGGCGACGCGCTGCTGCTGGCCACCGGAGAGTTCGAAAGGCTTGTGGTCGTAGCGCTCGGCAAGGCCGACCTGGTCCAACAGGTCCATGCCTTTGTCGCGCGCCTCGTCAGTGGTCAGGCCGGCGAAGGTCATCGGGAGGGTGACGTTCTCCAGGGCAGACATGACGGGGATGAGGTTGAAGGTCTGGAAGATGTAGCCGATCTTGCGACAGCGCAGCCAGGCCAGTTCGTACGCGTCGAGCTGGGCGACGTCCACCTCGTCAATGTAGACCTGGCCGCTGGAGGGTTTGTCGAGGGCGCCGACCATGTTGAACAGCGTGGTCTTGCCGCTGCCGCTGGGCCCCATGATGCTGACGTACTCGCCGGTTCCGATGTCGAGCGTGATGCCCTTCAGGGCGTGGACCTCGACCTTGCCCATCCTGTAGACCTTGGTGACGTCTTTGGTCCGCACGACGGTCTGCAGCTCGGTCTTGCTTTCAGCGGTTCGTGTATCAGCCAATTGTCATGCCTCCCTGTATATGACCGGGCGTTGCGACGCGCCCGGATGCTCTCAGGCTTCGGTCCGCATTGCCTGCACGGGCTCCATGCGCGCGGCCCGGATTGCGGGATAGATGGCCGCCACAATGCTCAGGACAATCCCCACGGCAAGGGCCACAACAAGCCATTCCAGCAGTGTGAGCGCGGGGAAGAACCTCACGGCGAGCCAGTAGCTCGTCCCGCTTTCAAGGTCTCTAACGTGGAAGGTGAAAAGCGCCCGGACGAAGGAGAGCATGAAGCCGATGAACGCGCCGACCAGCGAGCCGACGACGCCTTGAAGGGACGACTCGATGAGGAACAGCTTTACTACAAACCGATCCAGGGCGCCGAGGCACTTCATGGTGCCGATCTCGCGGAAGCGCTCGGTGACGCTCATCAGCATGGCGTTTGTGATGCCGACCACGGAGACCATGAGGCTGAGCGTGACGAGCCAGACGCCGCGCATGTCACGGCGCACGCTTGCCCCGCCGGTGGCGCGGGCGATCAGGCGGGCCAGAGGGCTTGTCGCAGCCGTGACGGCTTCCTCTGAGCCGGCGCCGCCCTGGCCGCGCACAAACCAGGATATGACGCCCGGGGCATCAGCCGACTCCGGCGTTACGACGTACCAGGTGACCGTCCCCGCGCCGAACTTCCCGCTCCACGCAACGGCGTGACCGTTGGAAGTCGCGAGCGCCTGGGCGTCCGGCTTGCCGGTCGTATTGCGAAATTGAGCCGGAGGATGGTTCTGCCAGATCACCTGCACCGCCTTTTCGGCCCGTCTAATGTCACCGCCCGATGCAGGAAAGGTGCCTTCCGCCAGAGCCGCCGGAAGGATGTTTTGCAGCGCGGGGGGCAGCGACTTATCAGCGCCGGTGGTCCCGTTGATAATAAGCGATCCCCCGCCCAGCACGAAGCCTTCAAGGGCGTGCGCGACGTTAGCGTCTGAGAGCACGGGGGGCAAGCCTTCCACGATCAGCACGTTGGGGCGGGCGTCGCCCTGCGCCCCGAGCAGCGCGATGAGGGCATCGGCGCCGGCGGGCGCGCGCTCGGTGCGGAAGGCTTCCTCTGATTCGAGGAAACGCTGAATGCTTTCGGCGGCTGAGACGCTACCGGCTGCAACCTCCTGTTCGGATTGCAGCACAGCGCAACGGATGCGAGCGCCGCCGCCGGCGATGGCTTCGGTCTCCAGAGCGCTCTGGACGAGGGGAAAGAGCTTGTTGCTTTCCTCGACGTTGCGGAGTTCGCGGTTGAAGACGCTGCTGGTCCAGACCGACATGAGGAACGCGATGGCCAGCACGATGCCGCTCATAGTGATGAGCGAGCGCCAGAGGCGGATGCGGATGCCCTTCCAGGCGATTTCGAAGGCCTTGCTGAAGGGCAGCACGATCTGCCTGCCGATCTTCTGCTCTCCCCGGGCTCCACCGCCGACAGTCTTCGCCACCGGCAGCCTCCGCGCTTGAGTTGCCCTGCACGCACGGCGACCGGGATCACGTCGCCCGCGCGTCCCGGCGTTCGATAACCAGCCCGATGATGGAGCGCCTTCCCAGAGTGCGCAGGAAGGTGCTCAGGGAGACTTCCGCCTCCCGGTGGTTTAGTTTAAACCTTTTTGCCAGCTTATCAACCATCTCCCTGACTGTGTTTTGTCCGTCGCATAGTTCTATGACGAACGTGCCAAGTTCGTCAAGTGCAACGCGTTTGTAAGGCGGAATCCCGAACACCCGCGCCACAGTCCTGGCCATGGCAGTGTCCCGGCGGGGGACTTGGAGGATGATGTTGCCGTCCTCATCCCTCTCAAGCTTGACCAGGCGGTTCAGGACGGGCTTGGCCGCCAGGGAGTCCTGCCGGTCGAGGTGAGGCACGTCGGCCTTTGGCCTCCTGGAAATTGCCATGTTTCGACGCCCCTGCCGAGGTGCTCATGCTCTCGCGCAACACGTGAAACCGGCCAATGCCTGTGGAAACATCGGGGCCGCGCCTGCGCTTCCGTCGAAGCTGCAGATGAAGATCCTGTTTGTTTCGTCGCAATGCCAGCAGGCTGCCCGCAGAATCCTGGGGCGGCCCAAGAGCCTCGACGGATTAACGAGCAGCCAGGCGCGTCCGGTAACGGCAATGCCCTGATGGCCCCTGACGGGGACCTCCTGTATCTCGAACCGACGGCGCCTCAACTGTTTCTTGTAGAACTCCGTGAACCACTGTGCCAGGCCCTTGCGCGCCAACAGGACTTCGGCCAGGCTCACGCGCGCGAATTCCAGCCGCAGGAGGCGGCGCCCGAAGGCCATGCGGATGCATCCAGCTTGAAGGCTCCTGTCGGTGAGGGGGAGGTCCGCGGGGCTCGCGAACTCGACGTCGAGGAACTTCCAGAGCATTACGCTGCCTTCGGGATGGTCGTCGAGCGAGGCAAAGACGGTGCGCGCAAGTCCCTTCAGCGGCTCTTCCGGGCGGCCTATCAGATGCAGGTGCACGATGCGGCCACATTGCCTGCACCGGCTGAGCATCGCCAGAACCTGCTGCTCGGCCGTCCAGCGATAGCATTCCACATCTTTGCCGACGGGCGACGTCAGGTTGAGGCTGCGATCAACGGAGAGCTGGAGGCGGTCCTTCCGGGCTTTCTTTGCGAGCCGACGCAGGTAAGCGTCAACGATGGCTTGGGGCGCCTGACTTCGAGCGGAGGGCTGCCAACGCATCTCGAGCCGCACGAAATTCTCGTCCGCGAGGCGGATATTGCCGGCCTCGTGATTGCCCTGGGTGAAGACGAGACTCCACGTGGAGGGAACCGTAAGGCGGATGCCTTGCCACCCAAAGGTCGTAAACTGCTTGGCGCTGCCAGGCTCGCGGTCCACGCCCATGCGATTCAGCCGCTCAGGTCGTCAACGGCCTCTTCTTGGGTAGGGAGAATCTTAAACATCTTGTCAAAGCGCATGATCTCGAAGATCTCGTAGATGCTCTTCTCAATAGCGCAGAGCCTGAGCTTGCCCCCGGCGGCCTGCATCTTCTTCAGGAGGCTGACCAGCTTTCCCATGACGGCGCTGCTCATGTAGGTGACGCCCGAGAAGTTCAGGACGACCTTGCGCAGTTGGTGCTGGTCCACCAAGGCGTCGAATTCTTCGCCGAGTTGCTGGACGTTGGACTGGTCGAGAATGCGGGATGTGACAAAGCTAACCAGAGCGACGTCATCCTGCTTTTGAATTCGCAGGAGGGCGTCCTTGCGCGTCTCTACTTCGTCAACGGCAACGACCTGTTCCGTCCCGTCGAGCTTGCCCCCTGCCCCCCGCTGTAAGCGGATGACAGCGCCGCATTTGGGGCAGCGCCCTTTCTGGCCGATGAACCGGCTGTCCGTCTTGAGCTTGTTTCCGCAGGTCTCACACTTTATGACGATCTCGTCTGCCATTTCTGCGCCTCTTCCCCAGAGTCGTCGCCGGTGGTTATTCCCCGCTATTGTACATATTTCCGGATGATCATGTCCAGCTTCTCCCGGGCCGCCGCGGGCATTGCGGACGAAGGCGTCACCAGGGCCTTCTGCAGGGCATCGCCGCACCGGCAGGAACGTTCTGCCGGCAAGATCGAGGCCAGCGCCCTCAGCATGCGCTGGGCTGTGGCGACGTTCCGCCTGAGATTCTCGATGATCATCTCGCCCGTTACTTCTTCCTCTGACTCATGCCAGCAATCAAAATCCGTCACCAGAGCGATTGTAGAGTAGCACATCTCCGCCTCGCGGGCAAGCTTGGCCTCGGGCAGATTCGTCATTCCGATGACGCTGACGCCCCAGGACCGGTACAGGTGTGATTCTGCCCGCGTGGAGAAGGCGGGGCCTTCTATGCATACGTAGGCACCTCCCGGCCAGACGGTCGCCCCGCAAGACTCCCCTGCTCTCTGCAATCCGGCGCACAGCTCGGGGCAGACCGGGTCAGCAAAGGAAATGTGCGCCACAATCCCGTTGCCGAAGAATGTGCTCTCGCGGCGCCGCGTGCGGTCAATGAACTGGTCCGGCAGAACCACGTGCGAAGGTCGGATCTCCTCCTTCATGCTGCCGACGGCAGAAACCGCCACGATCCGCTCGACTCCAAGCTTCTTGAAGCCGTAAATGTTGGCTTGGTAGTTAACCTCGCTCGGCATGAGCCTGTGCACGCGGCCGTGCCGCGGAAGGAAGACAAGAGGCCGCCCCGCCAGCTTCCCAAGAACGTACGTATCGGACGGCGCGCCGAACGGGGTATCAACGGCGGCCTCTTCGACCACCTCCAAGCCTTCCATCCGGTACAGGCCGCTGCCGCCAATGACGCCGATTGCGTGCACAGTGTCCATAGTTGTGCGGCTTTCCGTGACAGCGGCTTGCCGTCCGGCGGATGCGCGCCGACCACGCCACGGGCGGCATTGTAACTGTTTGGCCGACGCAGTCAAGGACCGGCGGTCAGCGGCGGCGACCGGGGACTGGCGGCTGAGAGAGCCGTCGGCAGGATAGGTTGAGCGCGACTTGCGCGCACATTCGACGAGGAGTATAATGCCGTTGCTTGTTGGGATGCGGATGATGCCTACGTGAGACCGGACGATCTCGTGAGCGCCTTCATCGAAAGGAGGTGAGGGCTTGCCCGCCGAGGGATGTTGAACTCGGATGCGGCATGAGTAGCGTGGCATAGCTGAGGCGGACCTAACCGCGGACGCAGCGAGGTTCCTCAAGGAGGAAGAAGATGAAGAAGGCTTGGGTAATTGTCCTGATCGTCGTCGTAATTGCACTCATAGTCTACCTGATTGCAAACAAGTCCGGCACCCCGACGAAGCCGCCGACGGGGACAACGACGGGCAACCAGACGGCAGCGCAGCCTAAGAACATTCCGCCGGAAGTCCTGGAGTTGCAGAAAATGGAGCAGCAAGCGAAAGAGGCGGCTATGAAAAGCTCGGAGAGAAGGCAGGACGCTCCCGCCCCCGAGCGGTAGAATTGGCATTGCGGATCGGTCTGGTTGACGTCCGGCGGGCCGGAGAATTGCGGCGCTGTAATGTGGCCTGATCTTTGTGACGGCAGCATCGCGCCCGGTGGGTGTCAGATTGTAAGTACGCACAAGGGCATTCGGGACGCGCTGAGTTCATCGGAGCCGGCGGGCTCTTCGGGGCTCGGGACGTATCTTGACATGCGGGTCCGGTTTCGGAAGCGGTGGGTTGACACGGCGGCTCCGAGTTACTATAGTCTTGGGAAACAGGCGTTAAGTGTGTCGCTTCTTTTTGGGAGATTGCTCTGATGGTCGGCCGCTGCCTGATCGTCCTCTTGTGCTTGCTGACAGCAGGGGGGATCTCCGTATCACTCGGTTGCTCCAGCTACCTGTCGGCCGAGAATCAGCACCGTCGCGCTGAGGTGGTGGGCACCGACTGGAAGCACGCAGGCCAGGACTGGGACTGGGCCTGGGGCCTCGCCGCGCCGAACATCGGCTACGAGGACAGCTTCCCGCCCGGTCCGTAGGAACTGCTGCCGATCGTGAACGCGTGCAAGTAGACCGAGCTGTCTGGGAAGGGCCGTTGCTGGAGGGGCACGGCCCTCGCGTTTTCCTCGTGCCGGCGTGACGCATCTCAACTCGTAGTGTGCTCTCGTTGCTATTGCGCGTCCGTCCCTCGGTCCCGGCACGTTGTCCCGCTTGGTCGGCCCGCGGATATCAAGGCTGCTATGCCGACTTGCAGAGATGATCTGGTCGGCAAGTTCATTAGTGCTCCACAGCACTCTGAGGCTGCAAACGCGCACGCTCCACAACGCGAATGCGCCAGAGTTTTGGTCGCGCCGGTCACACCATGGCCCCAGGAATCATCGAAGAGTTCAGAAGGAAAGCGGCAGCTCGTTCCGCTGCCATTGTCTTCCCCGAGCCTGAGGACGGGCGGATCGTCGAGGCCGCCTGCCGAGCGGCTGAGATCTCAATCGCCAAGCCTATCCTGGTCGGTGCTGCGCAGAGCCTTCCGACCGGCCTTCAGTCCGGAGTTCGGACGGAGCCCATCGAAGACTCCCGCCGCCTGCAGCACCTGGCCCGTGAGTATGCCGCCCGACGTGGTGTGGCCGAGGGCGTGGCACTGCGGCTCGTCCGCCGCCCCCTGCTTTACGCAGCAATGATGGTGGCGCTTGGCGAGGCTGACGGCATGGTGGCGGGCGCCAGCCATGCCACTGCCAGCGTGCTCCAGGCCGCCGGGCTCGCAATAGGCTACCGGGAGGGAGTCCTCGTTCCAAGCAGCAGCTTCATCATAGTCGTCCCGAGGCTTGGCGACCGCACAGACGTTCCGCTCGTGTTCGCGGACTGCGCCGTCAACGTCGAGCCAACTGCCGAAGCGCTGGCAGGCATCGCGCTGGCGGCCGCTGACAGCGCGCGGAAACTGCTGGGCGTGATGCCAAGAGTCGCCATGCTGTCGTTCTCGACGAAGGGCAGCGCAGCCCACGCGAAGGTTGACCTTGTGCGCCTAGCCGCCGAACTGGCTGCAGCCAGTATCAAGGACGGTTTCGTGGACGGGGAGATGCAGCTTGACGCTGCAGTCGCGCCGGCCGTCGCGCGTAAGAAAATCAGGGGCAGCAGCGAGGTCGCAGGGCAGGCCAACGTCCTCGTGTTTCCCGACCTCAACGCCGGCAACATTGCGTACAAGGCTGTGCAGTACCTGGGAGGCGCTCGAGCCATCGGGCCTATCCTGCAAGGCTTCGCGAGGCCTGTCAGCGACCTGTCGCGCGGCGCCAGCGTCGAGGACATTGTTGACATGACTGCCGTCACGGCGCTCCAGGCCCAGTAGCTCATGAAGATACTCGCGATCAACGCCGGAAGTTCTTCCCTCAAGTTCACCCTATTCCAGATGCCCGAGCGCCGGGCCCTTGCAGACGGGCAGGTCGAAAGGATCGGCCAGCCCGGATCCCTCCTTTCGTATGAGGCCGGGGACAGGGCACTCGAGGAGCCGTGCAAGGCCGCCAGCCACCGCGAGGCGCTCCATATCCTGATGGACCATCTCCTGGCTGACAGGACCGGCGCCGTGTCGGGTCTGGAAGAGATATCGGCAGTGGGGCATCGGGTCGTTCACGGCGGTCCGCTGTCCGAAAGCGTCCTTGTGGATGGGGACGTCGAGGCCCTCATCCGCGAGTATGCCACCCTTGCGCCGCTGCACAACCCTTACAACCTGGCGGGAGTGCAGGCGGCCCGGGAGATGCTGCCCGGCAAACCACAGGTTGCAGTGTTTGACACTGCCTTCCATGCGTCCATGCCGCGCCAGGCGTTCCTCTATGCGGTTCCGTACTCGCTCTACCAGGAGCGCCACGTGCGCGTTTATGGCTTTCACGGCACGTCTCACCGCTACGTCACGCACCGGGCCGCCGAGATGCTCGGTGCTCCCCTTGAGGCATTGAGCCTTATCACTCTGCATCTCGGCAACGGCTGCTCTGCTGCCGCCGTCAAACGCGGTCGGTCCGTGGATACCAGCATGGGCATGACCCCGTTGCAGGGGTTGGTCATGGGCACCCGCAGCGGCGATGTTGACGTGGGCCTGCTCTTCTTTCTTACCGATTGGCTGAAGATGACCCCCGCTGAAGTCTACGACATGCTCAATCGCCGAAGCGGCCTGCTGGGGCTCAGCGGGGTCAGCAACGACGTGCGGGAACTTCTCAAGGCTGTCGAAGCCGGGGACGAGCGTGCGGACATCGCCCTTGATGTATTCGCTTACCGAGCCAAGAAGTACATCGGCGCTTACATGGCGGTGCTCGGCAAACTGGACGCCATCGTATTCACCGCCGGCATAGGCGAGAATTGCCCGGAGTTGCGAAAACGCATCTGCGCGGGCCTGGAGGGACTGGGCATCGTCCTTGACCCGAGACGTAACGTCGAAGCCATCGGCAAGGCCGCAGCGATCAACGCTGCCGATTCCCCGGCCTCGATTCTCGTCGTGCCCACCGACGAAGCCCTTCAGATCGCAATTGAAACTTACGACGTGGTACAGGAGGGAGCAGAACAGTGAGAATCATCATGTTTGAGGATTCCGACTTCAGTCGCCTTTACCCGCTCACATACCTTCGTCCAGTGTTCGAACTGCGCTGCGGGGCAAGCAGCCTGCGCCGAAAGGTACAGGCAAAGTTCCCCGATTCGGTGCTGCACCTGGAGACCCGCGAGGCGCTGACCCGCGTGGCTCCGGAGATGTGCCCCGACGGCCTCCTGAATCACCAAGACCGGCTGAAACCCGACGACGACATCCTTCTTGTCAACGGCGGCGCGATTCTCGCTGCGCCCGCTCAGAAATACACGGAGCGGGAGATCGTCACGACCGCGCCGACGGGGGAGATCATCTGGGCTTATCTCAAACGCGAGACAGTCAAGAAGCTCTCTGCCGGGTCGGCCCGCAGCCTGGCCTCGGCGGCGATGCAGAGCCTGCCGTCCCAACACACCCAGGATCTCCTTATCCGGTTCCCGTGGGACCTCATCACTCAGAACGCTTCGCAGATAAAGAGCGATTTTCGCGATTTCTACAGGCCTCAGGCGGACGCCAAGCTCGACCCGGGCGTGGCCGTCTGGGGCGAGCCCACGAACCTATGCATCGGCAAAGGAGCGGAGATACAGCCCTGGACCTTTATTGACTGCCGCGAAGGGCCTGTCATCATAGAGTCGGGCGCCATAGTCCGCGCCCATTCGAGCATCCAGGGCCCCGCCTTCATCGGCGAGAAGTCGTTCCTGCACGAAGCCTGCATCCGGGAAGGAACGTCCATCGGGCCGGTCTGCCGGGTCGGCGGCGAGGTCGAGGAGAGTATCATCCACGGCCATTCCAACAAATACCACACGGGGTTTCTCGGCCACAGCTATGTGTGCGAGTGGGTCAACCTGGGCGCCAACACTGTCAACAGCGACCTCAAGAACGACTATACCTCGGTGAGCGTCTACCTGAACGGCCAGCCGACCGACACCGGCTCGACGAAAGTCGGCGCCTTCATCGGAGATCACACGAAGACCAGCATCGGCACTCTCTTGAACACCGGGGCTGTCGTCGGCATAATGTGCAACCTGATCGCGGGTGCCGGCGTTCTGCCGAAGTACATCCCCTCTTTTTGCTGGTTCCTGGAGGGCCGCATCAGCAAGGGCCTCGGACTCGGCGCAGCTCTCGACACAGCCCGGGTCGCGATGGCTCGTCGCGGCGTGGAGTTGACGGATGCCGTGGTAGAGCTTATCAAGTACACTGAGGAATTGACCCGTCCCGACAAAATGGAAAAGGTGAAACGAGACAGAAAACGAGCCTTCCATTAGAACACTTCGCATGAGAGGACGAACATGGAAAAAGACGAGATACTGGAGCGGGTCTGCGAGGTCGTAAGCGACGTGCTTGGCGTCAACCTTCAGGATGTCACGCCCGAGTCGCGTTTTGTGGAAGACCTTGGCGCCGAATCCATTCAAAGCATCGAACTCGTGGCCGCCTTCGAGGAGGAGTTCGACATCGAGTTGGATGAAGAGGCCGCTCTCCAGGTGCAGACGGTCGCAAAGGCCGTTGATTTCATCGCGGAGGCGGTCGAGCGGCAGTCAGCTCAGTGACCGCGCCGCACCGCGCTGTGCCCGCCCGCTTCGGCGGCTTGCGTCGTCCGCGCCGCCGCGGGCTCCTCAGAGTAACGGACTGAAAGGACAAGAATGAACGTCATCATCACGGAAGACTATCATGAGGTGAGCGCTGCCGCGGCAAAGATCGTCGTTGCTGCGCTCAGGGAGAAACCAAGAACTGTCCTCGGCCTCGCCACCGGCAGCACGCCGGAAGGGCTCTACCAGAACCTGATCGAAGCCAACAAGAACAGCGGGCTTGACTTCTCCAAAATCGTCACGTTTAACCTCGACGAATACGTCGGCCTTCCGCCGGACCACCCGCAGAGCTATCGGCACTTCATGAACGACAAGCTGTTCGAGCACGTGAACATTGAACTTGGGAATACTCACGTTCCCGAAGGCCTGGCCCTACCGCTTCTGAAGCATTGCCGGCAATACGAAGAGATGATCCGAAAGGCGGGCGGCATTGACTTGCAGGTGCTCGGGATTGGCCGTGACGGGCACATTGCCTTCAACGAGCCCGGCACGTCCTTCGGCTCCCGCACACACGTGGCAGCACTCGCACCGGAGACAATCGAGGACAACGCGCGTTTCTTCGCTAACCCCGACGACGTCCCCCGCTTTGCCGTCACCATGGGCATCGGCACCATCCTTGAGGCACGCAAGTGCCTGCTGCTCGCAACCGGCGCGAACAAAGCCGAAGCCGTTCAGGCCGCGCTCGAGGGGCCGATTACAAGCCAGATTACCGCCTCGGCCCTCCACTTGCACCCCGATACGGTGTTCATCCTTGACGAGGCGGCCGCCGGCAAATTGTCGCGGCTCGACTTCTACCGGTGGCAACAGGAGAACTGGCCCCGCATTGCCGACAAGCTTTGAGTGGGACGGAGGCCTACGCACCGCACTTGATCAGGCCGGCGCTCTCGTTTACCCGAAAGCGAACCGGCAGGAACTGCTCGATCACCCAGATGTTCGTCCGGCAGTGGTCCGTGACACCTGCCACTTTCACCTCGGACGCGCCCCGGGCCAGCGCCAGGTAAGGTAAGATCTGGTCCGCCGCGTGCTCGTCCAGGCAGGCGTCCTGAGACATCAACCACTGCAAGGCCCGCGCGGCCTCGGCCCCCACCTTCTCTGCGCGCTTGCCCCGCTCGCCAAGGGCTGATGCCCCAAGACGGCAACTCGCATACTCTGCCGTCATCAGCAGGGCGCTTCCCGTCGAGGGCGATTTCACGTAATCGAACTCGCGCCTGTCTACGGAGACTATTCCCTCCGCCGCCTCCAACTGCCTCTCGGCGACGCGCGCCTTCGCAAGGTCCGTCGTGGCAATGCTGCGGGCCGTTGTGCGCACGAACTCGCCGCGGTCTGTGAGAACCAGCGGCTCGAGCAGCCCCGGAGTGACCGCCAGACTGATTCGGCCCCCTCCCCGCGGATAGAACCCGGGCGCCACTTCGGGCATTTCCGCGCGTACGCCCATCTTGCCCAACAGGTGCACGAATACGTGCGCAAAATAGTCCGTCGTAGGCGACCACTTCACGTGCGTTCCGCCCGACACGGCCAGCACCGCCGGCCGGCCCGCCGCTGCCAGCGGTATCATCACTGCCTGAAGTACCAGCGTCACCGACCCGGCTGTGCCCACATCCAGGGCGATCGTGTCTGACGGCTCCAACGGACCCGGGCGGAAGGTCAGATCGGTCGAGCCGGGCTTCGCCCCTTCCAGTCGGGCTGCACACAATTGTGCGGCCGCGACGACGGCGCTCAGATGTTGGGCGGCAAGGCCGGGACTGCGGCGGCCCTTGCGGATGTTGAAGATGCGGCAGGCCTTACCCGTCGCCGCAGACAGGCCCACGGCCGTTCGCAGTATCTGTCCGCCGCCCTCCAGGTAGCCCCCATCAATCTCCAGCCATTCCATGACAGCCCTCCCTCAGCGCCCGGTCGCCGCATTATAGACCCGCGCTGCGTTTCTGGACAACTCGCGGTCGTCCTTTTGCACTGCTGCCCGGCGCCCGGTACAATCCGCCGCCGAAGGAGCCAGCGATGAGATATGTCACACTTGGCAGGACGGGCCGCAAAGTCTCCCGCATAGGCTTCGGCGGCTTCCCTATCTCCGCGCCGAATCACTCTCTCGGTTGGGACCCCTATACGGCGGAGGGGCGCGCGGCAGCCATCCGCACGATACGCCGCGCCATCGAACTCGGCATCAACTACATAGATACGGCCGCGAGTTACGGCGAAGGCCACAGCGAACGCCTCATCGGCGAGGCCATCGCCGGCCGGCGCGGTGAGCTTTTCATCGCCTCGAAGGTGGCACTTGGCCACACTGGGGAGGCCACGGCCCGCAGCGTGCTTGACTCCCTTGAGCGCCTGCGTTGCGACCGGCTCGACCTCATCCAATTCCACGGCGGCATCTACACGGAGGATGTCATCCATCACCTGCTTCACGAAGGCCCGATGGATGCCCTGTTGGACTTGAAGGCGCGGGGCAAGGTGCTCTTTATCGGCGCCACCAGCGAGGAGCCCTTCAGCTTGCTCCCGCTGATGCGGACAGGCCAGTTCGACGTCATCCAAATGCGCTACAACCTCATCTACCAATCGGCCGCCCACCATGCGCTGGATGAGGCGCGCAAGCAGCACATCGGCGTGACACTCATGCGGCCCCTCACCTCCGGAATCTTCCAGTACCTGGCGGCGAAGCTTCTGCCGGAACTCGCCGCAGCATGCGACCTCAACAAGGCATGCCTGAAGTTCGTGCTCGCCGATTCGCGCGTCCACGTGGCGAACGTGGGCATGCGCTGGCCGGAGGAGGTAGAACGGAACGTCAAGCTGGTGGATGAGTTTGAGCCGGCCTTCGATGTAGCCGATCTGCCGCGTGGCACAAACAAAGTCTACGACGCTCTGGACGCGGAGCAAGCGCACGGAGGCCCGTAAAGCCCCGGCGAGCCGCCGCACTCGCGGTTTTAGGCCTGAAAGGCGCCACATGCGCACTGAGGGAAAGCCGGCACGTATTCTGATGGGACCGGGGCCGAGCAACTGCGACCCCAGCGTGCTTGAAGCCATGTCCCGGCCGCTCCTTGGCCACCTCGATCCCGAATTCCTCGCGATCATGGACGAAACGCAGGAGCTGTTGCGCAGAGTGATGAAGACGCAGAACAGGCTGACCCTGCCCGTCTCCGGCACGGGCAGCGCCGGCATGGAGGCGTGCTTTGTCAACCTCGTCGAGCCAGGCGACCGGGTCCTCGTCTGCGTCAACGGCGTCTTCGGCACCCGAATGGCGGACATCGTGGAGCGGATCGGCGGCAAGCTGTTCACTGTCGAGGCCGAGTGGGGAAGACCCCTCGATCCGATGGCCGTGGAAGCGGCAGCGCGGGCCTGCATGCCGAAGGTCCTCGCAGTTGTCCACGCCGAGACCTCGACCGGCGTCCTTCAGCCCATTGAACCGCTCGTCAGCATTGCGCGCGAGGTGGGCGCCCTGTTCCTTGTGGATGTGGTAACTTCCCTCGGAGGCTGCAGCGTCGAGACCGATGGCTGGCAGGTTGATGCCGCTTACGGCGGCACCCAGAAATGCTTGAGTTGCCCGCCCGGCCTGGCGCCCCTTTCCTTCGGGCCGCGCGCCCTCTCCGCCCTCGAGGCGCGCAAGACCAAGGTGCAGAGTTGGTACCTGGACATGATGATGGTCAGGAAGTACTGGGGCACCGAACGGACCTACCACCATACCGCGCCCATCTCGATGGTGTATGCTCTTAACCAGGCGCTGAAGCTCGTGATCGGCGAAGGCCTCGATGCCCGGTTCAAGCGGCATCGGCTCAACCACAAGGCGCTCGTCGCGGGCCTGGAAGCCATGGGCATTTCCATGCTGGTTGAACCGCAGTACCGGGCGCCCATGCTGAACGCGGTCTTGATTCCCGAGGGGGCCGACGACAGGAAGGTGCGCCGCGCTCTCCTTAAAGACTACAATATAGAAATAGGAGGCGGCCTGGGGCCCCTCGCCGGCCGCACGTGGCGCGTCGGCCTGATGGGAAGCTCCTCCCGGCCGGAGAACGTGACCCTCCTCCTCATTGCCCTGGAGCAGATACTCAGGGCCGAGGGCATTCCCATCCGGCCCGGCGCAACGGCCGCTGCAGAGGCAGTCTATGCGGCACAGTGACCTTTAAGCGGGGGAGATGATTCCATGCGGATACTGGTGGAGCAGGTTCGAGCGGGGAGCGATGAACAGAACACCGCGCGCATGGGCGTCGTCTTCCCCGCATACAATGAGGAGGAGCACGTGGCCGAAGCCGTGCAAGCGGCGCTTGGCGTGGGCATCGGCCGCGTCGTTGTCGTCAACGACTACTCGCGCGACGCCACGGGTTCCATCATTGACCGCCTTGCTGCCGCCGACCGTCGTGTGGAGGCGCTTCATCACGAGGTCAACCAGGGGAAGCAGGCGGCCGTCAAGCATGGGCTCGAAGCCATCGTCCGCCAGCCTGACGTGGAAGTTGTGGCTGTTTTCGATGCCGACATGCAGGACGACCCCGCCACCCTGCCTTCGCTGTCCCCGCTTGTTGGCCGCTATGACCTGGTCATCGGCCGACGCTTTCGCGGGGACATGCCTTTCGCACGCAGACTGGCAAACTGGCTGGCTAACATCCCGTACCGCCTGGTCGCGGGCATCCGCATCCACGACATCCAGAGCGGCTATCGCGTCTATACGCGCGAGGTGGCGGAGTACCTGGCGGCGCACCTCACTGTGGAAGGCCGTTACACTCTCGAGCACACCTCGCTGCTGCTCTTCGGGAAGCTTGCCAACGAGCGGGGGCGCGACTTCCGGATTGCCGAGACGGCGGTCCCTTACACCTACGAAGGCGCAAAGAGCAGCATCAGACTCCGGGACAACCTCCAGCTCACCTGGGCGACTGTCTACCACGCCGTCGCGCTTGCCCGGCTTCAGCGCTCGAGGAAGCGCTGACGAAGCACCGCATCGTCGCCGCCGTGGGACCGCGACGTGTGCGGCAAGGGGCGCCCGAACGTGGCACCCCTGCCGGCCGCCGCGCGGATGGGGACCGCATCACTTCTCGGCTGCTGGCAGCAGCGCTCCCGCTTCAGGCTCCGGCATCATCGGCTTCGCCAGGTTCCTGGTCGCTCCGATCGAGGCGCCGCCCAGGAACGCGAATGCGGCCGGCACCTTGCCATACCCCTCCGCTCGCAGCGCCCCGCCCTCGGAAACCACGGACAGGCCGTAGCCTCCGAGGTCAGGCACCGCGCCCTCCAAGAGGGACAGGAATGCCGGCGCCTTTGTGCCTATGCCGCTCCGTAACGCTGATAGGGCAAGGGGCCTGAAGGGCCGGCTGTCGAGGTAAGCGCATACGGCCGCTTGCGGAGGCAGGTGCTTGCGCGTGGCCTGGTACTGCGCGTCGTTCGCCAGTGTCTTGCCTGCCCCCGCGGCGCTGATGACCGAACGCAGGGCCTCCGGCTGACGAGAACAGACCAGAAAGTCGCCAACGAAAGCCATGCAAAGCCGCGCGGGGCCCGCGATGTTGCGTAACGTATAAACATCTTGCCCGTCGAAACCCTCTGTCATCAGTTGCCACCCCATCTGCGCTGCCTGAGGCGAGGCGGCAAAGCGCTGGAACACGCCCTTCAGGCTGGCGATGTCGTTTACGGCGAAGCCGAAGATTTGGACGAGGTCTGTCCTTCCAGGCTGCCGATCCGCTGCCATGTCCGGCGCCGGCGCGCGCAGGGCGAGGAATGCCTCCCTGCCGATCCGCGGAAGGACCTCCCACTCAAGGTTGACTGCGAAAGCCTGGTCAATCTGCGCCATTCCTGCCCTGAACCGCTGCAGGCCGGTTTCGCCTCCGGTCTCCTTGATCGTCTCCTCGACAAGTCCGTACAGCTTCTCCCCTGACTCGACCTGCAAGGAGACGATCATGGCGTAGTCGGCCGGCACTACCGAGGCGCACTGGGATTCCCCTGGCTTCAGTGCCATGAGTCCAGGCAGGAGTCCCTTTGCGCCGCGCCCCATTTGCGCCACGAACTCGTCCTTGAAACTGCCTTCTTCGACGGTCGTCGAAGACCAGATGCTCGTGACCGCGGGCAGTCCCAAGGTTTGCAGCCCCTGCCTCTGCTCGGAGCCCTGCGCCGCTCTCGCCATCGCACGAGCCCACAGCGGTTCCAGGTTCAGATAGGCCGACGCAATCCCGGTCGGAGCCTCTTGCGGACCGATCCAGGCGGGCGCCGATCCTGTCGGGCTGAACTTCAGGACGGCTTCCCTCGAACCCGCGGTTACCAGGTCGCCTACGAAGCGCACGCAGAGTTCTTTCGGCCCTTTGTTCAGAACGGTGACGATCCCGCCGGGCAACTGCTCGGTGCTTACGGAGACCGCCCGGCCGGTCTGTTGGAGCCGGGGCAGCATCTTCTGCTCAAAGGCGTCCTTCACGAGTTGCGCGTCGCCGCCCAGGTAGACGGCCAAAGCAAACGGCGGCTTCTCATCGGTCGCCCCCGCGGACCCAAACCCCACCAGCGCGGCCTCTCGCCCGGAAAGGCGGCCGAGAACTGCATCGGGCAGATCCATGAATATCGCGGCACAGAGCCGAGACAAGTCCTTCACCAGATCGAGCGCGGCCGAGAGGCCCGGCGAGCCCTCTACCTCTTCCCCGATCCTCGTCTGCCGCACGGCCTCTGAGAACCTCGCGGGATTGTCCACGCGAATCATCATGAGCGGCGCCTCCGGCAGCATGCTCAGGATCGGGTCGGCAGCCGCGCGCGCCGGCGCGCCGGCCGGCACCGCCTCAGGCCGTGCAGGTGCCGCCTGCCCCGGCCCAGAATGGAAGGCTGCCAGGAACCCCGCCAAGACCGACAAGCCGATAATCCACCAGCCCCTCGCCCGCCTCATGTGAGCCTCCTGCTCAAAAGGCCGAATAGCGCCCATGCCGCGACAGTTCTTTAGATTAGACTCCCTGGAAGGCCATTCCATTAGTACCGAATCAGCCGGCCAGGCAAGACCGCACGCATCGCCCTCGGATTCGGCCGCTCAGCCGGCCGCCCCGGCCGCCGAGAGCGCTGCCCGGTACACCTCCCGTAGCGAGAGGCCCTCCGCATCAGCGATGGCCCTGCAGTCCTCGTATTCGGGCTCACAGCGGACAACGCGCGGGCCCAGATACGCCATCTTCAGCCGCACTTCCCCCCATGGTGTCCGCACGGCCCGGCTTTCACGCCGAAGCTTGGAACGCTGCCAGAGACACCGCCGCACGCCGAGCGTTGAGGTATGCTTCCACAGCAACTCCTCCATCTGCCTCAGACGGTCCGGCGGACAAAGCACAGTCAGGAGCACGCCGGGCCGGTTCTTCTTCATCTGGATTGGTGCGGTAAAAGCGTCCAGGGCGCCCCGTTCCATCAGCTTTTCCGTGCAGTAGCCGACCTCTTCCCCCGTCATGTCGTCGAGACTGGCCTCAACCACCCACACGTAATCCGCCTCAGTGGCCGAGCCGGCCGACTCCTGGCCTCGTGCACCTGAAGAGAGGCTGCCCACCGCGAGCCTCAGGACGTTGGGCATCTGCTCGATATCACGCCCACCCGCCCCGTAGCCAACCGTCTCAATGGACATCTCCGGCCAGAACGGACATGGCTCGGCAAGCGTCTTCAGGAGTGCCGCCCCGGTCGGCGTGGTAAGCTCGAATTCAACCGGCCCGCCCGTCGTGGGCATGCCCTTCAGCAACTCGGCCGTCGCGGGCGCGGGGACCGGCAAAATGCCGTGCGCCGTCCGCACCGTCCCGCCCCCCAGGCTCACGGTCGAAAACCTCACTTCGTACAGCCCCAACTCCCGAATCCCGACGACGGTCCCCACGATGTCGCAGATGGCGTCCACCGCCCCGACTTCGTGGAAATGTATGTCCGCCACGTCCTTGCGGTGCACGAGGGCCTCAGCCTCTGCAAGGCTGCGGAACACGGCGGAGCTGCGCTCGACGACCTCGTCGGGCAGGGATCCGCCTTCGAGGATCGCCAGCACTTCCGCGAGGCCGCGGTGCGGATGTCCCTCCGATTCGTCGCGCTTCACCTCGACGAACGTCGCGCCGAGGCCGGCCCGCGTCACGGGCCGGGCGCTCAGGGCGTAGCCGCCGATTGGCAGACTCTTCAGCGCATCCGCGATTGCTCCCAGCGGCACGCCGGCGTCCACCAGGGCGCCAAGGCACATGTCGCCGCTGATGCCGCTGAAGCAGTCCAGGAAGCCAATCCTGTCCGTCCCATGCATCCCCGTCCCTCCAGGAAGCTCTCGGCGATTAAAGCACATTCCCGCGGCGAGCGCAACCTCGGTTCGGACAAGCGGCGCGGTCGCCGCCATATCCTTGCAAACCCGACTCCTTATGGGCAGAATATCCCTTCGCAAGTGCCTTGGAAGCCGCAGGTTGTTGCCGTGGCAGCCGCACCAACAAGATGTCCTGCCGAAAGAGGAGAACACGCATGGCGAAGATTGATTTTGGCGGCGTCGTTGAGAACGTCGTGACGCGCGAGGAGTTCCCGCTCGACAAGGCGCGCCAGATACTCAAGAATGAAACTATCGCCGTCCTCGGTTACGGCGTCCAGGGGCCCGCGCAGTCGCTCAATATGCGCGACAACGGCTTCAACGTCATCATCGGCCAGGCGCCGGAGTTCAAGAAGGACTGGGACAAGGCGCTCGCCGACGGATGGAAGCCCGGCAAGAACCTTTTCAAGGTCGAGGAGGCGGCTGCAAAAGGGACAATCATCCAGTACCTCCTGAGCGACGCCGCCCAGATGCTCGTATGGCCGAAGGTCAAGCCCCATCTGACCAAGGGCAAGGCGCTCTATTTCTCCCACGGCTTCTCCATCGTCTACCGCCCCCAGACCGGCGTCGTGCCGCCCAAGGACGTTGACGTCATTCTCGTGGCGCCCAAGGGCTCCGGCACGTCCGTGCGGCGCAATTTCCTCGACGGCAGCGGCATCAACTCGAGCTACGCCGTCTTCCAGGACGCCACCGGCCGTGCGGAGGAGCGTTGCCTCGCCATCGGCATCGCCGTCGGCTCCGGCTATCTTTTCCCGACCACCTTCGAGCACGAAGTCTGGAGCGACCTCACCGGCGAGCGGGGCGTGCTCATGGGCGCCCTCGCGGGGGTTATGGAAGCGCAATATAACCTCCTCCGCAAGCACGGCCACAGCCCGAGCGAAGCCTTCAATGAGACCGTCGAAGAACTCACGCAGAGCCTTATCAGGCTCGTAGCGGAGAACGGCATGGACTGGATGTACGCCAACACCAGCGCTACGGCCCAGCGGGGCGCCCTCGACTGGCGGCACCGGTTTCGCAAGGCGGTCGAGCCGGTCTTCGACGAGCTTTATCAGCGCGTCAGGGACGGCACGGAGACGGGAATCGTGCTGAAGGCGAACAGCGCGCCCGACTACGCTGAGAAGCTCCGCGTGGAGTTGGACGAGATAAAGAACTCCGAGATGTGGCGCGCCGGCGCCGCCGTGCGCAGCCTCCGCCCGGAGAACTGGCGGAAGAAGTAGACTCATCAGTCTGGGGCTGTCATTCAAGGCGCCCGCTCAGCCCCCGCTGGGCGGGCGCTTTTTCTCGCGCTGGGGGCTTCTTCGGGCGTCGCAATCGGCCTCAAAGCCGCCCGCCCCGTCGGATCCCGCGGGGGCCCGGTCGGTCCCAACTATGTGAGAACTCTCCCGCGCCTACGTCGGCGCGTCAATGGACTGGAACGCCAGCACGTGCCCCGCCGACAACCCCATCTTCAACGCCCATCCGGACGGCATTTCAAGCACCGACCGTGCTCGCCAGCAAGCGGAAATCCGGCTGGGCTTGAGCGCCGGAACGATCTTCACCACAGCGTTCTTTGGGGAGATATAGGCGAGGTCAATCGGGAACCGCATGAAAAACGTGTGGACACTCCAGCAATCGAGTATGAGAAGAGCCTCGCCCGGCGCGAGGCTCTCCCGTCCCATCAGGCCGACCAGCCGCTCCCGCGAAGTCAACGCTATTTGAGCCATGTCAACGAGCGTCCGCCCGTTGTCGGCTATTACCACTCGACAGGTCTTCATCTCGCCGTGTCGCCCCTCCACATTGTGCCCTTGCCGTCACTCGTGCTTCTGCTCCAGCCCTCCATGCACACCTCCGACGCTGGGTGCCACGCCCAAGCGCGGCTTGAGCGTGCCACGCTGCGCATCTGTTTCACCGGCCCTCTCTGCACGCTTTCCGCGCATCGGCGACCTTAAACTATACACGTAGCGTTTGTCGCTATTCCGTCGCCTTGAGGATCGCCTCCGCCAGGTCAGGGCAGCGCTTCGCCATGGCTTTGAGGGCAGGCACCGCGTCGGCCCCCGCCGCAGCCAACTCGGTCGCCCCCGCCATGGCAAGAACCGTTTCCGCCTGCGCCGGCACAAGATCGGCGTACTTAGCCAGCACCGCTGCGGCCGCCTTCAGCATCCGCTCAGAGCCAAAGGCTTCGGCCACAGCCTGCCGACAGAGCACCGCTCGGAGCGCGCCGAGCTGCTCCGGCGTCAGCCCGGAGCCGCGTTTCAGCGTTTCTTCGGCGGCCCGCCAGGCCGGCGCCCTCTCCGCGTCCTGGATCAGTTGCGCGCGCCGCTCCGCAGACATCAGCTCAAGAGGAGCGGGCGGACGGCTGCGAGCCGAGCGAAAGTCCGCGGCAGATAGCGTTCCCTCACCTCGCCCCGCCCAGGGCCAGCCGAGCGCGTACAGCAGTAGCTGCGCGCGGTCTCCGTCCACGGCCAGGAAATTGCCCACCTCTTCCTCCGCCGTCAGATAAGCGTCCGCCGCCCGGTCAGCCGGGCGTTTTCCTGTGCCGGCCCCCGACACGCCCTCCCCGGCAGCGCCGGCCTCGAATCGCCGTCGAATCCTTTCCAGTTCGATGGCCAGTTCCACGGCTCGCCTGCGGTCGAACTGAAGCCCGACCGGGACGGCGAAAACGCCGCCTTTGCCCTGAACGCTGAGATTCCCGCTGCGCGCTGGCCGAACAGTCACAACCGCCCGCGCAGCCCGGTCCAGCCGCGGGTCCTCGCTGTAGCGAACGCGCGACAGCCGGGCCGCTGCGAAAGCCCCTGCTGCAATGGCCGCAGCCATCACCGCCAGCCAGGCGAGCACAAGGCTCGGCCTGACCTTCCGTGGGCTCCCATCCGCCCCGGCGCCGTCGCCTTCTGGCGTGTTGTCCGTCACTGAGATCGTCTTTGGCTTCCTTCAAAGCCCGGTCAGTGTTTCTCCAGCGATATCTTCCATGCTGCGCCCCGTCGGCGCGGAGTCGGGCAGCCTGTTCGGGACAGCCCAGGAGACGAGCATGCATCGCACTCCAATCTCAAGTCGTAGTGCAGCCATCGGGCGCGGTGTTTCTGGATCACGTAGAGTTGCCGCCAGTCTGCTCCGGCTCAACCGCCTCGGGAGGCCGCTCCACGTCGCTATCGTGCACCGGTTCTGGTCGCTGCACGTGCGTGTCCGGGTCATGTCAGCGACACCGTTTGCGGCCGGCACAATTATACCTGGGGCTGGGGAAGCGAATGAAACGCCGCGTTTTTTCTCCCTTGCGCGCGCCTTTCTCGCAACGCCCGCCTTGGTGTATAATCACAGATCAACAAACCTCGTGACGCCAGTGCTACGCCATGACTGCACCGAAACGTCGGTCCACAGTTTCTGCCGGCTCCGGCGGGGCGCCGTGGTCTCAGCCCTGCAAGCAGAAGCCTCCGTCATCCCGCCAGTGAATGTCTGGGGCGCACCGTGCTCTCCCACTACGCCGTTCAGACGGAAAGGATTGACAGATGTCAGGACATTCACACTGGGCCGGCATAAAGCACAAGAAGGAAAAGACGGATAAGCAGAAGGGGAAGGCCTTCAGCCGCGTCTCAAAGCAGATCATGGCCGCCGTCCGCAAGGGCGGCAAAGACCCCAAAAACAACCTCGAACTGGAGTACGCAATAGAGGCCGCAAGGGGTGTCAACATGCCAAAGGACACCATCGAGCGCGCCATCGCCCGCGCCACAGGCGATGATGGTGCGTCCCGGTTGGAGACCTGTCGGTATGAAGGCTACGGCCCCGGCGGCGTCGCCATCATGGTGGACGCCCTGACCGACAACCGCAACCGCACCACGCCCCATGTCCGGAAGTCCTTCGTGGACCACGGCGGCGAACTCGGCGCCACAGGCTCCGTATCCTGGACGTTCGAGATGAAGGGCCTGATCCTCGTGGAGAGGGACAGCAAGACCGAGGACGAGGTTCTGGAGCTTGCCCTCGACGCCGGCGCGGACGATATCCAACAGGCGGGCAGCGTCTACGAGGTCAGTTGCGAGCCAAGGAAGGTCAAGTCCGTCAGGGAAGCTCTTGAGAAAGCCGGCCTGGCGATAGAGTCGGCCGAAGTCACCATGGTGCCCAAGACTTACGTGAACTTGGACACCGAAACCGGCCGCAGGGTGCTGAAGTTGATGGAGTCCCTCGAAGAGGACGAGGACGTCACGAACGTCTATGCAAACTTCAACTTGCCTCCCGACCTTGTCGCCGAGCTGAAGGCCGAATAGCCCCAAACAAAAAAGGCGTCCGACGAGGCATGCTCGCCGAGCGCCCGTTGCCCTTGCCTGAGAACGGCCCTACTGCTTAACGCTTGCTGTACTGCGGTGCGCGCCGTGCGCCGCGCTTGCCGTACTTCTTCCGCTCTACCATTCGCGAGTCGCGCGTCAACAAACCGTGCTCCCTCAGCAGCGGCCGCAGCGCCCCGTCGGTCTTCAACAGCGCGCGCGCCAGCCCCAACTGCACCGCTCCTGCCTGCCCCGTAACGCCGCCGCCCAGCACCTTCACGACCACGTCAAACCGGCCCTGGTTGTGCGTCACGCGCAACGGCTCTTTAACCTGGACCTGATGATCCTCGTGCGTGAAATACGCCTCCAAGTCGCGTTCGTTGACCTTGATGGCCCCGGTGCCGGGCTTGATCCGCACGCTGGCCACCGATGTCTTCCTACGGCCCGTTCCCCAGGTGAATTCGTCGCCCATTGGTTCCAGTTATCTTGAGTTCCGCAAAGTTCCCGCCCTCAGGCGGCTCACACCTTCAATTCTTCAGGCTTCTGATACGTGTGCGGGTGCGCCGCCCCCGCGTAGACCTTCAGCTTCCTCAGCATCGCCATACCTAACCTGCTCTTCGGAAGCATTCGGCGCACAGCTTCCCTCACCACGCGGTCCGGGTGCTTCGCCAGCATCACGTCAACCGGGATCTCCTTCAACCCGCCCGGGTAACCCGAGTACCGCTGGTACGTCTTCTGGTCCATCTTCTTGCCGGTCAGCCGGACCTTCTCCGCGTTCGTCACGACCACGAAGGCGCCCGTGTCAACGTGCCGGGTGTAAGTGGGTTTGTCCTTCCCCATCAGGGCCATGGCCACGCGGGATGCCAGCCGCCCCAGCACCTTGCCTTCGGCATCCACGTGATACCACTGCCGGTTTTTCTCGTATTCTTCTTTCTTCGCCAGATAAGTTTCCATAGGCAGCATCCGGTGAGAACACGACCTGAGCGCATTCCTCTTGCCCGGAGACGGGCAAAAACATTAGTATAAGCGCGCACTTGCGTTATGTCAAAGGCATTTGCAGGAGTACCGCCTCCCATGGCCACGCCCGCCCCCGAGACGTCCAAGGCCCAGATGCGCTATTGCGTTTTCTGCAAGGAAGATTTCATCAGCTATAAGACGACGGACCCTGCCGAATGCCCGCGCTGCGGCCGGCCGACCCAGGCCCGGCCCCAGCGCCGCTACACGCGCCTCGTCGCCGTCGCTGTTCTGGCCGGAATAATCATCCTCGCCCTCCTGGCCTATGCCCTCTCCCGCTGAGCCCCGCCGCCTTCACTTGGTCCCGCGCAAGCCCAGGAAGGCGAGGCAAACGCCGATTGGCAAGACGGTCATCACCACAAACAGCGTCCACTGCGTGCCATTGAAGTCCGTAAGCGCGTCCACTGGCATGCAGATATCGCCCGTCAGGAGCCACGCCAGGGCCGTCCAGTAGAGGATCAACGCAAACCCTCCAATGAACATGCCCGATATGAGCACCCCGAAGAGGCAGGCCACCACTGCGAGGATGCCGACCCCGATAGCAAGGACAACGAGGACAACGCTGCCGATCAGAACGCCCGGCCGGAACAATCCCGGGAAATACTCGCCCAGCCAATACAGAATCCCCCGAAGCGTGCCGTGGGATTCCTCCTCTTCCGTTTCCTGGGGCAGGATCGGCTCCCGCGGTCCCATGCTCGGCGCTCCGAGGCGGGATCCGCAATGCACACAGAACTTATCCTCCGGCTTGCACTTCTCGCCGCAGAATGGACACCTGGCTTCTTTCATCGGCCTAATCCTTACTGAAGCTTACCCAGGCAACAACGCAAGGAGCGTTAGCGGAGGCAGGACTCCCAACAGCAGAAAAATGCCTCGCCTCCCTTTGGGAAGCTCGGCCAGAGCAGTGACCGGGCTGCAGACCGATCCGCAGAGCATCCATGATAGCGCCGCCCAATAGGCGAGGACTAAGCAACCGAGAGCAAGCGCAAGGACCGGCAAGCCGACGATGCCAGCGTCGCCGAGTTTGCCTACCCAGCGGCCTGCCAGCATCAGAACGCCGAAAGCTGCGCCTACCAGCAAACATGCCGCCACGACCACTTTAGGCCGAGCAAGGCCGGGAAAGATATCCAGTATCCAATTCAGAACCGCGAACGCAACGGGCGGTCGGTCGCCTTTGTCTCTCCGCTTCGGCCTGGCCCGGCCCACAGCCGGCGCTCCCAGCCGGGACCCGCATTGCATGCAGAACTTGTCCTCCGCCTTATGCTTCGCGCCGCAGAATGGGCACACGGCGCTTTTCGCTGACCAATCCTCCAGCAGCCTACCACTGCCACGATGCGACAAGCCAGGCGACGGTCACTTCCAATGCTGTCAGCACAAGGGACGATACCAACAGGAGACGCCACCTCCCCCTGTCAATCATGGCCAGCGCGTCAGCCGGATAGCACACCGACCCACACAGAATCCAGGATAGCGCCCACGCGGAGATCAGGGCCGCGCAGCCAATCCACGCGAAAAAGAGGGGAATGGCAATTATGCCGAATAACCCCCGCCGGTGCCAATGCCACCAGATGAGCACCAGCAGCACCCCGGTGGCCGCGGCGATGGCCGAGCCCGCGGCAAGCAGCACCCTCCCCCGGGCAAGGCCTGGAGCCAGATCCAGGACCCGGTTGAGAAGCCCAAGCCAACCCTTGCGACCCTCTACGTACGCCCGGCCTTCGCGCGGGACTGGACGGACCTCCAGCCTCAGCCCGCAATAAGGACAAAGCCCTGTCGCCTTACCCACCGTCGCGCCGCAATGCCGACACGTCAGGCCGGTCATCCCCGTGGTCACCTTACAGCGGAAGCTTCAGGAGCAGGATTGCGGCAAAGCAGGGCAGCGGTGCCAGTACCATGAACACCAACCATCGCTTGATGTTGAACTCCTCGGCCGCTTCCCACGGCAAACAGACCTGCCGCGCCAGCAGCCAGGCTACCCCTGTCCAATACCAGGCTACCGCAAGGCCCCAGAACCCGAACCAGGCCGACCATGCCCATCCGTAATCCAGGGCGTGTTGCGCCAGCCACGCGCAGAGCACCGCGGCAGCCAGAGCCCCGCAACTGCACGCGATCGTGCTCAGCCCTGAAAGCCGCATCCCCGCTGCTCCTTCTGCTCTCAAAGGTGGAGCCTGCCATGGACGCAGTCGCCGGCCATCCTTCGCCCTCTTTGCGAGCCAAACACTTGCGCCGCTATGCTAACCTCTCCAGGGGCGGTTTGACAAGCCAGAAGACGGGCTATATCCTCTAAGCTGTGGCTGTTCTTGCATCTCGTCCTCCAAACGCTTAGACGGCAGATGGACGACTCCTCTTACACCCCTGTGATGAAGCAGTACCTGGCTTTCAAGAAGAAGCACCAGGACGCCATCCTCCTCTTCCGCATGGGCGACTTCTACGAGACGTTCTTCGACGACGCAAAGGTCTGCGCCCGCGATCTCGGCCTCGCCCTCACCAGCCGCGAAAGAGGGGAAAAGGCCGTCCCCATGGCCGGCTTCCCCCACCACGCCGCGGACAGCTACATCAAGCGCCTTATACGCGCCGGCCATCGCGTGGCCATCTGCGAACAGGTGCAGGACCCCGCCGAAGCCCAGGGCCTCGTGGACCGGGATGTGACCCGCGTCATCACCGCCGGCACGCTCACTGAAGACCAGATCCTCGACAGCCGCTCGAACAATTTCCTCGCCGCCGTCGCCCTCGGCGACCCCTCCGTCGGGCTTGCCTGGCTGGACCTCTCCACGGGCAAGTTCGAGGTCGAGGAAGTCGGGCCCAACTCCTTGGGGGATAGCCTTCAGCGCATCCGGCCCGCCGAATGTCTGCTGCCGCAGGGGAAGGACTCCGCCGATGAGGACGGCCATCCCGCGCTGCGCCACCTGCCGTCCGCCTGCCTGATAACCCGCCGGCCGCCCTGGGAATTCGCCTCCGACGAGGGCCGCCGCCTGCTCAACGACCACTTTGGCACCGGCACCCTCGACGGCTTCGGCTGCGAAGGGATGGGGCCGGCCCTCGGCGCGGCTGGCGCCCTCATCGCATACCTCCGGGAAACGCAAAAGGCCGCCATCGGCCACATCCGGAAAGTGGAGCCTTTCGCCGGCGACCGCTACCTCGTCCTCGACGCCACGACGCGCCGCAGCCTTGAACTCACCGAAGCCATGCGCGGCCCTGACCGCGAAGGAAGCCTGCTCCACGTCCTCGACCGGACGGCCACCCCCATGGGCGCCCGCCTCCTCCGTCGCTGGATCCTTACGCCGCTGCGTCGCCGCGACGAGATCGAACTGCGGCTCGACGCCGTGGCGGAACTTTTTTCCAACGGGCCGCTTCGCTCAGCCATAGGCCAGGCTTTGAGGAACATCTTCGACATCGAGCGCCTCACCACCAAGATATATTGCGGCCGGGCCAATGCGCGCGACCTCGTTGCCCTCAGGCACTCCCTCTCGCGCCTGCCCGCCCTCCGTGACCACCTTGCCGGTGTGCACTCTTCTTTGCTCCAGGAGATCACGAACGCCATAGACCCCGTCCCGGAGGCCGAGGGCCTCATCGCCGCCGCGATCAAGCCCGATCCGCCGGCGCTCCTCACCGAAGGCGGCATCATCCGCGATGGCTTCAGCCCGGAACTCGATGACCTTCGCCGAACGAGCCGCGACGGCCAGACCTGGATCGCTAAGTTCGAGGCCCTGGAAGCCGCCCGAACGGGCATCCCTTCCCTCAAAGTCGGCTTCAACCGCGTCTTCGGCTACTACATAGAAGTCACCAACACCCACAAGGACAGAGTTCCCTCCGACTACATCCGCAAGCAAACGCTGAAGAATGCCGAACGCTACGTCACGCCGGAGCTTAAGGAGCAGGAGTCGGCCGTCCTCACCGCCGGCGAGCGTGCCAAACACCTCGAATACGACGTGTTCCAGCAGGTGCGCGAAGAGGTGGCCTCCCACACCGCCCGCCTGCAGGCCACGGCCGCCGCCCTGGCCTTGCTCGACGTGCTCACGTCCCTAAGTGTTGTTGCCGCCGAAGCCGGCTACGTCCGCCCCCATATCACTGAGGACCGCACCCTCCAGATACGCGACGGGCGCCATCCCGTCTTGGAGCAGGTGCTGCGAGACGAGTTCGTCCCCAACGACGTCGAGATGGATGGCCAGGACGTGTCCCTCTTCGTCATCACCGGCCCCAACATGTCCGGCAAGAGCGTCTACATCCGCCAGACCGCCCTCATCGTCCTCATGGCCCAGATGGGCTCCTTCGTGCCCGCGCGCGAGGCCGGCATTGGCCTGGTAGACCGCATCTTCACCCGCGTCGGCGCCAGCGACGAGCAGACCCGCGGCCAGAGCACGTTCATGGTGGAGATGGTGGAGGTCGCCAACATCCTCAATAACGCCACCGACCGCAGCCTCATCATCCTCGACGAGGTCGGCCGAGGCACAAGCACTTTCGACGGCGTCAGCATCGCCTGGGCGGTCGCCGAGTACATCCACAACCGCACCCGCGCGCGCACCTTGTTCGCGACGCACTACCACGAACTTGCGCAGCTCGCCCACACGCTCGGCAGCGTCCGTAACCTGAACGTAGCCGTGCGCGAATGGGAGGGGGAGGTCGTCTTCCTCCACCGCGTCGTGCCCGGCGCGACGGACCGCAGCTACGGCATCCACGTCGCCAAACTGGCGGGCGTGCCGCCGGAAGTGCTGGACCGTTCCCGGGAAATCCTGGACCACCTTGAGGAGAACGCCGTCGGCCCCAATGACGAGCCGCGCTTCGTGCCGAAGCAAGCGGCCGGCGGCAAGCCCTCGCCCCGCACAGCGCAGGTGCCCCTCTTCAAGCCCCTCGACTCGCAGGTCCGGGAAGATCTCCTGCGTCTCGACACCGACCGCCTGACGCCCCTCGAAGCGCTCGGCAGGCTCACCGAAATAGTCCGCCGACTGAAAGGCGAGAATCCGAAAGCCTGACAACGGCACCGCCATCAAGGGGTGGAGATCAGCGCTTCTCCTCTACGTTTGCTGCATTGCCGGTCTCACAGCTCGACAAGCTTCCCGGTCCGGGCCGATTCGCTTTCCGCTTCGACGACCTTGACGGAGAGAGCCGTGGATTCCGGCAAGGCCATTGCCGGCAGTTCGTTGTTCTCAATGCACCGAACGAAGTAGGCGATCTCCTCCCGGTAACCGTTCTTCTTCGGTAGGGCGGGATGCTGCACGCCCTGATGCGTGATCTCCGAGAGGCCGTGCGGATCCAGACTGCTGTAGCGCAGGCAGCCCCTTTCGAACGAGGCTGTGAAGCGCGCCTCAAACCCGAAGGCGGCCGGAAGGGCGAGATTCGCGCCTGCCCTCACCGCGGTGTCGCCATTGTAAATGTAAACCGTCTCCACCACGTCGTAACCGCCGGTGGGGCCGATGGCGCCGGTCGTGCAGACGGCCCGCGGCCGTCCGAGTGCGTATTGCACGAAGTCCGCGTCGTGAACGTGCAGGTCCAGGATAGCCCCTCCGCTTCGCTTGTGGTCAAGGAGCCAGTTCTGCCATGACCATTGAGGCGGCGCGCTGCCCCGCCAGAGCGAAAGCTCAAGCAGCCGTCCCAGGCGCCTCGACTCGATCGTCTCCTTCAGGTACTCGTATTCCGGGAAGAAGCGCACGCACTGCCCGATCATCAGTTTGCCGCGTGACCTTTCCGCAACCCGCAAGACGTCCAGGCATTCCTGGTACGTCAATGCCATCGGTTTCTCGCAGAGGACGTGCTTGCCTGCTTCCAGGCCCTTCTTGCAGTACTCGGCGTGCAAGAAGGTCGGCAGACAGATGTCAACCATGTCCACCTGCGGGTCTGCGATCAGATCGTCGGGCCTCGCGTAGAGCCTGTGCTTCTGCGGGTCTATCGTCGCGCCGCCCTCCCCGATGTTGATCCTCAGCGAAGTCTTCCCCGGCTGGAGCCTCTCTTCCTGCACGTCCGCCAACGCCACCACCTGAGCCCCCGGCACGGACGCGTAGCATCCGAAATGCATGTTCCCCATCCCGCCCAGCCCAATGATCCCGGCCCTGACCATTTCTGCCTACCCCCTTCGTTCTCGTGCTCGTGCTCTTACTCGTGCTCGGACGTTCCGCAGCGCCGAACGCACCTGGCCATCGGCCTCCTGCCCTTCCCGCTTTCGTCTTGCCCCGCGCTTCCAGCTTATGTATTGTATGCAAACACAGAATGTCTGCAACCCGCGATCCAGCCCGCACCGCCCATAACTGCCATGCGTGTGGTCGCGGGGCATCGGCAGGGAGGAATCAGATCGGCAGCCGCCCCCGGGTTCATACTACAGACTTCTCCGCGTCCCCGGCCTTGGGCCTGCGGCCCCTCACTTGGGAGTGAGCCTTGCGAATCGGCACTGCCCTTTTCCGCGCGCACCGGGCGGTCATTGCGCCCGAACGCCGCGGGCCGCTGCTCTCCCTCGCCAGGGCCGCCTTCCTCCCCGCTTCGGTTGCCTATGGGCTTGGTGTGGCCGCCCGCAACAGACTCTATAGCCTCGGCTGGAAGAAGCCCGGCAGGGCCCCGATCCCCGTCATAAGCGTCGGCAACATCACCGCCGGCGGCACCGGCAAAACGCCCTTCGTCGCCTGGCTCGCTCGGCTCCTCGTCATACGCAAGTTCCGTCCCGTCATCCTGTCCCGGGGCTACGGCCGGCACAAGAAGCTCGGCGTGGACGACGAGAACCTCATGCTCTCCGGCCTCGCACGAGGCGTTCCGGTCGTGGTGGACGCAAACCGGCTTCGCGGCGCAGCGAAAGCAGTTGCCGAGCACGGCGCAAACATCTTGATCCTCGACGATGGCTTCCAGCACCGCCGCATCGCCCGCAACCTGGAAGTCGTTCTCATAGATGCCCTGTGGCCGTTCGGCGCGGGCCACCTCCTGCCCCGCGGGCTCCTCAGAGAGCCGCTCTCAGAGATCAGACGCGCTGACTTCCTGCTCCTTACGCGAACCAACCTCGTCAGCCCCGAGGAGATTGAGGCAATCACCCGCCGCCTCGCCCAACTGGCGCCCCGCGTCCCCACGGCGTGCTGTGCCGACGTTATCCGTTCGTTGCGGCCGCTGGGCGCCGAGAAGCCTGACCTGCTTCCCCCCGAACACCTGAAGCAGGGCCGGTGGGCCGCCTTCTGCGGGATCGGAAACCCCGAGGCATTCCGGCTGACACTCCAAAAGGTCGGCTGCAGCCTCGCTTTCCTCGCCGTCTTCTCAGACCATGAGCAGTACGCGGCGCAGCAAGTGGTTCAGCTCCTCGCCTATGCCCGCGCGGCCTCCGTTGACGCCGTAGTCACAACCGAGAAAGACGCTGTCAAGGTCGAGCGGCTTCTGCACGAGCCCCCGTCGCCGCCGATCTACGCCCTCCAGGCTGACCTCGACTTCACCAAGAACTCCGACGCCCTCATCGCTGCCATCGTCAAAGCAGTGGGCAGGTCCGCGTAGCTTGCAGGGCGGGCGCTCCCACAGAGCGGCCCTCAAGCCGCCGCAAATGCCTTTGTAACGTCGAAGTAGCGACCGAAGAACCGGCTCGCATTGACCTTCTCCGCCACACGATGCCGCCCTCCGGCGCTCTCCTCGAACAGCGTCGCCCCATAGGTCTCGCCCGGCGTCAGGTCCATCCTCACCCGGCCCGTGCGGTAGGTGCAGGTCTCCGGCTCGAAGATGCAGGCCGCCGCCAACGGATCGTGAAATGTGGTCTCGCCCGCCCGCCGGAACCACACCTCCGCCATTGCCCTCACCACCTCGAACGGCCCGCCCGCAAACCGTTTCCGACACTCCTCGGCTGACAATCGGCACTGCGTGGTGACGTCGAGCCCGTAAGCCACAAGTTCCGGCACGTCCGCATTGAAGACCAACGCGCTTGCGATCGGGTCTCCGGAAGTATTCCATTCCGTCTTCCTGCCTGCGAAGTAATATCCGCCCATCATGACAAGCCTTTTCAGCAGGCGCGGCACCTCGGGGTCCTCCGCGAACAGCAATCCCACGTTGGTCAGCGGCCCGATGGTCAAGAGTGTGATCTCGCCGGGGCGGCTGCGGATCTTGCGGCGAAGGAAATCCACGGCCGCGTACGGCTCAAAATCCTCTCGATGCGCCCACCGCGACAGCACCTCTGCCTGCGGCGCCTGCGGCTGTTTCTGTTCGTACAAGAGCGGCACGTCGCACCCGCTGAAGATGGGCACCTCCGGCCGCCCCGCTGCGCGGCAGATCGCGTCGGCCAGCATCGCGCGCCTTTCCGGCTGGCCGGTGACCGTTGTCACGCCCAGCAAGTCGCACCGCGGCTCCGCCAGCAGGTACGTCAGGCACACCGCGTCGTCAATGTCCGACCCGATATCCGTGTCAAGCAGCAATGGCACCCGATCCTTCATCTTCGCCTCCGCTCAGTTCGCCTTGCCGTTCTCTTGCTCGCGCTCTTGTTCTTGCTCGCTCCCCTGCTCTGCGTGCAGGCCGCTGAGGATGAGCACAAGGGAGAGCAGAGTAAGAGGGAACCTGCGCCCTTGACATATACCGCACTCGCCTCTCAGAATAAAGTGCATGCCGCTGCCGCTCCGTTCGTTGCCGCAGCGCGCTGCCCCCTGTGATCCTTCCACGAGGCCCGGTTGACGCCGTGAAACGCAAGTACCGTGCTTGGTTCCAGTGCTTCGCGGGCTGCGGCGAAACTTACGCCCTCGACGACATACTCTATCTCTGCCGCAAGTGCGGCAGCCTCCTCGAAGTGCGCCACGATCTGGATGCTCTCCGGGCCACCTCCGCCGACCAGTGGAAGCACCTTTTCGCCCGCCGCTGGCGCGCCCCCTCCGGCGTCTTCAGCAGCGGCGTTTGGAACAAGAAGGAATGCGTCTGCCCCCGCGTGGACGACGCCAACATCGTGAGCCTTGGCGAGGGCGCCACACCGCTCCTCCACGTCGAAAGCTTCGGCCGCCGCTTCGGCGTGCCGGACGTCCGCGTGAAGCTCTGCGGTAATTCGCACACCGGCTCCTTCAAGGACCTGGGCATGACCGTCCTCGTCAGCATGGTCAAGCAGATGCGCGCGGAGGGCAAGAAGGTGCCGGCCATCGCCTGCGCCTCCACCGGCGACACCTCGGCCGCCCTTGCCGCCTACTGCGCCCGCGCCGGCGTCCCGTCGGTCGTCTTCCTTCCGCGTGATAAGGTCAGCCCCTCGCAGCTCGTCCAGCCCCTCGCCAACGGCGCCCTGACCCTCGCCCTCGATACCGACTTCGACGGCTGCATGAAGCTCGTGCAGGAGGTGTGCAGCCGCAACAACATTTACCTGGCAAACTCCATGAACAGCCTCCGCGTGGAGGGGCAGAAGACGGTTTCATTCGAGATCTGCCAGCAACTCGGCTGGGAAGTCCCCGATTGGATCGTGATCCCGGGCGGCAACCTGGGCAACGTGAGCGCCCTGGGGCTCGGCTTCGAGATGATGCGCGACCTCGGCCTCATAGACCGCCTGCCCCGCATTTGCTGCGCCCAAAGCGAGCGCGCCAACCCCCTCTACCTCAGCTACCTGAAGGACTTCCAGACCTTCGAGCCGCAGACCGCCCGTCAGACGCTCGCTACGGCAATCCGGATAGGCAACCCAGTCAGCATCTGGAAAGCCATTCGCACCCTGAAGAACTTCGGGGGCGTCGTCGAGCAGGCCGGCGAGGACGAGCTGGCCGACGCCTGCGCCCTTGCCGATTTGAGCGGCCTCTTCACGGACCCGCACACCGGCGTGGCGCTGGCCGCCTTCATGAAGCTTGCAGCGCGCGGTGACATCGCCCCCCGTGACCGCGTCGTCGTCATCTCCACCGCCCATGGACTTAAGTTCCCGCAGTTCAAAAAGGATTACCACTGGAAGAAACTGGCCGACGCCCAGAGCCGCCACGCCAACCCGCCCGTGGAGCTGCCGGCGGACTACGACGCCATCGTCTCGGCCATCCTCACCCGGACCGGCCGCTGAATGCCGGCCGCCTCGCCACGTCACCTTGCTCGCCGGGCGTTAGCCAGGCCGTGTCTGCATCCCGCGCACCCCCTCCGCGACGGCTTCCCACCTCACCGACCGTTCTTTGGCAGCCGAACCGCAGCCGAAGGAAGCGATTGACTTTGGATTCGCCCCAAAGATATCATACGGCTCCTGTGAACGTCGGGAGGGCACACTCAAGGAGGTGACTGGGTTCGTGATAGCCAATGTCAGCCACCAGGACGACGTGACCGTAGTGCAAATCGCGGGGCGGTTCGACGCCTTGACGGCTCCGCAGATCAAGTCAGAGCTTCACAAGCTCATCGAGGGCGGCGACATCAGAATGGTGGTCAGCCTGGAAAAGATGGACTTCATTGACAGCGCCGGTCTGGGCGTCCTCGTAAGCTGCCTGCGTAAGACCGCCGCTGAGGGCGGCGACCTGCGCCTTGCCGAAGTGCCGCCGTTCTGCCGCTCAATCTTCGAGCTGACCCGCTTGACGCGCGTCTTCGACGTGACCGAGACAGCAGCCCAGGCGATCCGGGCCGCATCGCAGAAACAGAAGGCCTGACGGCCAAACCGGCCCCGCGTGCACGCAGGGCCTGCGTACGGGCCGGCCTGCCCGCGCTCTGGCCGGCCGCAGAGGTGACTCAGACTGGACACGGTGACAGTATCGTGGCGGACCAACTCCTGATATACGTGGTCGGAGACGAGCCGCTCGCCGCGCTCGTCCCCACTGAACTGGATCGGTTCAGTGTCCAGACGGTCCGCACCGAACCCGGCGCTTCTCTGCTATTGCAGATGGCCAAGGCCATCCCCGACGTCGTGCTCATGGACGTGAAGCACGCCCTCGACAAGGGCGGCTCGCTCGAGCACATCCACGGCCGCTACGGGGACCTGCCCGTCATCGTCGTCGGCAACAAACCCCCCGTCCAGTCGGTGGTGGAGTGCATGAAGAAGGGAGCGGATGATTTCGTCGCCTCCGACGGAGGCCTGGAGGCGCTCCCGGGCAAGATGCTCACCGCGGCCCACAACCACCGCCTGCTGATAGAAGTGAACCAGTTGAAAGAAGTCTATGCCCGGGGCGGCAAGCTCGGCGACCTTGTGGGCGTAAGCCCCGCCATGCAGGACATTTATGCCCGCATAAAGAGCATCTGCAACACCGACGCCACCGTCCTCATCTCCGGAGAAAGCGGCACCGGCAAGGAACTCGTCGCCCATGCCATCCACATGCTGAGCCTGCGCAGCGACGGCGCTTTCGTCACCGTCAACTGCGCAGCCATCCCCAAGGACCTGCTCGAGAGCGAACTCTTCGGCCACGAAAAGGGCGCCTTCACCAGCGCCGACCGCCAGCACATCGGCAGTTGCGAGCGTGCCCATGGCGGCACGCTGTTCCTGGACGAGATCAGCGGCATGGACATGGGCCTCCAAGCCAAGCTCCTGCGCTTCCTCCAGAACCACGCCTTCACGCGCGTCGGCGGCAACGACAACATCGAAGTGGACAGCCGCGTCCTTGCGGCCACAAACAAAGACCCCATGCAAGAAGTCGAGGCCGGCCATCTGCGGGACGACCTTTACTATCGGCTCAACGTCGTGCCCATCCACATCCCGCCTCTGCGCGAGCGGCCAGAGGACATCCCCGTGCTCGCCACGCACTTCCTGGAAATCATGCGCGAGAAGTACTCCAAGTACTTCTGGGACTTCTCCCCGGAAGCCGTAGGCCTCCTGCTGCGCTATCACTGGCCGGGCAACGTCCGCGAACTGCGTAACACCATCGAGCGCATCGTGGTCCTCGCCACGTCGGACCGGGTGACGCCGGAACTCTTCCCTGAGCACCTCGTCAAGTCCGCCGGCAAGGCAAAACTGCCCCCCCTCGCCGTGGAAGAGGCCCTGGAATGCATCAAGAAGGCCCTTCAGGCGCCCCCCGTCGAAGCCGCAGAGACCGATGAGGTCCTGCCTTTCGCCGAGGTAGAACGACGCACCATCATGGGCGCCATCCGCAAGTGCAACGGCGACATCAGCAAGGCCGCCCGCAAGCTCGGACTGAGCCGCGCAACGCTCTACCGGAAGCTGGAAAAATACGGCGTCCGCTGACCGCTCGAGCCGTTCGTCCTCCCTTGGCCTCCGAACTCCCGTCGAAGGGCCGTCGTCCCTCTTTGCCCCGCAGTCCGCATTGGCCTGCCCCGCCGCACACGGCAACAATGGGTGCCACGCTTGCCCGCCGTCTTCGTGGCGGGTTTACCCGCCGGTTGTTGGCGGGCCCAATCCGCCGTACGGCGGATTGGGTGTGCCATCAGTTTTGCGTCGGGCAGCCGCAACGTTCCATCCCCAAGGCACGACTGATGGTAGGCACTATTGTCCGGCCTTGGCGCGTCCCGTAGGGACGACCGGCATTAGCCCAGGGATTCATCCCTGGGTTCCAGGCCAACACCCCAACCCGTCCCGTAGGGACGGCTGAACACACGCACAGGTCGGCCTCCCCATCTCGCGCCGTCCCCGTCGAATGCCGGGACTCGACAAGTCTGCCATTGGCGCCCCCCACGCCCGCCCCGCCCAACGACCCTCACGCCAGCGACAAGAGCATCCGAACCCCCTTCTCGATGGTCTTGTCATCCGCCGCGAAGGAGAGCCTGAAGTGCGTCTTCTTCTCGCTGAAGACGCTCCCCGGAATGATCAGCAGCCCCCGCTCGATGGCCTTCTTGCAGAAGGCGTCCCCGTCTCCCCCTGGCGCCTCCACGAACGCGTAGAACGCTCCCTGCGGCTTCTGTAAGTTGAACTTGCCCTTCAGACCGTCGTAGACCATATCCCGTTTCGCCCTGTAAGCCCTGACATGGTCATCGGCGGGCACGTGCAAGGCCGCCAGACCCGCGTACTGTGCAAAAGAAGGCGCGCAGACGAAGCTGAACTGCTGCAGCTTCTTCATCTCCTCGATGATGCGCTCAGGCCCGACGGCGTAGCCCAGCCGCCAGCCCGTCATCGCGCTCAGCTTGCTGAACCCGTTCAGGAGCAGCACGTCCCCCGTAAACGACGCAACGCTGCTGACTTCGCCCTCATAGCAGAACACGCGGTAAATCTCGTCCGTGATGATGAAGACCTTGTTCTTCCTGGCCCAGCTGGCGATCCGTCGCAGGTTCTCCGCCGGCGTGACCTGCGCCGTGGGATTGTTCGGGCTGTTCAGCAGAAGGATTTTTGCCTCGCCCGCCCCGGCCTCCTCCAGCCGCTCGACGGTCACCTGGAAGTCCGGGTACGTGTCCACGTAGATGGGCACGCCGCCCAGCAGGCGGCAGAGGTGCTTGTACATCACAAAGTACGGATCAGGTATGGCCACACGGTCGCCGGGATCAATCATGGCCATGAAGGCGAGCATCAACGCCCCCGACACCCCGCCCGTGATCAGCACCGAATCATGCCGGATGCCCGTCTGCTGCTTCTCGACCTTCAGCACCTCGTCCCGCAGTTCTTGGATGCCCTGCGTGACCGTGTACTTATTCAGGCCGCTTTCGATGGCATGGATAGCCGCAGCCTTGACGGGCTCGGGCACGTCGAAATCCGGTTGGCCGATGCTCAGGTTGATCGGCTCTTTGAGCTTCTTCGCCAGGTCGAAGACCTTCCGTATGCCGGAAGAGTCAATCAGCGACATGCGGTCGGCAATGAGGCCGGCGGGGTCCAAGTCTTATTGATCTCTCAATTAAGAAAGGAATCAGTCGTCGCGGGAAAGGCCCGGTCAATAAGCGCATCTGGCGCGTCCATATCATTCCCTGCCTTTTCGAAAGACCAATCCCTCCTCGCCAGACAGTGGAAGCGCCCGTGACTCGCTACTTCTTCTTCGGAGGAGCCTGTGCCGCCGGGGCTCCAGCCGCGCCCTTCGCTCCGCCGGCGCCTTTTGCTCCGCCCGCTCCGCCGGCCTTGCCGGCGCCCTCGGCTCCAGGCGTCCCGGCTGCTGCCGCGCCTTCCTCAACCTTCTCCTTCTTCTTGGCTGGCTTCCCTGGCGCGCTGACCACCTGCGACTTCACCTTGGGCAGCCCGAATACGGACATCGTCCCTTCGGCCCAACGCTCTTCCGTCTTGAGACGCTGAATCCGCTCGCCGCGGGACAAAACGTTGCGCCGTCTGACGAGGCTGTTCCTGAGTTTCAGGCTCTTGTGAATGGACATGATCTTCCTCTCCTGTACGCCCGATGCCAACCTGCCGAACGCTGCGACACAAAGACGCTATTCTACACCAAACGCTGAACGCTTACACGGGAAAAACCGCGCGTGGATTCCCCGCGTCTGGGTAATCTGCCTGCGCCATGGATTTGCGGTGGAACGAACGCCCGGAAGGGCCGTCTTACTTCGCAAGGCTGACGACTACGACGTCGGGGAAGACCTTGCTCCCGCGCTCCTTGTACTGCTGGAACTTCGCCAGCAGGTCCCGCAGTTCGGGCGACTCCCGCCGCTCGAACCGGCCCACGCAGAGGGCCGCGTGGCCGTTGGAAAGGTCAACCCGGCGGAACTCGTTCGCGCCCGCCAGCGACTTCACCGCGGGACGGGAGGCAAGGTCCGTGGCTTTGGCCCAACTCGCCCGTGACGGCTCGACTTCGAGGAGCTTGATGGTGAACGCGGACGTCTCGCTCGTCGCGGACTTCGGCGCGCTAAGTGCATGCCGGCCCTGATTCCCGCTCGTAACCGTCGTCAGCAGGAACCATGCGCCCATCAGGCACACAACCGCGGCCGATGCAAAGAAGACCGCTCTGCGCATGCCGATGCCCTCCTGCTCCTCGCCGCAGTCCAGGCCCCAACCGATGCTGTAGGCTTTGGCGTGATCGGCAGTTCTTTCCCCCTGTGAAGGGGCGGCGTTTCCTGCGTCCTGCGAGCGCTCGCTCCGCACCGTTGTCTCCCTGACCTCTCGCTTTCCCCCTCGGCCCATGGAACTCAAAGAGCTGCCCTGTCCGAGTCAAAAATTATAAGCCACCATCGCCCCCGGAGTCAAATTTCACATCCTGTGTCATATTTATTGTTGACGCCAGAGCATCCTCAGTTCCGTCGGCGCCGTTAGACATATCCCACTTCTTTCCGGGACCTGCCGGCGTGTGGAACGAAACGCATCCCGTTGCGCGGGGGCTGAGGTGACGGCGTTCTGTGTCACCCTGAGGCCGCTTAAGGGCGGCCGAAGGGTCTCCAGTAGGAGACGTCCCGAGCGCCCTCTCGAGGCAACGACCTTGAGTTCTCAAAATCGCCGCTCATTAACTCTCAGGGTGTCACTTCGCGTTCGCCGCAAGCCGAACGCTCCGGCTCGCCAACGCTTGCCCGCCGCCTTTCTGGCGGGGCGACACGCCCGAGTCCTTGGGAACCAGTCTCGTTCCCAACACACCTCGTCCCTGCCGATGCACTCCGCGCCGGGCCGCCTGCCGGGGCATCCCACGCGTCCTCGCCCGTGAAAGGGCCGTCGTGCCGTCATACAGGGCACTGCGGACCCCTGGTCGGCAGGTGTTTCATATTTATTGCTCCGTCGTGCACTTTGGAGCCAATTCCACAACCTTTGCCATTTATAGGTCCATCCGGCGTTTTCTGCCTGTGACGGAAGCCCCGGCCGACGTAAGCCGAGCGGCAGCAGGCATTTGCATCGCGCCAGTGTCGGCTTTGGCCCCCTTCACCCCTCCATCTGATGCTCAGACCCGCAGAAAATGGTCAGGTAGGACCGGGCCACGCCGGTTCGCCGCCAGCCCGTCCCTTTCCCGTGCCCTCGGCTGCCCCAGCGCCCGCTCTGCTGGTTGCTGTAACGCCTGTGCAGTCAGTCGTTTACGTCGTGCCGTCGTGGTAAATGGCTTTCGTCTCCGCTCTCCGTGCCCTCCGTGTCGCAGTGGTAGCAAGTTATACTTTATAGTGCTTTAATAGACCAAATGCGCCCAAAACGGGAATTTTCGGATTTTAAGGCCTTTTGGGGCCAAACGCGCCCAAACCGGACACACGTTTTTTCGGGACCGAGTATAATCCGTTCCTTGAGTTGCACGCGCCTCCTGTCGTCGGCGCCTGCCCTCCGTACCCGCCCGGTCACGGGAGCATGCGCGCCGGCGGCTTGGGGTGGAGCCTGCTGGTGTAACGTTTGCTATTTGTGGGTTCTTTACTCGTGGAAGGGAGGCAGCGCAAAATGCTTGACGATCGCACAATTACTGAATACGCAGACGACGGCCATACTGGTCCGCACCTGCCGTTCCTCGCTCCGGAGACCAAAGGGCGCCGGCCCGCCGAGGCCTGCCCTTCGCCGCCCATCCTTAACACGACGGGAGGCGCACCCGCGCCCTTGGCCGTGACGCCCGGGCAAGCGAAGCCCAGACCTGAAACTTGCAGGTTGAAACTTGAAACCGCCGTTCCCGCCCCGGCCCTCCCGTCCGTCGCGGGACCCGAAGCCTGCAACCTGAAAGACGAAACCGCCGGGCCGCCTCGCGCCGGACGCTCCCGCCGTGGCCTCAAGGCCCGCAAGCACGGGATCCTCGCCTCAATTCTGACCGGCCACGAACGCCGCAAACTCAATCGCCTTGCAGCCCGTTTCGCAGGGGAACTCAATCCCGTAGGCACCGTCGAGGAGTCGCTCGTCGAGAAGATCGCCATCACCTGCCTTCGGCTGCAGCGCTGTGCCGTCGCAGAATCCATCTACTATGACGCCACTTGGCGCCCGCAACCCGGCCGCAGGATCAGGAGCATAGAGGACCTGTTTAACGCGTTCTGGTTCGAGAAGAACGCGACCCTGATCAGCCGGTATGACACGGCACTTACGAACCAGTTAACAAAGCTCCTCCGGGAGTTTGCGGAAGCTCAGGCGGCTCGGCTTGCCCGGGCCGGCGCTCCTGCCGCTAAGGGGCAGACAGACAGCGGATGTCTTCAGCTTCGGGAGGACGTTTAGGATGTTCGCCCGTCGAGCGGAGATCTCCGCCTCTTGCCCCGTTCCTCTGCTGCCGGCGGAGGCCAAAAAGGGCGTTTTGCGAAGCAAACTGCTTTTCAGGCTTATCTTCTTGGCACAAAAGGTCTTACGACATAAATGCCCGCTCCGCGGGCGTCTGCGGAGGCCACGGATGGCCTCCGCAAGACGCCGATTGGCCGAAAAAACGACCAAATAAGACCATTTAAGCACCAAAAACGACCACGTAAGACCGTACAAGACCCGCTAAGGCCACGTAAGACCACCAGTCGCACACCTTCGGGTCCTGGGCCGCAGGCGAAGCGTCGTTGGACCGACTGAACATGGCCGGCTAAAATGCGGCCTCTCTTCATCGGCAGCGGCAATGAAGAGAGGGCGTAATCCTCACGTTGTGCGGTTTGCTTGGCTCGGCCAGGCCGGCCGAACCGGTCTGTCGTCGTGTCTCGGCGGCCTGCGTCTTTCGGCAGGTGAGCAATGCCATTTGACATGACCACAATCTCGCCGGAAACTGCGACCGAGTTGCTCCGAGCGTTCATCGGCGCCCCACTCACCGTGACCGCCATGAGACGCCTCCACGGCGGCATGGTGAACAGCGTGGTTGAACTCTCCACCGACGGCGAGCCGCGACTCGTCGTGGCGAAGCTCTCCCCCGAGCCTCGCAACGCCGCCTTCGAGCGCGAATGCCGCGTGCTGCAATGGTACCGGAAGAACACGTCGTTCCCGGTGCCGGAGCCCTACGGGTTCGACCTGTCAGGCGCAACCTTCTCCGGAAGCTGCCTGATGATGGAGCGTCTGCCGGGCGACAACCTCGGGCAAGTCCGCCTCAGCCCTCTGGAGCGGGCAACCGTCGAGCGCCAGATGGCCGGCATCATCGCCGACCTCCACGAGCACAAGCGCGGTGCATACGGAAGCGCCCTCGAGTCCACGGACGCCGGCACGCGCCGCTGGCTGGACCGCTTTGAGCCGAAAATCCGCCGCGAGTTCCAATCGGTCGCGGCCCGCCTCAGCGAGAGCGCCCGGAGGACGATCGGGCGGGAGTTGGACCGCCTTGAGGACTGGTTGCCGGAGTCCGGCGACCCGACGCTCGTGCACGGCGACCTCTGGGCGACTAACATCGTCGTCAATGCCAACGGCCCGTCGCGCGCCCCGGCCGTCAGCGGCTTCGTTGACGGCGGGGCGGACTACGCGGACGTGGAATATGAACTCGCATACCTGCTGGTCTTTCGCACCGTCGGGGCGGAGTTCTTCCGCGAGTACAGCCGCTGCCACCGGCTGCGAGAAGGCTTCGACAGGCGGTGCCGCATTTACTGGCTCAACACGATGCTCCTGCACGTCCGTGCCTTCGGCGACCCGGGCTACGTGCAGGCGTGCGAACAGCTCGCGAGGGAACTGGAGGCGCTACGGGATAGTTGACTGCCAAAGGGAACAAGAGCATCAGCAAGAACACGGAAACTGATGGCATAACTGCAAGGAGGTGAATAATGGCGGCTAAGAAAAAGGCGCAGACGATCAACGGTCCGGCGTTGCCCAACATCCCGTGGGAAAACAGGCCCAAGGGATGCACCGACGTTGTGTGGCGCTCGTCCAGAAACCCAATCATCCCCCGGGACCTCATCCCCACGTCCAACAGCATCTTCAACAGCGCCGTGGTCCCCTACAACGGCGCATTCGCCGGCGTCTTCCGCTGCGACGACAAGCGCCGCCGCATGCAGCTCCACAGCGGCCGAAGCAAGGACGGCGTCAAGTGGCAGATTGAGCACAAGCCGATCCAGTTTATCTGCGACACGCCGGAGGTCGCCCGCTTCCAGTACGGCTATGACCCCCGCGTCTGCTGGATCGAGGACCGATATTACGTGACCTGGTGCAACGGCTACCACGGGCCGACCATCGGCATCGCGCACACCCAGGACTTCGAGAAGTTCTATCAGTTGGAGAACGCATTTTTGCCGTACAACAGGAACGGGGTGCTCTTCCCGAGGAAGATAGGCGGCAAGTACGTGATGCTGAGCCGGCCGAGCGACCGCGGGCACACGCCCTGGGGCGACATCTTCCTCAGCCAGAGCCCGGACCTGCGCTACTGGGGCGAGCACAGGTTCGTGATGGGCGCAAAAGGGGGCTGGCAGTCAACGAAGATCGGGGCCGGGCCGACGCCCATCGAGACCAGGGAAGGCTGGCTGTTGATCTACCACGGCGTCCTGACGTCCTGCAACGGGTTCGTCTACAGCGCGGGGGCTGCCCTGTTGGACTTGGAGGAACCGTGGAAGGTGCTCTACCGGACGGCGTCGTACATCCTCTCCCCCCAGACGCTCTACGAATGCGTGGGCGACACGCCGAACGTGGCCTTCCCGTGTGCCGCGCTCTGCGACGCGCCGACGGGGCGGATCGCCATCTACTATGGCGCTGCCGACACGGTCACGTGCCTGGCCTTCACGCAGGTAGACGAACTGATGGACTACATGAAGTCCGACTCGGACGTGTGAGGCCTGTCGGGCCGGCGCAATGAACACGTAGGAGCGCGGCGCAATGAACGCGCAGAGGCACGGCGCGCCGTGCCCCTGCGGGGGCCTCGGTGGCTCACGACTCCGGCGTCCACAGGTAGAGGAACACCGCCCCGGCTTGGGGAGGCAGCAGCAGGTCCAGGCCCCGCGCCAGAGGGTCGGGCGCCGCCGAGGCCGCCGAGTAGATGTTCGAGTTATAGCTGGGGAAATGGCGATAGAGGACCACCTCCGCATGCTGGATTCCGGCCAGCCGGTACGCCTCGTCGAGGGCGTCGTCCAGGTACCCGATGCGGTCCACCATGTGCAGGTCGAGCGCCTGCTGGGCGGTGAGCACACGGCCGTCGGAAATGGCGTCCAGATCGGCCTGGGTCATGTCCGGACGGCGCTCGCGCACGAGGCCGATGAAGCGATGGAAGAGGCTGTTGATCAGGTCCTGCAGGATCTTGTGCTCCTCGGGCGTCATGGGACGGGTGGGGGAGCCGATGTCCTTCAGGGGGCCGCTCTGGATGTGCTCGGACTTGAGGCCGATCTTGCCGAAGAGGCCTTCGACGTTGAGGTAAAGGAGGGTCGCGCCGACGGAACCCGTGACCGCGGTGGGCTCGGCTACGATGCGGTCGGCGGCAAGCGCGGCGTAGTAGCCGCCGGAGGCAGCCATGCCCACCATGGCCGCCACAACCGGGCGGCCGGTCTCTTTGCGAAAGCGCATGATCTCATGGAAGATGGTGTCGCTGGCAGACACTTCGCCGCCGGGGCTGTTTACCCGCAGCACGATGGCGCGCACCCCGGCGTCCGCCGCGGCACGCTTGAGCTTCTCCTTGACGTCGGCCACGCTCGTGCCGGGCAGGAGCCGGCCTCCGCCGCCGATGAAGCTCTCCACCTCTACTATGGCCACCTTGTTCGGCTCGAACCAGCGGGGAGATTCGCGGACGACCACCTCCTCCATCTGGCCGCCCACCAGCGGGGCGATGTTTATGCACCCGCCCAGAGCGAAGAGCACGGTCCCCAACGCCAGCGCACGGCACCAGCCTCGGTTCATCGTCCTGCCCCCTTTGTTGGAATTGCGGCAATCCGCCGGGGCCCTCTCCGCCCACGGGCCGCCCGGCCCCTCACCACTGCATTCTACCATCCGGATGCCGCCTGTGCTGAGTCGCACGAGAGTTGTCATTCTGAGTTCGCCACCGGGCGAACGAAGAATCTCCATCCGGGTAGCGTGTCTGCTTCCAGGGAACCCTCCTTCGTTTGTCACGCCGCAGGGCAGATGCAACGGTCTCAGACGGACGCGGCCCGTAGAACTGCCATGCGCCACGGAACAGAACACGTTGCGTTCAACAAGCCGCTACCGGCCGACTGCCCGTCTCTGAAGCAGGGCGCGCGGGACTCAGAACACCTCCTCCAGTTCATACTCGGAAGAGCCAAGGCCCACCTCCTCGCCGGCCCGGATCTGGTCGTACGGGTCCTTGCCCCATATCTGCTGCAAGAGGTGCCCCGGTCCCTCCCTGCGCTCCACGTGGCCCGGCAAGGAGCCCTTGATGAAATCCTCCGCCTTGATCATGTCCACTGCCGCCCTCTCAATCGGCATGATGCTGCGCGAGGCGGCGATGCCGATGTCGGGCACGATGGAGGGCGTCGTGAAGCCCCAGCAGTCGCAGAACGACGCGATGTTCAGCAGCACAGTCACGTACAGGACTCTGGCCGGGTCGAAGTGCTTGAGGACCTCGCGCGTGGCGATGGCCAGGCCGCACTGAAAATAGTAAATGTTGCGGTCGTCGAACTGGATGGCGTGCTCGGGGCAGGCGAGGGTGCAATGATGGCAGTAGATGCAGTCGTGGAAGAAGATCCGGAACCTGCCCTCCTTGTCGAAGGACGCCGCGCCGGTCGGGCATCCTTCCACGCACTGGCGGCACTCGGCGCAGGCCTCCGCGTTCCACTTCAGCTCGGAGTCGGCGAGCTGGTGGAGGATGCCGCGCGTGCGGACCGTGACAGCCCCCATGCCGAGGTTTTTGATGGCTGCCCCGAAGACTGCGTGGCCGTGCGCTTTGAAGTGGCTCAGGTCCACGAGGGCGTCGGCGTCCACGATGTTGCCGCAAAGCTCAACGTCCTTCAAGCCCCGGTAGTTCACGGGGATGGTGCGTATGTACGCATCCTTGATGCCGCCGGCAGGGATGAACTGGGCGCCGACGACCTCTTGCGTGTAGCCGCGGGCCGTAATGGCCTGGCGGGAGAAGCTGCCGTCGGTGAGAAAAGGATCGGCCCCGGCTTCCTTGAGCTTGCGCACCAGGGTCGCCACGAAGAGCGGATGCACCGTGCTGAAGCCGAGGCCCGCGCCGACGTGCATTTTGATCGCCGTGCGCTTGCCGTCGAACATCTCCTTCAGCGGGAACTTATCCAGCATGCGGGAATACTTGGCCGGGAGCGAGGCCTGGGCCGAGATTTCCTTCATCCTGATGGACGCGAAATAGACCTTGTTGTCCTGCACAGTCTCGAGCACCTCATGGTTAAGCGCCGCGTACACAAACCGTCCGCCGGAGCGGACGGACGCTTCTCCATTCTACAGAGAGGTGTCGGCGCGTCAACGCGACGCGTGGCGTCAACGCGACGCAGCGCGGCGCCCTTCTGCTGGGCGCGCCGCAGGAGGGCGCAGCAGGTCTGCCGAGGGAGGTGATGGGCCGGGCAACCGCCCATGCGCGGGGCCCTGCCCGGACAGGGGGGAAATGCAGCAAACAGAAGGAGCGACCCCGGGCCTCTTCTCCGGCCCGTCAGGTCGCTCTCCTTATGTGAATCGGGGCCTGCCCGCAGGTTCGACTTCACATGCGGCCGCCTTAGCATGCCGGAGATGGGGGTCCGGCGAAGCAGACGGTCCCGGTGTGTCCCTTCGTAAGGCCCGGATCGCGCGAGCGGACCTCAACAAGTGCGTCGGCCCCCTGCGCGCAACGCATAGCGGACAGGCCCCGCTTTCTCTTCTACAAACTTAAACGGGAAGGAAGGCGAAATCCTGCGGACTTGTTTGTCACGAGTCCCGTCGGCGGAGCCGAATGGCGCCGGCCCCGGAACGGCCGTGCCGAGGGCGGCCGGAGCCTGATAGGGCCTTTTTTGTGCTGTTCGGATGACGGTGACATCGGGTCGGCGCGTTTGACTCAACGGCGCATTTGGGCTATAGTTGCGATTGGCCTCTGGGGGACGGGGCGCCGGTAGGTTGTGGGACAGCCGGATCGCCTGAAATGTGGCTGGGGTTTTCTCAAATCGGAGAGGGCGTAGCTCAGTCGGCAGAGCAACGGACTTTTAATCCGTAGGCCGAGGGTTCGAACCCCTCCGCCCTCACCACCTCTTCCACGGCCTCCACAGGCGTTTTCGCCTGTATTTGCAAGGGTTTTCTCAAATTCACGGCCTTCCGAGAGAAGCTCTTCGCTTGTCCAGATTGGTCGTCTTTAGTCTGACTAAATCGCTCCTGTTTGGCCAAGCAGGAGCCCAAGACAACAGCCCCCTCCGTGCCGGTTGCCTTTGCGACCTCGGTCTGCGGCGAGATGTCGGGCAAGGACTCTACGGCGTCTCCCAAGCCCTGAAGGGTACTGTGCGTATAACGCGAAAGGGTCAGGTTGACGTCACTGTGGCGCGCCAACCGCCGTGCCACGCTCGGGTGGACTCCAGAATCTGCCAGATTAGTTATGAACGTGTGGCGCAACGCGTGGAAATCTGCTAAGAGTCCGTCAGCGTCTCGGTACGAAATGCCCGCTGCCTTCAGGTCAGCGCGAAGGATCTTCGCCCCGACACCGCCAAGGGGCAGATCGAAGGCACCAGCGAGAGGTAGCTTATCCACGAGGTAGTCACTGAGAAGCAAGGCGGTCGTTTCGCGCAATGGCAGCTTGTCGTCGCGTCGGTGCTTTGAGTAGGCAGCCTTCACTGTCACCGTGGGCGGGTTCCCCTCCAGATCGAAGCTTTGCCGCGTCAGACTCCTCAACTCACTCCAGCGCAGGCCGGTCTCCACCGCTAAACGGTAGAGCATCTCCCGGTCCGTGCCGGCCATACCTCGCACTGCAGGGCCATTGCGCGCAGCGGCAAGCAACCTCTGGGTCTCCTCAACCGTCAGCGCGCGCCTGTCGTGTCGCCGGTCAGTTCGGACGTTTAGACCGGGCAAGTGAGCGATCGGGTTGCGTCCTGCTCTTCCTTCGACCACCATCCAGCGGCAGAAATGTTTCATGGCGCCCAAGTAATGGTTCAGTGTCTGGGCGCTGATGCCACCGGCAACTTGCCTCAGCCCGGCGAGATAGTTCTGGATTTCGGCGGGGATGATTTCAGAGAAGTAGGTGAACCCGCAGCCCCCGATTACTGCTTCAACCTTCGCTTTCGATTCGCGGATATGCTGGGTAGTGTCACCCTTGGCCGTAAGCGCCTTGCCCCAATCGTCCACGTGCCGTAGCAGCGACTTAGCGCTTGCTGCCCGCTCCTTGTCGAGGATGTCAAGAGAGACGAGCTTCTCGCATGTCGGAGAGGGCAGTGACTCCAGCCACCGTCCCAGTTCGGCGCTTGGGCGCTCTCCTGCAAGCCGGCAGATAACCAAGTCGTCCACTTTGCGCCCGAACTCAACTGAGGCCTTCTTGTCGGTAAAAGCCGCCAAACGCCGACGGCGACCCATGTGGTCGCGAAACTCGACATACCATTTCGCAGCCGTCCTGACAGTGCCTTCTCGGTCCTTGTATGTGGCCCTGAACAGTCTCATGGTTGTTCCTCCCGCCATGGTCGCATGAGGAGTTCTGACACGGTCACGCCATGCTCTCGAGCTATGATCTTTAGCCGCCTCAGCTCTCGGGTGGTCAGCCGAACGGACACGTGCACCGATTTGCGTTCCTCCGGAGCCAGAGGTGGCCGGCCCATGCGCGATAGTCTCTTCCTGTTACTCACGAGGCCATTCTATTTTCTGTACTACATTAAGTCAAGGCTTAAGCATGCGTTCATCTGCTCTGAGCAGTTCCCATTGTGCCCTAGGAGGACACCCGGCTTCCACCCATCGTCGTATCTCCTCGGCCTTCCAGCGGGTCGTGCCTCCGATGTGCACGGGCATTGGGATCCTGCCTGAAGAGTGCCAGTTCCAAACAGTGCTCTTGTTAACTCCCAGCAGCTTGCCCAACTCGGCTGCGGAGATCAAGAGCCGGCTGTCGCCAGCAACTCGGGTCCAGTCCGGCTCCACACTCTCTGTCCGCTCGGCACTTGGCACCGAGTTGCCGGCTCTCTGCAGGGGGCGCGAACGTTTGGCTAGAGCCATCTTTGCTCCTCACGACCACAGGCCTGCCACTGTGTAGATAACCACGGCAGAGACGCCGCCGGAGGGGTTCTGCCTTGTCCTGCTTTCCTTGTCCGCGGTGCAGCGCCATGAGATCGCCAAAGGTTGTCATCCAATCGGGGTGCTCCCGCCCTCTCTGGCGCCATGCTTCCGCAGGAGATCCGCCACGTCGTCACGCTTCCGCCGGACCGCCCAATCCAGAGGGGTGCGGCCCGCCCTGTCTTTGGCGTTGAGACACGCACCATGCGCGATCAGAAGCGCCGCGGCGGCCACACGGCCATGTCCTGCGGCCGCGTGCAGCGGCGTCAAGCCCCCGCTGTCCATGGCGTCAACATCAGCCCCGGCATCGAGCAGCCGCCTCAGCAGTCCAACCTGGCCGACCCGGGCAACCCAATGAAGTGGGGTGGCCCCTTTGGCATCTCTCGCGTCCACCTCCGCACCGTACCTGACGAGCAGCAAGATCACCGTCCCAACGTTCGCAGGTGGCACAGAATACAGCCGGTCATGAGTCATCAGGCCTGTGGCAAGCATGGCGCGGGTCCTTCTTGCTTGCTCTTCCACTTCAGTCCAGATCGCATCCCTGACGGCCGCCATTAGAGGCGTATCACCGCGGTTGTTCTTGATGTTGGTCGACGCCCCGCCATCCAAGAGCCGTCTAAGCACACGCGTAACTGATGTCTCGCAGACCGCGCGGTGCAATGCGGTATCGCCCCTTGCATCCCTTGCATTGGGGTCCGCGCCGCGCGCGAGCAGAAACTCCACCGTACCTGTGGCGTCGGCGCTCGTGGCCACGTGAAAGGGCGTCCTGCCTTCTGCGTCCCGTGCCTCGATGTCCGCTCCGGCCGAACAAAGCAGTCTCAAGCGCCTCAGGAACAGGTCTGACTTGGCTGCGCCGTGCAGAGCTGTTCTTCCGTGATCATCGCGGGCGTCGACGTGGGCACCGTAGGCCAGGAATTCCGCGATCATGTGCTGGGGAAGCCGAGTCGAGGCTACATGGAGGGGGCGCGTGCCAGACTCATCACCAGCGTTCACGTCCGCCCCGCCACGCAAGAGCAGCTTGGCCAGCTCCATATCGGGGCTCTCGAGAGCGATGCCCAGGGGCGTGCGTCCCATGAGGTCGCGGACGTGAACCAATTGCGGGTCCGAAGCCAGCACAGCCCTGACGACCTCCACCTGCCCAAGGAGGATTGCCGCGAGGAGGCGGGGCCGGGCTCCCCTATCCAGCAGAAACCGGGCGAATTCGGCTCTGTTCACTGACGCAGCCCAGTCCAAGGGCGTCAGTCCCTTGCTGTCCTTCGCGTCCAGGGAAGCCCCCGCCGACATGAGGAGTTCCACGATGTCGGGGCCGGCGTGGAAAGCCGCCAAATGCATCGGAGTGATGCCATCCCGATCGGGCAGAGCGCAGATGGCACCCGCGCGGAGCAGGACAGCAACGGTGTTCCCGGAGGCCGATATGACAGCGTCGTGCACCGGATTGCGACCTGCGGTGTCTCGTGAGCCCGCAAGAGCACCGTGGGCAAGCAGAAACTGTGCCATCTTGTCGTTCCCGCGCCTTGCAGCCCAGTGCAAAGGGGCCCTGCCGCTGCTGTCGCGAGCGTTGACGTTCGCCCCATTTGCCAACAGCGCCCTTGCTCCCTTGACACAGCCGGAGAACGAAGCACAGTGGAGAGGTGTCCAGAGCATGACATCCTTCTCCCCTAACCGCGAGGGCAGCACACCGGGCCAAAGACGCATGGGGTATGAACCGGGCCTGGTTTTGCGCGGAGGGCGCGGGCGGGGGATAGGACTGTTGCGGGAATTGGCACTGGCCCCTCGTGCCAAGAGGAACTCCACTACGGTGTTATTGCCGTGCAATGATGCCCAGTGGATGGGATTTAGCCCGTACGCATCGGCAGCGTCTATCGAGGCGCCATGGCCAACGAGGAGCTTGGCGGTCGCACAGTCGCCCCTCTCTGCGGCATGGGACAAAGGAGTTCTGAGGTGCACATCTCGAGAGTCTTGATACGCTCCGTGTGCGAGCAACAGGGCCGCCGCTCTGCGATTGCCGTTGTGGGCTGCCAGGTGCAGCGGCGTAGTTCCGTAGCGGTCGGCTGCGTTCACGTCGGCGCCGTTAGCCAGTAGAAACCGTATGACGCGCATACGCCGGCTCTCCACGGCCACGTGCAGGGCAGTCACGCCATCGACGCCCGTCGTTTTCGCCAACGCCGGATGGTCAACCAGCATGGCCTTGACCTGAGCGAAGGCCCCTTGTCGAATCATCCGGTGGAACTGCGGGCAGAGCGCTCTTGGGTCCGAGTTCTCATCGCCGCGCACGAATCTTGCCTGTTCGGCGCTCGGGTCGGTATGCTTGTGGCCGGCAGACCCGCCTCCTTCGTAGGCCCGCGCGGCGCGTCCTTCAGATTTCCTCAGTCTCATAGTCGCTGTCCTCCTCCCCTTCGTGGTCAAGTTCGCAGGTCTGGCCAGATCCGGATTCTTGCAGGTACCGTTCGCACGATTCGCACGTCTCACCACTCACAAGTTCATGTTTCTCGGGGCAGAACCGGACGCCCGCGGAGTAGCCGTGCTTGTAACGGCCCGCTCCACCGCCTCCACGTGACTGGTGGGACGGCGGGCCAATGCCGTCCCATGTGAACCACGGGCGGGCAGCCGTCGCGGGCTGCAGGCCCACCCAGGGCAGACGTTCGGCCTCGGCCGGACGTAGGAGCCCGGCGGGAGCGGGCCCTGCGATAGCAGGCGCGCCGCCCTCTGGCGCGGAAGGGCCGACGGAAGTAATAGCACCGGCCTCAGAAGCCAAAGACGCCGCCGGCTCCGCCGGCTCCGGAGAAGGAGCCGAAGCGTGCTCAAAAACCGCCTCCGGGTCGCGCATCGCGCGGTTCAGTAACTCATCGTAAGAGGGATCAAAGTCCACATACCCGTCGAGACGTCGTTCCAGGGAGTCCAGGCCCTGCCCTATGGGGTCCATGTGCAGCTGGTCGGGCCCGAGGGGCAGAGCCCTCGGCTCGGAGGGTTCTTCAATCGACCGCTCAACGGCATCGAGCTCGTCCGTGGGATCAAAGAGAGGGTCCGCCATCGGGTTCATCCTCCGGAATCGACCTCGCGTTCCAGAACGCTCGCCCAGTCGTAGCCATCGGCGAGCATGTCAGTCGCGCTGAGCAGCTGGTACTTCCGCGGGATGCCCGCCTTCCACATCTGCCCGATGAGAAGCTCGAGCGAAAGGGCCTTCTTCTTCGTCGGGGTCACGAACAGGACCATGTCGAGGTGGGCGAGCGAGCACAGCTCCATCAGCCGTTCGACCTCGTACTCCAGCTTGTTCCGCCAGCTAATCTGCACGCAGATGGCCTGGCCGCCGGAAAAGAGCCCGTAGGCATCAGGCTGCACGAACCCGGTCACACCCGCAGGGTTGACCCAGCGGAGCCCCGGGCACGCTGCACCGAGCCCTTCCCTGACCTTTTCGAGGAGAAACTCGTGGATAACGCCCGACTTGTACTTCCGACGGGGGATATTGTGCTCATCCGCGAAGCGCTCCCCCTTAGGGCTGAGTTCAAATAGCTTCAGGCCCCAGCCCACATTCCCGGCCTCGACCACATAGCCTTTCCGGATGCATTCGGCCCGCGCAGCCCCCTCTTCCGCTGTGTTCAGGTCGAGGTCACGGCAGAGCTGGGCGATGGTCCTGGGCCCCGCGGCAATGCCGACGAGGTCCCTGTAGGCGTTCTTGCTCAGCCGGTTCGGGTCGCGCTCACGGTCTTTGACCTCCTGTCGGCCCCGCGCGTAGCCCTCATATCTGGGGTTCACGCGGGGCAGTTGGTCGGCGAGGGAGCGCTTGATGTGGAACGCCCGCTCTTCCGCCGTAAGGTTGCTTCTGTCCAGCGCGAGCTTCGGGATGTGGACACGCAGGGGCGGGAGCCCCCTGTCGTCGCCGACGACTACGATACACTCCCCCTGGCAGAGGGATTGAAGGGCCTCGGCCTGCCTCCTGTCCGAAAGCCCCAGGATCTCCGTCGTCGTCCGCAGTTCGCTCCCGGCCGTGCGGAACGCGATGACCAGATGGGGGGCGACGCGGGCGGCCCGGCAGATCTCGGAGGGCACCTGCTCGACGATCACACAGCAGATCCCGAGGGCCCTCGATGCCGTGATCTTCGACTCGAAGCCTGTGACTTCCTCGCCCCCGCCAAAGGACCGCCGGAGGCGAAGGATGTTCCGCTGCTCGTCGAGCACGTCCACCAACGGCTTGAGGTTGAACTTGTCCTCGCTCCACATGCGGTGCTCGAAGACGAACGTGAAGAGCCAGTTCGTCAGAGTGTCGCTGACGCTCCTCTCAAGGTTCATGCGAAAGATGAGCACGCCATCAGTCTCGATCAGGGCTTCGAGGTCGATGCCCTGTTCCACCGCAAGGGCCTTCTCCCCGAGCGCCCTGATGATGGAGTCGATGCGGGCGATGCAGCGGTTCCGGAACCTGAGTTCGTCGCTGCCGCGCGGCTCCTTCCTGTCCTCGAGCGCTGCCAGAAGATCCGGCAGGCAGGGCCAGTGCCCGGTCGCAATGCGCTTGGTTTCTAACTCGTCCAGCACCAGCTCCAGGTATCTTCTGGACGCCTGCCGGGCATCCATCATGTCGGTGATGACTTCGGCGAAGCGCTGGTTGAAGACGCTGGGGGGGACCCGGCTGGGCCCGCAGAGCAGGTTCAGGGGAAACTCGCCGAACGAGAACAGGCGGGCGTTCGGGATCGCCCGCACAAGGCACTCATAGTCGCCACGGAGGTCGGGGAGGACGACCGTGTGGTCGCGGGCAAGCTGAAGGACCAGATGCATGACCGTGCTGCTCTTGCCCGTGTTCGGCATGCCCAGCAGGAGGGCCGAGGTTCTGACATCGCTGCGCAGCCAGTTGAGTTCGCCGGCATTGCCGTCAACAGCGCCCAGATGCGGGCCATCGCCTCCGAAGTCGTACGAGCCCGGGGCCACGCGGAAGACATCATTGGGATCAATCTGGAGCTGCTGGAATTCGGCAAGGGTGATGTTTCGGGCAAGCTGGCGGCTCACGTCGCTCCACGAGGCCGCGCGGCGGCGGTGCTTGATATCGGCACGGTTTCTGCCGAGGATCGCCCCCCAGCGGTCGAAGTCAGAATCACTCACGTCCCTTCTCCTTCGGGCCGAAGACACGGTCCACCCATGTCTTGGCCGCCTCTCCTGCGTGCAAGGCCAGGGCGCCAGCCGCCACAAGGGCGAGAAGGCCCCCAAGCGGGGAGGGAAGGCCGGCCCGGGCGGCAATGAAAGCGCCGATGGCGAAACCTATGATCGCTCCGATTGTTGCCGGAAAGGTGAAGCGGGCATGCCGCAGATAGGGACGGCGCAAGGGGCCGAGCAAGAGGGCGAGCGCAAGGAAAAGGAGCAGAATTCTCATCGTTCAATCCCCCACCACAGGTCCCACCAGCGCTTGCACGAACACGGCCACTGCCGGCAATACGTCACTGTCAGCGTCTTGTCGTCGGCCAGACTATTCGGGGGGCGGGCCACTATCCTATGTTCAGGACAACAGGCTTTGCCGCAGGCCCGGCACGGTTGTCCGTGGCAGCCCTCAGTCGAGCACATGAGCTTGCCGCAAATGTGGCAAAGGCTCTTCGGCTGGGCATCGCGGCCCAGGAAATGGCCGAACCCGCATAATGTCGAATGGTACGCGTCCACCTGCCGCAGGTGGCCGTTTGCGTCCGTACCCTCGAGCCTCTCGTGCAGGGAGATGACCCCCTGGTCAACGCTCTCCCGGTCCAGGATCCTCATAGTCGTGACCCTGGTCCCAGGCCCCTGTATGATCTTGAGGTAGTCGTTCGGCTTGGCCTGGCCCTGTGGTGGGGCCGACGGCCCGCCGAGCACAAGCCGCCGCAGTGCCGCGATGATGGCTTTCAGAAGCTTCACCATTCCTGTCTCCCTCCCGGCGTTAGTGCCGGAGCCCTGCTGTCGCCGCCGGGAGCAAGCGGGGCGTCGCGCCCTACCAGCCTCAGGCGGCGAGGGTCCTGTCTCACCTGTCGCACGTGTCTCACAGTTCTCACCTCCCCGGCGCAAAGGGCGGTGGCGGGAGGACACACTGCGCAGAGAACGCCCTTCCGGCTTGCCTCCAGCGACCGGAGCTACTTGCGCGGCATCCGAGACCCTCACAGGGACCAACTGCAGGGGACCTCTGTGAGCTTCGAATCTCACCCCCTCCGCCCATTCCTGCACCAGCTCCTGAAAGCAGCCTTTGCACAACGGGGCTTTCGCCTTGGAGCGCAGGGATTCGAGCTTCTCTTTGCCCATCCGGAACGGCCGGGCGCATCGCGCGCAGACGATCTTTGGAAAGGACACTTCGTAGTCCTGCCGCTCCTGGTACCACTTCTGCATCTGGCGACGGAGGCATGTCGGGCACAGGAGGGGGCGTCCTTTTGCCCTCAGAAGCTCCAGCCGCTCCCGCGGCGTCCGGAAGGTAACGCTGCAGTGCTCGCACACGACCTCGGGGCGCTCCCGATCCTGTTGGAGCCTCAGTTCCGACCTCTGGGCAAGGTCGCGGGTGAGGCACGCCCTACAGAGCACAGGCCTGTTCCGTTCCTCCAGTTCCTTAAGGCGAGCCGCGTCGATGCGATCCGGTTTCCCGCAGCCGGCGCACTTTTGCCAGACGCCTTTAGCGGGTGGCCGGCTTCCGCTCGAGGAGCGCGCCTTGTGACTGCCGATCCGCTGCACGTGTCGCAGGGCGCTCTGCCACTCATCGGGCTTCGGGCAGGCTGCGAATGAGTCTGCTTTCGAGGCTTGTTCGAAAAGCGCGCAGAGGCGCGCAGAATATGCGGCAAGGCCTTGCGCGAGTCCGCAGATGCGTCCGTCAGCGAACCCGCACAGCTCCTCCTGGCTGAAGAGCGAGCCGTCCTCCTGCGCCGGCGGCGAGCCGGGTCCGAGAAGGAGGATTTCCACCGCCAATACGGCCAACGCGTAACGGTCTGCCGCTTCGCACCACGAGGCGGCCGCCTTCCATTCACCCGAAGCGGCCCTCAGGAACGGCGCCAAGTAGCCGCTCGTGCCCACCGTCGTATTCGGCTGGTACTCTAGGCTGGGGTGAAAGAGGCAGTCCCAGTCTATGGGAGAGGCCCGCCCAGCCGCGTCCAGGAAGAGGTTCGCGGCGGACAGGTCCCGGTGCGCGGCGGAGACGGCTTCCAGGCGTATCACCGCCTGGACCAAGCTCAGGGCTGCCGTCACGCGCTCCGCCGGTGAAAGGGTCGAGTCACCGGCTCGGAGGCCATCCGCCCACTCGGACCACGACGCGCCCGGCACACGCGGTGTCAGTACGGTGCCGTCCAGCCAGTCGGCAAGGGCCGGGACATAGTAGCCCGAGTTCCATCTGCCCAGGGAAGAGCGGCCCAGGACCCGTCGCTGCGCGCCGGCGAGGAACTCAGCCCCTCCCGGGAGGCATCGCGCCACGTTCTCAATGTACTCCCGCTCGGGACGGCGCGACTCCGTGAACTTCTTCAGGAAGAACGTGTTGCCGTGCTCGGGCTGAAGCAGAGGGTAGACCGCCGCCTGGCCCCTCACGAGACACAGGGGGCTCCCCGGCATGAGCGGGTGTGCCTTTGGCTTGAGTTCGAGGCCGCCGACCCTGGCGGCGCGGCCGGAGATGAGCCAGTCTTGCATGGGACTGCTGTCCACCGGAAGGCACCTCCTCGTTCAACCTGCCCACGGGTCTATAGGAAGGTCAGGGGCCTCGCGCTCCCAATGCGATGCGACCGTCAGGTCGAGCGGCGCGTCCCCAAGGCTCGGCGCCGGCCAGATGGGCGCGGCCGGCCTGCGCTTGGACAGGATGTCCTGGAACAGCGTCGCAGGCACCGGGGCCACCTCGGCCAAGGCCGGGGGAGCGAACCGCCGGCAGAACTCGCACCATTCTTCGGGCGCGGGGCATTCGTCGTAAGAACCCGCACGGAGAGCGCGCTCCAGGAGTAACGCTGCCCCCGGAAACTGCCCATTGAGCTGTGCGGTCAACGACTTGATGCCGGGGCCGCTCCGCCGGCAGATCTCGTCCTGCTCGAACATCCCCCCCTCGCCGGTCAGGGGCGAATCCGGCGATACGCAGAGGAATTCCGCGCCCAGGATCGCGAGGCTGAAGCGATCTCCATGGGGGTGCCAGGTCCGGCAGGCATCGAGCTGACCTCGGTCCCAGGCGAAAGGCGCCGTGTAGCCCGCGGTGCCACAGGTGGTGTTCTCCGGCATTGTCAGCCCGCGATGGTAGGCGCTGTCCCAGTCTATGAGGATCAAGGCCCATGTGCTGGTCTCAATGAAGACATTGCCGCTAGAGAGGTCCCGGTGCGCACAGCCTTTCCTTTCCATCTCCCTCACGACTTCGCTCAGCGCACGGCAGAGCTGCACGCGGCGCTCTTGGGGGAGGTCCAGCGAGCCGCTCCGGACCTCCTCGGCCACGCCCGCCCAGTCTACGCCTGCGATCCGCGGCATCAGGACAACGTTATCCACCCAGGCGGCCAGGTCCGAGGAATAGTAGTGTTGGGGCGCTTTCTGGAGGGCCCCGGGCGAGAGCACGTGCCTCTCCTTCCCGCAGGCGAACGCGGGGCTGTCGGGGAGGACCGACCTTACGGCCTCGAGGTAAGCGCGGTCCGGCGCCATCCTGGGGTGGAACTTCTTGAGGATGCATTCTTCGCTGTTGTCGGCATGCATGTAGAAGGCTTCGGCTTGGCCCCTCTTGGCAGACAGAGGGACGTTGCCGAGTCTCGGATGCACGCGAGGGCGTAAGGGCTTGCCTAGGATGCAGGCCGGCTTGCCGCTAGTCAGCCATTGTTCGATCACTTCCGCCGGCATGTTGTTCCCCATCCTCCCGTTATTAGCTGTTCCGCGGGCGGAGCCAGACGAACGAGATGTCGTCATCGCCCCGCTTGCTCTCCAGCCCGGCGTGCAGCTCTCGCATCAGGCCGTCACGACTGTCCTCGTCCGTCAGGTTCGGCCGGTGGCGCTCAAGCCAGCACCAGAGGTCAGGCGCGCCGCTGAAGCAGCCGTAGAAACCGTCTGTGGCGAGCACGAAGTGCGCGCCGACGGGAAATGTCTCCTCCCAGAAGTGCCAATTGCCTGCAAAGAAATGGTCGGGCAGCACGGCGGTCACCGAACTCCCTGCATGGGTCTGAGCGGGCCCCGCGGCGGACCCGGCAGAGGGCCAGACCCGCATCTGCCGCGAGAACACGAAGCGCCGGTAGCGCCGGTAGTTGTCGTCGCGAGGCTTGGCTGTCAGATACTCCGGGACGATTAGCAGGTGGCCGGGAGCCAGAACGACCTGCTCGGCGCGGCGCACCTCATCGCCTCCCCAACGGGCGCCTGCCACGGCATCGAGCGGCTTGCAAACGAACCAGCGGCCCGCATGCTTCGGCGGTATGCCGGTCTGGGCGGCGAGGTCGGGCCAGTCGGAGAGCGTGCAGACCACCCGGGCCAGCACGGAGTCCCCCGGCGCCAGCTTGAACGCTTCGGACCCGCAGTGGCCGCCGGCGTCGCCATCAGGAATCGGTTCGGCCGGAGGGCCGCTGTGTCTTAAGGAGTCGACAAGCAAGCGGCCCTCGGCGTCAAAAGCGTAGAAGGCCGAGTCCCCGCAAGTGACCAGCCGTACGAGGGCCCGCCCATCCGAAACCGTCAGCTCGGCGCTCGCCAGAGTCGTCTGGAAGCCCTGCCCGCGCTGCTTCAGGACGATTTCGACGAGCGTGTCCCGCATGCCCGCCGGCGTGTCGGCCTTCAGAACGACGGGGCGCGACAGGGATTGCAGGCGCTGTTCCAGCAGGAACTCGCAGAGCGTGCTCAAGCGGACTTTGGGGCTCCCCTTGAAGAGGAGCGGCGCGAACTTGGCCGCCAGGTCGGCCGCCTCGGCCGCGTGGGGCGAAGAAGTCGTGCCGTCGCAGACGACGGCCACATGGCTCTTCTGGAACCACGCTGCCCGGTCCTGGTCCTTCCTCTCCCCGCCGGCGACGGCCGGGGAGACGACAACCAGGGCGTCGTAGTCACTGCGGTCGGACGGCATCGGCTGCGCTCCTTTCAAGTCCGGGTCCTGTCGGCGCGGCTGCCCATTGACCCCACCACCTGAATGGTATGCTTTAGCATCTCCTTCGTCCGCACGTCGAAGAAGAGGCGGGCACCTTCCCGGATGGCGGGGAAAATGCCGTCGTCGACCAGGTTCTGGCGGATGCATTCCGGCATCAGGCTGCTCATCCGGAACAGCCGCAGATTGTCTTCGCTGGGCCCGGCCTCCTTCTCGGTGACGTACCCTGGAAAGTCTTCGGGCCCCGTGTAGCTGAGAGAGGTCTGCGTCCCTATGTAACCGTTGACCATAAGGACGTTCCCGTCGGCGGTCGTAAGGGCCATGATGTCTTCGGCGACCTGAGTGGCATCGGACTGACTCATCCCGTCCGTCAGGTGAAACACCAGAGGCGGGAACGAGTTGCGGTAACGCTCGCAGGCCACGGCTTTCTTGAGGAACTCACGGGCGAGGCGCAGGGCTGCCTCGGCGTCGGTGCCGCCCAGGTGTCCCCCCAGGCCCAGCGAATTACCCGCCGCCGCGTACTTGGTGACCGCGGCCTCGATGTCCAGTTCTTCGGGCGCCCAGGCTTCCGGCATGCTGCCGTACCTGATGAGGTACACGTAATAGCGCGGCTTGATGACAACGCTGTCGCCGCGCTGCTCGGTGCTTCGCGCCAAGAGCTCCTTGAAGATGTGCCCGTGGTCACGTTCCACCCATTCGTATTTAGCATCCGATGTCCCCGGCAGGGGCCCAGCCATGCTGCCGGAATCGTCCAGCGCCGACACCACCAGTCCGGGCGCGGCGCGGCTAATTCTCTTGTCGTAAGCCATAGTGAATCTCCTATTCTTGTAGGGTTAGAGACTTTTCGGCGAAAAGCCTCGTGGCCACCTCCTCGGCTACTCTCGCCAAGAGATGTGATGCAGGAACCAGGTGCCCATGCCGACGCCCGCAACGACCAAGACAGCGGCTGTGACGACCGCGGCGATAGCAGGCACGCGCACCCACGCGGGAGCTGAGAGCACCTGGTAGATCTCGCAGGGCAGCGAGAGCAGGGTTGCCAATGCTCCAACCCACAAGAGGGGGATAAGGCAGTACTTCACGACGAACTCGCTCCTGTCTGCGTCTTTCATGTGAATGCCCCGGCCTTGAGTCCCGATGATGTCCAGGGCGCCCATGCTCACGGGTCGCGAGTGGCGCGCCTACGCGTAACGGGCAATGCCTTCCTTCAGGGTGCTGACCACTCCTTTCGCTTCGCTTGAGTAGATATCCCTGCTCGCAGCACGTTGACCACAACCCGCTCCGGCGTGACCGCGGCCTTCCTCCTCCTCGTTGAGTCCCTTGCACTGGTCAAGCCGACAGTCCAGGGGCGGGCTGCGGAGCTGTACGGCCGAAACCACGCCTTTCTCGTCTCGCCCAGCGTCCTTTCAGCATGACCTGCTTATTCCCTGGTTTCGGGTGTCACCGTGGTGGCTGATTCGCGGCGTGAGGGGTCGACCAGGAGTTCCGGACTGACCGTGAATAAGCTGCCCGTCTTCTCCTCGGCGACGACCAGCGTCCTTGTAGTGCGGCGGCGAACCGTGCCCGCGTGCAGTCGGCCGAAGTGGGACCACTTGACTTCCGCACCGACCCGCGGCATCCCACCTTTTGCCTTCATCAGTTCATCAAGACGCTGCTGAAGGAGCTTTTCGGCATCGAGGCATTCCGTCAGGTCCGATATGCCCGCGATCAGTTCCTTGAGGCGCACCTTCGTATCACCGTCCATCGTCGTGTCTCGGCATACCGCTGGCTGGTTTTCAGGCGCCCTGTTCCCGGCTGGCTCGTCCAGTTGCTGAAGCAGTCGATCAGCCCAATCTCTCACATGGGCGAGCCGAGACCCAAGGACAATGCGGTCGTCCGAGCCGAGCAGGTCCGGCGCAAACCTGACGTCCGAGACGGACTTGACCCGGAACCAGACCTTGTGGGCCGTTTCAAACAGCTCGCGCATCCGCCCAAAACAGCAGCCCTCAGTCCTTGACTTCGGCGTTGTCACCCTCACACCTCCTTTCTCGGCTCACGGTCGTCTCACACGTCTAAGCCGGCTATTGGTTCAAGAATCAGTCCGCGACAGCTCCCTGCATCGCTCCGCGCTCAACCCCGGTACAGTACATCTGGGGGAACGCGTTCGGAACGGCGTGCTGCGCGGGCATGGAAAGTATTTAAAGCCTTGCACTAAGAGTAGTTATGGAAAAACGTACCGACATCAAGTCGTGGAGGAGTCTATGCCATGGGCAAGGGTACCATGTCGTTTGCCCTATAGAGCAGGCGAACTAGAGAACACTCTGGATGCAGCGTTGCGTGATTCGGGGATCGAGCTACCGGAAGGTAGCCTCTTCGTGTCTGCCCACATGTCCGACACGCTCGAATTGCACCGTACGGTCAGGGGGCGGGAGGACGCTGAGGTGGACTACTGCAGGGAACTCCGGTGGAGTTGCACCGATCCGGCCAGTTGCGACGACAAAGGAGATGCCCTGGGGATGCCGGCCGTGCTGGCGTTCCTGACCGGCCAAGCTCCCGTAGTGAACGAGACGGCCTCGTTTCGAAAGGCATCCAAGGAAGTGTACGTGAGCCTGGATCCGCCAGATCCTGAGTTTCTGGTTTCCGGTGACAAGAGCTATCTCGCAGCTGCGTTGGCCGAATACGTCGGGGAAGAGATCGCTCTGGACGCTATCGAGGGGGATGAGTCTGGATACGACTTATCTTCGTTGCCACTCACACGGCAGTCGGCTGACTCGGTGGGCTCCGTGCTGCAGTTAGACGACGTCCTCAAAGCGCTGGTTGTTTACACGTTCCAAGGCAGGGGATCGGTCAAAACGTCTCGGTGACTTCGTTATCCATATAGCTCATGTACGGTTTCCTGCCGCGCAGAGCGCGAACCGACCGTAGCTGTTCCCGAGTCCATCGCAACCGCTCGCACAGTGCCTCGTCAGACGCTTGTTTGCCACCGGCCCTGCATGCGAGATCCTTCTCTGCCCGCCGCAACTGGTTGACCAACTTGCGTTCATCGGCGCTCAGAGGATCACGGCCCTCGCGCTGCAACTCGTCCAAGTGTGCGCGCGCTAACTTGACGAAGTAGGCCTCCAGAGCCGATCGGTCAGCGAACTGCATTGAACTGACCTTGGGTGCCAACTCGTTCAGCAACGAGGCGAGGTCCGCATCCTTGTCTTCTCCAAGCGCTGACCACAGATCCACGCGAAGATCCTGTCCGAAGGACGTGGAGATAAGCTTGAGCAGGGGTGCACCGCGCTGCCGGATGGGCAGCGTGGCCACTTGCCTGAGAAGACGGAGGGTCTCCCCTAACTCCCGCCGGCCTCGCAGGACTTCAGCTTCGTCGCCGAGCCACTGTCTGGCCAACGAGAGAGAGGCTTCGAACTCTCTGACAGCTCGGCGGCGGTCGCGCACCACCTCCTCGGCACGTTCGCTATACCCGCGCAGCCTCTTCCTGAGCCTGCTCAGCGCCAACCGATAGGTGTGACTGCTCTGGTTGAGTGCGTCCTCCACCGCGCCGAGGGCCGAGTCGTCCATGAGGTCTGGTGTGTGCTCCAGATTGCGCCAGCAAGAGACCAGTAGAACCGCTGCGTGGGGCAAAGAGGAGAAAAAGGGGCTCAGCGAGCCGAGTATCTCAGCTGCCCGGGCGTACTCACTGGCGTCCATCAGGGAGGTGGCCTCCGCCATGCGGCTGACGGCTTCGCCAACGTCAGACGAGAAGTCAGACGATTCGAGTCGCCAAGCTTCGCCCGACTTGTCGAGTGCGATCCTGAACGGCACACTTGGCAGCAATTCGTGGAGCAGCCTGCGGAGCTGTCGGCCGAGGCCGGCAAAGCGCTTCCTGGCGTCCAGCGGCCCCTTCTGCAGCCATCTGTCGAAGATGAAAAAGCCGTTGGCGTAGTGGCAAGGGCTTTGCCCATGAATGAGCAGCTGCTCAAGTAGAAGAAAGGGGTAGCTCTTCGGCACCTTTACCGCGTTTTGGTCCCTTAGCTGGGGAGCTATCCTGAAAAAAAGCTTGGGACAAGGAGGAATCGGCACGGGCACTGCGGGAGGCCTGGGGGCATCGAGGATGCTGCTCGTGGGCTCATGGATCTCTGGTACAACGTCGAGTGCATCAAGGATGAGGCCGACGCAATGCTCCCTGAGGAGCCTGTCCGCGAGTTGAAGGCGGCGGCCCACTATGCGTCGTACTTGAGCCTTGTCTGCGGGCTGCTCGGTGCCCAACGCTTGGCGGACCAGGGCTTCCAACTCGTTGAGCGCCAGGAGTTCGTCCCCCGCCACAGCAAGAGCGCTGCTGAGGTGGGCCGCTAGGCTCCTGCTGTACGCCTGCACCTTGGCCGCCTCGACCAAGCGGCGAAACTCCCGCGCATCCAGAGCAGTCAACTGGTCGCTTGCCTGTAGAAACGAATCGTTGAACAGGACAGCATCCCTATCCGTCGCCAACCGGACAGAAACCGTCTGCAGACCAGTTGAGTCTTTGCGGTGTATCATGGCGATGTCTGTGTCTGTGATTCCGCTTTGGAACCCCATGTGGGGGCAATAGCGAAGATCTAGACTACCCCGATCCACGAGGCCCTTCACTTCGCGCAACTGTCCTCGCTGTCTCTCTCGGATCACCGGGTCTGGGCTGAACAGGGCAACCATCTTCTCCACCGTGGGACCCCAGGCAAAGCAGTAACGCGCCTTGAGCCGGCCGTCGATGCAAGCCCTGATGATCTCTTCTCGATAGTCCGTCCGTGCTGTGTCGGAAAGTTCGCTGAGCAAGAGCATCGTCGGCGTTTTCGTCCAGAACTGCCAAGTGAGCGGCGTCCGTGCCGTCGAAATCCTGTGCGCACTCTCCGTGTAGAACTGCTGTTCCGTGATCTCTCCCAACATCGCCTCGGACCTCCCGTAGCGTAAGCGGCCGGTGACGCTTAATGGGACCCGGCTTTGCCCGCGGGGCGTCTTGGCAGTACCTCGCTGGCGAGAGGAAGGTCACCCTTCTATCTGCTAGGTCCGTTCGGCGGAGTCTGGCCTGCGGTGCAACTATGCGCGATCATCATCGTGCGCGTGCGGACCACACCATCTGCCTTTTCCACTGCCAGCCGGACGAAGTCAAACAGGACGCGCGTGGATACGGCGTACAGCGTGATCAACATGCCCATGTCAGAAGCACCCATTACGATGTGGCCCCGCTCGACGAGTACAGCGCCCTCATAGTCCTTCGTTCTCGGGAGCACGTTGCACATGTGATTCAGAAGTCCCTCTTCGGTCGCATAGGCAGCCTTTGCCTTGGAGTGGCCGAGTCCTCTGAGGCGCTCGATGTCCGGCTCTATGCCCACGACGGCACCGCAGAAGGGGCTTGACGCTGAGACCAAGGGAAACATGCTAAGGGTGACCCCCGAAGCGCGGGCGCGCAGGATGCCACGGCGCCGAAGCTGGCCGATGAGGCGCTTGACAGTAGACGTGGAGAGGTCGAGTGCCTGGGACAGGTCAGAGAGCGCGGCCGTCGGGGAATAATGAAGTAGGGCGATGAGAGCGAAAAGGTCCTCGGCGCTTGCCTTCGGCCTCCGGGTTGGATGTGTTGATGCCATACTGCGTGGCTTCATATGGTCTGACATGAGCTTGCTCCAAACCACTGTCAAAAGAGCCCTGATCAAGCTACCCAGATACGAGCTAGCAAAGACCATTTTCCCGCGATTCGGTATGCTACCGGAATAAATAGATCATGTCAAGGCTCTTTTCGGATAAATCAGGAGCCGGCCACGAGGGCACGGCTCGCCAAGCTCAACGGACGCTCCCGCGGCGAGGCTCCGGCGAACCGCGCGGAAAACCCCTTGTCCGCCCGTATGCCCCTCGGACGCCTAACGGCAAGTCCCGGCGGCAAGTGGGTTTTCCCCTCCGGGGGCTTTCCCCGTCGCAACCGCCTCGCCCACGTTGTCAGCCACAATCAGATGGCGGGCTTCCTGAAGGGGGCCTGCTGAAGGGAGGTGGTCGTATGGGAATGGAATACCGAGAAGCTTTGAAGATTGGGCGGGAGCGCGCCGACGCGGCCGCTGCGCTTCTGGAAGAGCGGACCGGGCTGGCCAGCCAGTCGGTTTGTGCCGTGAAGGACCTTTCACGTGCAGACCGCGAGCTGCCGGAGTCCGAGCGTTGGGAGCCGGTCGGGGAGGAGTGCTTTGCCGACATCGCGGTATGCCGGGGGAGGCACTGTCCTCAGAACGCGCTGCCCCTTGTCGTGGACGGGGACGGGGTCCCGAAGGCGTGCACTTGGGACTTTCTGACCGTCAAGGCGGCCCTGCGGATCCTGGAGTTGGTCAGGATGCCGGTCTCAAGGGTCGAGGGGTCGCGTCTCAGGGAACTCTTGGAAGAGCAGGACCTCTCGGAGACGGTTCGCTCGTCCACGCTGAGGATGGAGGCTTGAGGAGGTGACAGTATGGAAGGAGTAAGTGAAGCAAAGCTACACCGGTGCCCCGGATGCGGCGTCTTCTTGCCGCACTGGAGGTCTGTCTGCGGTGCCTGCGCAGAGCGCAACAGGCGCGAAGAAACGGAGGAGTGGCTGCTTGAGCGTGCCGATGCATGGGAACTCCGCGATGAGACGCCGGCGGAGGGTCCTGCCGGACGGGCTCAGGGCAGACGCAAGACCATGGGCGTTGGTGGACATGAGACGGGCTGACCCCGACGAACTCCTGACCGAGATCATCCGCGAGGCGACGGCTGCGCTCAGAAAGAGAAACTTCGCGGGACACATCACGGAAATACACCGAAGAGTGCATTTGTTGGAACGCAGGATGCGGCGGTGGGAGGAGAAGCAATACTGGAGCGAGGTCGAGCAGGCGTTCGAAAAGATGAAGGATGAGGTCTGAGCAGGATCCCGCTCAGTTCCTCGCGCGCCCGGCCCCGCGCCGGGCGCTGATGTTCAAGAACAAGGGGTGGTTTGTATGGCAAAAGAAGTCCAGGGCCAAGTCCAGGAGATCCTGGACAAGGTCACAGACAAGGGCCAGGAATACCTGGTCCTGAGAATAGAGGGCGAAGGGTACTTCGATTGGAAGGGCCTGGTCGCCCAGCAACAGGTCAAAACTGGAGACGTCGTGCGGCTAAGGGTGAGCGACGGGCGGTTTCCTCGCATCTACGACCTGGAGAAGATCGGCGACAGGGAATTCAAGCCAGCGCAAGCGCCAAGTGCCGCGCTGGCTCGCACGGGCTCGCGAGACGAGTTCATAAGCCGGCTGTCCTGCCTGCGCAGTGCGTCGTTGGCCGTGGGCATAGAGCAGATGCCGATCGAGAAGAAGATCAAGGAACTGTTTCAGTTGGCTGAGGCGTTGGAGAAGTGGGTGAAGCGGCCGGCTGGGGAGGTGCATACATGAAGGAATACGACAAACTGGTCAAGCGGCTGAAGAAGGACGGCTGGCAGCAGCAGAGCGCAGGTAGCAACTGGATCAACGGCAACATTAGCACTAACTTCGTCAAGAACGGCATGGTGCTGAGCGTGTCTCTGGACTTCTGGCCTGACGATGACATCATTGAGCAGCTCTTTGAATAGCCGGTCGAATGAGAGTGCAGAATGGTTCCCTGGCGGATGTGCGGGGCGTCTGGCTGTGCCGCCTGGTGGGGCCAGCGGTCTTGCACCGCTGGTTCTCAGCGTGGCGCAAGTGCCGGCGGACGAGAAGGTCAAGGAACTGTTCCACCTGACTGAGGAGTTGGAGCAGTGGGTCAAACGGCCGACAGGAGGGAAAGGGCCGTAAGGGGCCCTTCCCCGGCGAGCCCCCGCAGAAAATGATCGAGTCATGTGCTGTAGCTTGTGCGAGCAAATTGCCCGGTGCCGGCGGACCGCCCACAGCCGTTCCCCCCTCTGGTCCCTACGCCGTGGATATACGTGTTGAACCCATCTCTGGGACGCGCCACTATCCCTTGGCGGCGGCAGCCGCAGTAGATCAACAAATGCGCGCACGCCTGGGTCTGCCGTAGTCGCCATAGTGGAGAACCAGACTAACAGACGGCTGGGTCAGCCTGTGGTGTGAGAATGATTCCTGGGCGGGTGAGCTTTCGGCACCTCTCGGCTTGAGGCAGACGGACCTCTTTACTAAGGATCCCACGATACCATCAGCGGCCCTGTTGTCACTTGCCGCCACAGCGGCTTCTCATCTCCGAGCCTGCCATCGCAAAGGGCGAGCCCGTAGGCGATTTCGGCCCTCTGCTCGGCACCCAGCCAGGAGCCACATTCACTCCAGCGAGTTCCGCCTCACCTCCATGCAATTCAAGACTGCAGATAGCTGATCCCGTGTCGTAGGCACCAGGCCGCCCTCGCCTATCAACTCACCGAGTTCTGGATCGTTAAGGGCTCCGGCCGCGGACTGTTCAAAGGCTTCCACTTGGCCCTGAATGTACTCTATCTGGTCCTCTGATGCCCGAAGCCAACCATCAATGGCGCTGTCGTCTTCTGCTTCCCACGCCTGCTCCTCACGACCGAAGTACTCAGCCAGTGTGGCAAATCCCGCAGCTACGGCTCCTGCATTCCCGTATGCTGCATCTGCTAGCGGGTTCCACCGCAGAGTGGGCATCACTGCGGAGAAATCGAAGAGGTGGTCTTGATCCACCTCCGTGCCCCCCATCAGCGCGATGAATTCCTTGTACGGGCTGTCTATGCTCTTCTCAGCCAGATAGCGGGCGATTTCCCTGCACTTGTCGATCGCGTTCTGTGCTGCCGTGTACCCATTGCCCCTTTTCTGAACCGCGGCGTAGGTCTTCATCAGGCTCTCGCATTGCTGTCGGTTAACCTTTGCGCTCGTTCTCAGGAGATCGAGCGGCGCTGCACCGACAATGATAGTGTCAGTGCCGGTGAATGGTCGGCCGTCCTTCAGTAGGCCGCTGATGGAGACTGTGTATTCGCCGCTCTGGCCGAACAAGTTCTGGACAGCCTCTCGCTTGAACTTGACCACCAAGTCTTCGATGCCGTCCCCGTCATCATCCCCTACGCTGACAGGAGTAAGTTCGGCTGACACCTGTCCGTCGCGGCCGACCGCGCTGAAGCGCACCGATGCGATGTCGATGTCACGGACAGTGTTGCCTTCCGGAAGCTCTATGTAGCCCGTCACAAACTCCGCCTTGCTCTTCGTTCTAAGCTGGCTAGGTTCGATGTCAACGGTCGCCGGGATTGCGGCCGCGTATTCGCCAAGACAGATATCATCTGCAAACACACGGCCGGGGTCTCCGCCTCCCCAGTTGGCAGCCAGGGCAAAGCCCCACTTGTCCAATGGAATCTCGGTTCCGTACAAGGAAGACGCGGGTATTGTCTTGGGATATGCGGGAAGGCCGTCCCCAGCGAGTGTTCCGTCAATCCACACGTCTGCGGTTTCATGCGGGAAGTCAATCTCAACCCGCACGTGATAGGTGGCCTCTTGGCCGGGATTCCAGGAACCTAAAGCCGTTATGCCTGCGGGTCCCTCCCAGATTATGCCTCCGTTGGCTCTGAAAGCGACAGCGTTCTCGTACGGGACTTGGCCGCCGTACCTAGGGTCTTTGAAGAAGAAACCGACGACCCCCGTAGAGTGGAGGTTGGCTTCCATGTGCAAGGTACACTCGTAACTGAAATGGTCGGGCAATGGCCATGCTCCGACGTCCGCCAGACGGATAATGGGCCGCTTGATCCAGCTGCCGTTGAGCGAGACGGTGAAGTAGGAATTGCTCCCGCTGGCTGACCATTCGTTCGTGACGACGTCGTCTTCGTAGCCCCAGATCTCGTGCCAGATAGCGGGATGTGCGCCCACAGCATAGCTTTCGAAGTCGTCGCAATAGAAGTCGGCCGCCGACACGGGTCGGGCGGGAACGGCCACAAAACTGAATGCTGCGACAATGACCAGCAGGGATGAAGACCTATACCAGGACATTGGCCTCGTTCCTCCAATAAAAACAGGACCGAATGTGGGGCAGTTCCCCGTTGGGCATGCTGAGGTCTGCTTACCCCCTACAGTCCTCCCCCTGACGCGCTCTGTGTCACATGCAATGGCGATCTTTTAGCCAATCGGTCGACCTGTGTCAAGACGTTCCTCTCGTCATAGGGGCAGTAGGCCGCAACGGCTCGTCCTGTCGCGTTTGTTCACGGCCCGTGAAGCCCTATGGAGGTGTGACCATGGGAGTTGAGTTCTTCGATACAGCAGGGGCAGCGGGTGACGCGGTGACCGAAGCCCTGGAGGCGGCAGATGCCCGGGCCGTCGAGTGGCAGACCGAATTGAAACCGGGCGACTGCTTCATGTGTGACTCAGGCGAGGGCTTCCCGCTGTTCGGCGAGCTGCTCGAGAGTTACAGCGAGGAGCGGCTTCGACACTGCCGGCTCTGCAAGTGTTACTCGGTGGTCTGCCCCCAGGGCGAGTTGGGCGGCGTGCACGTCTCGACGATCCGGTGCATTGTGTCCCGGGGGCTTTTCGAGCGGCTCAGGGCGCAGGGCTGGCAGTTCTGAGTTGGGAAGGGAGCGGCCTTGCGCTTTGGGCCAGAACGGGGCGCCCCTGCCCGAAGCTGCCAGCGCCGGGCTCTTCCCCCTTGCGGATTCCCGCCGTGCCGCAATCACCTCCCACGCGTGCCTGGCTCACACATTCTGCCTTCCGGCCTTCGGCCGCCGGCTGACAGGCGATAAGGCAGATGGCTCGCTCAGGCTCAGGCCGACCCAGGAGGTGATTGCGTTATGCAGAGAATCCACAAGGCAACGCAGGCAGGCAGAGCCCGGAGCAGCTTCGGCGTTCCCAAGGAATACGCTTGGCCGGCATCGGCCCTGACACAGACTGAGATGGCAGTCCTTGCTGATGTCAGGGCAGAGACTGGGAAGCCTATCTCTGTGCTCGTGAAAGAGGCCGTTCAGCTGGCATATGGGGGCTGCTCTTCCATCGTAGAGGAGGTGAGAAGACGGCCAAGATAGTCCCCCTTCCGGGGCCAGCGGGAGACTTGGCGCTTCGCTTGCAGCGCCAGTGCCGGATGGTTGCAGGAACTCTTACCAGGGGCAGTGCGTCGGAGAGCGGCGGCGCCACCCATTGTGTTGGCAGAGCGCGGAGCCGTGGGAAGGAGTCTCAGCTATTGCTGGAAGCACAGCGCGCGCCAGTGCTTGTTGTGCTTTGTGGCCCTTCTCATTCGGGGAAGACCACCTTCGCCGGGCAACTTAGCCAGGGCTTCGAGGTCATCAGTTCTGACGAACTGAGGCGAGGGCTGACAGGCAACTCTGGGCTGTCTGGGCGGGAGGAAGAAGTCTGGGCAGCCTTTGAGGCCATGAAGCTGAAGGCTTTGGAAAAGGGCCGCAGCGTGGTGCTGGACGCCTGCCACATGTCCCAGAGGGCCAGGTGGCATTCCTTGCAGGGCGCGAATGCAGGCCACTGGAAGGTCTGCGTGCTGTTCGACGTGCCCTTGAAGACTGTCCTGGCCCGGTGCCGGAAGACTGGCAGGCTTCCCCCGGAGGAGGTGGAGCGCATGTGGAGAGCATTCCAGGCAGACAAGCCCACGCCGACGGACCTGAAGCGGGAAGGCTACGACGAGGTGCTGGTCGTCCGGGGATGAGGCGCGGGGTTCGCGGGGCAGGGGACTGGGTGGCCGACCGTTTGGAGCCGGGGGCAGCCCGCAGGCCGGTGGCGCTGGCCGGCCGGAAAAGGACCGCCGGCGGACGAGGGCTGGAGCGAGGGCCGCATCTCCCTGGAGGGGTCGGCTGCCTTCGGGGTGCTGTGCACCCGAGGCTGGGTCGGATTGCAGGGGAAGGCCTTTGGCCCGGGCGGGGGCTGCAGGCTACGGCCGGAGGGGCGAAGGCCCTCTGTCGGCCGGGTCGCGTGCCGGGGGCTTGCTGCGCTGCCGTCTGTGCCTGCGCGGGCCACCGGGCATGAGCCGCCTGGCGCCAAATCACCTCTTCAAAGGGCTCGGCCCATAGTTCTCAGTTGCGGTCTCCGACCGCCGGGGCGACCGCGCGAACCGAGACTAAGGGCCTTCGCCAGTAGTCCGGCGGAGGTGATTTGGCATGAACGGCTCAACCCGTGAAGTGGCCAACTGGCAGGCTGGGCGGACTGGTCGCGCCGCACCGCAGCCACCGGCCTGCGCTCCGAAGACCGCTCGGTGTACCATCTGCGAGAAGGCGCAACCGCGCCAGGTGGAGTGTCAGAACGTGGCCGGCATCAAGCTGTTCTTCCGCAGGCTGGAGCTGCACGATCGGGAGAAGAGCGTCCGTCCCGGAGCGGTGCTGTGCAAGGACTGTTGCATCAGTCCGGCCAGCGGCCACTCGTGCCCCTGGTGGGACCTCTGTTGGAACATTTGAGGGCGCCCTTGTCTAGCACTCCGCAGAGACGGAAGGGCTGGTGCCACGCAGAGAGGTCCTGCAGGTCGCAGGATGGAGCAGGGCGGGTCTTTGCCGGGTAACTGCGCGACTTGCGATCAGTACAGGCGACAGTTAGCGGTTCAGCCGTACGGCACCAAGGGGGAACTCGCCGGACTCGGGTAGGTGAGCCGGGAGGACTGCCGGCTCAGGGGAGGGTGTAATCGTCTGTGGCCGTACGACAGGCGACCGGCACGCCGGCCGACGTGCGACTGGGCGGAGTTGACAGTCGGTGAGGGAAGGTGGTGGAGCCGGGGAGGGGTGGCCCGCAGGAGGGGAGGGGCGCCCGACAGTGCCGACGGCGGGCCCTGTCGGCGGCAACTTCGCGTTCAGCGGGCCACGGATGCGGGGAAGTTGCGTAAGCCCTTCACAAGGAAGAGCTTACCGTGCAAGGCATTGGCCTGTGTGTTTTGTTTTTCGTTTCGTGTAGATGTAAAAGGCCGGAAAACGAAAACGGAATCCTCGCTCGCCGGCGCCCTGCGATCCCTTGAGCTTGGCAGCCACCCCCCAGGGACTGGCTTTGTCGCCGAGCCGAACACTTGGCTGCAACGCGACGGTGGTTTCCCGAACTCAGTAAGAGCTTTATAAGTCCGCTCGGCTAAGAGTACGTCAGGAGGTGGTTTAGATGCGTAAGAGGAAACGGACCAAGGCTGGCCCAGGCGCGTCCAAACGGTCAGGCGTGGGGCGCATCGATGTGAAGCTCCCCTCGGGCCTGGTTGAAGATATCGAGAAGCTCGTCGCCAAACGGGTCTACATGAGCAAGGCTGACTTCGTCCGGTCGGCCGTCCGGGAGAAACTCGCTTCGGGGGCACCTTCAGGCGCCCAGCGCGAGTCCACAAAGTGACAAAACAATAGAAGCACGAGATAGGCGGATGCCGGTCGAGCCAGACAGCTGCCGCGGTCATCTCAGACCTGGAACCTGGAACGCGCGACACGGATCACGTCGGCGGGGCTGAAGTTCGGCTCGACCAAGCGAACGTATCCGCCCATTCTTCTTCTCTCAAGGACGCTGCTCACCAAGTCGTAGCTCTGCAGCGTTCCGTTTACGATGCTCAAGAACTGGCTGTAAACCAGCGGGCGCCAGCCATGCTGTTCGCAGACAGCCGGGTAGACGTCCTTGTAAACCTGGTGCAGGCCGATGAACTGCCCGGGCGTTGCGCGGGCCTTGCACGCGAGTGCGAGCAGCACCAGAAACTGGTTGGTGGAAAGCCGCTGCAGCACTTCGATCTCCATCTCGCGTCGCGTTTTCTGGAAGGCAACATCGACATGCCCTTGCGCCAGACTCCTACCCTGGGCTGCCTCCAACTCGCATGCGGCGTTTCTCAACAGCCGGATGGCAAATCGGGCATCCGAGTTATGCTGGGCGGTCTTGGCGGCCACGTAATTGACGGCGGGCTGCCCCCAGGCTCCTCTCTTCAATCCAGCCGCTGCTCTGTCAGACAGGATCCCGGCCAGGTCGTTGGCGTCATACGGCCCGATGGCCAGGTTGGCAGCGTTCAGGGAAGAGCGCACAGGCCCGTCGAGCTGGTTCGGCAAGTGGGCGCTGTTGCTGATACAGATCGGGGAGATAGACGTGTTGAGATCCCTATTGGCCCGCAGTCGGGCCAGGCTGTAGAGGATGTCATTGGCGCGTTCCCCGCCCAAGCTCGCGAACAGTTTCTCCAGTTCATCGAGAATAATCACGACATGCCGCCGCCCGGAGAGCGCCTCGGCGAGCCTGGTGAGCAGGTCGGTAATGGAGAGCCCCTTCGGGGCAGGCTTGTCCAACTGCCTAAGAAGCAACTGCCAGAAGACATAGGGGGCGGCGATCTCCCGGCAGTTCACGTAGGCGGAGCCGAACGGGATGCGCTGCTTGTCAGCATAACGGCGCGCCTCGGCTGCGTAGTAGCGGCAAGCCAGGGTCTTGCCTGAGCCGGACGGGCCCACCACGATCATCGTCTGCTGGAGGGAGAACTTGAGGGCATCGAAGTAGAACCGGATGATCGGGTCGAACTCCCTGCGGACGAAGATGCGCGCCGGGATGTAGTCCGTGTCGAAGACGGACAAGTCCGTGAAGACGCTGCGCTTCGCCAGGTCCTGAAAGAGAGTTCTCTGGGGTGTCTCGCTTCCGGCAGGTTCGGGGCTTTCGGCCATGTTAACTACTTGGCTGTGCCGGCTAATAAAGTTTCTGACAGACACACACCTTACTGAAAGTGCTCGGCCCTGCCGAACAGCCTTCAACCAAACCAAATATAACACTGTTATATAGTACTATATTGTAGTAACAAGCTTACCACTCGGGCACTTTTAATGAGGTGTCTGTCTCTCTCGCTGGCCTCGTCCGCACAGCCGTCAGAGGCCCTAATAACTGAGTGCGGACAGGCCTCTTGGTGAACTGTCCAACGATGGTGGGCCGGTCATGTGCCCCCTCGAACCAGGATGCTGCGCCACCGTCCAACTCCTGGGGCTTCTCGGTGCGAGGAACCTGCAGTGGGCTCAGCTATGCGCGCAAACGAATCTTGACGAGGTCACATTTCGCCAACCAGTTCCACGTTCCTGCATTCGGTTCTCGGGCTCGGCGCCCACTGCTGTTTCCGGAATCCCGGCGCGCGGTCCGCAGGCCGGCCACCGCGGGCCCCGTGAGAGCGCCGCCTGTTTGACGCCAACGGCCACGGGATGTATCCTCGCGCATGCTTTACCGGAGCCCTCATTAAGAGGCCATGCACGATAGGAGTGACTTCTTATGAACATGAGGCAGTCATTCGAAGAGGGGAAAGGCAAGTGGGCTTGCATCAGAATCTCCCGCGCCGTGGAGTTCCCGGACTCAGAGATGGACGAACGCGATTTCTTGACGGGGCGCATCCTCGATGTCTGTGACGACTACGTAAAGTTCGCTCTGTACGACTCAGCGAGCCAAGAACGAGAAGGCGATGAACCGACTGAGGTGTTCAACCTGTCGTTCAGTCACATCGTCATCTGGGACTTCGCTGACTACTGAGCAAGTTTCCAGACCTCTTGCCGGTCCGCCCGCGGCGGCGCTGCTTCGCATCGGGCAGCAAGCTGGGTCCTGTTGGCTGAGCTGACCTCGAAGTCTGAAGAGTGTCACTCCCATCGTCGGCGTCGGTCGTCGCCGACCTTCTGAAAGAACTCGCTGAGGGCGTCCTCGGGGCAGATGTTGAGGTAGATCTCCGTCGTCTCCAGGCGGTCGTGACCGAGGATCTTCTTCAAGGATGCAGTGCTGACTCCTCTCTTAACGCAGTTCACGGCGAAGCTATGTCGAAGTGTGTGCGGCGTAACGGGCTTGGTGATCATAGCCCTGTTCGCGACCGTCTTGACGACCCTCTGGGCCGTCCTGCTGGAGAAGCCCATGTGCTCATTGGTGCTGAAGTGGACCTCCAGAAGGGTCCTGGCCCTCGCGGTCAGGGGCACCATGCGGCGTTTGCCCTTTCTTCCATACCATCCCCCTTTCCCCCATACGACCAGGCAGTTTTCTTGCCAGTGGATGTGCTCCTTCCGAATGCTGCAGAACTCCGTGACCCGTAGGCCGGTGTCCAGGAGAACCCACACCACGAGCTTCTCCTGAAACGACTGGCACGCGTTCACCAGACGGTCACACTCGTCGTAGTTCAGGGGCTCGCGCACGAAAGCATACATACTTCATCTTTGTCGGGGTTACATATAAAGCCGACGGTCCTGTCGCCTTCCACCGGCCTGGGTTTCTTCGACAAGTGAGAGGTCGTGCCCCCTATCGTGTCCGCAATAGGGGCGGAAGGCGACAAGAGAGGGAAAGCGACAGTCACGGCGCCTTTCGCCTTCGGTTGGCGGGGCTGGCGGAGCGCTGCTTTCGGCGAGCTGTGATTGCACCCGTGCTGTCACTTTGCTTTCGGGCCGCCTCCTCCAGTTCGTCCCACTTTTTGGTCACGGACTTCCAGATGAAGGCGCCCAGAAGCGCGGTCTTCTGCTTCTCGGACAGCTTCTCTACACAGTCGAGGATCTCGCTGGCAAGCACCTCGAATGCCTTCTTGTGCCCATGCTGCTTGATGGCAGGAAACACGATCTCCCCAATCAGCGCTTTCGTGAGATGGTCAAAGCCGTCGAGCTTGAAACCACGCATCTCTATGGGGACCTCATATCCTGTGCTTAGCTCCAGCACAGCGAGAACCGCGTTTCCTTTGTCCACGTTCTTCCTGGCCACTTCCGGTCTCCTATCGCCATCAAGTTGTTTGGGCTCCGCGGCGGCAATCTGCCGCCAGCAGTGTGCCATGGACGCGCCGCCGGTGCAAGCCGCAGGATGTGGTGGCGGCAAGTGGACCAGACACAAGCACTGTGGTGGGTTGCCGGGGTGGTCGCCCGCGTGGCGAGATCGTGTACTCCCAGGGCGCCGCCTTCAGCAGATTATAGGCACGACCCGCGCGCGCAAGGCTTATTAGTCCGCTTTCCCAAGACGGGCTCTCAGGGGGCTTCTCCTTGCCTATGAGCTACAACCCCGGTCCGAGAAGGAAAAGCGAGCATCGTGATCAAGACAGCGGTAGCTATAACGGGGCTGGCTTCTTCAATGAAGACGACGAAGAACATGCGCGAGGCGGCTGGTTCCCGGACGACGGGGATGTCGGCTCTGGCCTTTCCGATTTCCCCTGGCCCAGCACGAGCACGGACCGCCAGAGAGAGGCCGACGACCGCGAAGCAGAAGGGCTTTCGTTCGCCCTATCGGAGCGGATGGAGCTTCTCCAGAGCCGGATCGAAACCCTCCAGAAGAACATCATCAAACGCGGAACGCTGCACCGGTCCATCCGGAGGGCCATCGAGGATGAACTCACCGAACTCGGCCACCTGCTCAGCGACGTGAAGGTCTGGAGCCTGGGTGTGAACGCGTCCGTCGACAGCAGGCGTACGAACCTGGAGCGGGAGGCCATTGCCTTGAAGAAAACCGGCTGGGAGGAACGGCTGAGGCACTGGCGGGACATTGTTTCATTGGAAAAGGAACTCGCCGATGCCCTTGAGCGCTATGCGCTCGCCGGCGCCGCGCGCGGTTTGACGGGAGATGGCAAAGGCAAGAAGTGAATGTGATCAACATGCAAGTGGACGATATCTGCAAGAAGCTGAAGCCCGTTCTGGGCGAGAAGATCGACCGTTTGTGGTCGCTCTATCAAACTGAGGACTCCGAAGGAAAGAAGTGGGTGCACGTCACACTCCTCAAGCTCCTCGCAGAGCATCTGGGAGAAACCTACGAAGGGAGCCGGATACTCATGTCCCCGCCGCCGGAGGAGGTCTCGTCGGGGGAGTACCCGCTCGGGCGCGTCTGGTACGGGGACGAGTTCCGGCACACTTTCGGCCTCCGCGAAGAGGAATGGATCCAGCACGTCGGCATCTTCGGCCGGAGCGGCTCCGGCAAGACGAATTGCGCGTTCCTCATCCTGCGTGCGCTTGCACGGAAGGGGAAGCCTTTCCTCGTCTTCGATTGGAAGCGAAACTACCGCGACCTCATTCCGCGCCTGCCCGGGCTCCTGGTGTTCACAGTCGGAAGGGACGTCTCGCCCTTCCGTTTCAATCCCTTGATCCCGCCCCCAGAAACCCCTCCACGTGTATGGCTCAAGAAGCTGAATGAAGTGACAGCCCACACGTACTACCTTGGCGAAGGCGTCAAATATTTGTTACAACAAAGTATAGATAAGGTGTATAATGAATACGGAGTGTACGGAGGCAAGACAAATACGTATCCCACCATGGAAGACGTTCTGGCACACCTCGAGAACCAGCCGGTGAAGGGGAGGCAGGCCGAATGGATGAGCTCGACTTTGAGGACTTTGGGAGTCCTCTGCTTCGGGGAGTTCGGGGCTGTCCTGAACGTCCGGGACCCGTTTCCTCTTGAGGAACTACTCAGAAGGAACGTCATACTTGAACTCGACGCCCTCACCGAGTCGGACAAGACATTCCTCATCGAGACACTCCTCCTGTGGCTGCATCACTTCCGGCTCGCCCAGGGCAAGAGGGAGGAGTTCAAGCATGCACTCGTTATCGAAGAAGCACATCACGTCCTCCTCAGGAAGAAGCAGGAGATGACCGGAGAAGAAACCATCACCGACATCATCCTGAGAGAGATACGAGAACTCGGAGAGTCCATCATCCTCATCGACCAGCACCCCTCCCTCATCTCGAAGCCCGCCCTGGGCAACACCTACGCCACCATCGGCATGAACTTGAAGCACCGGGACGACGTAAACGCAGTAGCGAATGCGATGCTCATCGAGTCCGGGGAGAAGAAGTACCTCGGGGAGCTGCCCACGGGATGCGCCATCGCCCGCCTTCAAGGGCGCTGGCCGAAGCCGTTTCTTGTGGCATTCCCCCTGGTCAGGGTCAAGAAAGGAACGGTGGCGGACGCCGACGTGGCGCAGGCCGTTGATGAGCTGGCGCTTGGGAACCCAGCAGGCAGCCTGGAGTCGCGGCTCCTCGCGGAGAGAGCAAATGCCATCTCAGAGGCCCTGAAGCAGGAAGCGAAGGCTTCTGAGGCTGGAAGGCCAGGATTCCTGCTTCCCGGGCCTCAAGAAACAGGCTCTCGGGCTCCTCAAAGCCAAGAAAAGGGGACAAGGGAAAGATGCTCTGAGGACCGAAAGGCCCTGCTCGAAGACGTGAGACTGCATGCGTATGACTGCCTGAAGGACAGGTATGCCCGTCTGGGCTGGAGTTTCCACAGGGGGAACAGGGCGAGGGACGCCCTCATCGCAGACGGCCTGATGGAGGCGGAGGAGGTCAGGCGGCCGGACGGGATGGTGAAGCTGCTGGCCCTCACGGCGCGGGGCTGGAAGGAGGGGGGAGGAGAGGACGGCGCCTCAGGCCGTTCCTGGCGCCGTGGAGGGCTGGAGCACGGGTACTGGGTGGAGGAGGTCGCCAGGGCCCTGCGGGCCAGGGGCTGGACGGTGACGGTAGAGAAACGGATAGGCGCCGGGAAGACAGTGGACATCGAGGCGAAAAAGGACGGAAGGCGGGTCGCGTTCGAGGTGGAGACCGGGAAGTCGGACGCCGTCGCCAACATCCTCAAGGACCTGAAGCACGGATACGACGCGGTGTTTTCAGTCGCGTTGGACAGGCAAACAGCCGAAAGGATAAGGACGCAAGTTGTGGCGCCTGGTCCGGCAGATGGCGGGAGGCTGGCGGTCTTCGACGTGGGGCGGCTGAAGGAGGAACTCGGGGCACTGGACCGGCTGAGCACGGGAGGCACGATGCGGGCGATAAGCTTAAATAGCTTTCGTCCCTAAAGAGTGGTGAATGGCTCAGAATTCAGTTGGACCGGTCGTCAAGGACGAGCTGCCTCTTACGCCAGAGTATGTGCCGGACAGGCTCTCTGGCCGGGAACAGGCCGTAGCTGAGATATCCTCTTGCCTGGCGCCGGCGGCTTCGCAGCGGAAGCCGATCCACGTCTGGATCCACGGCGCGTCCGGCTCCGGCAAGACGGCGGCCGCACGTCTGGCGGTCATGCGGCTGGGAAGGGCGTGCCCGGCAGCCTATGTAAGCTGCTGGACCTGCCGGTCCTTCTACGCGGTTCTCGACGCCCTGACGGCGGACCTGCACGTCCTCCGGGCGGAAGAGCAGCGCAAGGCCGTGCGCCTGAGAAGACTGGAGAGGCACCTGGGCGCCGCCCCCTGCATCATCATCCTTGACGACCTGGACCTCCCTGCTGCCAGCGAGCGGGAGGACATGCTGCGCTCCCTCGCTTCCATCGGCAAAGTGGGCCTCATATGCATCTCGAATTCACGGAAGGCGTTGCTCCGCCTCTCAGAGCACGTAGCGGCGAGGCTCAACCCCCGCGTGGTCGCCTTCAAGCCCTACGCTCCGGAGGAGATACTGAGCATCTTGGAGGAGAGGGCACAACTCGCCCTGGCGCCGGGGACCTGGACGAAGGCCGGGCTGGCCCGCATTGCAGAACTCTCCTGCGGAAGCGCATCGCTTGCCATCGAGATACTGAGGGCAGCGGCCTATGCCGCGGAGGCCGGGCATGAGGTCTGTATCCGGCCTGCGCACATCCGGGACGGCCGGAGCAGGATCCTGGCGGACTGCGAGAAGAGCCTGGCTGCGGGCTTCACGCCGCACCACGCACTGCTCTGGCGGCTGGTCCGCGAGGAAGGCAGGATCCCGTACGGGAACCTGAGGAAGGCCTACCTGGCGCGCTGCAGGGCATACAAGGTCACGCCCATCGCCGGAAGGACCTACTCGAAGTACGTTTCCCACCTGACGGGCGTCGGTGCCATCCTGCCCGCCGGCAGAACCCGCGGCTCCCGTACCTTTCTGCCCGCCGCGCACGTGCCAACGCATTGCTCATGATCACCCACAGCTAACAACAAACCCAGGCTGTCACACGCTTGGGCTTCGTGACGGTCACATGAACCATTAAGGAGGAACAACATGAAAGTAACCAAGCCCCCCGAACGGGGCACGAAAGAGAACACCGGAGTGATGTTTGTCTGCCCGAGTTGCCTTGCTCGCTACCACTACGATCGAGCGGAACTCACCGGCAAGCCGAAGCTCTGCCACTACTGCCGCGTGCCGCTTGTGCAGGAAGGCCCCGGACGACACAAGTTCCGCTGCCTGCGCTGTACGAGGCGGATATTCACACCGGAAGGGGTGTGGTGCACGCACTTTGAGCGCGCGCCGACGGCCGAAGAGGGCGCGCAGTGCATGGAATTCGAGGCCCGCGCAAGGCCGCGCAGGGCAAGGAGGTCAAAATGAAAGGAAGGATAGAAGGCATCGAGGAGAAGCAAGCCAAGAGCGGCAGGACGTACCTGCTCCTCTCCATCGACGGCCAGAACTACAGCCTTTGGGACGGGAAGCTCTTTGACGGCCTGAGGGAAGGCGACCTGGTCGAGTACAGGTGGAAGCAGTCCGGAGACTACCGGAACATCACCGAGATCGCTCCGGCCGACGAGCCGTCCGGCAACGGCCAGCCCGTACGCGAGGTGCAGATCCTCAAGATGAGCTGCCTCAAGTCGGCAAGCGCCATCCTGGCGAATTTGGGCTGCGAGCCCGACGAGCGGGTCTCGCTCACGATCGAGGCGGCAAGGAGATTCGAGAAATACATCACCGGGGACGGCCAGGACGAGTAGGCGGCCGTCCGCCTGCCAGACCGGCTGCCGGGTTTTCATAGTCCTGCCAGGACTTCGGCGCCGCGGCGCGGCTCAAGCGCAGCAGCCCGCGGCGCCATCATGTTCATTTACACCAACTCAATAGCGCGTTACGACCTGCATGCTCATGCATCCAGGTCCGCCATCCGGCCAACGCGAAGGGGAAGTCTCAAGGCCAAGCACGCAGGTGCGGCAACGCAAGACCGATAGGCTGCGGCCTGTCGCAGGCTCGCAAGTCGCGCCGGCAGGCGAATTCCCTCAGCCCGGGCTCTCCCGAGCTGGCGTTGCAGCGGAAAGCTGAAGGCCGAGAACCGGGGCACGGGACCGGCCCATGGCGCCCCCCGGAGTTTATCCCCCCTTTGCCCACTCGGGCTCCTCGTTTCTCCTTCTCCCTCCCAAAGAGCATCGCTCTCAACGGGCAAAGGGAAAGAGCGTACCGGAAGACAGCTTACTGGGCGCCTCACGTCTTGTGGGGAGGAAAGCTTATAAGCCCCCGCCCACAACTATGAAGCATATGGAGCCATGCCGGGCGGAAAGGACCTCTGGGCGCGCACCCGATCAATCCCGCATACCGGCTTGGGACTCATGGCCATAGGACGTCACGCAACATTCTGCTTCTGGCGCCAGTCTCGCGACGGTACGGCCCTCCTTTGTGCCGGCCTTGAATGGTATCCTCGCGGGACCTCGCCCAGGACTCCCCCGCGGAATCGCGGCCGATCCGGCTATGCCGCCCAGCCATGTCCCTGTCCAGCCTTCGCACTGATCAACCATGAGACCTCACATCAGTTCGCTGGGGCCGGCGCAAGCCTGACACCAAAGGGATGCGTTTTTCTTCCAAGTGAGTAGCACGGCGGCGCCACTCTGTCAATCACCAGGTGCCGGCCGCGGGGCGCGCCGTGAGGCTTCGTTGAGCATCGTGCTCGAGGACACAGGAAGCGTTTGGCTTAACCCATTGTTTCCAACCCGATGATCGGAGAAAGGAGTGAAGCACATGAAAGAGGACGGAGAGGCAAGACTCCCGTGCCGCCAGGGAGGGCTCGAACACATCGTGCGTGCGGATGAGGCGTGCGACTCCTGCTCCGCGCACTGCGTCTGGAAGGAGCATGTGCCGAGCAGCCGGGACATCCGCGCTGCCCTGGCTTTCCGTGGCGCGAAGGAATCCAGAACCGGCGGCTCTGCTGAGCCTCAGCTGCACCTACAGCACGTCTGCCAGGACTGCCGGAGCACTTTCCCCGAGGAAATGGAACTTCCCAAGGTCCAGGACCTGGAGCAGCGCGTCGATCCCGGTGAACCCGCTCCAAGCGGGCAGTGCCCCAAATGCGGAGCGCTCTGTCACCTGGAGGCCGCGGAGGCGACTGCGTCCTCCTGTCCGACGCCCCCGACCATCGTGGTGTTCGTCGAGGGAGGGGTTGTCCAGGCCGTGGAGGGAGAGGCGGCGGTTCGGGTGATCGTGTGCGACTTCTGTGTTACTGGAGGAACGCTAAAGGTCGCCGGCAGGCCATGCCACGTCAAGGCCTGGGATTCCCCTGAACCGCCGAGCAGCGCATTCGGAGAGGTCCTGGCTCTTCTTGATCGTAGAGATGGTCAGGTGGCGAACGCTCTGCATGGAGGTCCTCACAAGGAAAGGAGGTGATCGCCGCGCCGAACTGAAGTGAGCCGTACGAGTAGGCTGTGTTCTCATGAGCCGCCCCGGCCGAAGCTGGGGCTTTCTTTTTTCGGGCCCGCCTGCGCCACGCAGGCTGCTCCCCACAAGGGGCCGTAGGCGAGCGGATTCCACTCAGAGACTGTCTGGAGGCAAGGAGCAGAACTGCAAGGGCTGGGGCAGGGCCAATGAAATCTACGGCTCTTGCCGGGCTTCTTCTTCTACTGAAAGGAGGCCACAGAGATGGCCTGGAGACTTTACGAGAACCTTATTTCTGGCGAGTTAGACAACACGACCCTCGGCCGTGTGACAGGATGGCTGCGTTTCGTCGGGATGGAAGAGACGGTGAAGCTCGACCTCAAAGGCGACTTCCACCGGGACATACGGGGCGCGAAGATCCGCCTCAGCAACCCCGAGCCCGCCGACGCAAACAAGAGCGGGAGGCTCGGTGAGATCCGGGCCGGGTCGTACATGGACCGCTTCTCAGCGATCCAGACGGGCGACGTCGGCGACATCACCGCCGGCTTGCCGCCGCAAGACTATTCTGACTACCCGTACATCGAGTGGTATTCCGAGGAGAACGGCCGCGTCGTCCTGGAGCTTGAGCCAGAGCAGGTCGAGGTAATCGGCAAGCCGATTCCCTGGCTGGAGAGCGAGCCGGTCTCCAGAGAGGAGCAGCAGGAGCACATGTCCCGGTTCCTCTCGGGCATCTGCGAGGAGATGGCGAAGCACAATGCGGAGGCGCGCGCCAAGTCCCAACCCCATGCGGAGGATGCATGAACGACAAGGACCCCGTGAACGGAACGCCCGAAGAAGGATCCACAGCGGGGGACGGCGGCGCCTGCGACCTCTGCGGAGATCCCTTCGCCGACGGAGAGACGGTGATCCAGGTAGTCGAGGACAGGCATCCGACCTACGACAAGGAGATCGTCCTCCACACTTACCATGCCCGCTGCTGCCGCAACCGAGAGGAGGTCCGAGAGGACTGCCCGCACTGCGGCTGCATGTACCACCTATCTTTACTCAGGAAAGGAGAGGAGTACCAGAACCTGTCCCACCAGCTCTTCTGCCCGTTCTGCGCCACGCTCTTCGACTGCGACATGGGCTTCGCCACTCTGGCGCAGTCCCCAGATGGCGCCCTCAAGCCGCCTCTTCCCGAGGCCCCCATGGGTGCACAGGGCACGGACAGCTGCCCCTGCTGCGGAGGCGAGATTGAGTCGTCTCCCGACCAGGACGGCTCCTGCGACTTCTGCTGCAGCCGCTGCAGCTGGCATCAGCACATGCCGAGGGAGGAAGAGCTGGCGGAGCTCGGAGTCCAGAAGCCCGCGCCGCTGCCCGTCGCGAAGTGGTCGCCGTCCGGCATGAACATAGACCTGCAGCTCCTCAAGCGGCAGGCCGCCATCCTGGGTAGGGCCGTGGAAGGAAAAGGCCTGGTCGAGGATGACCTTCGATGCCTTGAGGGCCTATGGGAATTCGCTCACAGCGTGATCGACTCCCTGGAAGCCGCACCGCGTCCGGAGAGTCTCCCCCCGGATGGGAACGCGCCGCCCCGCCCCACCGTCGTGATCTGGGTGGAAGGAGGCATTGTGCAAGGAGTGGAAGCCGATGGGCCGGCACGCGTCCTTGTCTGTGACTTCGACTCCGAGGAAGAGGGCGCTCCGCGGATTGGCGGCAGGCCGTGCGCCGTATTGCCGTGGGATCCTCCTGAGGAGCCAAGCAAGGAATTCGCAGAAGCTCTTCTGCTTGCAGCAGAGGGTCCCCGGCACGCGTAGGCTGCCTGGCAGTAACCCCGGAGTAGAAAGGAGGTGATGCGGGCATAGGCTGAGAAGATTACTGCCCCACTAAGTGTAACTCAATTCAGTGGCCCTGGCCTTGTGCCGGGGCTTTCTTGTTTTTACGGAGGATCGAATCATGGGTCTCACACTGCACGAAAAGGATCACTGGAAGGAACGGATTGCGAGGCGGATCAGCCAGCGCATCGAGTCGCTCGTCTCCAAAGAAGACCCCACGCTGCTTGAGCGTGCGGCGAAAGAGGCGAGGGAGAAGGCCTACGAGAGCCTGGGGATCGGCGCGCAGCAGCGCGAACTCGAGGCGCTCCAGAAGGAAAAGGAAAAGACCAGCGTCCGGGAAAGGCGTCTCGTGGCCGAGCAGAGGGCCGTCCTCAACGGCACCACGGTCGAAGAGGAGCTTGAGCGGGGCGGCTGCTACGGCCGCGGCGACTACGTGGTAGAGAACGCCGTGAAGGCCCGCTCCCGCGCGCAGGAGGTTGAGATACTCTCCCAAAGCGACCTCGGGAGGCGCATCCTCTCGCTCGAAGCCGAGAAGGACAACCTCCTCGATACGGTCTGGCTGGCAACATCCAGCGGCCAGATGAAGGAGCTCTGGGAGCACGTGAACGCCCTACTGGAGATGAAGCCGACTGTACTCGAGGACAAGGCGCTCAAGATCGCACCGGTGGAGCCTGAATAGGCAGGCGCAGAAACCTGCACTACGGACCGGGGCCCGGCAACCAGTCGGGCCCCTTCTCTTGTTTTGGGAGGACAAGAACTATGGAGATATTCTGCGGCCTGTGCGGGCAGAAGGCCCATCAGCTCTTCTCTCACCTGAGGGAGGTGCACGAGATGGGCCCGGAGAAGTACAGGGAACGCTGTCCCGGCGCGCCCCTTATCAGCGAGGACCTGTCCCGTTTCATAAGCGAAAGCCGCATCACCGCCACCGAAGGCGGACTTAAGAAGCAGACGGAGCTCTTCGGCATCGAGTTCCTGACGGAGATACTTCCCGGGGAGCACGTCCCGTCCCCCGACCCCGGATACGTCTTCGAGGAGGGGCTCTGCCGCCAGATCCTCGTCTCCTTGAAGGAGAACGAGAAGCTCCTCCTCGTCGGCCCGACCGGATGCGGCAAGTCCACTCTCATCGAGCAGCTCGCTGCGAGGCTCAACTGGCCCCTCATCCGGGTGGCGGCGTCGGGAGGCCTCACCGAATCCGACCTCCTCGGGGAATGGACCGTGAAGGACGGAGGAACCCTTTTCAACTACGGCTTCCTTCCCAGGGCCATGAAGATCGGGGCCATCTGCCTGGTGGACGAGATTGACGGCATCGAGCCCTCAGTAGCCTTTGCCATCCATCAGCTCATGGAGGAACAGGGGAGGCTCGTCCTCCTCCAGAACGGGGGAGAGCTCGTCTCTCCGCACCCCGGATTCCGGCTCGTCACCACCGCCAATACGCTGGGGAACGGGGACGAGTCCGGGCTCTACGCCGGCACGAAGGTCCTGAACGCCGCTTTCCTTGACCGCTTCGCCTCCGTTTTCAGGATGAGCTACCTCTCACCTGAGTTAGAGGCGGAGGTGGTCCTCTCTAAAGCCCCCCGCTGCGACAGGGCCTTTGCAGAGAGGCTTGTCACGGCCGCGGGGCACGTGAGGGAAGCGAAGTCGAAGGACGAGATCTACTGCACCTTCTCCACGAGAAGGCTGATAGAGCTTGCCCGGAAGTACGGGCAACTCGGGGACTTCGCCTCCGCCCTGAACCTCTCCGTCTTAAACAGGCTCCATGACTCGGATCGGCGTGTGGTGTTTGAGGTGTTCCAGAGGCACCTCGGCGACCTCATAGAGCCAGAGGAGGGAAGACAAGATGAAGTCCAGTAGCCTGGAGACCGCCCTGGAGAAGGCGAGCCGGATCATCACGGAGAGGTACGGCCTCCGGCTGGTCTGCCAGGGAAACGGATGCCACACCAATGGGAAGACCATCTACCTTCCCTCCCTCCCGGCGGAGGTCCCGGAAGGGCTCTTAGGGGCGATCAGGGGCTTTGCCGACCACGAGTGCGCACACGCGGTCTACACCCAGTCCCGTTCGGGCAGGGCATTCAGGAAGCGCCACGGCCCCAAGGCATTCGACATCTTAAACGCCCTGGAGGATGCGAGGGTAGAAGGGCTCCTCGGCTCGAAGTACCCGGGCTCTCGCCTCAACCTCCGGGACGGCTTCCGTTTTGTAGCGGAGAAGGTGAGGCAGGGAAAGGGGAACAGAGTCACGCCCTTCGATGAGTTTGTCACGGCCATCTATACCCGCTCCGCCAGGAAGCCCGATCAGGACTGGGTCCCTCCCGAGGCCTATGCCCTGGCGGACGCGTTCACGGAGGAAGTCTCCGAGCTTGCCTCGTGCCGCACGACGAGGCAGGTGGGGAAGCTTGCCCTCCGTATCTGGGAGAAGGTCAGGGAGATGCTCCCCCCTTCCCGGCAGGAAGAGGGAGGGGAGAACGCTTCCTCAGGCCAGGAAGGTAGCGGCGCATCCGGACAGGGAGGCGTGCAGGGCTCTCCTCAAGAGTCGGAATCCAAACGGGAGCCCCAGGGAGGAGGCGGCAGCGGCCCTCCTTCTCCCTCCGAGCCCACTCCGGAGCCTTCGGGCCTCTCCGAGCAGTTGGCTGCCCTGATCGAGAAGGAGGTCAGCGCCCTCTACCCGGGAAATGCCGGAGCTTACCGCCCTTACACGACGGAGTACGACCAGGTGGAGGTGCCGGAGCTCGAGCCCTACTTCGATTACAGGAAGGTGATGGAGGAGCTGCGCCCTTACGTGGCGGGCTTAAGGCGACGACTCCTTCAGACCCTGATGGCAGAGAGGCAGTCCCTCTGGCTCGGGAACAGGATCAGGGGCACCCTCGACTCCCGTGCCCTCTACAGACTCTTCACTTCGTCTTCGAGCCGCGTCTTTCGGAAGCGGATCGAGTCCGGGGGAAAGGACACGGCCTGCACGCTCCTCCTGGACATCTCAAGCTCGATGAACGGGCCAAGGATAGAGCTTTGCCGGAAGCTCGCCCTCGTTTTCGCCGAGGCGCTCAGCGTGCTGGGGTTTCCGACCGAGGTCATCGGCTTCTCCACCGTAAACCTGGACCTCCGCCCGCAAACTGCGGCGGAGACGGGCCTCTCAGAGGAGGAGCTTGCGAAGAGGTTCGCGCGGTTCGTCCCGCTCTACCACGCCATCTACAAGGGCTTTGACGAGCCATGGCGGAAGGCCGCAGGCCGGATGGGGGGCATTACGTCCCAAGAGCTGACGCCCCTCGGAGAGTCCCTGCTCTTTGCGGGGAGGCGGCTTGCCTTAAGGCCTGAGAAGCGGAAGGTGCTTTTCTGCCTCACAGACGGAAAGCCGGTGGTGGGGGCCTGGGACGAACGCATCACGTTCAACCATGCCTGCGAAGCAGTGAAGAAACTCTCAAGCGCGGGCATAGAGCCGGTCGGGATCGGGATAGCCGAAGACTCCGTGAAGGATATCTTCCCCACCCACGTGGTGATCCACAGCTTGTACGAGTTGCCCAAGGGCTTTGTGGGTGCGCTCTGCCGGGCGCTCGCCAAGGCATAGAAGGCAAGGGCAGCTTAAAGCCGGGGCGCCTTGGCACGCACACACCGAAGGCGCCCCTTTTGCTTTCACTCCAGGATGGAAGGAGGTTTTGCAGCAATGGGCGCAAAGGAAAAGGAGCTGGCGCAGGCAGCGGCCAGCCTGACGGTCGAGGACTTTGAGTACTTGAAAGAGCACAGCATGATCCCGCCCGCCGAGGCTGTGAGCAAACCGAATACTCAAGGAGGCAATACTCAGGAAGAGACAAATACTCCAGCAGTGCCACGAGCTGCCGTCAAGAGAAAACGCAGACGGCGCACACTCGAGCACCAGTGGCCCGAGCCGGGCACCCTCCTCCAGGCCGACTACGAGGGCGTCCACTACGAGGCCCAGGTGATCGTCGACGCCGGATCCAGGAGCCAGAGGACGGTCAAAATACTCTCGGGCCCTGCTGCCGGAAGGATCTGCGGTTCGCCCACTGGTGCCATGATGGAAGCCACAGAGCAGCAGCGGCAGCAGGCCAACCTTGGAAAGAAAGGAGTTGCCAACGGATGGGAGTTCTGGAAGACGGAACCTGCGGGGTAATCTGGCTTCCCCACGGCGCTCGCAGAAGGACGGGGGCCCGGGAGAGCACCGGGCCCGTTCCCCGCATCTTCCTTCGAGCCCCAATCCCTCCTGAAGAGACTCTCGCGGGAACGGCCCCTTGGATCAGAGCCCCGCCAGGTCCGAAGGGATGTTCCGAACATTTGCCTCGACCTGCTGTTCAGCTTGTCTTGCTGAGATGTTCCACTGCTTCGCCAAGTACTTGATGACAACAACCACGTCAGAAGGGACGGCTGGCCTGGCGTTAACCCGAACGAACGGGCCGTCCGTCTCAGTAAGAATGCGTTCTCTCGGCAGACGAGCCACAAGATCGCGGCCCGATGCGGTTTGCAGCATCGCGGGATTCACAGAAAAGAAGTGGCCATCGTCAATCGCTTCCATTGCCACCCTGAGGGCCCCGGTATACCAGTGAAAGACGGCCGGTCGAAGGGCCCTGGACTGGAGTGCAGACAAGACTTCCTTCGCTGCTCTGCGCGCATGGATCGACAAGAACCTCGGCCTGTCAGTAACGGCGTCCAGGATCCGGTCAAAGACCGCGCATTGCTCCTTCCGGGTGCTGGCACCCTCTCTGGAAAAATCCAACCCCACTTCGCCGATATAAGATGCCTTGCAGACCAACTCCTTGAACCGACTCAACTCACTGCTGTGTTTGGCAGCCATCAGCGGATGCAGGCCCAGCGCCAGTCTTATTTTCTGAAACTCGCGGACATGCTGGATGCCCATTTCAAAGTGGCTTGGCAGCGCCGTCATCCCAACTACGACAATGCCGTTGCGTTCCGCTTCTGCCGCGACAGCGGAGGCATTAGAGTATCGATCCAGGTGACAGTGGGTGTCAAACAGCATCCGCTTCACACCAGGGCCCGACGCTGGATGTCTCTGGGCGCTTCGGCCTTCAGCCACGCCCGTATCTCGTCCATCGCCCGTTCCACGACCGCAGCGTGACGCTCGACGTCGGAGCTTCCGAACGCGCTGCCAGCAGACAAGAGGGACGTGATCTGATCACGCGTAAGCCGACGTCTCAGGAAGTGAAACAAAGCACGGAAGTCATCGCCATGCCGTGCGCCGCCGTCAAGGTCGATTTCTCCCTGGCAGATGTCCAAGCCGTACCGTTCGGGCGGGAGACCCGCGGCGTGTATGGCGGCCCTCCTGTAGATGCACGGCATGCAATGGCCGCAGTGGTCAGCGTCCTTTCGCACCCAGTGCATCCGGCGGCTCGACTTGGCGCACGAGACGCTCTGCTCATACAGGAGCCTGAGAAGCCCCATATCCCGGCAGTTCGCCACGACTTCGCCCTTCGTCTGAAAGACAAACGGGTTGTTGATATAGTTTGCCAAGCCGAGCGCACGCGTGATTGCCTGGTACTGCTCGATGAAGTATGGGTGAGCCGTCCGTGTGCTGCACGAGCCCCGCCGCGACGGCGTCAGAGGCACGTTCACCGCGATGGTCCCGTTCTCCGGCATGATAAGGGGGACTCCCTCGCCGAGGGCACTGGCCGCGTAACAACCCAAAGCCAGGAACAGGAACGAGCGGCTGCGGTAGTTGGTATCAGCAGCCTTCAAGGATTGCCAGACCGCCACGTGCCGTGGATGGACGCGCTTGAAGAAACCGGGGCGATGTTGTTCGATACCGGAGACGAGACGCTTCTGGTCTGCTTGAGCTCGGCCGGTCTTGTCGTGATGCCCCACTAAGACGATATCTTCTTCGCTGTTCGTGAACAGCCAGTCAATCGCGCCGACAAGCGAATCCAGGCCGCCTGAGATAAGGCAAACAGCCTTTGCCCGTAGCGGTGGAACCCCCCGTCCGGTCTCGGTCCTCACGGGGCTGTCTTCCAGTTGCTGGAAGGAAAACCTCCACACATCACCCGTAAGGAAGGAGACGCAACCGGCCAAGCTTCCCGCGACGCCATTCCACCGATCCACTTCCTGCACGGGGACTGTCACGCTTAAGGATCGCGTCCACCCGTCCCGGACGTCTCGGCGCGAGACAGCCTGATCCACTGCATAGATCGCCGACCCGACCAAGAGAAGGTCTACAGCAACCGGTGGAGCAGCCGAAAAGGAGCCAAAATCGGCAAGTCCAATCCGAAGCTCAGCCCTTTCGCCGCCGATCTCGATGAAGGTTTCTGCGAAACCGTTCCTTTCCTTCTCCAAGTTCACATGAGCGGTAGCGTTCATGGTCAATCCCCGAACACACGGAGCGTCTGCTCCATCACGCGCTGGGCCATTTGACGGCCTTGCGCGCCAAGCCAGTTGACGTTCTTCAGGTGGACGTTCACCGTCTGGTTCTCGACCGCCTTGAGGATGAAATCCAGAATCTCTCTGTCCATTGAATTGGCCCGGGGCTCGCCATGGTGTTGCAGCACCTGCTCATAGAAACTCCGCATGAACTCCTCGTAGAGTAGATATCCGAAGTACTCCATGAGAACAGCGCCAAGTTGATCTTCATCAACTATACGAGCCAGGATTTCGCCCACCTGTTCCGGCGTTTCAGCTTCGTCAAGGAGCCCTTCGGCTAGACGAGACATGGCATTCCGCGCGTCAGCTTCATCAAAGGTGCTGCCCGGCCCGCAGAAGCGGTCGATCAACGCTTGCACCAGCTTGCCCACCGGCTGGTCGATCAGATGGGCCAGGCCAACTTCTCGCAACGCCTCAGGCAGCCCTACCGCCGCAACCCGGGAAGCGAAGCCGGCGAGTCTCCTTGCAGCCCTTCGACCGGCCGCGCCACCGCTTGTGCCGCCGCCCCTGCGCGAGGCTGCGGCAGCCCCGCCGTTCTGGGCGACATAGCCGCTAACCAGCGACGCCGCTGCGGCGGGACCGGTCCCCGCGGTCCGCGTGACCGAGTTCTTGAGTCCTCCCCACGAAGGAGGGGCCTCGTACCTTGAAGAAGTGCCCATGATCTTCCTCAGAACCTATGTCTTCTCGCCTTCGGCGAACGCCTTGCCGATCTTGGTATCCGATGAATCCCGGAGCCTCTGTGCCGCTTCCTTGAACGCGGCCTTCAAGTTGGAATTCTTCTTCAGCAAAACGCTCAAGTCCATGCCAACGGATGCTGGCATCTGCCTCAGAGGGCCGGATCTGATGACTTCAGCAAGAGCCTCAACAGCGCCGGGCACATCGGCATCCACCAGAGCACGGAGCGCACCGAAGCCGTTCTTGCTGTCTGGCTGGCGAGTGATCTGGCTGCTCAGCAAACCCAGCAGCGCCTCGATCTCCTTGTCCGTGCAATCCTCAACTAGCTTCATCGCCTGATTACGTTGGGCTACGTTCCCTGAAACCAGGAGTTCAGCGGCTTGTCGCACCACTGGCGGGACCATAGCGACGCCAGACAGGGTGGACTCCAACCTGTCTCTCGCCACCCAGAAGTAATCCCGAAGGTCCACCTGGGCCAGTTTCGGAGGCATCGCCAGCCACTTCCTGACCGAAGGGCTGCTCCAGCCCTTGCTGATGGTCTCCAGCTTGTCCTCGGCATCCTCCGCTTCCACTGCTATCTCCATCTTCGCGAGTTGGCCGGGATGCCCGTCTTGTGACGCCTGCCAATCGTAGAGCTGTCGGAACTGCTTCTCGTTGGCGTACTCGAGGATCATCAGTTTCACCAGGACGTCCGCCCGGATATTAGTCAGTTTGGCAACAGCCGCCACCTGCCGGCGTAGAAACAGAGCGTTAAGGAACCGTTTGATCTGTCGCGGATTGCCCTTCAAACCCTCGGTCACGAGCGGTGCTGCCTGCGAGCAAAGGGCGAGGGCCTGGGCAAGGTCGTCGGGCAGTTTGCCGAAGACCTCTTCAATGGCACCGTAACCGAATACGGCATATCTGTTTTTGGCCCGCTGTTCCTCGCATGCAGCAAGACAGGCCTTAATGCGATCAGGCGCGTGCTTGGAGCAGAACAGCAGCGACATGTAGGTTTCTGTTTCGGCAGGGGATAGCCGGGGCAAGTGGTAGGGGACCTGGATGAGCTTCTCCAGGTAGTCAGTCACAAGCTTTCGCTCGTCCTCGCTGTCCTCCCCCGCTTGGCGTTCTCCGTACTGCTGGTAGCGCCAGGCAATGGCGTGCCGGACGAGCCGAGGATCCGCGCCAATCACGAAGGCTGTCCGCTCGACCGCAAGGAACAGCTTGATGGCTTCCAGGTTCTCGATGACCCTTTCAGGGGAACAGCGGTCCAGATCGTCCACCAGTACGACGAGGCTGTCGATGTCGCTTTCTGCCAGCAGCTTCCCGAACTGCTCACGGAAGGAGCGCACTTCGAGAGGGCCTTCCTTCTCCGGACTCTTCCGGATGAGCGATTCCCAGTCGATTCCATCAGGGCTGTCTCCGGCGGCCTCTTGTCCGCCTTGCTGGCCAGCCGTTCCCCCTGCGCTTACGATTCCTTGGGTATACCCCATAAGGGACGGAACCACTGACGCTCCGCCTGTAACGTACGCCGCCAGAGCTGGCGCAGCGATGTACTTCAGCCCCATCCGCACTGCTCGCATCCAGTTAACCGACTTGAGTAGTCGGACAACGCCGTCACGGACCTTCGGGCCGAAGCGCTTGTGCTCGCCCAATGCCAGAAGGATGGCGCTGATGATTGCGGACTTCGCATCGTCGTACCCCTCGAAGAGCCAGCCGTTGAAATACAGACATACCACTTTCTCGTATGCCTGCCTTTCAACGCTGCCTTCTGCCCAATGCTCGGACTCAAGGTCACGACGGAGCATCTGCATGATGCTGGTCTTTCCGCTTCCCCAATCGCCGAACAGACCGATCGTTACTGGCAGCATCGCAGGATTCGTCACCACTGACCTAACGAGGTCCGCATGTACTTGGAAACCGACCAGATCCTGGCAGGTCTCATTGTCAGACCACATGCTTGCACCTCGTGAGTTCACGTTTCGGGGTCCCAGCCGACGCGCCAGCGCCACCGATTCCCACAGTCCCACCGGCATGCGGGGTCGTCTGCATCCCTGACATGTCCCTCTCCCGTCGCTGCCCGATAGAACAACGTGCAGCACATGCGGCCACGACCCGTCCGGTTACTTCAGCTCGAGGTCTTCAGAGATACCCTTCAGCAGTTCGTTCAGCTTTGCCACGCGTTCTTCCGACGCAGCACGTTCTCCGCCCAGCTCGATGTGCAGACGCAGCTTTAGGTCGCAGCCAGTAGCTAACCTCGTAAGTTCACCAATCGCATCCGCCAAGTCCTGGATCTCGTTAGCCTTCAAATCCGCTTCAGCAACCCGAACTCCCGGCCGAACCACAGGCGGCGGAGGGGGTGCCACTTTGGGCAACCCCAGCTTGACCTTTTGCGCTCCCGCATACTCGCATGGCCAAGATCCTGAGTCCGCCGCCAGCTCAAGCTGATGCGCGCGCAAGGCACCATCAATGGCATCACGCACAGTCTTCCAAGGCAGCGTCTTCCCCGCCTTCTGAGACAGAGCGGCAGCCAGTGCAGCCGCTGTTGTGCTTCCCTCCCGCCACACTTCGGGCATCGTCTCGGGCAGCAAGTCTGACGTTGGGATCAACTGGGGGGGCGCCTGAAGGACCGCAGCCTCTGTCAGTATCCCCGCCGGGATATCCTCCCCAAGGATGCTGGCCGGCCCAGACGTCAGCCACAACTTGCCGTCCCGCACTGCCGCGGTGACAGCTTGCTCGACTGTCTCGCGCTCCGCCTTCGGAACTACGACCGCTTCCTCGTAGCCTTCCCGCGGCAGCTTCACAACCCGCCCGCCGGCGAAGTAGTCGCACATGACCTTGAAAGGTATCGCCTCCGCCTCCCAGAGCCCCGGCAACCGCCGCGGCACAAGCAGTGCGGGATCCACCTCGGTAAGCGTGGCTGTATCCGGCAGCACCACCTCCAGGCCCGGGTCCTTGAGCGCCGCTTCGTCGGGCTCCTGACGCCAATACGTCTTCACAGACCTGTCAGGTCGCGTCACACGCAAGACGAACAGCCCGTCTTTCTCCCCTTGCACCAACGTCTCAAGGATCTCCTTGCGGCGCAGCATCTTGGGCAGGTGCGTGAACTGCGCGAACGCACCCACCAGGTCCTTGAAACGCCGAGACGTCTCTCCTTCCCGCCACAGGTCGTAAGGACCTTCTGGCAGTAGCGCGTCTGCGCTGACCGGCGTGTCCTGAATGCGCGCGCTCTCGTGCGCCTTGATGGTGCTGAACACTGGCTCTCCCCCCGGCGTGATCTTGAACGCCTGCACCTCGTTCTTCTCGGAAACGGTGACCACGATGGAGTAAGCCTGCTCGATAGCCTGAGGCACTCGCCTCTTCGCGGCAGATGCGTACGCCGTCAGCATCTCGCTGCGGATCGGGTCGATATCCACACTCCTCAACTGGCTGCGCACCTCTTCCCACGCCAGATAGTCGCGTATGCTCGCCCGAGCAGCATCGAGACCGTCCCTGGATGGCATGGCCAGCACGACGGCGTTCCGATAGACACGTGGCTTGTCCGCCGACGTAGTCTCATCAATGAACCGTCTTGCCTCAGCGCTTGGCTTGCCCGACTCTGAAGCCGCGTTCGGCCCAAGCACAGCGTAGTGGAACTCCCCATCGTCCTCGATGTCCCTCGGCCTGTTCGGCAACGTGTGCGTCTTGGCCCCTTCCCCCGACGCTCCGGCGGTCAAGCTCTTGAGCCCTTCGATCTCATCCAGCAGCTTCGCCTCAACCAAGTCCGGCGAAACGCGCGTGACAGCATCGTCATGCATCTGGCGGAGATTGGGCTTCGATCCGAGGCGCCAGGACTTCGGCAACTGCTTCTCCACGCCGCGCCCGGCTTGGGCATCGCTGATCGCGGTCTCATCAAGGAACCACGAGACCTCCGTCCATCTGCGCAGCGCCTTCTCCAGGCTGATCTTGTCCGGCCGCGTGGCCCCGAGGAGCAGCATCAGCTCCCTTGTCAACGCCTTGTGCCCGATGGGCTGCGAATGCAGGAACGTGGCAAAGACAGCCTGTTCCAACTCCCGGTGGTGGAGCCCCGGCAACTCGGCCTCTATGCCCGCCGCCTTTTCAAGCTCTCCGCCCAAGATGGCCGTCCACTCCTGCCGCTTGCCCTCGTACTCCTCGGTTGTCGCGATACCCGTCAACTCCCGCGCCGCCTCGGAAATGCCGCCCTCTTCTGGCTTGCGCAGGAACACGTCCACGCCAACCAGCGGGCATTCGTCCCAGTCCTCGGCGTCGCGCAGCGCCAGGGCGAACGTCCTCAAAACCCCGCGAGTCCTCTGAAAGCCCTCAAGGGCGGTCCATTTCGAATAGAAGACGTCTGTGAGGCCCGGGTGGAACGGGTAGCTCTTCAGGAAGCGGCCCTCTGCTGCGGGGCCTTCCTTCTTCGTCTCCTCGTCAAGCTCAGTGATGCCCTTCAGAGCCGCAACCACATGCGGACGGAACGCCTCCCGGTCTCGAATGGACTCCGGCGTGAAGAAGCGCCGCCTCAGGATCTCCGCAACGTCATCTTTGACCACCGGCTCTACCCCTTCTTCGCGCTCGCGCCGGAAGATGGCGTACAGCTCCTGCGTAATCTCCTTGCCGAGCGAGTCGCTCTTGCGCGGGTCCGTCGCCAGCAGGGACGCCACCACAGCGCAGCGGTCCACGCTGGTAGCCGCCTGGGTCAGGCACTGGAAGAAGTCCAGAATCCGGTGTCGCCATTCTGGGGCCGCGTCGGCTTTCGTCCTGGCCCACATCAGGACCTCGTCAATGAGGACCAGCGTCGCCAGCCCATCCTCTCCTGGCAGCCTGAGAATGTCTTGCAGGACGTTCGTGAAGGGCGGCTCCTCGCGTTCCGCGTTGCCCTTCATGCCCAGAAGCTCCAGCCCCTTCGGTCCGCCAAGCTGGTAGGCCAGTACGCTCCACGGGTAGATGAACCGCGCCTTGCTCCCGTCCGGCGAGAACACCTCCATCCCGCGCACCGCGTCCAGCTTGTCGAAGGTCAGCGTTGCCACACGCGCCTTCGGCGGCTGGATGCCGATGTGCTCAATGAACTCATGCACCGCAGGCAGGTCAGGCAGCGCATCCGGATCGTTCACCAAGTGATACAGCGTTATGAGTGCATGCGTCTTGCCGCCGCCGTAGGTAAGCTCAAGCTGCCGCACAGCCTTTTCATTCTGCCCCGCAAGCCTCAACACCACGTCCTTGGCAAGCTCGCGGAGGTTGAAGGTGGGGTAGGTGAGGGCGAAGAACTCGCGTGGGTCCTGGTAGACGCGCCGCGCCTTGCCCATGACCACCTCGTGAAGGTCGGCGGCAAACGCCGATAGGGGCAGCTTGCCGGACTTCAGGTCCTGACGGAGCTGCACCACCTTGTGCCACGGCTTCCAGGGCAGTTTTGCCATCTTCCGGTCCTCTGTCTATGTGGTCGTCGAGAGTATCTTCTCTACCGGCAGCAGAATGTTTCCCGTCTGGGACGCGTGTCGCCTCTTGCGTTTCAGCAGTTCGGCCAAGTCTATGCGCTCCTCCAAGACGGCCGTGAGGTCAGAGCCCGTCATGAGGACAAGTACGGGTTGTCCCGTCGAATGAGCGCGTACTCCATCCTCTGAGAAACCGTTCACAGACAAGAACAGCCCGAGCGTGTTCTCAAGCTTACGTCGCACTTTCCCTGCGAAGGCGTCCAGGTCCTGGATAGCCGCCGGCCCGTCCTGCCATCTCGCCTCGAATAGGTAGTCGGTCCCCTCAAGGGCGAAGCCGCCGTCAATCTGCTCCCCGACGTTTCGGAACGACGCCTTCGGATCCAAGTCGAACAGGTCAAACAGGTCGCGCAGAAGCGTCTCGAGCTTGTAGCCCCGCCGCTGCGGCATTTGGCTCGAAAGCAGATCGTAGTAGCGCTGCCTGGCGGCTCTCAGCTTCGCACGCCAGTCACCGTCCGCCCTGAGCTTCTCTTCCTGTCTCGCAGCCCGTTCCTTCGCCTTCTCCGTTTCGGCAACGACATCGCCATGGTCCCGCATCACCCGACGCAGAGCGGTGACTGCATGACGGGCAGCGGCGGCTTTCTTCTTCCCGTCTTCAAGTCGCTCCAGGTGGCTGAAGTCCTCGATCTGGGAGACATCGTGCAACAGCCGCATGAGATCGTCAAAATGGCGGTCCTGATTCTCAGCCATCGCGTCCACGATCTCGGACACAATCTGACGCTTGTACGCGTCCCAGTTCGCCTGAGCGACGAGTAGCCGGTCGCTCATGCAGTTCTGAAGGAAGCTGCGGAGGTCCCGCTTGTACCAGAAGATTGCGGAAAGCGACTCTTTCAGCTCATGAAGCGCTGCTGCTGATACCCGGTTGGCCAACGTGCTTCCCTGTGGTTAGCGTTTACGGCAACTGCCAGTTCCCATCACCCAGCATGCTCGGCCGACTCATGGATCCAGCCTCGCGCGAGGGTCCAGCGACACGTACGGCAAACTGGTCCTCTTCGACCGCGTACTCCCCAACCTCCGGTGCGTCCGTGTCGCTGAGCGAGTGTAGCCAAAGCGCTTTGTCATGGCAATGGCTCCGCTGGCGTCGGCGGAGTTCTAACGCTCGTGCTCCTGCTCGTCATCCCCTGCCCGGCCCAGGGCGACCTGCTTGATGCCCGGCGCGGCGCCGCGGGCGGCCAGGTGGTTGCTGATGTTCTCAAGTATCGAACGCTCTTCGCTGCCGACGCCCGCCAACTCGATCAGCGCCTGTAGCAACTGGTGGAAGAGCTGGCTCCGCCGCAGGCCGCGCAGTTCAATGTACTCGTCCACCTTCACCAGGTCGCCGGCCTTCCACAAGTGCATCAACCTGTGTACCTGATCAACGAGCGGGATCACGCGGCGCCGCGGCGGCTCCTTGGCATCCGGCCAGAACTCGACTTGGGCCTCGGCCGCCCTCGCCTTCGGGCTGTCCACAGCGGGATCATACCCCATGCCCTGGCCGGCCCTCTTGTTCCAGGGCTTCAGCCGGAAAGCGCTGCCGCTTCCCTCGCTCTCCTCCTCGGCCTCCGTCTCCTCCTCTTCGTCTTCCCCACGGGCCTTCTTCCCGCCGGAGCGCATCAGGATGTCATACTGGCCGGCCAGCGCACCGTCTGAGAGGCCGCACGAGACCGCATAGAGGATGCAAGGCCCGGCCGGGGCGTCGTCCATCCCGAAGTCGTGTCGGTGGAGCAGATAGTAAGTTGTCACGTCGTCCAGGCCCGTCACAGTCTGGGCTTCGCCGTCGCCGGACAGCACGCGGCCGACCACGAAGTCCACGACGATGCGGCGGACGTGACGCAGGAACTCCGGGACGGTCATCACCTGCCCGGGATCGTTGGCCTTCTTGACGACAGGATGTTTGCTGTAGGCTTCCAAAGCGGGGCCGGTCGCTGCCCAGACGAAGTCCGGCCCGCGGATGCCTGCATCCCAGAAGTCCCGGAGCCGCTGGTTGATGTTCTGCCGCATCTCATCCAAGACGCGGTTGTCCCACCCGGGCCGCGCCTCAGCCGGTCGCTTCTTGCAGACGAGCCAGACCGAGGATGCGAGGGATGCAGCGATGGCTGCCCGTTGCCGCGATGGCAGCTCGGTCTGGACGGGCCAGCTCGCCGTAACCACAAAGCCTGCTTGGACCATGGCTGAGACCAAGGTCTCCCACGCATCGGGATCCTTATGGGCAAACGCGCAGACTAACCTGCCGGTTTCGCGCAAAGCTTGCCGTGCGCATCTGAAGGAGTCCGCCATGCCTCGCTCATACTTCGCTCTTTCTGCCTGGCGGTCCTTGTCCTGCCTTATGTGCTGAACGATCTCGGAGGTCTTCTCAGCCAAGCCTGAGCCAAACTCCCGTCCGTCAACGCGTCGTAGCCCACGAAGCCAGGTGTAGAAGAAGTCCGAAAGGTCCGCATAGGAAATGGCATGGTAGTAAGGGGGATCAGTGATTACGGCATCAAAGGCGTCGCTGAATGACAGGCTGTCCGCGCTAGCCATAAACACGTTCGGCGTGCCACCGAGCACGCCGGGCTCTAGGAGGCCCTCGATAGCTGCTGCAACGCGTTCATAGCACAAGGAGAATGAGCCCGCACTCTCGCAAGTTGGCTGGGCCTCGGCAAAGTCCCACTGAAGCGAGATGGAATTGCGGGCGAAGGCGTCAGTCATAGTGTCGGCGTCCGGCTTCCAACGTCCATTCACACACATGAACATCAACATGCGGTCGAAGGCCAAGACCAAGTAGTCCGGTACTGCCGATCGCCATTCCCGGCCGTAACCGTGGGTCTCGACTTCCTCGGCCACATGACGCACCAGCTTGCCGATAGCGGCCAAAGCACGGATTTGGCGCGGTGTGAATAGGTCCTTCCACTGTCGCACTCCGTACAACTGGGCAGAGATCGACCGAGTGCTAGCCGGAGCAAACGTCTCCCCAAGCGAGCAGCCAGACAGAGAATCAAGATCGGCCTGAACGTCGTGCCAGCCCAAGCTAGACGCAGATAGGTCTGAGGCGTCTGGCGGATGGTATAGCTTGCCATCAGCGCTTTCTGTCACGACAGCCATAAGCTGATAGCTTGTTCTGCCAGCTTGACTCTCGGCGCGGATGTCTTTCATTGTCATGATGGTGCAGCAGCAAGGGCACTCCCCGCCCGCAGCCGTCATGGTTCCTGCTCCGAGCCGTCTGTCGTGTTCGCGGCGCTGCGCAGCGTTGCCTCCTACGACCGGGACGTCATGCTGGACGCCGAAGACGGTCCCACTTCTGTCGACGTTAGGTTCGCAGGTAAGAACGACTCGCTTGTTCGATCTCCTGCATAGCCACCGCGTCTTGTAGAGGGGCACAATCGCCCGGCAGTTCTTGCACTGAACCGTTCTCGCCCAAAGATACGCCATCGGGGGTGCCCCATTCACCAGCGGGTATAGCGGTTCCAGTTCTGCTTTCGCCCTCTCAAGGACGCGCTTGCCCCATGCTCGCACGTGCCACGCCAGATCTGCTTCCAGCGACCCCCCGTTGTCGATCAACCTTTTCTGTTTGCCGTTCCCCTTCGCCCCGTGTCCGAGCTTGTCCAATTCGGCCTCTAACTGCGCCCCCTTGAGCCCCTTGGCCTTGAAGAAGAACTCCATGAACTCACGGTCCCGGAGGGCGAAGTCTGGGAGAGGTCGCGTCTGGCCGGCCAGTTTCTGCGGATATTCGAGCGTACACTTGAGGATGAACCAGGCGACCGGATTGATGTCTATGGCTGTTGCCTCGCATCCAAGCCGCATCGCCTCCAGCGGAATCGAGCCCCCGCCGGCGAACGGATCAAGCACCTTCGGCGGTTTGCCATCGTACGCCTTCCGGATCTCCTGCCGGAACCACTCGAGGTCAGGCCCGTTCTCGCGTCCCCAATGCAGGATGCCGCCTTCGGTCACTTCTTTAATGCTCTCGACGACACGGCCGTTGGGCATCTTCTTCTTCTCGACCTTCTGAACGACCTTGCCGGCCAGCCTTTCGAGGATCCTCTTGCGTTCGTTCTCATCGCCGGGGTCGGGCAGGAGGGTGCAGATAAGGGCGGCGCGGCAGGCTGCCAGCGGACGACGGGCGGGCCAGAGATGCAGCGTCTTGATGTGCCCCTGCCGGACGTTCTGCTCATGCACGGAATCGAGCGACGCCTGCTTCAGCGGAAACGCCACCTCAATCAGCCGCTTGTCGTCCTTCTGAGACATCTTTGTTGCCCTGCGCTTCCTCTTTTGTCCCAAGGCCTCCCAGAGCCTCGTGGAGAATCATGTACTGCCGGGAAATCAGCTTGAATTCCGCTTCACCGACGTTACGCCGTCCTCTATCGGTGTAATAGCTGCCCTGTAGTCGTTGGCCGTCATCGGACAACGTCAGGTGGACCGTTCCTCGGTGTGCTTGCATCGTCTCGACGGCCAGTGCGTCTGGCTCGTTGAGGTACTCGTAACTGAGGCCCTGATCTCGCGACTCAGAGGTGTTCAGGGCTGCCATGAGGGAATAGGACGTTGAGTGCTCTGTCAGCAGCCGTACGCTCAGTCTGGACCATGTCTGGCGGACATGTAGCATCGCCAGCGTGTCACTCCCAGCGTTGTGCGACGATTTGATGCGTCCGGCCCACGTGCCCCCGATCCATCGGATCGCCGATAAGGAGAACGGCCCGACGCGCTTCCGCCAGAGCCAACGGCTGTAAACGACCCGGAACAACCCATAGAGCCCCATCACTGCCGGGATATCTACCCACCACAGCCACTGTGAGCCAAACAGCGTCGCGAGGGCGTGCAGAGCGAACGCGGATGGTATGGCTGCCAATGCCATTACGGCCGGTGCCGCATCTCTATCCCGAGCGTCCGTCGAGTAAGAGTGCATTATCCCCCCCAGGTCTCCCACAGGATGTAGAACCTGCTAACTATAGCTTGAGCGCTCTCGACTGACCACTGTTCCGGGCTGGGACCGAAAAGTCGCTCTTGCTCATTCTGGCAGCGAAAATCCTGCATCCCTTGCGCCAGCAACCACTGAACGATACCGTCATATGAAGCGTGATAGGCCTGCCCGAAATACCAGTCGCGAACATTGTATAACATGCATTCCAGGAAGTACGAGGGAGCGAGATCGTCTGGGATGTCCCCGTGTTCGGCGAGGTAAGTCCGTGCGTTCTTGAACATCCGGACTACGGGCTTGTACCAGCCGTTGGTCCGGCCGCTGGCGTTCTTCGCCACACCGTTGTCATAGTGAGGCTTCGGGTAGTTGATGATCTCCCTACCTTCGGGTAGCGTGAAGAACCTGATGCCTTCCACGTATTGTTGGTCGCTGTAACTCAGAAAGCGTACGTACTTGCGAAACTGGAGGCAAACTACCACATCAGCCGGGAGGCGACCTGGGTTGCCCGACAGCTTCAGGCACTTGTTGCCCTCTATCACCGCGCCCAATCCGTAGTATGCCCGCAGGGAGGCTAAGCAGTCACGCCGGAATTCGTGCCAACCGTACGATGCGTCAGAGAAGTGCTGTGAGTACAGGTGGCGCTGATAGGCGTCTAATGCACTTAGGTCTGGGAAGAAGACATCGTTCAGCTGGCAAACCAAATCAACGTCGCTGTCGCCCCGTATGTTGGTCGTGTTCCTATAGGAGCCCTGTAGATACACTTCAAAGCCGCGCCCCAGCAGTGGCGAACCGGGCGCCGAGAGCGCAGCCCGTACAGACTCATGAGTAGCCGCCGCGGTCGTTACTGCCCCCTGGTGAGACCACGTCTCAAGCTGTGATTCAGGTATGGACATGATCGCCTGCCTGCTTCTAAGCCTCCGCTGCTCGGACAATGGCCTGCTCGTCTATGACAACCCCGCCTTTGGCGCGGGCGAGGAGGGCACCAAAGGGGTTCCGGACGCGAAAGATTCGCGGCTGGGCGGTGGCACACTGGTAGACAACGTAGAGCCAGTAGCCGTTGCGCAGGTTGCAGGCCCTCGCCCATTCGTTCTCGCTAAGCTCCACATCGCCCACCTGGGCCCGTCCCTTCACCTCGATGCCGAGCTTGCCGCCGTCCGGCCGCTGAGACAGCATGTCAAACCCCGGGCATTCCGTCAACCCCGCCGCTACAGCCAGCTCCGGCGTGGACACATCCTTAACCACGGCACCCAGGCTTTCCTCGTAAGCGCACGCAACGCGCATGGCAACGGCCTCGACCTCTCTGTCGTGTCGTTTCCTGTCTTCGGGATCAGCGGACGGCACGACCAACGCATGGGCCAGGAACTCTATTTCGCCGACGACGATCAATTCCGGCTCACGGCGAAGGACAGCCAAGGCCTGCTCGCGCCGGTCGGCCAGATTGCGCTGCCGCTCCTTAATACGGCCGAGTTCCGCCCTGGCACCCGGATCGCCGGCCTCAGCCTTCTCCCTGAGGCGGGCGCGGGCCGTGGCAAGCTCTGCCGCCTGATAATCAAAGCCCCGTCGCAGGAAGTCCTCGCGCTCCGCGAGCGTCGTCTGGAGGTCTGAGCGGTGCCTCTCCGCAAGTGCGCGGGCCACGTTCTCGGTGGCATAGGCCTTCGCCTTTTCGCACGACTGCCCAACCGTGGCGGCGAAGTCCCTGACAGCCAGAGGCACGCCCTGTCCGCCCTTAAGCAGGAGCAGGTGCTCCACCGGGCACTCCTGGACCTCTCCGCTTTCCTCCTGCCGTAGTCCTGCAAGACGGCGTTCGAGCACCTCACTCCGCGCCAACTGCCGGAGCGCGGGATCGGCTTGCCGCTTCGCGCTGACGAGGGCCAAGTGGAACATGTAAGGCCGCTCCGCGGTCGGGTCAACGAACACTGCGCCTTTGAGGGCGTCGCCCGAGAACCTGGACTGCACGAGTCCTACGAAAGCGTCAAAGACCGGTTCGCCTGGGTGAAGCCACACGCACTTGTCCGCGTCATCGGGCCTGTGCACGGTGAGGTACTCGCGGCGGTCAGGCTCGTAGCTCTCCAGGATCGGCCAGAGCGAATCGAGTGCCCCCGGCTTGAGGGCGCGAAAGGAGAAAGTGGCGTCCAGGTTGCCCTCGATTCCTATGCCGAGCAAGGGCGCCGCCTTTTCGAGGAGGCCCCTGACGTAGCCAGGCAGCAGCCTGAGGTAGACCTCGTGCTCGCGGTCGGCGTTGAGACGATGAAGGTCACGAGCAACGTCCCCGCCGTCACCGAAGAGGCGCTTCTCGCGGTCCCGTAAGGCCTTCACCTGTCCCGCAGTCAGCTTGCCCTCAACGCGATTGCTGACTTCGTCTGCGTTGTCACCGGCGGCAAGCTGATCCATGTAGTCCTTGATGGAGAGCCCCTCGAACAGCCGGCCGACCACGTCGAAGACCTTGTCGGAACCAAGCTCCTTGCGGATGTCCTCGAGCTTAATGAGGAGGACCTTCAGCACGCGTCCCTCCCGCGTCCCGCCGGTCACAAGGTTCGTGATGACCACCGGATCGTGCTGTTGAAGGTAGCGGTGGATGCGCCCCATCCGCTGTTCGAGACGGGCAGGATTCCAGGGGATATCGTAGTTCACCATGAGCCAGCAGAACTGCAGGTTGATGCCTTCGCCCGCTGCATCGGTTCCCACGAGGTACTTGGCGCCGCCCTCGCTGACCGGTCTGCGGAAGAACTCCACCTGCCTCTCGCGCTCGCGGAAGTCCATCCCGCCGTGGATGCTGGCTACCTGGCCCGTGAAACCGATGCCTTCCAGACGGCGCACAAGGAAGTCCAGCGTGTCCTTGTGCTCGCTGAAGATGATGAGTTTCTCGTTCTCGTACTTCGGATCGCGCAGCACCTCAAGGAGCTTGGAGAGCTTCGACTCTTCCCCCTGTTCGTAAACTCGGCGGGACAGGTCTACAAGATCCTGAACCTGACGCCGCTCGACTTCGAGCTCGGCCAGGGAGTGCGCCACTACGCCGCCCAGAGCCTCACGCTCGACAGCTTCGTTTTCTTCGAGCCCTTCTTCGGTCACCTCGTCGTCGGCTGTCTTCTCCTCCAGAACGTCGCGTACGCGGTCCAACTGGCGCTGAGCGGCCGCGAGTTGCTCCACGGTGATACGACCCGACTGCACGTCGTCAATGAGATGGTTAAGCTTGTCGAGGCGCCGCTCGAAAGAACGCATCAGAGCGTAAGTGGAACTGGCGAGCCGCCGCTGGAACACGCTCATGGCCAGGCGCACAGCGGAGCGGTTCAGAATGCGCGCCCTGTTGTAGTAGTTGCTGATGTACGCGGTGGTCTCGTCGTAGAGCTTCTGCTCGCTGATCTCCCCTTGGGTCAGCCCGTAACTCAGAGTGTCTGACACGCGCATGGGGTAGATCGGCGTCCCGTCATAGCGGACCAGTTCCTCCTTGGTCCTTCGGATGAAGTGCCGCCGGCGGGCATCTTGCGGGTAGGAGTTGAACGCGTCAAGGGTCGAGAGCACCTCCGGCGCCAAGAGCCGCCAGAGGCAGTAGTAGGGGAAGTCTTTCCCCATGTGCGGAGTGGCCGTGAGCAAGAGCAAATGGTGGCAACCCCAGTCCAGACTGTAGCCCGTGCTAGTGTCACTGATGCCCGCCAAGACCTCGGCAAGGCGATAACGATCCGTCTTGCGGACCGTCATGTCAGGCTCACGATGTGCAGACAGCTTGTGTGCCTCGTCAAAGACCACGAGGTCGTAGGGCTCGACGGCAGGTTCGTGCAGGCGGGAGAACGAAGCCTCGCCGGCAAGCGTGTCAATGCTGATGATGACGAGGTCGCTGTCCGGCCCCACGAAGGGATTCGCAAGCCGAGCGTCGGTGCCCGTGAGAATCCGGAAGCGGAGGCCGAATAGTGTGCGCAACTCCCGTTCCCAGTTACCGACCAAGCCAGCTGGAGGCACGATCAGGACGCGCCGCACCAAGCGCCGGCTGAGCATCTCCCGGATATAAAGCCCGGTCATGATTGTCTTGCCTGCGCCCGCGTCGTCGGCCAGAAGGAACCGCAAGCGGGTCTGCGGGAGCATCTGCTCGTAGACTGCGATGTGCTGGTGAGGGAGGGGATGAATGAGCGAGGTCTCTGTCGCGAAGGCCGGGTTGAAGAGGTGGCCGTAGGTCAGCCGCTCGCCTTCGCCAGCGACGCGGACGACCTCGGCGTCACTCGAGAAGTCGACGACGGGCCCGGGCGTTGCAGTTGGAGTGTAGACGGCCTCGGGCTCGCGGGTCAACCTGTCAGGGCCATACTCGCCGGTCAGCCCCGCGATGCCCAATGCCTCGGCGCGAAGAAGCTTCTCCCACGCCAGACTATTGGGCCGCGACTGCCCGTTCTCCCAGCGGTTGACCGACGCGAATGAGATTCCAAGAAGCTCCGCGAGCCGGGCCTGGGTCAACCCCAAGCGGATCCGCAGCCCCCTGATCCGGTTGGGATAGTCCGTTGGTCTCGGCGCCGTACGCACGGGCGGGCCTTTCTGCCTGAGCCTCAACTTCCCTCCTTAAGTCTATCCTATACTGCATCGCGTGCTTCCTGTCAACTGGATATAGCACGTGCTATGCATGACGTCGCGCACCTTACAGGACGTGGATCTGGTGTTGCCTCGAAGGGGCAGTCCCGTCAGTGTCTCCCCGGTCTGCAGTGACTATCGGATAAGCAATCCGCTGGTCAGCCTGCCCACCGCTTGTGACAGCCGACAACGTACGTTGCCTGTCAGCAAGGACTTTCTGCTGGGCAACGACTAACCTACTGGCTGACAAAATCGCAGTCTGGACGCCAAGAGCTGCACTTGCAGGGCGCACGTCCTGATCATGGCCAGGCTTCCTGCACGGACAGCCGCTGGCAGCCTATGCCAACCGAGCACTCGGGCTGTCGAATCGAAGTCCATCGCGGGATTGTGGCCAAGCTGCAGCCCAAGACGGGGCCTGCTGACGTTGTAAGTACTTTGTGTTCAGGCCATTGGAGGATCGGGGCTACGGTTTTGAAATCCGCTGCCAACGGGTCGCAGCTTCCGTGCGTCTTTCTGGCAGCGCCCCACTTACCGAATGTCGCTTCAGTCTTGACAGTCTACGTGCTGGCGTGTAAGGTCCTGTCCAATGGCGCAATTGCTGAATAGAGGAGGGGACAGCTTTGACCAACAAAGTAGCGTGGGACGAGGTCGCGGCTTACTATCTGAGCATTCAACCGGCGCGCTCGTCCTTCCGCGACCAGAATCGTGAGTTGGATCGGCTGAAGCAGCTTGACCGAGAGTCTCTGGAAAACTTGCTGAAGTATGAGGTCCACCCCACCAGCAGCGTGCGTCATGTGTTGCTGAAGGAGCCGGCCGTGACATGGTCCAAGAGAACCCTTGCGCTCGGTCCGCTTCGTATGGGACCTGGAGCGGCCTACACGGATTACTGTAGGACCGTATCGGAGGACCCCGAACGGGGCACTGTTGAGGGCTTCTGCACATGGCTGGACTCGAAGCCGCTGTCAGTGCTGCTGGCCAAGGATGAGTCTATAACGTCGTTCATCCCCGTGCGCCCTATTGGCGCCGACATTGGGCTCCTGATCGTCGGGGATCGCGACTATCGTGCCGCTGGCCAACCGCTTGGCGACCGGATTCTGAGCGGCTACCACCGAGCGGTCGTGATGTATCTGTTGGGGAGGCGCGAGGCGTGCTGTTACTACGCGACCAAGGATTGATGCACAACTCGTGACGTAGCATTCTGGCTGGGTCGCGTGGGGCGGGGGGAAACGCTGCCGCAAGTGTGCTCGTCAGGAGGGGCGAGCACGTAGCCCGAGGAGCGTGGCGCAAGGATTCTCAGATTTCTCGAAAAAAAGGTCTTGACAAGGCGGGGTTGAGGGAGTAATATTCCGGCAGTTGCAGGGAGGGGGTTAGACGCTGCGCACAGTGGGTGTGGTGCGTAATGCGTCTTTTTTTATCCAAGCGTAGATCGGGCAGCAGGGAAAAGGCTTGCGCCTGCAAGCAGTGTGCTATGCAGGCGGGGCATCGGCGGGAAAGACAAGGCCGTGGAGGTCACTGAAGCCTCTGCGGCCTTTTTGTTTGTTGCGCCCGGCAGGGCGCACCCATTTGGAGGTGAGAGTCCTCTGCGGACCCGGCAAGGGGAACCGTTAGCCGGACGGCAAGGGTGTTCGCCGCGAGGCGGGATCCGAAGGAAGCCGCAGGCAAAG